>JAESGH010000051.1_pt1 | contig 377086 bp, 289 predicted proteins | sample 9269641 | NCBI WGS metagenome assembly JAESGH01 (sample SAMN14515345, study PRJNA621665) | algae metagenome | isolation source: Phormidium tanganyikae FI6-MK23 and co-occurring heterotrophs from granitic... | place: USA: Fort Irwin, California | collected 1998-05-24
CATCTCCTGTGGGCAACTATGCCATTGCGGCTTCTGCCAGCGGTGCTACCCTGGGCAACTATAATGTTGTTCCGCAGGAAGGCACCCTGAGTGTGAGTGCAGCCACGCTGACCATCAAGGCTAATAACGTTTCTATTATTTGCGGACAGACACTGCCCACCACGTTTAGTGGAGCATTCCTAGGAGCAAAAAATGGAGAAACGTTTTTAGTTGGAGGTTCTGTTACTGCCACACCAACGGTAGGTGTAGGTACTTATGTCATTACGCCTTCTGTTACCGGAGCTACTTTAAATAATTACATTGTTGTAAAGGAAAATGGAATTTTGACGATCGGTGATGTCATCGTGGATGCCAATAGTAATGTTACTCCTCAACCTATAAAGACTACAGCAACGATTGTCACAATTAAAGTGACGAATTCTGCTGGAGGTAGTGTATCAGGCGTTCAAGTATCCCTTTATGTTGATGCCGCAACCACTCCTAAGGTTGGTACTACAAATGCAGAAGGGAATGCTATATTCAATTTAGGTGTTTTACCAGCGGATGTTTATAAGTTGAAAGCTATAGCAGGAGCAGGCTGTTCTGAAACAACCGTTTACATGCCTATTTACGATCCGAATGGTGGATTTGTAACTGGAGGTGGTTGGATTATGTCTCCTGCAGGCGCTTACATCAAAGAACCAGGTGTAACTGGAAAAGCAAACTTTGGATTTGTTTCAAAGTATCAGAAAGGCAATAATACTCCAACCGGGAATACTGAATTCCAGTTCCAGGCAGGAAATCTGAATTTCAATTCAACTGCTTATAACCTGGGCTCATTAGTCGTAGCTTCAAGCAAAGCCATCTACAAAGGAACAGGTACTGTTAATGGGGTAAGTGGTTACAGTTTCATGGTTTCGGCAGTCGATGGCCAAGTTACCGGTGGCGGCGGTGTCGATAAATTCCGGATTAAGATCTGGAAGACAACTGACGCAACTGAAATTGTTTACGACAATGGATTGGGTGCTGATGAAAATGCAATTCCCCCTACATCGCTTAGCGGTGGTTCAATCGTGATTCATGAAGCGGGCAAAAAATCAGCGGCAGCATTAATTGCCAATGCTGGCCTGGAAATGAATACCTCGAGTGACCTGACGGTACAGGCATTACCCAACCCAACTACCACGCAATTTACACTGGTGGTGAAGGGAAGCGCCAGCCAGCCGGTACAATTAAGAATTGTGGACCTTTCTGGTAGGGTAGTATATACCAACCGTGGATCGGGTAACCAAACCTTCCAGTTTGGAAGCAACCTGGCCGCAGGTGTGTACCACGCCGAAGTGATCCAGGGCAACACCCGCAAGGTGGTGAAACTGCTGAAACTCCGGGATTAAAAACAAAAGTTCCTAAATGAAAGGTGGCATCAAAAGATGCCACCTTTTTTTATGTCCCTATTGTCCAAAGGCAAGTGCGATGAGGGGCAATATCAATTTACAGGGCCGCATTTATAGGTTTGCTGGTAAATGGTGTTGCCAATAAAAATTCCTTATACCTTTTTTTAGGCCCGGCAACCTACCAGTACAAACAACTAAGGGCTCCTTCCAGCCTATAATGTTTTTAAATACTCCAGTACTGCCCTGCGTTCGGCTTCGGTAAGCCGGTCGCCAAAGGTGTGTCCGTAATTGCCATAACCCGGAAGCGTGGTGTTGTACCCTTTATTTTTAGGCGCTTCATGCGCCTCGTATTTCCAACCCAGCTTTTCGTAATCGTACTCGGGCTTTTCAAAATTGCGCGACCAATATTTGGGCCGCAACTTGCTATTAAGCAACGCTTCCAGGGTGGGCACCGAACCGTTGTGCAGGTAAGGCGCGGTGATCCAAACGCCATCGAGTGGGGGAGCAATGTATCCTGCAAAGGGTTCGAGCCGCGCAGGATGGTCGCCGGTGGTAAACCAGCTACTGTTGAACCAATCTACAAACTGCGGGGCTGAATAATTGCTTTTAAAAAGGGCCGAGTCGGTGCCGATAATGGCCTGCGGTATAAGCAGGTTGGGATATTTTTCAACATCCCCATAAGTGCCGTGGCAGGTGCCGCATTTTTTTTCAAAAATGGGCCGGCCTGCGGCAGCCAGGTCCTGGTCAATTTCTTTTGGATATTTAGGCGGTTCCAGCGAATGTAGGTAGGAAAGCACATCGGGCATGTGCTGGTCCACACCAGCGGCTTCCGAAGTATCGCTTACCGTAAGCAGGTTGGAAGCCATCAGGAAGCGCCCAAAATCGCCGCGGCCAAAGCCGTTGTAAAACATGGCGTTCTTTTTTTTGAGCAGCCACCAGGGCGGTGTATCGGTGGGTACCACCACGTCGTTGGGCACGGGCACCCGCGGCTCATTGCTCCATTTCAGGGTAACGGGGTCGCGGTGCGAAAGGAGGAGGTAGGTTAGCCTGCCTGCCAGGTTTACGCCCCGCACATCGGCCACCAGGTTGGGTGCCAGGGTTTTGGTAACGGTTAAAAAAGGCTCGGCAGCTTCATACGATTTGGGTGATGTTGTTTTTAAAACTTTTTCCAGCAGGCCAATGCTTTTTGCGCCCAGTTGCTGCCCGCTGGTAAAGTCGATAAAAGTGTTGCCCAGCCCCATTACCAGTTGGCCTTCAAAGGGCTGCGCATGGCATTGCAGGCAATTGGGCGCCACCAGCGGCTCGCCGTTGAGGGCGGTAATGGCCGTAAACCCATGCGGTAACTTTTTATTACGGCCTTCGCGCTGCAGGTAAATTGGCTCTTTCGGGGCCAGGCCAAAAACGCCGGGAGGAATTCCGCTTTTTACATAGTCGCCGGTAACCAGGTATTCGTAGCCCTTTTGGGCATCGCCCAGCCGCTGGGGTGTGGCAGGAATGGGCACCGGTTCGGGAACGGCTTTATTAAGCATGCCGGCCCCCATTGCCAGGAGGCCAAACAGCAGTACCGAAAATTTTGTAGCCTTGTGCATCACTGGTAGATAACAGGAAAATGGGGTAATTGTTGTGCCGCCACCGGCTTTTACCAGCTACAACTTTGGCTCCATAAAGAAAAGAACCAGGTAAATATATAGCCTCAAAGCGGCGCAGGGCAGGGTCAAAATTACTGCATAGCCTTTTTGTGTAATCACTCTTGAAGGGGCAATAAAGGGATTCGGAGCATTGGTTTCTAACTGTTGTGGACCAGCGCTAAATAGAAATGGGGCATAAACGCATGGCAATTAAAGGATTCAATTACTGCGGCATACAGTCCAATAAAAAATAGTTAAAAAAATTTCCATTTGTTCTTTAATTGTAATAGATTCAAATTACCATTATCCGCCTGGAAAAAACTTCCTGCTTTCTTTCCTGATAAGTTTCCCCCTATAGAATTCAACCCTCTTTAACCAGTTTCGTGCATCGTTGATCTGTACAATTATTCAAGCATTTTGAATGGGCATTTGCATGCCCTAATGATACCAAAACTTGTTTTGTATGCTCCTGCGCACCCAGGTATTTACTTATTCTGCCGATTCTTCCCCACCATGCCACCAGGCAAGTTTAGTCTTTGTTTTTCAACGCCCCATTCCCGGGTAGCCGGGTTGTTTTTAAAAATATTCCACCAACTACAAATCAATTATATGGTTACGTCTACAAAATGGAAAGCCCTGATGCCTGCTCCCTTGGCCCAGTTTCGTGCAATGAGGATGTTGGCCATTTTTAAATGGACAATTTATTTTCTGGTATTATCAGTAAGTACAGAGGTGCTGGCCCAAACGGTAGTGATGCCGCCCGCCGACATTTCTTGTACTTCTAAAGATCTGGAGGTAACCCAGGCCGTTTTGCCTGCTCCGGCAACAGACCCCTGCAGCTGCAGCGGCAAGCGGAAGTTGTTCCTGGGCATCATCAACAAAACTGGTTCCAACCGCACGGCCTTTGCCATGTGGGGCACCCTTGTGCGCAAAGACCCTACCGGCAAGGTGCTGAGTACAGAAACCATATTTGCCTGCGCACCCAACATTTTAAAAAACTCTACCAAGTTGTATGAAACCGGCAAGGAAATAACCATTGCCTGCAACGAATCACTGGAGATCAATGATGTTATTCTGGCCTGGACCTCTGCATCGCCTGGCGAGACCTGCACGGTACTGGAAAACAATCCTTCCCTGATCAATCCCAAGTGCGGCAGGGTAGCTTCCATTAGGGTAGAAACCGGCGTAAACGCATCGGCAGCTGTTACAGATGCTTCTTGCTCCGCAGGTGGAACCGTTAAAGTAACTCCATTTGGTGGCGTAGGTCCTTATACTGTTGTTTGGAATAACATTTCACGGCCAGTGCCTATAGGCGGTTCAACCACCTTTACCAATGTACCTGCAGGTGAGCAAAGCATTACGATTACCGATTCAAAAAGTTGCTCCAATACCATAAAGCCAATTGTAGGCGCCCCTCCAACAGTAGTGGCTGCAGCAGGTGATGATTTCAAAAAAACCTGCCTGGAAAATGCAAGTGGCAAACAAATCGGCGAAGCTTCAGCATCGGGCTTTAGTTATGCCTGGACACCGGCTACCGGTCTTAGCGCCACCAACATCAGCAACCCAACGGCAAATCCAACAAGCACAACTACCTATAAGGTGGTTAAAACAAATACGGCAACCGGCTGCACCGATGAAGATGAAGTGGTGGTTACTGTAGATAAACCAAATGTTACAGCAGTGGCTGGTAGTAACTTTGATATAACCTGCACATCAAATCCAAACGGCAAAAAAATAGGCGAAGCTACTCAAACCGGTTATACATACACGTGGACGCCGGCCGCAGGATTGAGTGTAACAGATGAGAGCGATCCATTTGCAAACCCTACTACTACCACTACCTACAAGGTGGTTAAGCTGCACACTTCTTCAGGCTGCAGTTCGGAGGCTACTGTTTTAGTAACCGTTAATAAACCAACGGTAACAGCAGCAGCAGGCGGTGATTTTGCTAAAACCTGTACGGATAATACCTCGGGTAAACAAATTGGAGAGGCTTCTCAAGATGGTTACTCTTATACCTGGGCGCCTACAGCAGGATTGAGTGCCAGCAATGTGAGCAACCCAACTGCCAATCCAACCACCACCACCACTTATAAAGTAACCAAATTGCATATTGCTTCGGGTTGCTCCGACGATGATGAGATAACAGTTACCGTAAACAACACAGTGCCGCAATTTACCGTATGCATTGTGCAGCCTACGTTGTGCGCCAATAGTGGTAGTGTTACGTTCTCGGCCAGTGGTGGCACCGGATTGGAATACAGCATCAACAATGGAGGTTCCTATCAGGGTTCGAATGTATTCAATAACCTTGCTTCTGGTTCAGTAACCGGATTCAAAGTGAAAAATTCCTTTGGTTGTATCGGTACGGCCACATGTGATATAGTGAGCAACTGCGGTGAAGCAAAAATGGCCAATACCATGCGTACAGAAACCTATGAGGTAGCCATCAATCTTGATCCAAAAGCCACCGTAAATGCTGCACCCAACCCATTCAACGACCGGATCCGGTTCCAGATTAATTCTTCGGTATCGGGTCGCGGCAAGCTGGAATTGTTCAACCTTTCCGGGCAAAAAGTAAAAACCGTGTTTGAAGGCAATGTGGAAAAAGGCCAGCCGCAAACCATTGAGTACCTGGTACCCAATGCGCAGCGCTCCAATCTTATCTACATCTTCTCGGTAGGTAATGAGCGCGCAACGGGTAAATTACTAAACCAAAAACAGTAGCATGCCCTGCCATGTTTAAAGTTAAGGGTGCTCGTAAGAGCACCCTTTTTTTATAACCTGGAGTAAGTATTTGTTGCGGCGCCTGCTACCTTATTTCCCATATACTTCCAGCATGCGTTTCAGGTCTTCCAGTGTGTTGATCTCGGCTACGGTTTTGTCCTTGCGCCACCGCAGCATCCGCGGAAAACGCAAGGCCACGCCGCTTTTGTGGCGGTTGGATGCAGCAATTCCTTCAAAGGCCAGCTCAAATACCAGCTCGGGTTTTACGGTGCGCACCGGGCCAAATTTTTCCAGTGAGTTGCGTTTTACAAAAGCATCTACCTGTGCAAATTCTTTGTCGGTTAAACCAGAGTAGGCCTTGGTAAACGGCACCAGTTTATCGCCATCCCACACGGCAAAAGTATAATCTGTGTACAGCCCGCTACGGCGGCCTGCCCCTTTTTGCGCATAGATCATTACGGCATCGATGGTCAGCGGGTCGATCTTCCATTTCCACCAATCGCCGCGTTTGCGGCCCACCTGGTAAATGGAACTCCGCTTCTTGATCATAAAGCCCTCGGCGTTCATTTCTCTTGATTGTTCACGCAAGGTTTTTAATGCTTCCCAGTCCTGGAAAGGAACAACAGGTGAAAGCTCCAGTGCCGGATGGGTCCATTGTGCCATTAATGATTCCAGCATGGCACGGCGTTCGGTCAATGGGCGGTTGCGCCAGTCTTCACCGCCATATTCCAACAAGTCGTACACGATAAAGCCTGCAGGTGCTTCCTGCAATTGTTTCTTGGTCACGTTTTTCCGGCCAATGCGGGTTTGCAGCGAAGAAAAAGGCAGGGGCCTGCGAAATGTGTTTCCTTCTTCATCTGCAGGCGGCAAACTGATGATCTCGCCATCCAGCGCAATGCCGTCGGGCAGGATGAACTGCAGGGAATGATACTCGGGAAACTTCTCCGTCATTAACTCCTCGCCGCGGCTCCACACAAACAGTTCTCCCTGGCGTTTGATGATGAGGCCGCGAATGCCATCCCATTTCCATTCCACCTGCCAGTCTTCGGGGTTGCCCAAAGTTGCGGGTTCTTCTTCCAGCGCATACGCCAGGTAAAAAGGGTAGGGCTTGGAAAGATCGGTGGCATGTGCTTCATCGCCGGTTAGTTCTTCAAATGTGATTGTGCCTGGGTCCCAGTTGCCCGAAATGCGGTGGGCCACCACCGATGCTTCGGCGCCGGTGGCTTTTGCCAGCGCATTTACCATCGCCTTTTGCGATATGCCAATACGGAAAGAGCCCGTAATAAGTTTGTTGAATACAAACCGTTCGCTGCGGTTCAGTTCTGCCCAGCTTTCCAGGATAAATGCTTTGCGTACCCCTTCCTCTTCTTTTTCAATGCGCTTTAGTTGTTCGATGTAATAATACAGGGGCCGTTCGTCGTCGCGCCGCTGGCTATATGCGGCTTCGTCTTCAGGCAGCAGCAGGGCAATGGTTTCTGCAAGGTCGCCTACGGTGTGCCAGCATTCGTCGAACATCCAAAGCGGAAGCTTGGAAAGTTCCACGCAATAAGTAGCCAGTTGGGTGGTGTTGACCGCCCTGCGTGGCCTGCGGCCACTGAAGATGGCGATCACCCACACCTTATCACGGTCATCTGCAACCGAAAAATATTGCACCAGCGCTTCCAGCTTTTCGTTGGTCTTTGTAGTGGTTCCCAGCTTGGCAACCAGTGCTGCAAAATGGCGCATGAATGGAGTTTAGGGTTTGTAGTTTGTAGTTTTTGGTTTTGAACCACGGAGACACGAAGGCACAAAGGGAGCAAAAAGAGATTTCTTCGTGTTACTTATATTCCTTGGTGTCTTTGTGGCTCAAATTCATTCTTCCAGTTTTTCCAGAACATCGGTTGCTTTTTCTTCGGTTTCATCATCGCCGTATTCGGTTTTTACTTCTTTGGCGTTAAAACCTTGTTCGTTCAGGTACCGGCCAAAGGCAGCCGTAAATCCATGGGTTACATAAACGCATTCGGCTTCGGTGGCTTTGATAGCCGTAAGCAGCCCGTCCCAGTCGGCATGGTCGCTGAGCGGGAAACCGGCATCGGCATTGCGGCGGCGCATGGCACCCCGCACGGCCATCCAGCCGCTGCACACACCTGTGGCCAGTGGCGCAAAACGCCGCATCCATGGCGTGCCTTCGGCCGATGAGGGCGCAATAACCACCGCACCTTTCAGCCATTCTTTCGGTGTCTCCGGTGTTACCCGGTGCACTTCGGGCAGCTTGATGCCTGCATTGACCAGCGCCATGTGCACATTATACACCGCGCCATGTACCAGTATGCGATCGGTAACTTCGGCAAGGCAGGGAAGGAGGCGTTGCGCTTTGCCCAGGCTATAGGCAAACAGGAGCGAAGACTTGCCTGCACTTTTATTTTTTAATACCCATTGCTGGATGTCAGAAAAAATTTGCGCCTGCGGTTTCCATTGATAAATAGGCAATCCAAAGGTGCACTCCGAAATAAAGTTGTGGCATTTTACCGGTTCAAATTCCCCGCTCAATCCATCGGCCTCCAGTTTGTAATCGCCGCTTACCACCCACACTTCGCCCTTATGCTCCAGCCTTATTTGCGAAGAGCCAATGATATGTGCCGCAGGGTGCAGGGAAATGTTTACCCCATTGATGCTGATCGGGCTGTTCCAGCCTACGGTTTCGTAATGACCCGGCCCCAGCCGCGTTTCCAAAATGGGTTTGGTGTCGGTGTGGCATAGGTACGACTTGCTGCCCCAGCGGGCATGATCGCTGTGGCCGTGGGTAATAAGTGCACGTGCCACAGGCCGCCACGGATCGATAAAAAAATCGCCGGCGCGGCAATAAAAACCATGGTCTGTAAATTCGATTAAGGGCATGCAACAGGTTTTTGCGCAGCACATAAATACTGCAGCCTCATGCTATACAAACTACGAACCACGAAGCGCCTCTTTGCTCCGCCGGCACCGCTCACTGCAATACACTACCGTTTCCCAGGTCTTTTTCCACTTTTTGCGCCATTGAAAAGGCCTGCCGCAAACAGGGCATATTTTGGTGGGTAAATGTTGTTTGAACATATCCATAAAACAACTGGCAGGGCCTCAGGTTCGGTCCATAAAAAAAGGGCAGCCAAACTGCCGCCCTTATAAAAAAATAGTTGGATGTAGCCGTTTTAAAAAGCATTGCGCACCACATCTGTAGCACCATTGATGCGCCGAACGAAGTAGAGTTTTTTGTTTTCAAAATAATCCAGTGTCATGCTTTGCTTGTTGGTAAACACAGGCTGAATATCAAACTGGGTGAACACGAAATTGCCTTTACGCGAAAGGTTGGAGGCAACATCTGTTTTGGTGTCGAGCAATAGCTGGGCAAAGCGCAGCATGGTTTCATACCCGCGGAAAAACAAGTCAGTAGGGCGGCCTTCTATTTTTTCTTCAAACACGTTGCTGATATGCGTTGCCAGGCGGTCGTTGCGGTTAATGTAAAAAGGCGTGCTGTAAATGATTTCCAGTGGCCTGAACTCCGACCGGCTAAAAGCCCGGATGTTTTCCCATGTGGGCATACCCATCAGCGTAATAGGATATTTGGACCCAATAGAGGCCAGTTCGGAAGCAAGGTCTTCGCCAAAGCCCTGGTCGAGGCTGCCGGCAATAACCACGGTGCGGCGGGTGCTGTCGAGCCGGGCAGCAAAGGCATTACCGTTAAACCCGCCCGAAACATCCAGGGTTTCAATAGTCAGGCGCTTATCGGTGGTGCTTTGGCCAATGTCGTTGAAATAATCGCGCAACTGGTTCTCTTGTGCCCCGTTCTTGCGAAACAGCACAATTTTATCGCGGCTGTGATAGGTTTGCAGGTAGCGGTAAATGCCTTCGCAATGGGCCCGCAACGTGGAGTTGAGGATCACGAAATAGGGATTGTTGTTTACCCCGGCATCGTTGGGCAAGGTAGCCGAAACAAAAGGCACTTTTTTGCGCCCTGCGGCTTCTGCCAACTGGCGCACTTCGCTGTTATTGGCATTGGCAATGATAAGTTCCACGTCATTCATGGCCGGGTTGGCAATAATATCGGCCACGGTGCTCCTTTTAGAGCGGGTATCGTACACAAAAACCTCCAGCGGAGCGCCCATTTTTTGCAGCGAGTCAAGGGCCATTTGGGCGCCCTGGTAAAACTCCAGGCCGGGATTGAGGAATTTGGGAAACTCCTTGCCATAGCGGTAGTTAGCACCATTGAAAACGGAGTCCAGGTAAAGCGGGGCAAACAGGGCAATCTTGTGCCGCTTCAGGTTCTGCGCCAGCCCGGAGGCATGCGCCAGAAACAAGAGTCCCGCAATTAGAAAAAATCCTTTTTTCATGGTGTGTTCAATTTTAGGCAGCTTTTATGCTTACTGCTGACTTTGCTGCAGCAAATTAAGCACCCTAACGGATAGAAGAATGGTAATTAGGAAGGATTTAATAAGAATGTTTAACCGACGAACAAGGAACATCGAATGGCGAAGTCGGGTGGAGTTGTGCATCAATAATCCAATGATCAGTAATTATTCATTATTGGATTATTGATTATTGGTTGTTCCACTTCATCATTCTACATTCCTTGTTCCTTGTTCGATATTCTTCTCCAACTTCTTCTGTTCCTTGTTCGTCGGTTCGTCTGTTCAACATTCACCTCCTACTCCCACTCAATAGTTGCCGGCGGTTTAGAGGAAATATCATACACCACCCGGTTGATGCCCCGCACCGAATTGATGATCTCGTTCGACACATGCGCCAGGAAATCGTAGGGCAGGTGGGCCCAGTCGGCGGTCATACCATCTACCGAGGTCACTGCCCGCAGCGCCACGGTAAATTCGTAGGTACGTTCGTCGCCCATTACACCTACGCTTTTTACCGGCAGCAAAATGGTTCCTGCCTGCCACACGGTGCTGTACAGGTTATGGCTTTTTAGCGCTTTTACATAAATATCATCGGCGTCTTGCAGCAGCGCTACTTTATCTGGAGTGATCTCGCCCAGGATGCGGATGGCCAGGCCGGGACCGGGAAAAGGATGGCGGTTCAACAAGTCGTCGGGGATGCCCAGTTCCTTGCCCACGCGGCGCACTTCATCTTTAAACAGGTAGCGCAGCGGCTCCACCAGTTGCAGGTGCATTTTTTCGGGGAGGCCACCCACGTTGTGGTGCGATTTAATGGTAACCGAAGGACCATGTACCGAAACCGATTCAATTACATCGGGGTAAATAGTTCCCTGCCCAAGAAATGAGGCATCGCGGTCTTCGGCGATGGCAGCTTCCTGGAACACATCAATGAACAACTTGCCAATGGCCTTGCGTTTTTCCTCGGGATCGGTTTTGCCGGCCAGCGCATCGTAAAAGCGCTGCTTGGCATCGATGCCGGTAACATTGAGACCCAGTTGCTTATAAATCTCCAGCACCTGGTAAAATTCATTTTTACGCAGCACGCCATTGTCTACAAAAATGCCGTGCAGGTTGGGGCCAATAGCGCGGTGAATCAGCGTAGCAGCTACAGTGCTGTCCACACCGCCGCTCAAGGCCATGATCACTTTTTTGTCGCCAATTTTTTCTTTCAGGGCTGCCACGGTTTCGGTAACAAAATGCGCCGGCGTCCAGTTCTGGCTGCAGCCGCAAACATTCACCAAAAAGTTGCGCAGTATTTTTTTGCCCTCAATGGAATGGTAAACTTCGGGGTGAAACTGTAAGCCGTATAAAGGCTTCAGGTTCGCATCCTCGCTTTTAAATGCAGCCACCGGTATAGAATCGGTGGTGGCCAGCAATCGGAAGTTGGGCGGCATTTGCAAAATGGTATCGCCGTGGCTCATCCACACCTGCGAGGATGGTGTAATTCCGGTGAGCAAGAGCTCTTCACCTTCGAGGTGCAGGAAGGCGCGGCCATATTCGCGTTTGGCGCTGCGCTCTACCGAGCCGCCAAATTGTTTGGCAGTAAGCTGTGCGCCATAGCAAACACCCAGCACCGGCGTGTTGGCAGCCATGGCCTTTACATCTACCAGCGGGGCGGCCTCGTCGTTTACCGAAAAGGGCGAACCAGATAAGATCACGCCTTTGATGCCGGGGTCGTTTTGCGGAACACCTTTTGAAAAGGGCAGAATTTCGCAGTAAACATTGGCCTCACGCACTGCACGGGCAATTAATTGAGTGTATTGCGAGCCAAAATCGAGGATGATGATTTTTTCCGTCATAAGAGGCCGCTAAGGTAAGTTATGCGGCGGAAAAGAGGGAAGTCCGAAGTCTGAAGTCGCAAGTCCAAAGACAGATTTTGGATAAAGCGGCAATTTTACACCACAGCATCCGTCTTCCGACTTCAGACCTCCGACTTCCAACTTCTCTGTAACCAGTTCTGTATATTTAGCGTCAGAAACCCAAAATAGACTCACATGAAACCAACTGTTCTGCTCCTAACGCTTTGTGCTTTACTTATATTCACTTCCTGCCGGTTTATGGGAGGTAAAAGAGTTGAAGGTAACGGCAACCGCACCTCTGTAACCAAATCGGTCGGCTCTTTTGATGGCGTGGAGGTGCGTGGCGGCATCGATGTCATTATCAGCCCGGGCACGGAGCATGTACTGCGTATAGAAGCCGACGAAAACCTGATGGAATTTATTGAAGTGCATAATAATGGCAGTACCGTGGAGGTTGGTTCCAGAGACGGGTATAACCTGCGCTCCCAAGGCGGTATCAAGGTATATGCAACAGCTCCCGTTTTTGAACGCATTGGCGTTTCGGGCAGTGGCGACATCCGTTCTACCGGTATGGTAAAAGGCGGTAAAGGCCTGGAACTGCAGATCCGCGGCAGCGGTGATATTCAATTGGCTGTGGATGCTCCCCGTGTTAGTACCGAAATTTCGGGCAGTGGCTCGGCAAGGATTCAGGGCACCACCCGCAGCTTTGCTGCCGACATCAGGGGCAGCGGCGATGTGCATGCTTTTGAGTTGCTCAGTGAAACCGCCAACGTAGACATTGCCGGCAGCGGCAATGCCGAAGTGTTTGCCTCCAAAGAACTTTCCGTTGAAATAAAAGGTGCCGGTGATGTGTCGTACAAAGGCGGCGGTACAGTCAATCAAAGAATCATGGGTGCGGGTAATGTGCGGCGGGTGCAGTAGGAGAGGATAGAGGATAGATGGTAGATGATAGTTGATAGATGATAGAAGAAAGACATCAGATATTAGACGTCTGCATATTACTGCTTTTTAAAAGTCAACATACTTCACTACGATTTTTACATTCCGGTTCCGGCCTTTATCGTCGGTACAGGAAATTTTCAGAGGCCCTTCTGCCGGCAGGTAGAAGGGTTTTTCATGCGCACCGGTGGTTTTGTAAAATTGGTCGTTTACATACCAATAAAGTTTGCTTACATCATTGCCTGCCTGGGCGCTTAGTTGAATGGGTTCGGGATGGGATTTACTTACAAAATATTCCGCCGCGTTTTGCGGCGAAATTATTTGCGGCCCGCCCGTCTGAAAGATTTTTTCACACGCAGGGTTGTGCGGCGGCACCTGTTGGTAAACCATGCCTTTTGCAGCATAGTAGGCCTGCACCTCGGGGGCAATGACCGGGAACATTTTTTTGATGTACCCGCTTTCCGGCGCACACTGGGCACAATAAGATATTGTTGCGTCAGGTGCAATTTTTATTTCGGCTGCATGCTCACAGGCATGCGTAGCCGAAACGAGGGGTATAAAATAATCCAGCGTTTTTGCGGTGCAATGGGCCGAAGGCGGCAAGCCGGTTTGGGTACATACCTGCCGCTGTTCGGTACCTTCGGGTGGCGCAAACCAGCTTTCGCTACTGTTGTAATCAATGGAATTAAAAATCTTGAACAGCAGGGGCGTAGCAGTTTCAGCGCCACTTAGTTCGGGCACGCCCTGGCCGGAAAAATTGCCTACCCACACGCCAATGGTAAAGCGCTTGTTGTAGCCAATGCTCCAGGCATCGCGGCGGCCATATGATGTACCCGTTTTCCAGGCAATGCGCGGCATGTGTTCGGTGGCTTGCCAGTTTATCGGAAAGTCGGGGCGGTCGGCTTTGGAAAGCATGGTGCTGATAAAATAGGCAGAAGTGGGTGAAAGCACCGGAATTTCCACCTGTTTTGCCGCTGTGTGGCCATAGCGCGGCGCCACAAAATTTCCGCCGTTGGCAAATGCAGAGAACAACCCGGTAAGTTCTTCCAGCGTAGTGCCGCAGCCCCCAAGAATCAGTGATAATCCCAGTTTTTGCTGATCTTTTTTAATCTGCATAAACTCCAGCGCCGAAAGTTTGCCGATGATCTTGTCCAGACCCAGTTGTTGTAAGCTGCGCACCGCAGGTATGTTCAATGAATGCGCCAGCGCATGCTCCACTGTAACCGGACCATTAAATTGCCGGTCGTAATTCTCCGGTGCATAACCGCCATACACAATGGGCACATCGTACACTACCTGTTTGGGTGTCAGTAGCCCTTCGTCCATGCACATGCCGTACACCAACGGCTTGAGTGTACTGCCTGGTTGCCGGATGGCCGCAGCACCATTTACCTGGCCGGCATCGGTGGTATCCTTAAAATCGGCCGAGCCCACATACGACACCACTTTGTGGCTTTGGTTGTCGATTACAACAACGGCAGCATTCCGTATGTTGTGCAGCCGCAGTGCCCGCACATAATCAGCCACCAGTTTTTCTACTTTTAGCTGTGTGTTCAGCCAAATAAAACTCTTGATATTGCTGCCCGCATTTGTTCGGGATAGTTTATAAGCCAGGTGCGGAATGTGGCGCGGTATGCTGTGCCGGGTTGCGGTCAGCGGTTCGGCCAGGGCGTCTTCTATTTCTTTATGGGTAAATACTTTTGCGGCCGCAAACCGGTGGAGCCATTGGTTACGCCCTTCAATGATCGCTTCGTTGTTTTTGCCCACCACCAGCGATGATGGCCGGTTAGGAATAATGGAAAGCGCCACGATCTCGGCCAGCGACAGATGTTCGGGTGATTTTTGAAAATACAGCCACGCCGCCGACTTTACGCCCTCGATGTTGCCGCCGTAAGGCACCAGGTTGAGGTACAGTTGCAAAATTTCCTTTTTGCTGTATGTCCATTCCAGTTGCAAGGCACGGAATGCTTCTGTCATCTTAGCACCAAGGGTGCGCTGTTGCGGATGCAGCAGCCGGGCCACCTGCATGGTAATGGTAGATGCACCCGAAGTGCGCCGGCCTTTAAAGATATTATTGGTTAAGGCACGGCCAATAGCAAATGGGTTGATACCCGGGTGGTAAAAAAAGTACTGGTCTTCTTTGGCAACTATGGCTTGTTGCAACAAGGGCGAAATTTCAGTGAGTTCTGTTTTCATGCGCCACTTTTCATCCGGCGTCAGGTAGGCATGCAGCACCTGGCCTTTTTCATCGGTGATAATGGTAGAATATGCCACGGCATCGCGTAGTGGAAAAAGATGGTGCAACAATAAAAAAAGCAAGGGCAATAGCGCCAAGACTATTACCAATCTTTTAACGTACAACCAACCCTTGCCGGGTGTACTTTTCTGAAACATTCTACTCCGCACATATGGACTCATCGAGTCTGCCTCCTTAGCGTAAATGATGCACCTAATATCCGTTCTTTTTTCCAGAATAAGGGAAACGGTATGGCTATTACCTAGTTAATAAATTAAGCGTATTGTAGCTTTTGTTGTTGCTGGTTGTAGCTGCAGCTTTTCCATGCATTGGGTTCTTTTAGTTACCTTTTACCCACCATTCATTTCTAACGCAAACTGTATGCGTACCAAAATTTTTGTTCCCTTTTTACTGCTGGCTGTTTCTTTTTTATTTGCGTGTAACCGCAGCTATGTTTCGCTGGACAGCACCAATGCAAAAGGTGAGGTGGCGCAACTAACCAACCTGCGCTTCCGCTTCAGTGAGGCCTTGATGGCCGACTCGCTGCTCAATGATTGGGATTCGGCAGCTTATATTTCTTTTGAACCAAAAATAAGGGGCCGGTTTCGGTGGGAAAGCCGCGACGAACTGGTTTTTTCACCTTCCGAACCGCTGCTGCCGGCAACTACTTACAAAGCAAACATCAGGGACGAGGTGCTCAGGTTTTCGGAATACGATAAGGTAAAGGGCGGTGATAATATTTCCTTTCATACCGCCCCTTTGCAACTGCACGAAGTGCAGGCCGCATGGGTATTGGGAGAAGCAGAAGGGCGCAAGGCTGTACCGCAACTAAGCCTTTATTTTAATTATGCGGTAAACGGAGATGAACTTAAGGATAAAGTGATGGTAAAAACCAATGGCGCAACGGTGCCGTTTACCTTGCAAACCCTGGCGCCGTCCGATGTAATTGTATTGCGCCTGAATGGTGTACAGCCGGTGGACCGCGATATGGATGTGGAGGTGGTAATGAACAAGGGAATAAAGCCGGTAAAAGGCAATACTGCAACAAATGAAATGGTTACGGCTTCTGCACTGATTCCATCGCCGCTTACGCTGCGGGTCAATAATGTGACGGCCAGCCACGATGGCACCGAAGGAGTAGTGCGCATTCGTACCAGCCAGCAATTGGTACAGTCCAACTTTAAAGACCTGATCCGCTTTGAACCCGCTGTTGCTTTCACTACCGAATGGGATGATTTTGGATTGGTTTTGCGCAGTGCACAATTTAGCGCTAATGAAAGTTATGCGCTTACAATCAATAAAGGATTGCGAGGAACAGTGGGTGGCGTGCTGCGCGAAGCATACGATGGCAGCGTTGCTTTTGGTGCGCTGGAAAGCAGCATTCGTTTTGCTTCGGCCAAGGCAGTTTATCTTTCAAAACGCGGCAGCGGAAATATTGAAGTGCGCATTACCAACACACCCAAAGTGCGGCTGATAATTTCAAAAATTTACGAAAACAATTTGCTGGCTGCCGAACGCAATGGATATTATCCGCAGGATGGCGGAGATGATGAAGCGGAATATGTTTCCATGCAAGAAGGATACATTGAGCCCACTGCCGGGGATATTTTATTCAACAAAGTAATTGATACGCGGACGTTGCCTAACTCCGGAAATGGAAAGCTGCTGAACCTGAAAGATTTTGAAGACCGCCTGCCCGAGGTAAAAGGTATTTATCATGTAATGGTGCGCTCTACAGAGGAATACTGGATCAGCGACAGCCGCTTTGTTTCCCACTCCGACCTGGGCCTGATTGCCAAACAAAGCAATGATAAGCTGCTGGTGTTTGCCAATTCCATTAAAACAGCCCAGAGCATGGAAGGCGTTGCCATCAATGTATACGGCGCCAACAACCAGTTGCTGGCTACCGGTGCAACAAACGAAGATGGCGTTGCCGAGCTGCCGCTGCCGCAAAAAGATTTTGCCGGTTACCGTGCCGCTATGGTGGTAGCCAAAACCGCGGATGATTTCAATTACCTGCCCTTCAATAATACGGCGGTAAACACATCGAGGTTTGATGTGGGCGGTAAGCGTATGAATGCTGCCGGGCTGGATGCATTTGTGTATGCGCCGCGTGATATTTTCAGGCCCGGTGAGCGGATCGATTTTGCAGTATTGCTGCGCGATAAGGATTGGAAAAGCCCTGGCGCCATTCCCATCAAGATGAAATTTTTAATGCCTAATGGAAGGGAGTTAAAAAGCTTTAGGAAAAACCTGAATGATGAAGGTGCTGCAGAAGGCAGTGTAGAGGTAGCCCCTGCAGCCATTACCGGCTCTTACTTGCTGGAGGTGTACAGCGCAACCGATGTATTGCTGGCTTCGAAGAATTTTATGGTCGAGGAATTTGTTCCCGATCGGATTAAGGTGGCCGCAAAACTTAGCCTGGCAGCGCTGCGGCCTGGAGATGCAACATCACTTTCCATCAATGCAGTCAACTTTTTTGGCCCACCCGCCGCCAACAGGTCTTACGAAACAGAAATACAGGTGGTACAGAAAAAGTTTACCGCCCAGGCATTTCCCGGGTTTGATTTTACACTGGCCAACCAACAATCGTTTTTCGACAAGCAACTAAAAGAAGGTACCACCGATGCTGCAGGCAATGCGGCAGTAGCATTTGAAGTGCCCACAATGTATAGTAATACGGGGTTGCTGGAGGCTCGTTTTTTTACCACTGTTTTTGATGAAACAGGAAGGCCCGTGAGCCGTCATGTGACGGCACCCATTTACACGCAAGATGTGTTTCATGGCATACGCGACGATGGCTACGATTATTATGCGCAAAATGCACCTGTGGCATTTAACCTGGTGTCGGTGAACGCAGCTGGTGCTGCTGTGGCTGCGCCGGCAAAAATCCAGGTAATCAAACGCGAATACCGCACCGTGCTCACTAAAAGCGGATCTTATTTCCGGTACGACTCGCGACCTGAAGAAAAGCTCATTTTTCAAAAAGAAATGAGTGTGGGCAATGGAACGGCCTTTCAATTTATTCCCCGTTCGCCCGGCGATTATGAACTGCGGGTGTGCCGCCCAGGGGCTAGGGCTTATGTTGGTAAAAAATTTTACAGCTATGGTGCCTGGGGTGCCGACAACAGTGCCTTTGAGGTAAACACCGAAGGGCAAATAGATATCAGCCTGGATAAAGAAAAATATAATAGTGGCGAAAAGGCAAAGGTTTTATTTAAAACACCGTTTAGCGGCCGCATGCTGGTTACAACAGAACGGGATGGCGTGCAATCCTATCAATACCTGCAGGTGTCGGGCCGCAGTGCCAGCCTGGACTTAGCACTTGATGAAGCAGCGGTTCCCAACCTGTATGTTACGGCAACGCTGTTCAAACCACATGAAGTTTCCGGTATTCCCTTAACCGTTGCGCATGGATTTAAAAACATAGTGGTAACGGGAGGGGGCCGCAGGTTGGCGGTAACCATTGCTGCCCAAAAAACCTCCCGATCCAAAAAAAGGCAATCGGTAGTGGTAAAAGCAGCACCCGGAACCATGGTGTCGCTGGCAGCAGTAGACAATGGCGTACTGCAGGTTAGCGGTTTTAAAACACCCGACCCGTATGATCATTATTATCAAAAAAGGGCGTTGGGTGTTGCGGCATTCGACCTGTACCCGCTCCTTTTTCCGGAGCTGCGTGCCCGGATGAGCAGTACCGGCGGTGATGGTAATATTGGCATGGAAAAACGCGTCAACCCCATGCCTGCCCGGCGGTTCAAGATCGTGTCGTATTGGAGCGGTTTACAAAAAGCCGCCAGCAACGGTGAAGCCCGTTTTCAATTTGATGTGCCGCAGTTTAGCGGGCAAATAAGACTGATGGCGGTGGCTGTAAAGGGCAACCGGTTTGGCGCCGCCGAAACTACCACCACCATTGCCGACCCGGTGGTATTGAGCAGTGCCCTGCCGCGCTTTTTAAGTCCCGGCGATACGGTGCTGGTGCCAGTAACAGTTTCCAATACTACTGCAAAAGCGGCGCCTGCAACGGCTGTACTATCGATAAATGGACCTGTATCAACAATCGGGTCTAATACGCAAACAATTACACTGCCACCTAACGGAGAAGCACAAGTGCAATTTCGGGTTGCAGCTTCCAACACCATCAATGTTGCAAAAGTAGCAGTGCAGGTAAAAGCGCTGGGAGAAACATTTACCGAAGAAACAGAGCTTTCGGTGCGGCCGCCTTCTACCCTGCAGCAGGTAACCGGCAGCGGTTCGGTAGCAGGGGGCAGTAGCCAAAAAATAAGTTTGCCGGCATCCGATTTTTTAGCAGGCAGCAGTAAATATGAACTGATGGTGAGCAGGTCGCCCGTTGCCGAACTTGCCGGCCAGTTGCAATACCTGGTGCAATACCCTTATGGCTGCACCGAGCAAACTATTTCTGCAGCTTTTCCACAATTGTACTACGCCGATTTTGCCGAACTGGTGAATGAAAGCAACCAACGCCGGGTAAACGCCAATGCCCATGTGTTGGAAGCCATCCGCAAAATAAAAATGCGGCAACTGTATAATGGCGCCTTAACCCTGTGGGATACACAGGATGGGGTAATAGGGCAGGAGGGCGGCGCACCTGAACACTGGTGGACAACCGCTTATGCGGCGCATTTTTTACTGGAAGCCCGCAAAGCCGGTTTTGATGTGGACAACAGCCTGCTGGAAACCATGCTGGGTTACCTCACCGAACGGTTAAAGAACCGGCAAACCATTACCTATTATTACAACCGCGACCAGGCCCGCCGGATTGCACCGAAGGAAGTGCCTTACAGTTTGTACGTTTTGTCGCTGGCCGGCCGCACACCGGTGTCCACCATGAATTATTACAAAGCCAACCCGCAGATGCTGGCGCTGGATGGACGCTACTTGCTGTCGGCAGCTTATGCAGTGGGCGGCGATAAAAAATCTTTTGCTGCCCTGTTGCCCCGTTCGTTCAGCGGGGAAGAGTCGGTGCAGCAAACAGGCGGCTCGCTGTACAGCGCCACCCGCGATGAGGGCCTGGCCCTGAATGCGCTGCTACAAGTGGACCCCGGGAATGCACAGGTGCCCCAAATGGCCCGGCACCTGGCGCAGCGGGTAAAAACAGAGCCCCACCTCAATACGCAGGAACGCGTCTTTGCCTTTTTGGCCCTGGGTAAAATAGCCCGGATGGCGGCACAATCAACCGCTAAGGCGGAGGTGCGCAGTGGTGGTAAAACAATAGCCAAAATTGATGGTGCCGACTGGCGGGGTGGCAGTGCTGCTTTGAAAAGTGGTGCCGTTGAAATTGTGGCTAAAGGTTCGGGAAGGCTGTATTACTGGTGGCGTGCCGAAGGCATCAGCGCCACCGGGGCGTATAAAGAAGAGGATAATTTTATAAAAGTTCGACGGCAGTTTTTTGACCGGAACGGGCGGCCGCTGTCAGGTAATACGTTTACCCAAAACGACCTAGTAATTGTGGGCATTAGTCTGGAAAAAGCTTACAGCGGTACCATCGAAAACGTTGTGTTGACCGACCTGCTGCCTGCAGGATTTGAAATAGAAAATCCGCGAACAAAGGATATTCCGGGAATGGACTGGATTAAGGAAGCAGCGGAGCCGGTGGCGCTGGATGTACGGGATGATAGAATCCATTTTTTTGTAGATGCATCCAGGCCCAAACAAACTTATTATTACGCAGTGCGGGCAGTATCACCGGGCCAATTCAAACAAGGCCCGGTAAGTGCCGAAGCGCTTTACGATGGCGCCATCCACTCTTACCATGGCGCCGGGGTGGTGCAGGTACTACGGCGACAATAGTTCAAAATCAAAAGGCTTCAGGTTTACTTCCTGAAGCCTTTTGATTTACCGGTAATATTCCTGCCGATCGGTTACAATGACGCGTTGTTTTTTTACAAAGCGCCGCACCAGCAACAGTCCGGCAATAAAGCCGCCAATATGTGCCGCATAGGCCACGCCACCTGCAGCTTCATCGCCACCCAATGCACCCAACCCATTTATTACTTGGAATACAAACCAGATGCCCACAGAAAGAAATGCAGGTACCGTAATAATGGTGAACAGGATCCAGACGTGTACGCCACGGCGTGGAAACAGCAGCATATAACCGGCAAGCACACCCGAAATGGCACCGGATGCGCCCAGGCTTGGAATAAGTGGGTTGTGGCCGAGAAATGCCGTAGTGAGTACATGTGCCAACCCGGCCAGCACACCACAAAGAAGATAAAAGAGGAGGTAATTGCGGTGACCCATCACATTTTCAAGATTGTCGCCAAAAATGAACAGGTACATCATATTGCCGGCCAGGTGCGCAATACCCCCATGCATAAACATGGAGCTAAACAAAGTTAGATAAACCGGTACCGGCGTGTATTGCAAGCCGGGCATTTCAAGCTGCTGCCCGGTGTAGGGGTCAGTAATTATTTTTGAATCGGTAACAATGTCGGTACCCGTTAGAATTTCGCCGGGAACGGTGGAAAACGCATAGGTGAAACCGATGTTGCGGCCAATGTCTTGCCAATACACAAACACAATAATATTGAGCGCCAGCAGCATGTAGTTTACAAAAGGAGTGAGCCGCCGGTCGCGGTTGTCATCGCCAATAGGTATGAGCATGAACCAGAGATTTGTATGGTTGGAAATGATTGGATGGATGCGTTTTTGAGAAAGGCATCTGCCCGTTTGTGGGTTGCAAATATCTTTCCAAGGGTGTTGGGAAAATTAGTTGCTGCGCATCGAACAGAACGTACAAGGGTGCGACGCAACAGCAGACCAATCATGTTACTGAGGCTGGTAACAAAAAAAAGATTCCACCTCTCGAAGAGATGGAATCTTTAAAAAACCAGTTCCGGTGTGCATAATTACCGGCGACTGCGAACGGCACATACCCACACTACAGCAAACGTGAACAAGTGGAGATCATTACAATCATTTCCATTCACCCAAATCACCAGACATGAAAAAGTCCCGCTGAATGGCAGGACTTAATGCGTTTGTACCCGTATGGTCTGGTTTAATAGCTGTCGCGGAAACCGCCGCCACCTTTATTATAACCGCCGCCGCCGCTACGGCCACCGCCACCACCGCCGCCGCGATTGAAGCCGCCACCGCCGCCACCGCCGCGGTTAAAGCCGCCGCCACCGCCGCCGCCAAAGTTCTTTTTGTAGCCACCGCCACCGCCGGCACCGCCTTCTTTAGGACGGGACTCGTTTACAACCAGGTTGCGGCCGTCAACTTCGGCACCGTTCAGATCGTTAATAGCTGCCTGCGCCTGTTCGTCATTGGGCATTTCCACAAAACCAAAGCCTTTGCTGCGGTTGGTGAACTTGTCCATAACGATTTTTGCAGATGATACTTCACCGTAGGGGGTGAACAGGCCGGCTAAATCCTGATCTTTCAGGTTCCAGCTAAGGTTTCCAACGTAAATGTTCATTGTGAGATAGGTTTAAAAATGGTTGCCAACAGTGCGCCATCAACAATGAACATTTGGAAACGTTCAATGAAACATGGAAACAATAGAACACTGGTGCCTTACGAATATAAAAGTTTTCTCTTGAAATAATTAATAATTCAACGGGAACAAAATTTTTTAAAAAACCGGGGCGGAGTGCGGTAATGGGCAGGGATTGGGTAAAAAGCAAAAAGCCCGCACCAGGGTGCAGGCTTTTGTATGCGGTAAAGCGGGAGGTTTAGTCGGCCACCACTTCAAAGTCAACATCGGCAGTATTGCCGTTGCCGAAATCGATGGAGGCTTTGTACGCACCCAGCTCTTTTACATCTTCAGCAATGCTGATTTTGCGGCGGTCGATCTCGTAGCCTTTCTGGTCGCGGATGGCACGGCTGATCTGCAGTGCGGTAACGCTACCAAAAATTTTGCCGCTGGTGCCGGTTTTGGCGCCCACTTTCAGCGGGGCTTCCTGCAGTTTGGCAATTACGCTGTTGATCTGAGCCAGCATCGCAGCTTCTTTCTTGGCAGCCACTTTCAGGCGCTCATCGAGCTGCTTACGGTTAGAAGGAGAAGCCTCAACAGCAAAACCCTGTGGGATCAGGAAGTTCCGGGCATAGCCGTTCTTTACCTTTACCAGTTCGTTTTTGCCGCCCAGGTTATCTACGTCTTTAATAAGGATAATATCCATGTTGTTTTGTTTTACCAATAGCCTTTTGGGCTACTGTCATCACCCGCTTTTTTGTAGGTGAATTAGGTGGAAAATTCTATTTCAGCAGGTCGGTTACATAAGGCAACAATGCCATCTGGCGTGCCTTTTTGATGGCCTCACCTACCAGGCGCTGGTACTTCAGCGAGTTGCCGGTAATGCGGCGGGGCAGCATTTTACCCTGTTCGTTCAAAAACTTTTTCAGGAACTCTACATCTTTATAATCGATGTATTTGATTCCGTACTTTTTGAAGCGGCAGAATTTCTTTGGGCGCTTTTCCTGCTTGATCGCCGTCAGGTACTTGATCTCATTAGGCCTAGCCATTGTTCACCTCCGCTGCTTTTTCGGTTCCGGTAGGTACGCCACTTCTTTTCTTCTGGTTGTACTCGACGGCGTATTTATCGAGTCTTGTTACCATGTGACGGAGTACGGACTCGTCACGAAGAAGCTGGATTTTCAGCTTCTCATTGAAGTCGGATGGCGCAGTAAATTCCGTTACCCAGTACAAACCAGTGGTTTTTTTCTGGATCGGATACGCCAGTGATTTCAGTCCCCAAGGATTTTCAGCAACGATCTGGCCGCCATTGTCGGTAACCAGGGTTGTGAATTTTTTCTGAGCGGCTTTGAATTCATCGTCGCTCAGAACAGGGGTAAAAATCACCATCAATTCGTAATTGTTCATGATCCCTGTTTAAGGTTTAAAAATTAAAGAGGCGCAAAGGTAGGGAAAAGTTGGCAGAGTGGGAAGTCCGAGGCCCGAAGACGGAAGACGGGAAAGACAGGAGAGACGGAAAAGACGGGAAAGGTGGTTGAGAAGAAGGGGAATAAAAGACGATTTCAGTTTTAAAGCATTAGGAAATGAAAATAAAGATGAGGTATTTTGAAACGCCGGGTTAGTTTATTTAACAAGAAATATTGCAGGCGGGGTTTGAGAACAAATTAGTTCTAAACATACAGCCCAGGTGCTCAAGTCAAAAAGCTTTTATCACCTAAACTAATTCCTGCTCCTGTCTTCGGACCTCGGACTTCCGACTTTCCGTTCTTTCCAGTCTTTCCGGTCATTTCCGTCTTTCCCGACTCTACTCACTTTCCCTAATGTCCATCACTTTAAGCTGCAGATTCCGTTCGCCGTTCCATTCGTTAACGTCTATTTTAAATACCATATCGAAGGGCTTGCCCGATTGCACCACCGGCCATTTTTCGGCCATGCCAAAGCCAATGCCGGTAATAGAGGTTCCGTCCTGCCGCACCACAAAACGCAGGTGCGCTTCTTTTACCACCTTACTGTACCCAGCGTTGGTTACCCGGCGGGCCACAAATGTGGGGTTCATATTTCCGGGACCGAAAGGCTCCATCTGGCGGAGAATATCGAAAAAAGGCCAGCGGATATCCTTGAATTCAATCTCGGCATCCACCACAATTTCGGGCACCAGCAACTCGGGATGAATGGAGGCTTCCACTACTTCTTCAAAGCGCTGGCAAAAGGCATCTACATTATTGGCATCGAGGGTCATGCCCGCGGCATAAAAGTGGCCACCATAACCCAGCAGCAGGTCTTTGCACTGGTGAATGGCCTCGTACACATTAAATCCTGCCACGCTTCGGGCCGAGCCTGCCACGTACTCGCCAGACTGCGTTAAAATAATAGTGGGCCGGTAATAATGATCGATGAGGCGGGAGGCCACAATGCCTACTACGCCCTTGTGCCAATGGGGTTGGTACAGCACCGTGCTTTTGCGTTTTACCATTATTTCATCACCCTGGATCAAGGCCAAGGCTTCTTCGGTAATATTGGTGTCGGCTTCGCGGCGGTCTTTATTATCGGTGTGTAGTTGTTCGGCCCAGGTGGTGGCTTCTTCCAGGCTTTTGGCAATAAACATGTGTACTGCCTTGCGGCCGTCGTCCATGCGGCCGGCGGCATTTACCCGCGGCGCGATAATAAACACCAGGTTATTGATCCCAAACTCGCCCCTAAAATCGCCCAGAACCGAAAGGGCTTTAATGCCAAAGTTGGGCGCCTCGTTGGCTTTTTTTAAGCCGTAATATGCAAGAATCCGGTTTTCGCCGGTTATGGGCACAATGTCGGCGGCAATAGCGGTAACCACCAGGTCGAGGTATTCAAAAACCTCCGAATCGGGGAGGTGCAGCTTTTGAGCAAGAGCGGTTATTAATTTAAAGCCTACACCGCAGCCGCACAGCTCTTTATACGGGTAGGGGCAGCCCCTTTGTTTTGGATTGAGAATGGCAACTGCTGGTGGAAGCTCTTCGTCGGGCAGGTGGTGGTCGCAAACAATAAAGTCGATACCCAGCGTAGCGGCATAACGGATCAGGTCAACCGACTTAATGCCACAGTCGAGCGATATAATTAAAGAATACCCGTTTTCCCGGGCAAAATCAATTCCGGCCCGGCTCACACCATACCCTTCGCGGTAGCGGTGCGGAATATAAAACTCGGTAGGGGCGTGCAGCTTTTTTAGAAACTGGTACATACAAGCCACCGCCGTGGTACCATCCACGTCGTAGTCGCCAAAAACCAATACTTTTTCTCCGGATGAAAAAGCCTGTTGTACCCGTGCAACAGCCTTGTCCATATTTTTCATCAAAAAAGGATCGTGCAGTTGGGAAAGCTCGGGTCGAAAGAAATGCCGCGCCCCATCAAAAGTGGCCACACCGCGCTGCACCAGAATATCGCACAATACAGGGTGTATGCGTAACTCTTGTTGCAAGGCCCTTTTTTTTGCCTCGTCTGCCTGTTGTATGCGCCATCTTTTATCTTTCACCATCATGTGTGGGGTAGGTCAGTATTTGCGGTCGGAAATAAACCGGATCAGGTCTTCGAAGCCATTGCGCACTTCGGAGGGCGGAAACTGGTGCAGAATATTTAGTGCATCCCTTTTATATCCCTCCATTTTCTCAATGGTATATTCGATACCGCCATTTTTGGTAACGATATCAATCACTTTATTGACACTTTTCTTCCGGGTATTTTCATTTTTAATAATATAGATCAGTTCCTTGCGGGTTTTTTTATCCACATTATTTAAGGTATAAATCAGGGGCAGGGTCAGCTTTTTTTCTTTGATGTCATTGCCGGTCGGCTTACCAATATTCTGGGCTGTATAGTCAAACAGGTCGTCTTTAATTTGAAAGGCCATACCTACCGCTTCGCCAAAGGTCCGCATCTTTTCTGCCACTTCGTCGTTGCCGGTAGTACTCCAGGCGCCTGCGGCACAGGCTGCGGCTAAAAGGGAAGCGGTTTTATTCCTAATGATCTCAAAATATACAGATTCTTCCAGGTTTAATGTACGGCTTTTTTCCATTTGCAGCAGTTCGCCTTCGCTCATGCGGCGCACCGCCTCGGAAAGCAGTTGCAAAATGCGGAAGTCGTTGTTATCCAACGATAGCAGCAGCCCTTTTGCCAGCAGGTAATCGCCCACCAGCACTGACACTTTGTTTTTCCAAAGGGCATATACTGAGAAAAAACCTCTACGTTCCGCTGCATCGTCCACTACATCGTCGTGCACAAGAGTTGCTGTGTGTAACAATTCAACCAAAGAGGCGGCCCGATAAGTAGATTCGTTGATATTGCCGCACAGTTTGGCAGTAAGAAAAACAAACATGGGGCGTAGCTGCTTTCCTTTGCGTTTTACGATGTACCGCATGACCCTGTCGAGCAGCGGAACATCGCTATTGACGGCCTCTTTGAATTTTTTTTCGAAGGTTTTAAGCTCTTGTTCTATTAAGGTAACAGGTATCTGCATTCGTAAAATGCCCGAAAGGTACAAAGGAGGCCACAATTTGCAACATGTGGTACAAGAATTGCACCCCCGCCAATTGGCAATGATGCATATTGAGCCACACAGTTGCTTCAAATAATTTAAAAGTTTGGTAATTGTATGTCAATATTTATTTTTGCCGCAGATTAGGACATTGTTTTTTCCAACTCAATTAAAAATTATGGCAAGCAAAAGGTACTCTTTTCTAACAGGCGTCTTATGTCTGTTAGCTTCGTACGGTTTTTCGCAGACGTCTACCACCTCCCAATCAGGGTACAGTGCATCAGATTCATCTATTATTCCTTCGCGCAGTATGCCGCAGCATACTGAGTTCATGAACGGTACATACAATTTTCCTGCAAAACCCCGCAACATGTGGGAGTTGGGGCTGAAAGTAGGTTCGGTGAACATTAGTGGCGACGTGGCTTCTCAGTTTCCCGGATTTGGTGCCGGCATCCACCTGCGCAAAGCCTTCGGTTATATCTTCTCCTTGCGTGGTGGATATATGTATGGCGTAGCCCGTGGTTTGAACTGGCAGCCTTCTGGCAATTACAGCCAGAACGAAGCTTGGGATGGTTATACCGGACAGCCTGTTTATTACAACTACCGTACAGAGCTGAATGCTCTTTCCCTTGAAGGTATTTTCTCGTTGAACAACATTCGTTTTCATAAAGCCAAAACGGGTGTAAACATTTATGCCTTGGCTGGTGTTGGTTTAACTACCTACCAAGCTCGTGTTAACAAGCTGAGTGCTCCTAACACCCTTTACAATTTCGCCAGCATTACCGGTGGAAGCTACGAAAACCGCAAGGACACCCGTGATGCGCTGAAAGACTTGCTGGATGATTCTTATGAAACTGCAGCCGAAACCCATGGCGATCGCAAAGGCAAGTTCCTGGGTGTAACCGCAGTTCCTGCCGCACACATTGGTGCCGGTATTGCTTTCAAATTAAACAACCGCTTTAACCTGGCCATTGAAGATCGTTTCTCTTTCACCAAAGACGACCTGCTGGATGGTCAGCGTTGGGCTGAACAAGCGCCCGGAAGCCCTGTGCTTACCCGCGACTTTGACGCATACAATTTCCTTTCTGTTGGCCTGAACATCAACCTGGGTGCTAAATCTATCGAGCCATTGTGGTGGGTTAATCCGCTGGATTATGCCTACAGCGAAATCCGCAATCCCCGCCTGATGCGCCTGCCCAAGCCCGTACTGCCTGATGCTGATGGCGACGGTATCACCGACCAGTTTGACCTGGAGCAAACTCCTCAGGGTGTTCCGGTTGACTCGCATGGTGTAAGCCGCGATACTGATGGTGACGGCGTTCCCGACAGCCGCGATAAAGAACTGGTTACCCCAACTTATTGCCAGCCGGTTGATGCCGATGGTGTTGGTAAGTGCCCATGCCCAGAAGGTTGCGCTACTGTTGACACTTCTGCTTCGGCTTGCGCCACTGCACTGGGTGCAATGCCAAGCATTACCTTCAGCGGCAACACTGTTCGTTTGAACCAGGATGCCCAAAGCCTGCTGGCTTCTGTAGCTGCCCGTTTGCGCAACAACCCCGGTTGCCGCGTAGTGGTAGTAGGTTACTGCGCTTCGAACAAATCGGCTCAGCAACGCAGCTGGGATCGTGTAAACGCTGTAATCAATCATTTGGTTGAGCGTGAAGGCATCAGCCAGGATCGTTTTATCTTCCAGCATGCACAGGAAGGTGGCGATTGCAACACGGTTGATATCCGTGCAGCAGCGGCTGGTGAAGAAGGACCAAGCAATGTTCCTGCTCCGCACCCCAACCTCAGGAGAAATTAAGCTTCCTCTTAAACAATAAAAAAAGCCAGGGCATTCAATGCCCTGGCTTTTTTTATTAGAACAAAATTAACGGCAGCCAAACGCCAACAACAGAGAAATTCCGGAATATTTGCCCAAACTGATTAACTTTGCCCACTTTTATGCGGTATCTCCTGGTTATATTTATAGCCTTTTCTTTTATGGCCTGCAATGGCATCAATAAGGTGCTAAAGAGCAAGGACCCCGAGTATAAGCTTCGGATGGCCGAGCAGTACTACGCCAAAAAGAAGTTCCTGTTTGCCCAGCAATTGTACGAAGACGTAATTCCGTTTTTTAAAGGGAGGCCCGAATTTGAAGACATTTATTATAAATATGCTTTTACGGCCTATAACCAGCAGGATTACCTGAACGCCGAAAACCTGTTTAAAACTTATTTGGAGGCATTTCCCAACAGTCCGCGGTCAGAAGAGATTGAATATATGCGGGCTTATACTTTTTACAAGCAGTCGGCCAAGGCAGAATTGGATCAAAGCAATACGCTGAAAGCCATGGGAATGATGCAGACCTTTATCAATACCCATCCCGGTTCGGCAAAAGCAAAAGAAGCCACCGATATTATTGATGCCCTGCGCCTTCGCCTCGAAAAAAAGGACTTTAATGCAGCCCAGTTGTATTTCGACCTGGGGCAATTTAGGGCAGCAGCCGTATCTTTCAATTCGCTGCTGAATGCCTACCCCGATACGCAAAAGGCGGATGAATACAAACTGATGTCGATAAAAAGCTATTTTCGCCTGGCCGAAAACAGCGTGGAAGACAAACGCTTAGAGCGCTTTGAAAAAGTGATTGAAGAATGCAACGACTTTATTGATCGCTTCCCGGAAAGTCCTTTGCGCAGCGAAGTGGATCAATTGGTAACCTTATCTAAAAACAACATTAAAAACGTAAGCAATGAGTCGGTTAAGACGCCAGCTTAGCACCAACACCACCAATAACGTGGAAACGCGTAACCTGCAGGACCTGAAAGCAAAAACAGGTAACCTGTACGCATCCATTGCCATTGTAGCCAAGCGTGCTAACCAAATTAATATTACCCTGAAAGAGGAACTGCACAACAAACTCGAAGAGTTTGCTTCGCATACCGATAGCCTGGAAGAAATTCACGAAAACAAAGAGCAAATAGAGATCAGCCGGGCCTACGAAAGAATGCCCAATCCGGCTATCCTCGCCACCCAGGAGTTTATGGAAGACAAGATTTATCATCGTAAGAACGAGGACGACCTGTTTTCATAAGCGCGGATATTCGAAATTTAAAAGGATTAAAGGATAGGCAATCACTCGCTATAATTACTTAGGTGCATTATCGAGTTTTTGTCGTTCATCATTCGATATTCCTTGTTCCTTGTTCGATGTTCTTTCCCCATATTATTTAGCGGCACTGCAAATAGCGGTGCCGTTTTTTTCGTTTAATCCCGATGTAAAAGCGGAGAAAAGTTCATGCTCCTTTTTCCCTGGCTTCGGTCTCCCCACTTCAGTCTTCCGACTTTCCCTACTTTAGCGTTATGTTTTCGGGAAAAAAAATACTGATCGGCATCAGTGGCTCCATTGCCGCCTATAAAATGGTGCACCTGGTGCGCCTATTGATAAAAGAAGGCGCTGCGGTTAAAGTGGTAATGACACCTGCCGCCAGGGACTTTGTTGCCCCGCTCACCCTGTCAACCCTTTCCAAAAACCCGGTGCTTTCCGGCCTTTTTGAAGAAGATAGCTGGGCCAATCATGTGGCCTTGGGCCGCTGGGCCGATGTTTTGCTCATAGCCCCACTTAGCTGCAATACCCTTGCAAAAATGGCCTGTGGACTGTGTGATAACCTCCTGCTGGCTACCTATCTTTCGGCCACCTGCCCGGTAATGGTGGCACCGGCTATGGACGAAGACATGTGGCATCACCCAACTACCCGACAAAATTTGGACTGCCTGAGGGCTCATGGATGTACCGTGCTGCCCGTAACCCATGGAGAACTGGCTAGCGGCCTTGTAGGCGAGGGGCGCATGGCCGAACCTGAAGTAATGGTGCAGGCCCTCCATGAATTTTTTGCAAACGGCGTTGATTTTAAGGAAAAAAAGGTGCTGATTACCGCAGGACCCACATACGAAGCCATTGACCCGGTGCGTTTTATTGGCAACCACTCTTCCGGTAAAATGGGTTACGCATTAGCCAAGGAATTCCGGCGGCGTGGTGCAAAAGTTACATTGGTATCGGGGCCGGTTTCGCTGCCTGCTTTGCCGGCGCCCATTGAAACGGTGCGGGTACAATCGGCAGCAGAAATGTATGCTGCCTGTATGGAACATGCCGGCGACTATGACATTGCAATAATGGCTGCCGCAGTAGCCGATTTTACGCCAGACCAGGTTGCTCCTGAAAAAATTAAAAAGAATGGAGCGCCTTTGACCCTGGACCTGAAACCCACAACCGATATACTGGCTACATTTGGTAGCCAAAAAAAGAGGGGACAGGTGCTTATTGGATTTGCTTTGGAAACAACCAACGAAGCGGCCAATGCCCGCCAAAAGCTGGAGCGTAAAAACGCCGATGCTATTGTGCTGAATTCGCTGAACGATGCTGGTGCCGGCTTTGCCAAAAACACCAATAAAATAACCATCCTGACAAGGGGCGGTGAAACGCATTTTTTTGAAACAAAAACAAAAGAGGCCGTTGCAAAAGATATTGCCGATACGGTACTGAAGCTGAATCCATGAAAAAACCTTTGTTCCTTCTATGTTTATTGTGTTGTGTGCACTGGGCTGTTGCGCAGGAGTTGCAGGCCCGTGTTTCGGTGGTGGCCAACCGGGTTGGTTCCAACGTCGACAAAAAGATTTTCAATACCCTGCAAACCTCCCTGTTTAATTTTTTAAACAACCGCAAGTGGACCACCGACAGCTACCTGCCACAGGAGCGCATCAAATGCAATTTCCAGATCACCATTGACCAGGATGCAGGCCAGAATATTTACAAGGCAACACTTACGGTGCAGGCCGCCCGGCCCGTGTATAATTCGGTGTACGAGTCGCCGGTGATTAATTTCCAGGACGGTAACCTGACCTTTCGATACGTGGAATTTCAACCCATAGAGTTCAACGAAAACCGCGTTCAGGGCTCCGACCCCATGGCTGCCAACCTGCCTGCAATGCTTGCTTATTATGTAAACATTATTTTGGGGGTTGATGCCGATTCGTTTGCGCCGGGTGCCGGCGAGCCCTATTTCCGCAAGGCACAAAATATTGTAAACAATGCACCCGAGGGCCGTGACATCAGCGGGTGGAAAACATTCGACGGCGTACGTAACCGGTTTAGGCTGGCAGAAAATTTTACCGACAGCCGCTACAATGCACTGCACGAGGCATACCACGCTTATTACCGGCAGGGCATGGACCAATTTTACGACGAGCCCACCGAAGCCCGCAAAGGCATCATACATGCATTGAATGTGCTGAACCGGCTCAATACCGAAATTCCCAACTCCATGGGTGTTCAGTTTTTCTTTGGCGGCAAAAGCAATGAGTTGGTGCGGGTGTTTAGCAAGGCCGACCCGGCACAAAAAGCACAGGCCCGCGACCTGCTGCAAAAACTGGATGTGGCCAACGCAACGGCCTATAAAGAATTGAGATGAAAAAACTGTTGCTGATAGTATTGGTTGCGGGGGCATGTAATAACAAACCTGCGGTTCCCAAAAACATTTTGCCGCAGCAAAAGATGCAGGCCATCATGCTCGATCTTATTCATGTGGATGGCCGCATCGCTAATGCTCCCCCTGCTGATTCCCTCATTCGTTTGGATTCGAGCAGGTACCGCATGTACCAGCAGGTGCTGGCACTGCACGGAACCAATAAGGAAGCATTTAAAAAAAGCCTGCACTATTACGAGCAGCATCCCCCGCTGTTAAAGGAAACCATCGACTCCATGGAAAAGACCTTAGACCGGCAATTGCTGGATACTTCGGTAAACATCAAAAAAGCGCCACCAAAAGCCCTTTAAATTTATCATTGCTGCAAAGCTTTTCCTGCATCTACAGAAGTGTAGTTGCACCGCAGCATTTGTTGGTTTGTTGTTTTTACAACTGTAAATAATCTACTACAATCATCCTGATCCGGGCTATTTGGGTAAAGGCTAAAAACGCTACATTTATTGCATGAACAAAGTATTTGCTCATGCCTCCGATGCCTTGCACGATGTTCCGGATGGAGCCACCCTGATGCTGGGCGGATTCGGTTTGTGCGGCATTCCTGAAAATTGTATTGCAGCCCTTGTGGCAAAAGGTATTAAAGACCTTACCTGTATTTCGAACAACGCAGGGGTCGATGATTTTGGATTGGGCTTGTTGCTGCAACGCCGCCAGATTCGTAAGATGATGAGTTCCTACGTTGGAGAGAATGCAGAATTTGAACGGCAGCTGCTTCAGGGCGAACTGGAAGTAGACCTTATTCCGCAGGGAACGCTGGCCACCCGCATACAAATGGCAGGCATGGGCATTCCTGCATTTTTTACCCCTGCAGGTTACGGCACCGATGTGGCCGAAGGCAAGGAAGTGCGGGAGTTTAACGGTAAAATGTACCTGATGGAAAGGGCACTTCATGCCGACTTTGCACTGGTGAAAGCCTGGAAAGGCGATACTTACGGCAACCTAGTGTTTCGCAAAACCACCCGGAATTTTTCTACTTCAATGGCCCGTGCCGGCACTGTTACCATTGCCGAAGTAGAAGAACTGGTGCAACCCGGCGAACTGGATCCCGACAGCATTCATGTGCCCGGTATTTATGTACACCGCATTTTTAAGGGCCGGGATTATGAAAAACGCATTGAGCGGAAAACAGTTCAGGGAAAGGTTTAGAAGTTTATAAGCTTAAGAGGTTAATATAAAATCCCTTAATCTTTTTCGCCTCAACCTTTCAACTTCTAACCCCCTAAATTTCTACGCTTTCTATGGCACTCGATAAATATGGCATTGCCCGGCGCATTGCACAGGAATTAAAAGGCGGCATGTATGTGAACCTGGGCATCGGCATACCTACACTGGTGGCCAATTATATTCCCGAGGGCATGTTTGTAATGCTGCAAAGCGAAAACGGCATGCTGGGCATGGGGCCTTTTCCTACAGAAGATGCCATTGATGCCGACCTTATTAATGCAGGAAAAGAAACGGTAACTATTTTACCTGGTGGCGCTTTTTTCGATTCGGCTGAAAGCTTCGGCATGATCCGCGCAGGCAAAGTGGACCTGACCGTACTGGGCGCTATGGAGGTAAGTGAATCCGGTGATATAGCCAATTGGAAAATTCCGGGTAAAATGGTGAAAGGCATGGGCGGCGCCATGGACCTCGTGGCTTCAGCAAAAAACATTATTGTGGCCATGATGCACACCGACCCGAAAGGCAATTCAAAACTGTTGCCCCGGTGTACGCTGCCCCTAACCGGTGTAGGCTGTGTCAAAAAAATAGTGACGGATCTTGCCGTACTCGATGTTACTCCGGATGGCTTTAAACTGGTGGAAACGGCACCTGGCGTAACGATTGAAGAAGTGCAGGCTAAAACGGCTGGGAGGCTGATTGTATAAAGCCTATTTTGTTCCGCTGAAATGGGAGAGAAGGTGGAGGTTTTTGAAATTGTATGGGTAAATGTTTTTGCTGGGCTGAATAATGGCTATTAGGATTTACATTTTGGTTCCTTTTGTTTGCATTTTCTTGTTTGTTGCATTTCATATCAATAGGCAAGGTCTTGCTTTTGTCATGCTGAGGGCAGCGAAGCAGCTGAGTGCTGCAAAATTTCTTTTATTAAAAAGCTGTGATCCCTCCTTCGTCGGGATGACAAGCAAAGGGAATGGCAGGAAATAAATGTGCAAAAAAGGCAATGGTAAATTTGTAAGCTGAATAATGTTACTAGCCGCACAAGTGTGCGACGCAACAGCAGCCCAATAGCATTGCAACAGCCGGCTACATAAAAACAAAACAGCCACTACTACGAGTGGCTGTTTACAAATATTTGTTTGGCATCCCGACCTTCTTCAAGGATATCGTGCCCCTTAATCAACAAGATTATTCTTTACTGCAAAAAATACCAGGCCCGCAGTGTTCTTGCTGCCAAAGCGCACCATCAGTCGGTCTTTGATGGCTTCAACGGTGCGGGGGCTGATCTCCATTTTTTGGGCGATTTCCTGCGCGGTATATTCCATGCAAATAAGCTTCAGCACTTCCTGTTCCTTATCGCTTAACGTAATTTCCTGGCTGAGCGATGGTGCTGCTTTTTGCTTGGCATGTGCCCGCTTCAACAAAATGCGGTTGACAAAGTTGTTGAGGTAATAGCCTTTTTCGTGTACATCCATAATGGCCTTGCGGATTTCCTGCGGTTCGGCATTTTTCAGCAGATAGCCATGGGCGCCGTTTTCCATCAGGTGGTACACAAAGCGTTCGTCTTCGTACATGCTTAATACAATAACATGCACCTGTGGATATTGTTTGCTTAACAGCTTGGTGGTTTCAATGCCATCTTTCACGGGCATGCGCAGGTCCATCAGTACCACGTCGGGCAAGGATGCAGGCAGGTTGTTCAACAGTTCGTCGCCGTTCTCTGCTTCCAGCACAAAACGGATGTTGGTAAACGGACGCAGCGACAACACTACTCCTTTACGAAAAATTTTATGATCGTCGGCAATGGCAACTTTAATTACCTCCATACATCAAAATAGTGACACTAAAATATGATTAATGAACAAGGATTTCTTCGGGATCTTCCTGCGGAATAGAGATGGTTACTTTGTAATAGGTCTGTGACGGGTCCTTTTCAAAGTAAATGGTTCCATGGGCAACCTTCAAGCGGCTGCTGATGTTTTTCAAACCCAGTCCCACGGTGCTTTTATTCAGTTTTTCAAAATCGGTTTGCACCAGTCCGCGGCCATCGTGGTGAATGCGCATGATAAAATTATCACCCTGCACATTTTGGGTTAAATGAATAAAACTGGCGTTGCTGTGTTTTAAAATGTTGTTGACCAGTTCCTGTACCACGCGAAACACATTCAGTTCTTTTTCATTTTTCAGGCGGTCTTTGTAATCGTGAAAACGGCTGCTGGCATTGATGGTACCCGAGCCGCCTATTTTTTGAAACAGGTCGTTCACCGCCGATTCGAGGCCAAAGTTTTTGAGGGTAGGCGGCATCAGGCTGTGGCTGATGTTGCGCACCAATTGAATGGTATCGTCCAGAATTTGCCGGATTTGAAAAATGGATTGCAATTGTGTCGACTTATCCAGGTTCACCAGGTTTTCGGTTAGGTATAGGCGTGCGGTAGCCAGCAGCGGACCTGCGTCGTCGTGCAGGTCGGCGGCAATGCGCTGGCGTTCTTCTTCCTGCAGGCGTATGGAGGCGGTCAGCAAAATCTTTTGCTGTTCTTCTTCCATGCGCTGGAGTTGCAACTGGTAGCGGATTACCTTTCGTTGGTGAAAAATAATGAACATGATAAGGCCCACAGTAAGCACCAACATGCCTACGGTTCCCAAAAGCAGCGCAAGTGAAACATTAAATTGTGGGGCCGGACCCTGGAGTAAAAACATCGCTTATGTAGTAACTTTTAGAGTAGGGATGCGAGGCGGTGTTTTTTCGTTGCGGCTAAGGGCGAATACAAGTATGGCAATAGAAAATAAAAGGTTCTTTAGGATCAGGAAAATGTCAATTATGAACCAATATTGTTCTACCATTTCTTGTGGTAGCTGATTGGCAAAAATGTACATAAAAAAGCATCCTGCCAAGTAAATCATAAATCCAATCACTATCCAAAACTGATACTTGTTGTAAAGAAACAGCACATTAGTATTGTTCATTTCTTCGTACAAAAAGTAAAAGGAATAAAGCAAAATCAAAATAGTTTCTATTCCAATTGGGATAGAGTCAATTCGTACAAAAGGAGCAAAGTGGGTATAAAAAGAGATAAATACAAAAAAGAGTATGCCAAATGCAATAATTAATTGACGGAAAAAGGGTCTTTTGATATTAAGATAAAAGAAATATGAAAATAAGCTGAACTCAAATAAGGTAATAAATCCATAGAAAATTCTGCGAATACCCTTTAATGAGACAAGCTGATCAAGCAAATTACATGCACCAAAAAGGAGACAATAAATAACGATTATCCAAAGACCTTTTTCGTTTTTACACTTAGCAAAAAAGAAAAGAAAGAAAAGAGGAAGTAGGATTTCAGATAGGGCGGCTATATGATATAAAAGGTTTTCTATAGCTGGACAATTTAGCCAAATATAGAAAACCTTTTTTAAATTTTTATAAGAAGGGATTATGGTTATTTAAACCAATTAATCCTGCTCCCACCAATTGATATTATCAATCGGAGGAGGATAAGCGCGGAAAGTCTTTGTTTTCATAACGAAAGTTTTAAAGGTTTAAGCTGATGTAAACTTCAACCCTTTTGTTTTCCCGTTCAACAGGTCAATTTTGATCCGAAACCTTTTGAAGCTCATCAAATAGTTGGCGGATAACGGTTTGAGCTGATCAGCTACGTAACAGTACGGACAAAAATGGGGTATAATCCCGCAGTATACTTAGTAATTTTACTATGCTCCTTCATCCTTTTTTCTGGTAATCAAGCTGCCGTAAACAAGATTTTTGGGGCATTTAAGCAGGCATTTTTGCAGATGAGCCTGTTGGTTGGGTGGGTCCTTTGTAATATATAATTCGTTGGATAGTTGATTTGTGTTACAAGATAGATGAGCCTGTTTAATTTTGGCTGTGGGTGTTACAACATTATTTTTCACTCATCCGCATCAGGTGTTTATACTGCGTACTTTTACGATAGTCGGTATCGTAGTATAACTATGATAAATATCTGCCGGTGGATTAGGCAGGTAAAGCGGCAAAGAGTAGTTTTACGGTAGTTAAAATAAAGTAGATTTGCCGGGCTTAGAACAACGCCGAAAGCTATAATCACAAACCGCACACCACCCCCATCCATGAGCAGTGAACTTATTAAGGTCTCTATCGCTGACGATCATAAGATCTTTAGAGATGGATTGAAAATGGCGTTGAGGGACCGAGAATACCTGAAAATCCTCTGGGAAGCCGAAGACGGTAAAGACCTCATGCACAAGCTGAAAATTAAGCAGCCCGATGTGCTGTTGATGGACATCCGGATGCCCGAAGTAGACGGCATCAATGCCATCAGCCTTATCCGTAAAGAATACGAGGCCCTGAAAATCATTGTGCTGACGATGTACGACGACCAGGAGCTGATTACGAAAATGATGGAGATGGGTGCCAATGCCTACCTGACCAAAACAACCGACCCCGACGAAATATACCAGGCCATCCTTACCTGCATGAACGACGACTTTTATTTCAACGACCTGGTAAATAAAGCCGTGTTGCTCAAGCTGCAGCATAAAAAATCGGTGCGGCAGTTTTATCCTAACCCGGTTAAGTTTTCGGAGAAAGAGTTGAAGATCCTGAAACATATTGCAGAGGACAAAACCACGGAAGAAATCTCAAAGGAAGTATTCCTCAGTCCCCGCACCATTGAAACCATCCGGCAGAAAATGAAGGAAAAGGTAGGGGTAAAAACAATTGCCGGGCTGGTGATGTATGCCATGCGCAACAAGTTGCTGGATTGAAAGTTGTTCCCGGTTTAAAGTTTAGGTTGAATGTGTACCGCAATTATCTGGGGTTTTCTTTAATCCTGAAACCATAAACTTTAAACCTGGAACTTTAAACCCAAAAAACTGCCGATGTCCCAAACAATATCCCAATCCCACAACACTTCTTTTTTCAACGGTATTTACCAGGAAGTATGGCGCCGGATGATCCATCCGGGCCTGACAGAGGCCGAGGTGCCCTTTCTAGAAGATGTGTGTGGCCTGCAGCCCGGGCAACGGGTACTTGACCTGATGTGCGGGTACGGCCGTCATTCGCTGGGACTGGCCCGAAAAGGATACCAGCTCACGGCCATCGACAGTTCGGAGGGGTATGTGGCCGAGGTGCAAGCCACCGCTGCTGCCGAAGGTTTGCCCCTTGATGCACGCCAGGGCGATGTTTCGGAAATGACGTTTGAGGGTCCTTTTGACGCTGCCATCTGCATGGGCAATTCGTTTGCTTTTTTTAATGCAGCATCCGTTCGTCACCTGTTGCAACAATTATCCAATGCCCTTAAACCTGGAGCCCGTTTTGTGATCGATACATGGATGATTGCAGAAATTGCCTTTCGACATTTCCAGGAAAGAGCATGGCACCAAGTGGATGAATACCGGTACCTGATCGGGAGCCGCTACTTGAGGAACCCTTCCCGCATTGAAGCCGAGCATATAATTGTCACTCCCGAGGGTAAAGTAGAAACATTGATGGGGGTGGATTATATTTTTTCCTTATCAGAACTGGAGGCATTACTGGCCGAAGCGGGCTTTACGTTGCAGGATGTTTTTTATACGCCCAGAAAAAGAAGATTTCAATTGGGCGACAATAGGGCCTACCTCGTGGCTATAAAGACATGATTGCCCGAATATGTAAGCGCTTTTCTAAGATTGTAAAGGTTGTTTTGTTTCTTTGCGTAGTTTTAACCATATTTTTAAAACTGTTTTTCCGTAAGGCGCCTTTTGCGCTACCATTTAACTGCTTTTTTAAAGCCTTTCCTTATGAAGAATCTTGATGATAAACCTATCCGGGTTGCCATCGCCGATGACCATCATTTATTCCGTGCCGGTGTTCGCACCTCACTTTCCAGCAGGAAAGATATCTTAATGGTGGGCGAAGCCGAAAACGGAATGCAACTGCTGAACCTGCTCCGTCATATCAAGCCTGACGTAATTCTGCTCGACATCCAGATGCCCATAATGGACGGCCTTACTGCGCTTCCCGAAATCAAAAAAATGCACCCCGATGTGCGGGTAATTATGCTGAGCATGATCAACGATGCCTCCATGATCACCCGGATGATGGAAGTAGGCGCCAACTCGTACCTCACTAAGGAATCGGATTCAGAAGTGATCTATCAGGCTATTCGTACCTGCCACGAGGAGGAGTTTTTCTTTAACGACCTCACCAACAAGGCTTTGCTGAGCGGGTTGCGCAGCAAACGTGTGGCCGAGACATCAGCCCCTGCCGAAGTGCACCTCACCGATAAGGAAGTGACCATCTTGAAATTGATGTGCGAAGAAAAAAGCACAAAGGAAATTGCGGACATGGTAGACCTGAGCCCACGTACGGTAGAAGCCATTCGCGATAAACTGAAAACCAAAACCGGCGTAAAATCGATGGCTGGCCTAGTGATGTATGCGGTAAAAGCAGGCCTCGTTCAGCAGGCTTAATAAAATATAAATCATTCCCTATACAGCCCCTGTGGGGTTTTATTAGAATCCTTTATTTGTAATGCCACTGTTGCCAACAGTGGCATTTACATTTGCGCTATGGCATTCATTTGTTTCAACGGCCAGTTTTTACCCGCAGGCCAGCCCGTATTTTCTGCCGCAGCTCCTGTTGTTCGCTATGGCGATGGGGTGTTTGAAACGATGAAACTGTTGCGGGGCAAAGTGCTGCTGTTTTCCCTGCACTGTCAGCGACTGCTAAAAGGACTTGAACTCCTGGATATGGCGCATTCTTTTCCTGATTGCAGCGAAATTGAAGCCTGGATAATAACACTGGCCCAGAAAAACGGCTGTATCGAACGGGCCCGCATCCGTTGGGGGGCATACCGTCAGGAAGATGGCCTTGCCGGTTTTGTGCTGGAGGCCAGCCCTTTAGGCCCGGAGGCTTTTTGCTGGCAGGAGCAGGGTTGGCATTTGGATTTGTATACCGAAAACAGCAAATCACCGGGGCCTTTAGGAAACCTTAAATCGGCCAACTACCAGTTGTACCTGCTGGCAGCGGCGGCGGCTGCAAAGCAGGGAGCAGATGAATGCCTGGTGCTGAATGCCCATGGCCATTTGTGCGATGGATCCCGAACCAATGTTTTTATATACAAGAATGGATTATTGAAAACGCCTGCTCTTGCCTGTGGAGGTGTTGCCGGGGTAATGCGCAGGCATTTATTGGAGTTTTGTATTGCAACAAAGTTGCCTGTGGCAGAAATTATTTTAACCCCCATCGATCTTTTAGAAGCAGATGAAATATTTCTGACCAACGCCATTCAGGGCATCCGGTGGGTAAGCCGGTTTAAGGATCGGGAGTATGGCCATGACTTTTCCAAACAGCTGTATGCGCAGGGGTTGGCAGTGCCTTACCAGTAAATTTTCAAAAAGCAGGAGTCTATTTTACTGCGCTTTACACACGCTTAAAGGTTGCCCAACCAGTTACCTGTTGAGGAGTTTTCTTACTTGTCAGCGTTGAAGAAATAAATTCTTCCGGCCCTCTGCACCTGCTTGTGTGCTATAAACGGCGTATAACTGCTCTATAGCCCCGCTGCCGTTTTCGCCTAAGTCTAAAGAAAATTGGTTGACATAAAGGTCAATGTGCTGCCGCATCACGGTTTTATCCATTTCCTGGGCATGCTGCTCCACGTAAGGCGGCAATGCAGGATATTGTGCAAACGCGGCCTCCAGGCTTTGCCGGATGAGGCGCTCTGTTTTTTGCTGCACCTCAAGCGGCAGGCTGCGTTTGGCCGCAATGCAGCCCAGCGGAATGGGCAGGCCGGTCTTTGCTTCCCAATATTCGCCCAGGTCCAGCACTTTGTGCAGCCCCCGTTGGGCATAGGTAAAACGGTTTTCGTGGATGATCAGGCCCAGGTCGAAAGTGCCGTCCAGCACACCAGCTTCAATTTCTGAAAACAGTACCGGAGTGCGGTTGGTGGCCTGCGGAAAAGCAAAGGACAGCAGAAAGTTGGCCGTTGTATTCATACCCGGTATAGCAATGCTTTGACCATTTACGGCTTCAGGTGCAACGGGTTCGTTAGCAATGAGCAGCGGCCCTACGCCATTGCCCAGTGCCGAACCGGCCGACAGGATGCAGTATTGGTCGGCGGTACGGAATAGTGCAGGGAAACTTAATTTTGATACATCCAGCCTGCCTTCAATAGCCCAGCGGTTCAGGGTTTCCACATCTTCCAGGTGGGGCTCAAATTCCAGTCCTTCGGTGTCAATTTTGCCATTTACCAGGGCATCAAAAATGAACGTATCGTTAGGGCAGGGCGAAAAACCCAGGGTCAGTTTCATAGGTCCAGTATTTTATCGATCAGCACATTCAATTCTGCATTCATGTTTTGCAAAGCTTCTTTGATTTTCCATTTCTTTTTATCCCGTTCGCCAATTGCGTTCGAAATACTGCGCACCTGTAAAAATGGTACGCCTTCCTGCAGGCACACGTAGTGTAGGGCGGCACCTTCCATGCTTTCGGTTTGAGCGCCCCATTGCATGCGGTATTGGCGGATGCGTTCGGGGTGGGTAGATATTTCGTTGACCGTTATGCCCCGCACCAATTGTAAACCGGGCAGTGCCAGCCACTGTGCATTGGGGTTGGGCAAAAATCCGCCTGCCCATGGAAAAAGGTCCGGGTCTGCCAGTTTCAGGTCAAACACATTGCGGAATAGCCTATTTTCTTCCACTCCTGCATCGCCAATGGTATCGGCTTGAACCACCACGGTTTCGCCGGGCAGCAGGGTAGCATCCAGGGTGCCGGCAATTCCTGCCTGCAGCACCAGGTCAGGTTTGATGGTTACCAGTTGGCGCGTCAGGCTGTATACCGCTGGGCCTAGTCCCACACCGGTGACCAGAAACCGGATGCTTTGGTGTGGCCGCAAGGTTCGGCGTGCCATGGCAGCCTGCAGGGTGGCCAGTTCCATTTCGGTAGCGGCGCAAATAAGAAGCTGCATAGGCGCAAATTTAACCCATGCAGCCGTAATCTGAAGTTCCCGGTTACCTTTGTTCTGGTGCAGGCTTTTAATGGAAGTGCTTAAACAATGGCTTGGCTTGTTTGTTTAACTTCAGGCTGAAAGCAAAGCGCCAGGGATTTTATTAGCACCGGAACGAAAACAAAACCATCAGGATTATAATTTCATGAGCAACCGTGTAGCCGTTTACCGCAGGGAACATTTCAATGCCGCACACCGGCTGGCCCGCCCCGACTGGAGCGCCGAGCAAAACTTCCGGGTTTTTGGCAAATGCAGCCTGCCCAATTACCATGGCCACAATTATGAGCTGGAAATAAAGGTGGTGGGCGAAGTGGATAGCCGCACCGGTTTTGTGATGGACATGAAAGAACTGTCGGACCTGATCAGCGAACAGGTGCTGGAGCGTTTTGACCATAAAAACCTGAATTTGGATACCGAAGAATTTCGGGACCTGAACCCTACGGCCGAAAACATAGCGGTGGTAATTTATAACCTGTTGCGGCCCCACCTGAAGCCTGAACTGGAACTTTTCGTACGCCTTTATGAAACACCCCGGAACTTTGTTGAGTTCCCCTCCTGAGCAACATCTTTTCACGGCAGCACTTGCTGTTTTTTATAACAACAGAAACAATGGCTTACAATAAACAGGAAACCTATAAAGAAGAAGTAACAGACGGACTGGTAAAAAATTACCGCGAGGTACTGCACCTGATTGGTGAGGACCCCGAGCGGGAGGGTTTGGTGAAAACACCGGAGCGTATGGCCAAAGCATGGCAGTTTATGACGCAGGGTTACAACCAGGATGCCGTAGCCATCCTGAATTCGGCCAAATTTCATGAGAATGTTAGTGAAATGATTTTGGTAAAAGACATCGAATTGTATTCGATGTGCGAACACCACCTGCTGCCCTTTTATGGCAAGGCACATATTGCCTATATTCCTAATGGCTACATTACCGGTCTAAGCAAACTGGCACGTGTGGTGGATGTTTTTTCGCGGCGCCTGCAGGTGCAGGAGCGCCTGACCTCGCAAATATTGGAAGCTGTGAAAGAAGCCCTCAACCCGTTGGGTGTAGCCGTAGTAATCGAGGCAAAACACCTGTGCATGATGGTGCGGGGTGTGCAGAAGCAAAATTCTGTTACTACAACTTCAGCATTTGACGGGCAGTTTCAAAGTACTTCCACCCGCATGGAATTTTTAAAGCTGATTTCTGCCGATCTGAGCTAAACTGGTCGGGCCACCAATGGTCAGGCCACTTAGTGCCTGAGTTTTGTAAAGAAGACTCTTGGTAGTGGCCAGACCAGAAGGACCAGTAACACCATACTTTTCCTGTATTTTCGCGGCAAATTTTTCTTGATGAAGCATGCATTCGTTTTCCCGGGACAGGGAGCACAGTTTCCGGGAATGGGCAAGCATTTTTACGAAAACAGTTCTTTTTCCAAAAAAATCATAGAGCAGGCCAACGAGATCCTGGGATTCCGGATTTCTGATGTGATGTTTGACGGCACTGAAGAAGACCTGAAGCAAACCCGCATCACCCAACCCGCTATATTCCTGCATTCCATCATTGCTTTTAAAAGCATCGATATGGGCCGCCCCGATATGGTGGCAGGTCATTCCCTTGGCGAATTTTCGGCGCTGGTGGCCAATGGCACCCTCAGCTTTGAAGATGGTTTGAAACTGGTATCGCTGCGGGCACAGGCCATGCAGGGGGCCTGCGAAATGGCGCCATCTACCATGGCTGCCGTGCTGGGTCTGGCCGACGAAAAAGTAGAAGAAATTTGTACACAGGTAGCGCAGCAAACCGGCGAGGTAGTGGTGCCTGCCAACTACAATTGCCCTGGCCAACTCGTTATTTCCGGAAGCATCAAAGGCATTGAAGAAGCTTGTGTGCAACTAAAGGCAGCCGGTGCCAAGCGTGCCCTGGTGCTGCCCGTTGGCGGCGCTTTTCACTCGCCCCTGATGGAGCCGGCGCGGCAGCAATTGCGGGCGGCAATCGAAGCTACCAATTTTCACCAGCCTTCCTGCGCTGTGTATCAAAATGTAGTGGCCAAAGGCGTAGTGAACCGCGAAGAAATGAAGCAAAACCTGATCGACCAATTAACCGGAGCGGTGCGGTGGACCCAATGTGTGCAGGCGATGATTGGCGATGGCGCTTCGCGTTTTACCGAAGTGGGTCCTGGTAAGGTATTGCAGGGTTTGGTGCAAAAAATCAATAAAGAAGTGACCACCGAAGGCGTGGGATAATCAAATGAGGCGTAATAAAAAAGCCGGGTGCATGTGCACCCGGCTTTTTTATTAATCTACCGATACCGCGCAGTTAACCCATTCGTTATCGAAAACAGCACTATATTTTTTATAAAAATTGATGGCGGGCTCGTTCCACTCCAGCACCTGCCACTGCACACCATTCAGGTTGCGGTCCTTTGCCTCGGCAAGAATGCGGTCGAACAAAAGTTTTCCCAGGCCTTTGCCACGCATTTCATCCCGCACATAAAAATCTTCGAGGTACAGGCGCTGGCCACGCCAGGTGCTGTAGCGGATGTAATACAGTGCAAAGCCCTGGATTTCCCCGTCCACTTCGGCTACAAAGGCCCACCATACCGGGTTTTCGCTAAAGCCGCTTTGTACAAAATGATCCAGCGTAACGGTTACTTCGTTGGGTGCCTTTTCATAAATGGCCAGTTCGCGTACCAGCTCCATGATGCGGATACAATCTTCTTTTACGGCACGGCGGATGTTGATGTTCATGATGGAAGACAAGTCCATAGTCGATAGACCATAGTCCGGCGACGAAGAACTATAAATGATTATTAAATCGAATTAATTTGTATGTGCAAATTTTAAATTCTATGGACTATTGGCAATACACTATGGGCTATTTCTATCCCAGCGCCTGGTCCAGATCGGCAATGATGTCTTCTATATTTTCAATGCCTACATTCATGCGTATGAGTCCATCAGTAATGCCATATTGTTCGCGCTGTTCCCGCGACACGCCATAATGCGTCATGGATGCAGGATGGCACAACAGCGTATCGCAGGTGCCAAGCGATACGGTGCGGAGGCACATCTGCAGGCCGTTCATCGTTTGCACGCCTGCATCAAAGCCTCCTTTTAATTCAAAGGAAAGAACCCCGCCGGCACGCCGCATTTGCTTTTGCGCAATGGCAAAATCGGGATGCGAAGCCAGCCCGGTATGATTGACGCGGCTAACCTTTGGATGGCCCTCCAGGTACTCGGCCACTGCCTGTGCATTGCTGCAATGGCGCTCCATTCTTATCTCCAGCGTTTTCAATCCATTGGTGAGTAAAAATGCATCAAATGGGTTGGCATTTCCCCCCAGCAGGCGATGCGTTTTGGTAACCACAGTTTTCATTTGATCAACATCGCGGCCCAGCAAAATGCCCCCGATGGCAGTACCATGGCCATTGAGAAACTTGGTGGTGGAATGCACAATAAAATCGGCACCAAACCGGAACGGCTGCTGCAGGTATGGTGTGGCAAATGTGTTATCGCAGGCCGTCATTTTTCCATACTGCCTTGCCAGCCCAATCAGCGCTTCCAGGTCCACGCACTGCAGTGTAGGATTGGCAGGTGTTTCGAGGTACACCATTTTAATGGCTGCATCCCCTTTCAGCGCATCTTCGGCAGCCTCCAGGTTGCGCAGGTCCATAATAATGGGCGTGATGCCGATATCGGTAAGCACCCTATGAATCAGTTCTTCGGTGCCGCCATACAAAGAGTAATGCGATAAAATTTTATCACCCGGTTTCAACACAGCCAGCATCAGCGAGGCAATAGCCGCCATACCCGAAGCGTGCAGGATGCCCTTGGCCTCTATGTTCAATCCAAAGGTTTCCATGGCCGCAATTTTTTGCTCGGCCTCCGTAAAACTGGGGTTGCCCCACCGCGAATAGATATAACCCGGCTCTTCGCCGCTAAAGCGGCGCATGCCCTGCTCCGCGGTATCAAACAAATAGGTGCTGGTGGCGTAAATGGGCGTCAGGTGTGCATGCAGCGGGTCTTTTTCATGGCCTGCATGTACCGCCGCCGAGCCAAATCCGGTAGGCTTGAAATGATTATCGGGCATGTATAGTATTTAAAAGTAAAGGGGTGTTTGCGAAGCCATCAAAAGTATTGACTCTGTGGTAAAAATCAGGCCGGCATTTTAAATTATTCATTTCATTTGCTGCTATGAAAGAAACGCTGTTGCAATTTGCCGCCTACAATATGTGGGCAAACCAGCAACTGCTGGATATGGTTGCCAACCTTCCGGAAAACCAACAGGTACAACTGGTTGCTTCTTCTTTTCCTTCGCTACAGCAAACCGTGCTGCATATGCTCGATGCCTCCAGCGTCTGGTGGCAACGCCTGAAACTTCAGGAACGGGTTACCTGGCCGGGCCAGGATTTTGAAGGATCGTTGAAGGATGCAGTGCAACAGGTTTATGCCCTGGACCGGCAATGGCGCCAATGGATTGGTGCCGCATCTGAGCATACGTTGCAGCATGTTTTTTTATATGCCAATTCCAAACGCGAACAATTTAAGCAGCCTACTTTTCAAATGCTGCTGCACTTGTTTAACCACAATACCTATCACCGGGGGCAGCTGGTAACGATGTTGCGGCAACTGGGTTTTACCAAAGTTCCGCCAACCGATTTTATCATCTGGAGCAGAAAATTTCCCCATAAATAAGCGGCGGCTTTTACAAGCGCTAACAAGCTTGCTTATATATTGCGCATTACAAAATGCCCCGCGTCTGGCGGGGCATTTTTGTCTTTCAAAGTGACGAGGATTATAGGGTATACTTTTGGTTTTTTTATCCGTTGTAAGCACTCATTTGGCCTACCTGCCTGCCCTGCCGGGTAACAATAGCTCCCCGGGTATTAACCAGCAACTGGGTATTTTGCTCATCGTAGATCATATAAGGATACTGGCGGTTATTGAGTTTGGCCACTTTGCCAATGGTTTTTACCTGCTGGTTTTGCACCTGCACCAACTGGTAATTGTTGGTTACAAAATATTGCGCATAAGGATTGGCGTTAAACCGCACGGTTCCAATTACACTGGCAGTGCTGCGGGCAGGGGCGGAGGTGCGGGTTTGTGGCCGGTACACCGGTTGGGTACGCACCGTTGGCTGCTGCACCTGCGGTTGTGGGCGGCTAATGGCTACATCCTGCATTTGCTCGCCGCCGCCATGGCGCCAGCCACGTTCAATGTAGGCCAGGCGGTCGTACTGTGCGGGGTGGGTGCGGCTGGCTGTCTGGGCCGCAAGCAGTTTCATAGCTGCCTGCGCATCCTGCAGGGAAGCACCCATTTTGCGCAGCACAAAACCCGAAAATTCATCGGCTTCCAGTTCTATAGTAGGCTGACTTCCCTGGCCGCTAACGGTATGTCCGTTCAGGTGATGACCAATTTCGTGGGCCAGTACCGAAACGGCCGCCCATTTATTACCGGTGCGCTGCACCAGGGCGTCAATAAATCGCGGGTTGTACAACACATAGCGTTTGCCACCGTAGGTTACCGCCGCGGCATTGTCTACACTGTTGGAGGCCATCACTTCAAAATTGGGTTTCAAACCTACCACATTAATGATTTCCTGGGCATAGCGTTGGGCCTCTGAAGATGAAGCAAAATTTTGCTGTTGCGCAGGGCTCCACGAAGCCGGTGCATCGTGCCGCCCAATGCGGATGGTGATCTGAGCAAAAGAAGCCGACACCATCAGAAAAGAGAGTAGAAAAAGTATTGGTTTTTTCATGGTGATTTGCGGTTATTGTTTGTGCCGCAAATAAAGCGAAAAGGGTGCCGGCTGCTGTTAAAGGCAGGGGCCAATGGGTTAATTAACAAGCCCTTTCTTAACCAATGTTAATGCGAAAGCAGCATGCCAGTTTTGCATAATAAAAGGAAGACATTTTACTAAAAAACTACGGGGCGCTGTTGTTCCAGGCGCTTTGGTTTGTGTCCTTTTTTTAATTCCAAAAATGGACGTTCTACCAGGTGCCAGCTAATGCAGGCCAACACCAGTGTAAAGGCTAGCGACAGCGTGAAAAACAGGTTGAAGCCCATTGATTTTCCAAAAAAGAAAAGGACAAGTTGCTGCACGGGCCATGCATACAGGTAAGTGCCGTACGACAGGTCGCCGTGGCGGGCAAAATAGGGAAAGCTTATGGTGGGGTGAAAAGCAATATAAAACAGCAGGTAAGTGCCGGCAAACGGAAAGATGATATTGAATCCGCCTATCCTGGCCGTAATAACAAGCAGCACAATAGCGGCTACAGCCAGCCACCGGTTGCGTACCAGCTTATCCCGATGGAGGTAGCAAAAACCACCCGCCAGGAAATAAACCAGGAACGTGGGAAAATAGCCCGGATAGTCAACTAGGCGGGTGTTTATGTAATGGTATACATCCATTTGCGGCAACTGCAACAGCAGCATCACCCCCAGCGCAAGGGCAAAGAAAATCAGGGGCAGGTATTTTCTTTGAAACAGCCCGAATACAGCCAGCAGCGGCACCATGATGTAACACATGGCCTCGTGTTGTATGGTCCACAGCGAGCCATTGGGCACCCCGGGCAAAGGAAGGGTGTTGTAAGAAAAAGATACTTCAGGCATCTGCAGGGTAAGCAATTCTACTGCAAACTTTTTCAGGCTTAAAGCCGACAGGTAATCCTTGCCGGGGGTGGCTGCAAAAGCGGCATCGGTGGTGGCCAATGGCGCTGCAACAAACACGCTAAACAGTACTGCCACCACAAAGCCCGGTACAATGCGCAACAGCCTTTTATTAAAAAAATTCTGGAGCGACTCACTGCCTTGAAAGCTGCGCACAATTAAAAACCCGCTGATGATAAAAAAGCAGTAAACCGAAGCTGTGCCCAGTTCGGTTTGCCGGTGCGACAATAGCTTTACCGGCTCTTTATCCATAGTGGCAAAAAATATTATAAAACTATGGCTGTACAACACAAAGACAGCGAATAGCTGACGCAGCAGGTCCAGGTTATTTTGCCTTAGGTCCGGATGAATTAATGGTTGGTGTCGGGGTGTCATGTAGCAGTCAAACCTACTTATATATGGAATACTGCAATGTTTGGTGCGGTTATTTTTTTGTATCCATTTCAGCCGGCCTACGGGCTTGGCTCCTCAATAGTAAAAAAGAAAATGCCCTCCTGTTTGGAGGGCATTTTTATAGATCGATTAGCGAGTTTAATATTCCCATTTTACCAGCGTGGCTCCCCAGGTAAATCCGCCGCCAAAGGCTGCCAGTACAATCAGGTCGCCTTTGTTCAGTTGTTGGCGCCATTCCCACAGGCACAGCGGGATAGTGGCTGCAGTGGTATTGCCATACCGGCTAATGTTGAGCATTACCTTTTCGGGGCTAAGGCCCATGCGGTTCGCTGTGGCATCAATAATGCGTTTGTTGGCCTGGTGGGGCACCAGCCAGGCAATGTCATCGCCGGTAAGCTTGTTGCGCTCCAGCAGTTCGGCGCTTACATCGGCCATGCCTTTTACCGCTGCTTTAAACACCGGCTGGCCGTCCTGGAAAATAAAGTGCTCTTTGTTGGCCACCGTTTCTGCCGAAGGGGGCTTCAGCGATCCGCCGGCCTTCATGTGCAAATACTCCACGCCGCTGCCATCACTTTTCAGGATCGAATCCAACACGCCAAAACCATCGGTATTGGGTTCCAGCAACACGGCGCCGCCGCCATCGCCAAACAGGATGCAGGTGGTGCGGTCGGTATAATCCACAATAGCGCTCATTTTATCGGCACCCACTACCACCACTTTTTTATAACGGCGGCTTTCAATAAGCGAAGCGCCAACGGTAAGGCTGTATAAGAATCCGGAGCAGGCGGCTTCCACATCAAAGCCCCAGGCATTTTTTGCCCCTACTTTATGCGCAATAATATTGGCTGTGGCCGGGAACACCATGTCGGGCGTAACAGTGGCGCAAATAATACAGTCGATCTCTTCGGGTGAAATGCCGCGTTTTTCGCAAAGTTGCTTTACGGCCGGTGCGCCCAGGTCGGAGGTAGCCAAACCCTCACCTTTTAATATTCTGCGTTCCTCCACGCCGGTGCGGGTTTTGATCCATTCGTCGTTGGTATCCACCATGGTTTCCAGCTCGGCATTGGTAAGCCGGTATTCGGGTACATAACCACCTACGGCGGTAATAGCTGCAGTAATTTTTTTCTCTATCATGAGCTTGCCTGTTTTCTTAAATAAGGTGGGCAAAGCTAAGGGATAGTTGACAGATGATGGTTGGTGGATGATTGTTTGTTGTGGGCAGTCAAAGCTTGAAACAAGCGGGACAAGCCCTGCAGCATTCACCGAACTTCCTGCCGCTTTTGTCTATCATCCATCATCCATCAGCTATCATCTCGCTCAAGTCAACGGTCAACACCCAAGCGTCAACTATCTTCGCGGCATGATCGCCTACCTCAGGGGCAAATTTGCCCACAAAACACCTGCTTCCGTTGTGATCGATGTCAACGGTGTAGGCTACGATGTACACATCAGCCTCAATACCTACTCCAAAATCCAGGGCCGCGAAGAAGGCACCCTGTTTACCCACCTGCTGGTGCGGGAAGATGCCCAGATTCTTTACGGGTTTTACGACGCCTTGGAGCGGGATATGTTCCTGCAACTGATTGGCGTGTCGGGCATTGGTGCCAGCACCGCCCGGGTCATGCTTTCCTACATGAAACCCGAAGAGCTGAGTGCCGCCATTGTGCAGGGCAACAGCCGCATGCTGGAGGCCATTAAAGGCATTGGTAAAAAAACCGCTGAAAGAGTGGTGGTAGAACTGCGCGACCGGCTGGCCAAGCAGCCCCTCGATGCAAATATTTCGCTGCCGCAAGGCAATACGCTTCAGGCAGATGCGTTAAATGCCCTGATAGCGCTGGGCATCAACCGGCAGGCGGCCGAAGGTGCTTTGAAAAAAGCCACCCAACAGCACCCCGATCTGCCGGTGGAAGAACTGATTAAAAGCGCTTTGAAGTTTCTCTGAAACACTGATATCCTTTTAGAAACCACCATAGTTGAGAAAATTAGACTTGGCACACCATTCTACCTCTTTGTTCCGAATGTTGGTAGCGCTACTGCTATTAACCACTTCAGCCTTGCCACTGCATGCCGGTAAACCTGCGTCAGGCCTGGGCTGGTTTCAGGATACCACCGCCCCACGTACCCAGGATACTGCCAAGTATCCGCTCCGCGACCGCCGCGGCGACCCCTACACTTACCCATCCAAAAATCCATTTGAGCTTTCCGATACATCTTTTGTAAAGCGCCGCGTGGAGTACGACCCCGTAACCAAACAATATTACGTAGTAGAAAAACTGGGCCGCCGCGATTACCGCACACCCATGACCTTTACTATGAAAGAGTTTGTGGAGCTGCAGGGCCGCAAAGACGAGCAGGAATATTTTCGCCAGCGCTCCGCACTGCTCACCAACCTTAACCGCCGGAATGATAAGCCGGTTTTTGGTTTTTCAAAAGACTGGGTAAACCGCATTACCGGCAACGGTAAAGTGGAAATCCGCCCCTCGGGTTATGTAGACCTGGGCATTGGTTACCAGGGCCAGAACATCAAAAACCCAACGTTGCCAGAGCGGGCCCGCAAATTTGGCGGACTGGATTTCCCGATGAATGCGCAGTTGCAGGTAGATGCCATTATTGGTGATAAAATACGCCTGCCGATCAACTACAACACGCTGGCCAACTTTGATTTTGAAAACCAGCTCAAACTCGATTACAATGGCAAGGACGACGAAATACTAAAGCAGTTCCAGGCCGGTAACGTTTCCTTTTCTTCCAAAGGTTCCCTTATCCCTGGCGCACAGGCGCTTTTTGGCGTAAAAACGCAGTTACAGTTTGGTAAACTGTTCCTGACAGGTGTGCTGGCCAACCAACGTTCACAGCGCCAAACACTGGCACTACAAGGTGGATCGGCGGCACAAACCTTTAATGTAAAGGCCGACGAGTACGAAGAAAACCGCCACTTTCTTTTTTCGCAATATTTCCGCAGCAACTTTAACCAGGCCATGAGCCGCCTGCCGGTGGTATCCTCCAACGTGCAGATTTTGCGGGTAGAAGTATGGGTGACCAACCGCACCGGCGCCACCACCAATACCCGCGATGTGGTGTCGTTTATGGATCTGGGCGAAAGTAACCCGTACAATGGGCGCTGGGGCAGTTCGGCCACCCCGTACCCCGACAATGGTTCCAACAGTTTGTACAACACCCTGCGCAACACGCCGGGTGCCCGCAACTCTACTCAGGTGCAGGGTGTGCTCACCGGTTTGGGCCTGGAGCCCGTGCAGGAATTTGAAAAAACCTTTGCCCGAAAGCTGCAGCCTTCCGATTATTACTTTAACCCGCAGATTGGTTTTGTATCCTTGAACCAACCCCTGCAGCCCGACGAAGTGCTGGGTGTGGCTTTTCAGTATACCTACAACGGCCGGGTGTTTCAGGTGGGCGAATTTTCGCAGGACGTGCCACCCGACAGCACCGGCAACAGCCAGAATGTGCTGTTCCTGAAATTGCTGAAAGCCACGTCACAGCGGCCCAACCTGCCCCTGTGGGACCTGATGATGAAAAACGTGTACAGCGTGGGCTTTGGCCAGCTGGAGCGGCAGGATTTTCAGTTGAACATTTTATATGAAGAACCCAGCAAGGGCGAAAAGCGTTACCTGCCCGAAGAAAGCGTGTTGCAGGAATACAAAGGCCAGCCGATTTTGCAACTGGTAAACCTCGACCGGCTCAATAACCAGAACGACCCGCAGCCCGATGGCGTCTTTGATTTTATAGAAGGATTTACGGTCATTTCTTCGCAAAGCCGCATTGTGTTCCCGGTGCTGGAGCCTTTTGGCCGCGACCTGCGCTATGTGTATCCCGACGACCAGACCGCCTCGAAATATCTTTTTTACCCCCTGTACGATACCATTAAAGCCATTGCGCAAACCTATGCCAACCTGAACCGGTTTGAAATGCAGGGCCGGTCTAAATCGGCAGGCGCCAACTCCGAATACCAACTGGGTTTTAATATTCCCCGCGGTTCGGTTTCGGTAATGGCAGGCGGGCAGGTATTACAGGAAAATATTGATTACGAGATCAACTACGACCTGGGTACGCTGCGCATCATTAACCCGGCCATCCTTAGTTCTGGCGTGCCGGTGCAGGTGCAGTACGAGAACCAGGCAAACTTTGGTTTCCAAACCCGCAACTACACGGCCTTCCGCGCCGATTATTTGTGGAACAAAAACCTGACGGTGGGCGCCACCATGGTGCGCCTGGGCGAACGCCCCTTTTTTACCAAACAATCGTATGGCGATGATCCCATCCGCAACACCATGTACGGGTTGGATTTTGACTACCGCAACGAAATTCCGCGCCTCACCAAATGGCTCGATAAGCTTCCTTTTTATACCACCCGTGCCACCTCAAGCATCACCGCTTATGGGGAGGCGGCCATGCTGCAACCCGGCCATGCGCCGCAAATCGGCAAGGGCAACCAGGGCGTAGTATATATTGATGATTTTGAAGGCACCCGTTCTTCCATCGACCTGCGTTTTCCGCTGGTGAGCTGGACACTATCTTCGGTGCCGCGGGGCGCCAAAGACCGCAACGGGCAGGAGCTTTTCCCCGAGGCTAACCTCACCAACAGCCTGGAAACCGGGTTTAACCGGGCACGGCTGGCCTGGTATAATATTGAGCCCCGCCTACAGGAGCGCCGCGATGCCAACAATCCGATTAAGGATGCAAAAGAACTGTCGAAGCCGCAAACCCGCCAGGTATTTCAACGGGAGATTTTCCCCAACCGTACCAACGACGTGGGCCAGGCCCTGCTCAATACTTTTGACCTGGCTTATTACCCTACCGAAAAAGGTCCATACAACTACCTGGCCGACCGCAGCCGCATTGATGGCCGTGGCCGCCTGCTGAATCCGAAAAAGGCCTGGGGCGGCATTATGCGCAATATTGACCAAACCGATTTTGAAACCAGCAACATCGAGTTCATCGAGTTTTGGGTGCAGGACCCTTTTATTGGCAAGCCCAACAGCCAGGGCGGTGAGCTTTATTTTAACCTGGGCAACATTGCCGAAGATGTGTTGAAGGACGGCAAGCGTATGTATGAAAATGGCCTGCCGGCGCCCAGTTCCAGCGCACTGCCGGTTGACCCCACCATCTGGGGCGTAGTGCCGCGCAATCCCATCCAAGTAACCAATGCCTTCAGCAACGACCCGGCCGACCGGCCTTTCCAGGATGTGGGTTTTGACGGCCTGACCGACTCGGCTGAAGTGCGCCATTTTGGAGCTTACCTGGAGCAGGTGCGCAGCGTGTTTGGCGCCAACTCTGAGTTTTATCAAAATGCGTTGAACGACCCGTCAGGGGATAACTTCCGCGGCTACCGCGACCCACTGTACGATAAAACTTCTTCGGGTATATTGGAGCGCTATAAGGCCATCAACAACCCGCATGGCAACTCGCCGGTGGCCAACAACTCCGACCAGTTTACCAATGCATTTACCCTGTACCCCGACCAGGAAGAACTGAACCGCGACAACACGCTGAACGAAACAGAGGAGTATTTCCAGTACCGGGTAGAGCTGAAGCCCAATATGGATTCCCGAACCAACAGGTTTATTACCGACAAACGCCGGGTAACCGTTGACCTGGCTGATGGTACCCGGCGCGATGAAGATTGGTACCTGTTCCGCATCCCGGTAAAGGAATTCGAAACCAAAGTGGGCAATATCCCCGACTTTAAATCCATCCGTTTTATCCGGATGTTCCTGACCAATTTTGAGGACACGGCCGTGTTGCGTTTTGGCAAGCTGGAACTGATCCGCAACCAGTGGCGCAAATTTGCATACGAAACAGACACCACTGGCAATTATGTGCCGCTGCCGCAAAACGACCCGGTAACAACCGACATCCTCGCTGTGAACCTGGAAGAAAACGACCAGCGCCAACCTGTCAAATATGCGCAGCCCCCGGGCATCGAACGACAGCAGCAGATATCGAACAACAACGTGCAGTTGTTGCTCAATGAGCAGTCGCTGAGCCTTAAAGTATGCGACCTGCCGCAGCAACAGGCCCGTGGCGTATTTAAAACCATGAACCTCGACATGCGCCAGTACGGCCGCCTGCAAATGTTTGTGCATGCCGAGGCGGTGAACAATTCCAACGATGTGCGGGATGGCGACCTGTATGCCGTGATGCGCATCGGCAACGACTTTGTTTCCAATTATTATGAAATAAAAGTGCCCCTCGAAATGACGCAATGGGGTGCCATGGATTCGCTGGCCATTTGGCCCGCCGCCAACAATATTGATTTTGACCTGGACCTGCTGACCCAGTTGAAACTGCGCCGCAACTCAGGTGGTGCCGCACCTTCGGCGTATTACAGCGAAGAAATCGACGGCAAGCAGTTCGCAATTTTGGGCAACCCCAACCTGGGCGAAGTGCGGGGCATGCTGCTGGCCGTGCAAAACAGGCGGGCTACTAATGTTTGTAGCGAAGTATGGTTTAATGAATTGCGCCTGGGCCGCCTTGATGAAAAGGGAGGCTACGCAGCCGTGGGCCGTGTAGACCTGCGCCTGGCCGACCTGGGAAATATTTCGTTTACCGGCAGCCGCCGCAGCCGGGGCTTTGGTGCCCTGGAGCAGCGGGTAAATGAGCGGAGCCGTGAAGACTTTTCGCAGTTTGATGTAAGTGCCAGCCTCGACCTTGGCAAACTGCTGCCCAAACAGGCCGCCCTGCAGGTGCCGGTGTATGCGGGTGTTTCCAAAACCACCAGCACCCCGGAGTATGATCCCTACGATTTGGACATTAAACTGGAAGACAAACTAAATGCTGCCGATGCAAAAGACCGCGACTCCATTCGCCACGATGCGGTGGACGAGCTGACCATTAAGACGGTCACATTTACCAATGTAAAAAAGAACAAGACCAACGGCAAGCCATCGCAGCCCTGGGATATTTCGAACATCGACCTGAACTACTCGGTAACCCACCAGCAGCGCACCAACCCCATCATTGAATCGGAAGAGCTGCGCCGCACCAGGGCTGCTGTAGGATATAACTATGCGCCGCAACCGCGGTTCATTGAGCCGTTCAAAGGTTTGATCAAATCGCCATCGCCGTGGCTATCGCTGGTGCGTGATTTTAATTTTAATTACAAGCCTTCCATGTTCTCCTTTAAGGCCGACCTGTTCCGGCAGTTTGGCGCCTTTAGGGCACGCAATGTGGGCGGCGGACCATATAAAATACCGGAGACCTACGACAAGTATTTTTATTTCGACCGGTATTTTACCATGCGGTGGGACCTGACCCGTTCCTTAACGCTGGACCTCAACGCCATCAATAATGCACGGGTGGATGAACCGTTTGGCCGCATCGACACCAAAGGCGAAAAAGATTCTGTTCGGGGCAATGTGTTGAAGGGCGGCCGCACCACGCGGTACCACCACGACATCACCCTTGCGTATAATTTGCCTACGGCAAAATTGCCGCTGCTTGACTGGACCACTGTGCGGCTAAATTACACCGCCCGCTACGACTGGGTGGCCGCATCCTTGCTGGCCCGCGAACTGGGCAATACGCTGCTGAACGGCCAGACCCGTAACATAACCGGGGAATTTAATTTTGACCAGTTGTACAACAAATCGGGTTTGTTGCGGGCGGCCAATACACCGGCGCAGCCAGCTCCGCAAGGACAACAGGCGCCTGCTGCTGCCCAACGCGACTCAACGGGTAAAAAGGTAAAAGTTCCAGGTGCCCCGCCCCAATTGGGCGCCTTGCCCAAAGGCCTGTTGCAAGTGGCCACCATGCTTAAGCGGATAGGGGTACAATACACCGAAGACCTGGGTACGCTGCTGCCGGGCTACCTCGATAGCACACAGTTACTGGGTATGAACCTGCGCAGCCAAAACCCGCATTGGAAATATATTCTGGGTTACCAGCCCGATACCAGCGATATCAACAGCATGGGTGCACAAGGTCTGCTTACCCGCAGCGCCCTGTTCAATGCCATGATTCAGCAGCGGTACAGCCAAAAGCTGAACATCACGGCGCAGTTGAGTCCCATCCGCGACCTGACCATTGACCTGAACCTGGACAAAACCTTTGAAAAGCAGTATTCGGAATTGTATAAAGACACCAGCGGCACATCGGGATTGAAACGTTTTAACCCATACGCCACCGGTTCGTTCTCTATTTCTTATATTTCTTATCAGACCCTGTTCACGCCTTTCGATCCCAACGAAGTGTCGCAAACCTTCCGGCAGTTTGAGGCCAACAGAACCCTGCTGTCGCAACGGCTGGGCAAGGAAAACGGCTATGCACCGGACGACCCGAACAGCGATGGTTTTGTAGAAGGCTATGGTCGCTATGCGCAGGATGTGCTGATTCCATCCTTCCTGGCAGCTTATACCAAAAAGGATCCGACCAGCGTAAAACTGATCCGAAACGACAACCCCAACCTGCGGGCCAACCCCTTCTCGAAGCTGGTGCCCCGACCCAACTGGAACCTGAGCTACAATGGCCTCTCCAGAATACCTGGGCTGGATAAGATCTTTACCAATTTTACCATCCGGCATGGCTATAGCAGCACGCTGGGTATGAACTCGTTCAACACGGCACTCCTGTTCCAGGATCCGCTACGGGTGGGCATGCCTTATTTCCGCGACACACTGACCGGCAACTATATTCCGTACTTCCTGGTGCCTAACATCACCATTTCGGAGCAATTTGCGCCGCTTATTGAAGTGGACATGACCTTTACCAACCAACTGAGCACCCGGTTTGAATACCGCAAAAGCCGGCAACTGAGTTTGAGCCTGGTGGATTACCAGCTGGCCGAAAACCGCAGCACCGAGTACACGCTGGGCCTCAACTGGCGCCGCCGCGGAGTACCGTTTTTACAAAACATAAAGCTGGGTAAAAAAGAACGGACGCTGAACAACGACGTTACATTCCGGTTCGATTTCAGCCTGCGCGATGATGCCACGGCCAACAGCAAACTGGACCAGAATACTGCGTTTGGTACTGCTGGCCAAAAGGTGATCCGCATAGCGCCTTCTATTGATTATGTGATCAATAACCGCATCAACTTCCGCCTGTTTTTTGAACAGAACCGGAGCATTCCAAAGATCGCCACATCGGCGCCCATTACAACGACAAGGGCTGGTGCGCAGGTGCGCATTTCCCTGGCGCAGTAGGAGTGATGATGGATGGTAGATGATGGATGATGGTAAATGGCCGGCCACTTGAAGGATGTTTCCTGAAGTGGCCGGTCAATTTGTTTGTGGTGGCTTGCATGCTGCTGTGGTAATGAGTTACAATCCTAAAGGTTTTTAGGGTAAGTCAATAGCGCTGCAAGAGCATTCCGCAATCTGTGTGAAATTGCCATCGGATGATAAGCTAATGAAGTGACGCTGTAATACAAAACCGGTTGATTCAATCTATTGTCTTTGGCCTCTTGCTCATGTCTTAAATTGTTGCATGAGGGTTGTGCGGTTATAGTTTTATCGATGACGAAACTGCTGGCCAAGCGTTGTTATTGAAGGCCTTATTAGCGAAGGTTAACCTGGTCTTAACTTCAAAGCCTGGATATTTATATTAAATACCAAAACATGAACCAGCGCTTTTCTCTTCTTTTATTTTCCTTATTACTGCTCGGTGCCAAAAGCAATCTCCATGCTCAGGACAATACATCAAAAGTAACCATTGTAAGAAGTGATAAACTTTCCATTATTGATAGCAGCCGGCAAACTGTGATCGAAGGCAATGCTTCTATTTCTACCGGTAATTTACAAATTGACGGCGCAGATAAAATTGTGCTGGACAGTAAGGCGCAGACACTAACCGTGCATGGACATTTTATTTTTACATTTAGCGGAAAAATTCAACAATCAATTCGAAAATCAAACCAACCGGCAACACTGGAATATACAATTGGCGACAATACCGTTTACCTGAAATAAATGGCTTTGCCAAGTCGGTTATATGAAGTTTGCAAATTGCATTTTATAACAGTTATGGACATGCGCCCTAGTTTGGGTTATAGGCGTAGTGTATATTAAATAATGACTAACCTCCACTGCTGCCCCCTTTTTCCTTGCTGGCAAATATCTGCGGCAGCAGCGAAGCCGCACTGCCCAGGCCGGTAATGAGCAAAATGATTTTTTGAAACGTTGTTTCCTGCGTAAAAAATACAAAAGCGCCAATGCTTACCAGGAAGACTACAAATGGTGTGCGGAAGGCTTGCCAAAATCCGTTTTTATTTTTTTCGTGGTATAGCTTATCGATGGCGCCGGCCTCGTTTTGCGACAGTACAAAACCGCGGAACCCGGGGCTTAAAAATTTCAATTCATCTTTGCTGGGTATTAAAATGCCTTTGTTTATCAGGCTGTAAATTTCCTTGGAGTTGGTATAGTTAATGAGCCCGTAGCAGGCATAATAATACAGCAGGATCTTTTCGCGGTCGTTACATTCTTGCCACAGCTCGCTGTAATTTTTGCTGCCTGCCAATGCCTGTTCAATCACATTATGTTCGTAATCGAAAATGTTTTCTTTGTTGCTAAACTGTTCTTCCGATTTTTTAAGCTCTGAACTGTAATACAGCCCAAACCGGCGGAAATTTTCCCCCCTGTTTTTTTCTTGCACCTTTTCGGCAGCTTTAATAAACCTGCTGGGAAATAAGCGGTTGGCAAGGGCGCTGATGACCCAATACAATAAGCCGGTCATGAGCACAAAACCCAAAATGCCCCAGCGAAACAAGGTGGAAATAAAGTTGTTGTAGGGAATTTGGGAAGCGATATAAATAGAGTCCGCTGGCTTGCCCTGGTTTTTATACCAAAAGTGCACCTTGCTTTGGGCGCTGTCACGAAGCCAGGCCCAGGCGCCATCAGCGGGGTTTTGGCGCAGCGAGGTATATAAAAACTGGTTTTCGTAGCCCTTGCCAAAACCCCGCAGGCCCGTTCGGGTATACCGGCTGTAATTGCCATCCTTGTTGGATGGAGGCTTGGGTGCTCCCCGGTCAATACTATCCTGGTACACCGAATAAACCCCTGCATGCAGCAATAAACTATTCTGTAGCGATGCCGGATAACGGGCAAAGTTTCCATCAGGCTGCCACACATTTTTCTGGCGGTCTATCAGGGCTTTGGCCAAAAAAAGCTGTTGCTTTTTTACATTTTGGTACAGCTCATTGTTTCGGTCGTACCAGCTGCTGATGATGGGCAGTAAAAACACCAGCATGGTAAGCAGTACCGTCAGCAACAGGCAGTAAGGCTGCAGATCGGAGCCCCATTTCCGCTTGATGATTTGGGCATACAAAACGTTTTGATGCATGTTTACCCAAAGCATGTACAACAGCACCAGCAGCGCAATACCACAAATGGCGGAAAATGCCGCATCGTCCACGAAGTACATGGCTATGGATGCCACGGCTGCCGATGCGCCAAAAATGGCGTAGTTGTTCCGGTTGATGCGCTCATTCCAAACCTTGTCGCGTTGGGTACTGCCAAAGGGCAGCGACAATATTTTAATACAGGATGCAATGCCTAATATGGTGGTGATCAGCAGGTACACAAACAACCACGTAGCCAAGTGATGGTCGCGGAATATGATCAGGAAAAGAGACAGTAAAAATCCGTGGAGCACCAGGCACCCGGTGGCATTGGTAAAATAAGAATTGGCTGCAAGCCGTGGGGTCAGCCATTTCAGGTTATCGAGGGGTGTGTAGAGGTATGGGTATGCCGAAAAGTTAAATTGTATTACATAGGCCACCATCCAGATGATTAAAAAAGAAAGTAAGAATGCACCAAGCACTGTTATCACATCAATGGTCAGCAGCTCCATGTTCATTACTTCCAGGTAGTTGCGGTCGAAAAAAGTAACGGCATAATAAGGCAGGCCCTCCACCGGGGCAATGTTCACCATTTGGTTTTTGCCATACAGGCGCATGGTTTTTTCGGTAGCCTGCCGAGTTAAAAGGGCTTCGGCTATATCGGCGCTGTTGCCCGCCTTTTCAAAAATATTTTCCCGGAGGTTGCGGTTCATATTGCTGTGCACCAGCACATTTCCCCCTTCGTCAATAAGGCAAAAGCCATAGCCCGAGGAAAGCACTGCATGACTAACAGAAGGCATCAGCGAAGAAAGCGCTGCCGCAAAGGGTTGCTTACCTTTATTTTGTATACCCTGCTGTTCTGGTTTAGGACCGCTTTTTAAGGAAACCAGAAATCTGAATTTTCCATCCGCCCAGTTGTACAGGGGCTGCAGTCCCATGGTATCGACAGGGCTAAAAGGTACCATCATTCCGGCCCGGTCTTTTAAGGTTTTGAAATAATCCCGCTCCGAAACATCAACAAAACTTTTATACTGGCTGCCCAGTTCTACCTTGATGATTTGTTTGCCGTTTTCGTCCATCCAAAAAACCCGGTCGAAGGGGTGGTAAACAAGCTCGGATGGTGATTGGGCCATCCATTGTTTAAAAGAATCTGTGGCATCAACCCCTTGTAGGGTGTCGGGTAGTGAGGAGAAGGGGTGCTGTTTTGGATACTTTTCGTTGGCTGTTACGAGTGTGTCCAATAATTTAAGCTGGCAGTAAGCATCTTTCAATTCACTCCGGAAGTTTGACCGCAGCTCGGCAGAAAGAACATGCAGATTTTCGGAAACCTGGCGCTTACCGGCTTTTAGCAACACCTGTTGCATCAGTAACAGCGAAAGAATTGCCGGTGCTATAAAGAGGGATACGCCCAGCAGTTTCAGGTCCCGGGGTTGCAGCCGCTGGCTTCGGTCCAGCAGAAAAATCTTGGCAATGGGCAGGCAGGCAATCAGGAATAAAAAAAAGGCAACGACGACGGAAACATCTGCAGTAGAAAATTCGCGTTGCCGCCGTTGGTATTCCTCTGCTTTTACAAACCCGCACAGCACCAGGTTTTGACCTTCCAGGGCAAAGGGCTCAAAAAACATTTTGTATTCCTGCCCCGACAGCTCCACCTCCCGCACATTGGAATGCAGCGGCCCGCGGCTGCCCACAAAAAGGCTGTCGTGGAAAGCGCCGGGGCGCACCCCCAGTTCTGGATCGGCATAAATCAGTTGGCCGCTGTTGTTGTGCGTAACCAGGAGCAGGTAGGAGCTGAACAATTCATCTTTTTGCGTTTTTAAAATAGGTTGCAGAAAAGCGGCCGCAGGTTCTCCTATAGCCACAGGTATCCGGGAATCTTTAGGCTGGTACAGCAGGCTGTTGTTCTCTATGCGGGTAAGGTGCACTTTGTCTTTGCTCAGTGCACCCTTTAGCTTGGTGGCATTTGGCATAATGGCCAGCTCCTCAAGGGAATCCATCACCATGGCCGGGCTTTTTAAGGAGTCGAGGCGCTTTCTGGCTTTGTCAATCAGGTCTTTCTTTTTATCCTGCCAGCGCTGCGCATTAAGCCCACTGCTTTTGTCGGCCAGCAGGGGGGCAACCACATCGTCGAGAATGACGCCGTAAAACTGGTGCCTGTGGCGGTTGGTTTCCTGGATATTGCTTTTGATGTTGCGTAAAATGGTGTACCCGTGTTTATGCAGGTCTTCGGTATTGGCAGGAATGATCCGGAAAAAAAACAGGAACACCAGCAGTGCCGAAAACATAAAAAAGGCAAACGAAAAGATCGCAGCACGGGATTTTAATGTCAGGTCGGGCAGCCTCATGATCCTACCGGATTTTGGTGTGGTAAATGGGAGCAGGCAGGGCAGTGCGGAGCGGGTAGCAGAAAACGGTTGCTTAAAAGGTAATAACAAATAATAAAAATATCAATAAGCTGCAGGCTTTGTTGATAAGTAGCCAGCCCCCAACGCCGCATATTTATTTGTATAGCGGGAGGGGAAACCAGGGATTTGCTGCTTTTGCGTTACGCTTCCTTCATTGAATTATATTTACGCGGTGAAAAAAACAGTACTGATTACCGGCGCCACGTCTGGTTTTGGCGAAGCATGTGCCCGCATATTTGCGCAGCATCAATACCGGCTGATATTAAATGGACGTCGCCAGGAGCGGCTGCAACAACTGCAACAACAATTGCAGCAGCAATGGGGCGCAGAATGCCTGCTGCTGCCCTTTGACGTACAGGACCGCAGCGCTGTTTTTGCTGCCTTTGACGGCCTGCCCGAAAGCTGGCGGCAAATAAACGTGTTGGTAAACAATGCGGGGCTGGCCCTGGGCCGCGAGCCCTTTGATGAAGCCAGTCTCGACGATTGGGAAACCATGATCGACACCAATGTGAAGGGGGTTATGTATGTAACAAAAGCGGCGCTTCCTTTTTTGATACAAACCGGTGCCAGCCAGATCATCAATATCGGCTCCACGGCCGGCAAGGAAGTGTATCAGTGGGGAAATGCTTATTGTGCCAGCAAACATGCACTGGATGCGCTGTCCAAAAGCATGCGCATTGACCTGTTACCGCACGGCATCAAGGTTACTGCGGTGCACCCCGGTGCAGCCGATACCGAGTTTTCCAGCGTTCGGTTTAAAGGAAATGAGGAAGCCGCCCGCAAAGTATACGAAGGGTACCAGCCGCTGGTGGCACAGGATGTTGCGGACATTGTATTTTATACCACCACACTACCGCCGCATGTGTGCATCAACGACCTGGTAGTTACCTCCACGGCACAGGCCAACTCGTTTTACCTGCACAAAGGTTAATTCATCCTAATATATTCCCAATTCACACAGGCCGGCTCTTGCCGGCCTTTTGCTGTGCGGTAAATTTGCACACGCAATTGGTTGCCAGGCAATAAGCTATTATGGGTGACCGTTGAATAGACCGAACACCAAACCTGTAGAATTACTTAGGATTATTACTTACCGGGCTAAAAATGGACGGCAAGTATTTAATCTTCACCCTTTTTCCATTTACTTTTATGCTACCTATCCGTTCGCTCAAAAAGTATCCTATGTCCAAACCAATATCCCTGATGCTGGCCCTGTGCCTGGCATTTGCTTCCGCCCGATCGCAGGATGTGATCCGGTTGCAGGAATGTAAAAGCGACTTTATCAAAGGCCAGGTCGACAGCCTTAAATCCCTTTATGCAAAAGATGGTTTTACTGTACTGAAAGAAGCTTCCATCACCATGGAAAGCGAGTACGAAATGCCCGTGATCGTTCCGCTGCAGGAGCGTAGCTGGTACCAGTTTGTGTTTATCGGCGAGCCCAGTTCGCGGCTTTACGAGGTGCGCATGTTTGACTGGAACGAAAAGCAGGTAGTGTACCAAAAGAAAATGTGGGGCGATGTGGACGGCAACATTATTACCTATTCTTACCAGCCGCAGTTTTCCGAGTTCCACATGATTAGGCCGGTGCAGGTAAATAAAAAGCAAAAGAAAAATCTTTGCGGTTATGTAATGCTGCTGAAAAAAACTGCTCCTGCCCAACAACAACAGGGTACCGCCTTTAAAAATTAATACAGTTATACACCATAATAAAAATGCCGCTCCGAAAGGGCGGCATTTTTATTATGGTGTAGAGTTTGGAGTTCTAAATTCGAACCAGCATCTTCTTCTCCGGCTACCAACTACCAACTATAAACTCCAAACTACCGGATCAGCGTAACCGTGCCTTTGGCAAAAAATTCTTTGCCATTGAAATCAATACCTTTTACCACCCACACAAAAGTGCCCGAAGCCTGAAGCTTGCCGCCAATGCGCCCATCCCAGCCATCTTCGTTTTGCGTGGTTTCAAACACCTTTTCGCCCCAGCGGTTAAATACCCGGAAAAACTGGATTTGGGTCATGCCGACGGCAATGGGCCGGAATACGTCGTTTTTGCCATCGCCGTTGGGGGTAAAGGCGGTGGGCACAAACACCCTTGGGTCTGTTTGAAAAATACGTACCGTTACGCTGGCCGAATCGACACAACTGGCCTCGTTTGCTACCAGCACCTGGTAGGTAACGGTTTCCTGGCTGCCGTCGAACGTAGCAATGGGGTTGGCAATGTTGGGATTATTAAGTCCCAGCGGAGGCAGCCATTGGTAGGTGCTGCCGCCGGTTGCCTGCAGTTGCAGGGGCTGGCCCACAATCACAGAGGTATCGCGGCCTGCAAAGGCGCTTATGGATGGAAGCACCTGCACCAGCACCGTATCACGCCCCGGTTTGGGACATCCCTTGTTGTCGTACACAGCCAGTATAAACTGCTGCGAGGCCGTAAGGGGATTGGTCATAGGACTGATGGCCGTGGGGTTTTGCAGCAAGGCAGCCGGTGTCCACTCAAAGCGGGAACCATCCATGGAGGCCTGCAACTGCGCTGTATTTTCAAAACAGATCAACCGGTCTTCGCCTGCCACCGCTACCGGGTAGGGCACCACGGTCACTTTCATTTCCTCCGTAGTGGTGCACCCGCCAATAGTGGCGCTTAACTGGTAGGTGGTAGTGGCGGCGGGTGCCGTAGTGGGCGACAATACCTGCGGGTTGCTTACCGCTGCAGCCGGGCTCCAGGCAAACTTAAGGCCGTTGGAAACAGCGGTTAACTGGATGGTGTCGGTAGCACAAATCACCGTATCGGCAGGCAAGGCCAGCGATACTGAATTGACCACCCGCACCTGCACCGTATCCTGGTTGATACAGCCTTCCTGGTCGAGCCTTACAACATAGTTGGTGGTGCTGGCCGGAAAAACCGTTGGCGTGGGCGTGTCCGCACCTTCGATAGAAGTTCTGGGCGTCCATGTAAAAGACCCCTGGCCAAGGGCTTCCAGCTGCACCCGGTCGCCGTTGCAGATCAGGGTGTCGCGAAAACGCAGGTCGATAAAGGGTTTGTCGGTAATGGCGATTGTTTTTTGAATGGTGTCCCTGCAACCTTTGCTACTCGTAGCAATCAAGCGCACCTGCTGCTGGCCCATGGCCGGGAACACATGGGTGGGGTTTTGGGTGGTAGCCGTTTGGCCTGCACCGGTGCCACCAAAGCTCCAGCTCCAGGAAGCTACCTGTCCATAGGTGGTCGTGGTGCGGTCGGTAAAAAGCGTGGGCTTGTCAAAACAGCCGCCTGCAAAAGAAAAGTCGGCTTTAAAATCGGGGTACACTTTTACTTCGGCTTCGGCAGTACCATTACATGGATCACCTGGGTTTACCGTTAATTTAATTTTATAAGTTCCGGTGTCAGGATAAGTAAAGGTTGGCCGTTGCTCAGTAGAAATATCCGTATCGGTACCTGCTACACCGAAGTCCCATAAAAAAGTCTTATTTAAATTGGAGGTATTTAAATTTTGGAACGAAGCTGTGAGGCTTTCGCAAAAAGAATAAGAAAGCTCCAACTGGGCACCGGCAAAGTCGCAGTCGGCTACGTTTACCAAAAAGTCCTTGCGATGGATGTTGATTAATTTTCCATTGCGGGTTTCATAAGCACACACACTTACCACATACCTGCCCACCGGTGGGGCAATGCCCGATATCATGCCGGTCTTGGAATCGATGGTCACTTTGTCGCCCATGGGCTGGGTTGCACTATATCCGGAAATATAGGGAACCGATTGGTACGGGGGTGGGGAGGGGTTAATGTTGGTAGAATTGGTAGAAAGCCCGCCGCCATATGCCTCGCAAAAAACATAAGTGATTTCGTCGTTATCTACTTCTTCAACTTTAAAATCCAGGTTAAAAGGTTTTCCTGCACAAACAAGGGACATTCGGGTAGAAAAAGTAGGACTATTATTGGGGGCTGAAGTTCCCAATGCATCTGTGCCCGGAATCTGTGCCATGTATGTAGAGCCGGTACCATCACCCACCCGCCCCGTATTGAATACATTGCTCATGGGGTTTACGCGGCAACAGGTTTGATAGGCCGCAGTATACCCTTTTGCATTGATGGGCAAATCGATGGTATACGAATAGTCGGCAGCATTATAACTGAGGGCTGGTGGGTTCACTACACAGGGCAGCGTGTTGCCAGTGCTAATAGCGTTTTCATTGCCTTTGGATACCACGGTATATTGGTTAGGTCCGGGGTACTGCCGGCCAGTGCCGTTGTCAAACACGCCAATAAATACTTCGCTGGGCATATCTGCACAAGGGGCTGCACACAACTCATCGCGAAACAGCCGCAGGGTAATGCGGTATTTGTGGGTGTTGGGTGCAGTGCCGGGGCCAATGTATTCGTAATACATTTCGCCGCCCACAATATGCGATGCAAAAGCACCCAGTGCAGAAAGGAAGAAGGTAAAAAGTAAGGCTGCTCTTTTCATGTTGGATGTAGGCAACAATTAGTTCAATGGTGTATGGTGGTTAAAAAGTCCTGCAACAACCGGTTGCTCTCCTCCGGTTCCTCTTTCATGCCCATATGCCCCGAGTGTTGCAACAGGTGCACATGAGCAAGCGCCGGCAGGTGCGCCTGCTTAAGCCCATCTTCCAGGGGCACGGCCGTGTCGTGCTTACCTAAAACATACAAAACAGGTAATTTATTTTGTTGCAGCAGGACAGTGCGGTCGGGCCGCTGCATCATAGACCGATAATAAGCCGTCAACGCTGCTGCTGATGCATTCCGCACCGTTTCGATGTGGTTTGTTACCAGTTCTGGGCGTTGGTAGCGGGTTGGTGGGCTATATAGGTTTGGTGTGGCCGTTTCCAGAAATGCGGCAGCGCCATGCTTTTCAATAAACTGAACCCCTTTTTGCCGGGTGGCCTTTTTTTCTTCATTGTCGGCAAATGCCGAAGAATGAAACAACCCGATACCAGAAAGCATTTCAGGGTATTGTTCCCAAAAGGCCAGGGCAATGTACCCGCCCATGCTATGGCCAATAAGCACACACCGGTCAATGTGCAACTGCACCAGCAACTGGTATATGGCCGTTGCCATGCCTTCCATGCTCATGTCCTCGATCATCCCCGAGAGGCCGGTACCCGGCAGGTCGGGCACAATAAGGCGGTAACCGGTAAGGGCCGCCGCCTGGCCCTCCCACACGCTGCCCGTTTCACCAAAGCCATGAAGTAGCACCACGCAGGGGCCTTCGCCGGTAGTCCGGTACCCAATAGGAACGCCTGCTATCATTATAGATGCTTCATGCATGACCAAAAATTTTTCCAAGAAACCCGCTGCGCAGTGCCACCGTCATGGCCAGTGGCAGCAAAGCGGTATTGAGTTGCTGCGGCAAAAAAGCCCAGGTGGCCAGCAGCACAACGGTAAGCCAAAATACAGCTTTAAAATAAAGGCGCTTTCCCTTTGTCGACCGATGGAGCAAAAACACTCCTAACAGGTGGGTGGGCAATGCCCATAACAGGTTCAGGTTGTCTTTCGTATCGCGGTGTTCGGTGCCAAACCACATAAAAAGCAGCAGCACGCCTGCCAGCCCCAACAGCAGAAATAATAAGAAGTCGAAGGTTCGGAGGGCTTTTTGGGTTGCGCCTTTGTTATAAAAGCTAAGCACCAGGGCCAACAAGAGCACCGCGCCAAAAACCACGGAGGGCAAAAACAGGGTGCCCTTGTTTAAGGGTGACGGCATGGTGAGCAATGGTTGCGGATCTGTGGCAATGCGGCTACCGCTGCTAGTAGCGCCGTTCATGGCCTTGAGCAGGAAGTCGGGTAAAAAAGTGGCCTTGCTGTTCGGCACTTTGCGGTCCAGGCGGGCACCGAGCAAAATGTCAATTCCCAGTTTGCTCCAATGCTGGCCCCCACGGTCGAGGTAGGTGTGCAGCATGTTGCGAAACGTGGTGTTGCTGTCTTCGAGCACAGGAGGTAACACCACCGGTTGCCCTGCATGCTGCACAATCATGTCGCGGGCCCGGGTGGTGCAGTTGTCAAACAAAAAATCGTAAAGGTAAAAACGGTTTTGGGGTAGGGCATTTTGCTGCAGGGCGGCCCACAATTCTGCTTTCTGACTGCAGGACAATAACAATTCCTGTTCTACCACGCTGCGGCTTTCATACTGGTAGGTGTACAAAAAGTCGGCAAAGGTTTCGGTAGCAAGGGCATAGTTTAATTTGCCGCGAATAAACTTGATATAAAAGTCGGGAGCGAATTCAAAAGTGCCGTAATTGTATACAATGTCGGTTCCGGCAATAGGATCCTGAACGCGGATGGCCGTATGGCCAAAAGTAGAGTACAGGTCTTCGCCGGGATTGCAGGTAAGCAGGCTGATGCGGGTGCTGCAGGAATCGGGCTGTGCGAAGCCGATTATTTGAAACAAAAACAACAGATAGCCAAGCAGCAGGGTTTTTCTCAAGTGGGCCAAATTTGGGTGGGAAAGATAATTAAAAATAAGAGCCCCTTGCGGGAGCTGTTGTTAAAAGCGGTGCGGTTTTGCTAATTTTCGGCTATGGATGACCAGGAAGAACTGAGGCAGTTGCGGCAGGAAGTGCAGCAAATAAAGGGGCAGATGGAGCAGCAATATTCCCGCTTGCAACAAATTGAAGCCCGCATAAGCAAGTTGCTGGGTACGGGTCCTGGAAAAAATTTAGGACCAGCTACCGGCGCGGAAAATGTTACGCTGGAAAATTTCATCGGCCTTCGGCTCATGCATCTTGTGGGCATAGTGGTGCTGGTCATCGGCGTATCCATTGGGGTGAAATACGCTTTCGACCGCAACCTTATTTCCGAAACCACCCGAATCATTCTGGCCTATGGGGCAGGTGGCCTGCTGCTCCTTTTTGCCTACCGGCTGCGGAGCGCCTATGTGCGGTTCAGTGCCATCCTGTTCAGCGGCGCCATGGCCACTTTTTATTTTACCTCCTATTCCGCCCATGTGTATTACGACCTCCTGCCGTTTGCTGCAGTGTTTGGCCTGATGGTGCTGCTAACCATTTTTACGGCCTTTGAAGCGGTGCGGTATAAACGGCCGGAAATTGCCTTGCTGGGATTGATAGGCGCCTACGGCATTCCATTTCTCATCAGCAAAAATGCAGAACGTGCCGACCTGTTTTTTCTCTACATTTTTATCATCAATTGCGGGGTGTTGTTTTTGCGCATCAAAATGGGCTGGCGGCTGGTGGGCCAGTTGGCGCAGGGCCTTACCTGGCTGCTCTTGATTGGCTGGGGCAGCACCCGGTTTACCCCGGCGCAAACAGCATTAGGTATCTTATTGATCTTTGGTTTTTTCCTGCAGTTTTCTTTCATGGCCTTGCTTCCTGCCTGGCGGCAAAAAGGGGGGGTACAGAAGGGCGAAGCTTACCAGCAAGTGCTGAACAATATCGCTTTTTATTTTGGTGCCCTTTTTATTTTTTCGCCGGCCCAAAGCGATGCAGGGTTGGCTGCTGTAAGTATGGGCTGTGCGCTGATGGCCGCCATGCAGGGTGCTCTTTTTTATAAAATATTCCCCCCTTCGGCCCTGGCGGCACAACTGCACTTTTTGTGGGCCGTTGTGCTGGCCGTGCTGGCTGCAGCCTTTTACCTCGATGGGCTACCGGTAACACTTGTGTGGCTGGTGTTGGCGGTGTGCCTGTTTGCCTTGGGTGCCCTGCTGCGTGAAAAAATATGGCGCTTGGCCTCGCTGGCCCTGATGGCACTCACCCTGCTCAAATTGCTGGTGCTCGATAGCCAGCGTTTTTCGGCGGGGCATAAAGTGGTGGCTTATGTGGTGCTGGGTTTGCTGCTGCTGATCGTTTCGTTTTTTTATCAAAAATTCCGACAGCGGTGGTTTGGAGAGTAGGGAGTTTAAGGTTTAAGGTTGTTCAAGAAAGATCATAGGTTCAATGAGTTTAATTGTTTTTGTTGTTAGCCGCTAACCCAACTTTTAACTTGAGACATTAAACCTTAAACCATCTTTGGCAGCCAGGTTTGGTACAACTCCCGGCGTTGGTGCGGACTAATACCAGCCATTTGCTCCGCAAGCGGCGATGGAGAAATAAGAGTAACGGTGTGCATCATACGTCGAACGCCTTGTGCATTGGTATAAAGAAATTGCCTGCGCCGGGGTCTGCTTTGCTGGATGATCTTCATCTGGGTAAGGCGGCTTTTTTCTTTCAGTAGCCGCAACGTAAGGGATTCTGCATTTACTTTTCCCGATGAACTGGTAAAATACAGCGTTGTTATTGTGTCGTTTGCATCCAGCGTTTTAATGATCCCCTCATTTAATTCAATGTTTTGCAGGGCCGTGTCCATGGCGCTGCCGGTAGTGGTGCAGGCAAAAATGGCGTCGGATAAAGCCAATTTCAGGGTATCCAACAGGTGCATGCGTTGCTGCACGGCTTCTTCGGTGCGGGCATAGAGGAGCGGCGTTTGGTAAATAAGGGAAAGGTCTTTCCAGAAGTTGTTGTCATTGCTGCCGTAAAAGAAATCAACATCCGTTTGGCGCACCCTGCCAAAGGCTTCGCGGATAAGGACAGATGGAAAAGTGCCGAGTAAAAGTGCGGTAGCTCCGGTTGGTGTATACCAGCCACGGGCAATGTAGCGGTGCTCTACACGTATTTCATTTACGGCTCCACCAAAGGAGGAATGTTGGCCGAAGTTTGTCGCGTTTATCATGGAAAGCGTGTTTGAAATGCAATGCAAACAACACAGTGCAATTTTCAAACCTGTATTTGCCCAATAGTAATCCGAACGTACAAGTGTGCGACGCAACAGGTGCAGAGCAGAGATACACATGCCGGTTACATAAAACAAAACAGCCACCCTTTGCAGCGTGGCTGTTTTAAAAGTTACGGCTATGTCCCGTGTTCTTTCCGGGGGAGCAATAAGGCTTTTATTTTCTTGAATAATTTGGCGCTTCCCTCGTGATCTCTACGTCATGCGTATGGCTTTCCCGCATGCCGGCATTGGTGATTTTTACAAAGGTAGAACCTTTCAGTTCTTCGATGTTTTTGGCGCCGCAATAACCCATGCCGGCCCGCAGGCCGCCCACATATTGATACACGATTTCGCGGAGCGAACCTTTGTAAGCCACGCGGCCTTCAATGCCTTCGGGTACAAATTTTTTCACATCTGCTTCGGGATCCTGGAAGTAACGGTCCGATGAACCAGTAGCCATGGCGCCCAGCGAGCCCATGCCGCGGTATTCTTTAAACTTGCGGCCTTCGTAAATAATGGTTTCGCCGGGGCTTTCTTCTGTGCCCGCAAATATGGAGCCCATCATCACGCAATCGGCACCGGCAGCAAGTGCTTTTACCATATCGCCGGTGTAGCGGATGCCCCCATCGGCAATGAGCGGAATGCCCCTTTTGCGCAGCACCGAATGGGCCTGCATGATGGCCGTTAACTGCGGGACACCGGCACCGGCCACAATACGGGTGGTGCAGATGGAACCCGGGCCAATGCCCACTTTTACGCAGTCGGCGCCTGCATCAACCAGTGCCTGTGCACCCTGGGCGGTTGCAATGTTGCCGGCTATGATATTGATGTTTTTAAACGATTGCTTTACGCTGCGTACCGAGTCGATAATGCCTTTGGAATGACCATGGGCGCTGTCGAGGCAAATAACGTCGACGCCTACATGTTGCAGAGCCGATACGCGGTCGAGCAGGTCGCGGGTAACACCAACGGCGGCGCCTACCAGCAGGCGGCCTTTGTTGTCTTTGTTGGCATTGGGAAAAGAAGTTACCTGCTGTATATCGCGATAGGTGATGAGGCCAATGAGTTTGCCGCTGCCGTCCACCACGGGCAGTTTCTCGATGCGGTTTTGGCGAAAGATAATTTCTGCTTTTTTCAGGTCGGTGCCTTCCGGTGCGGTAATGAGGCCTTCGGTGGTCATTACTTCGCTTACGGGGCGTTGCATGTCTTCTTCAAAACGCAGGTCGCGGCTGGTGAGGATGCCCGTTAGTTTGCCGCCGCCATCTACAATGGGAATGCCCCCGATCTTGTTTTCCCGCATCAGGCGCTTGGCATCGCCAATGGTGGCGTTGTGCAGCAGCGTAATGGGGTCGATGATCATGGCGCTTTCGCTGCGTTTAACCTTGCGCACCTGTTCGGCCTGCCGTTCGATGCTCATGTTTTTGTGCAGGATGCCGATGCCGCCTTCACGGGCCAATGCTATAGCCAGGGCCGCTTCTGTAACGGTATCCATGGCTGCAGAAAGCATGGGAATGTTGAGCGAAATGTCTTTGGTTAATTTTGTTTTGATCTCTACGTCGCGGGGAAGAATTTCGGAAAAAGCCGGAACCAGCAGTACGTCGTCAAATGTCAAACCTTCGAGGAAGGCCCGTTCGGTGGGGTTGTTATTTACAGCCATGTGCAAAGATAGGGGAACCGGTGATTTGTAGGATTGGTAAGGATTTTTTAAGATTTGGTTTGCCCCAAATGGTGGGCCGGTAAATGATTTTACCGGGGATTTTTTGTATAAAAAAGGGCTGCGCTAAGGCAGCCCTTTTAGTGTAAAGTGATTTTAGTAATACCTAAATGGTGGTGCTTCGTTATGGCCGATCCCAGAAGGGTGGGGGCTCCACGCCCAGTGCCCGCAGGTACACGTAACCCTGACCGCGGTGATGAATTTCGTTGTCGATGAAATAAAGGAGCGTAGAGTAAACGGGCCCTTCGTACGCCTCAAATGCTTTGTCCATTTGCTGCAGCCGTTTGGGGGTAAGGGCTGGCCACAGGCTATTGATCTGGTGCGTAGCCGCATCCCAACGCTGTAAAATCTCTTCCTTTGTTTGGGGGCGGTTTTCGCCCACATGGCTTAATTCGTCCATGCTTTTCCACTTGCCGGTAACAATGCCTTCCATGCCTTCGGCCATGTCAAGCATTTCCAGGGCGAGATCGGAAAAAGGCCGCATGCCGCCAATGGAATACGTAAAAAAATGGTCATCGGGAAAGGTTGTAATCACCCGGCGGGTAAGGTTGCGATGCCCTTGCCAGTGCTCAAACAATTGTGCAATGCTAATAGCTGCGGTGCTGGTTTCTGCCAGTTGGAGGGTTTCCATTGTAAATGTGTTTTTGGTTTACAATAACAAAGAAACCAGCGGCCACTGACAGCCCTATGGCAGTGCCATTTTTAACAGGCAAATTATTTTTTAAAGTATAAAAAAGAGCAGTAATTAATTGCAGGCTGCTATGCCAGTTTATACATTTTGCCGGGCAGCGATTGCACCACGTTACTCAGTTCCAGGTTGAGGATGGCTGCTGCCGTAGTGCTGCTGCTAAACCCACTGCGCAAATTTATTTCATCAATATGCACCGCGTCTTTTTGCTGCAGCATGGCCACCACTGTTTGTTCTTCGGGTGTGAGTTCGATAAATAAAACGCGTTGCGCAGGTTTGGCTTTTTGCTTTTCCGTTTGCCAGCCTAATGCCTGTAGCAGTTGTTCGGCGTCGGTAAACATAATGGCGCGGTTCTGCTGAATGAGGTGGTTGCAGCCGCGGCTTTTGCTATCGGTAGTACGGCCGGGCAGGGCAAATACATCTCGGTTGTAACCATCGGCCAGTTGTGCGGTGATCATGCTGCCGCCGCGGATGTCGGTTTCAATCACCAGCGTGGCATCGCTCATGCCGGCAACAATACGGTTGCGCAGCGGAAAATTGTGTTTATCGGGGCCCGTGCCGCTCCAGAACTCTGAGAGCAAACCGCCAGGTCCAAGCACCATTTCGCGGGCCAGTGTGCTGTGCTGGTGCGGATAAATCTTATCCAGTCCGTGGCCCACTACGCCCACGGTGGGCAGGCCATTTTTCAGGGCTGCTTTGTGTGCAATAGCATCAATGCCATAGGCGAGGCCGCTTACAATCAATACACCATGTGCCGCAAGATCGGCTACCAATGCATCGGTACATTTTTTACCATACTCGGTATTGGTGCGGGTGCCGATAATGGCCAGCACTTTCGATGCGTTGAGGTCGGCAGCCCCTTTATAAAAAAGCAGCGACGGTGCATCAGTGCAGTGCAGCAGGCGCTGCGGATAAGCACCATCAGTAAGGAACAGCGGTTTTATTTTATACTGCTCCAAGAACTGCAATTCTTTTTCGGCTGCGCTAAAATCGTGAAAGGCACGAATGGCCGAAGCCCGCACCGAGCCAATGCCTTCGATGCTTTCTAACTGATGCTTTTTTGCTTTGAAAATAGCGCCGACTTCGCCAAAATGCTGCACCAGTATTTTGGCCTGTACGGCACCAATTTGGGGAACCTGGGTTAAGGCAAGCTGATAGAGCAGTTCTGTCATGAGCAGTTGGTAGTTGGTAATTGACGAATGACGATTGACGATTGACGATTGACGATTGACGATTGACGATTGACGATTGACGATTGACGATTGACGATTGACGATTGACGATTGACGATTAAATTTTTGGCAGCGGTTAAGATAGGAAATGAAAATGCAGGGTGCAATGGGTATGATGGTGCGGCTCATTTCATTTTACAGGATATAAAAAAATAAACCCCGGGCCTCAAAATTTTGAGGCCCGGGGTTTATTGAATAAAATAGTTGTTAGCGGTGCAGGAGATTGCTTCGGCGCGGGCATTTTTTAAAATATAATGTTGCTGCTGCGCCTCGCCATGACGTTTAGTTTGCCTTGAATACAAAACATTAACTTAAAAATCTTTACTGTCTACTATCTACTATCTACTATCTACTACCATCCATCATCCATCATCTCCTTACTTGCCCACGATCTTCAACTCTGTACGCCTGTTCTGGGCCCGGCCCGCTTCGGTGCTGTTGTCGGCAACGGGTACAGTGGCGCCGAAGCCTTTGGCCTGCAGGCGTGCTGCAGCTATGCCTTTGCTGGATAGATAGCCCGTTACTGCCTTGGCACGGTTGAGCGATAAGGTAGCATTGTCGGCCGCAGCACCTACGTTATCGGTATGCCCTTCAATCTGGATTTTCAGCGATGGGTTTTCCTGCAGCAGCGCCACCACGCGGTCCAGTTCGGCTTCCGATTCGGGTTTCAGGTTGTATTTGGCCACATCAAAGAAAATATTGCGCAGCACCACCGATGCATTTAGCTCAATGGGTTGCAGTGGAATGTCTTTTTGATACGTAGCGTCGCCGGGTTTTTGTTTCAACGAAAAATTATCAGAGTAAAACAGGTATCCTTTTCGGGCCACGTTAAACGCATAATCCTTGCCCAGGGGCAGCGTAATCAGATATTCGCCCAACTCGTTGGTTTGCACCCGCGAAAAAGTTTTGTTGGTGGCCAGGTCTATCAGTTCCACTGCCGAAGGCAGTCCTGCACTGGTTTTTTGGTCAAATACTTTGCCTTTTACCCAAAGGGTTTTTGCCGGCCGCACATCGGGCCGCAATTCGAAGCGGTAAATATCCAATCCGCCACGGCTGTCGCTACGGTCCGATGCATAGTAGGCCGTTTGCCCGTCGGCCTCTACAAACAGGGTTGCTTCATTATTGATGGTGTTGATGGGGTATCCAAGATTCTGCGGCGTGGACCAACCAGTATCGGTGCGGCGCACCAAAAAAATATCGCCTTCGCCATAGCCGGGCCAGCCGTTCGAGGAAAAATACAGCGTTTGTCCATCGGCATGCAAAAAAGGACAGGCATCTTCACCGGCAGTGTTGATGCCGGGCCCCAGGTTTTGGGGCTCACCAAAGCGCCCATTGGGTTGCAGGTACGACACATAAATATCGGAGCCGCCCAGCCCACCGGGCCGCGAACTGGCAAAATAAAGTGCCCGTTTATCGGGCGACAGGCAGGGCTGCGATTCCCACGAATCGGTATTGATTTTTGGCCCCAGGTTAATGGCCTCGCTCCAGCCCTGCGGCGTTTTGTATGCAATGTAAATATCAAACCCGCCATAGCCGCCGGGGCGGTCTTTGCCGGCAAAAACCAGCCACTGGCCATCCTGCGAAATGATCTGTGCGCCTTCGTTGTTGGGCGTGTTGATGCTGCCATTGAGGCGGAAAGCAGGTTGCCAGTTGGTGCCCGACTTTTCGCTGATAAAAAAATCCTCATCGCCATCCCTGCGGGTAAAAATGAGCTGGTTGCCTTCCACCGACATGGAAGGCCAATATTCGGAGGCAGGAGAGTTGATGGCTGTGCCCAGATTCTCGGGTTTAAACACATAATTTTTTGCTGCTTCTGATTGGGCAAACTCCACAGCAAATTGATACGACTTGCGCCGAAACTCAGCTGCCCTGCGGGTGTTGGCGCCAATGCCGGGGCGGCCCAGCAGCGCATTGGTTACCTGCAATGCTTTTTCAAACTGGCCCATGCCGGCCAGGTTCATGGAGTAGGGCAGGCGGAAATCGGAAGTATAATTGGAATCCAGCGCAAATGCTTTTTCGTAGGCCGACACGCTTTGTTCATGCTGCTTTAGCTGGCCATATACGCCACCCAGCGACAACCAAGCTTCTACATAGCCTGCATCTTTTTGCGTGGCTTCCTGCAGCAGGTTCAATGCACGGGCAAAGGAGCCGTTTTCGGCATGTTGCATGGCTTCGTTGTAGGCAGCTACTGCTTTTTTAGAAACCTTGTCGGGGTTGTATTGTGCCTGTGCCGAATTAAATAAAAGGAGTGCGGTAAATAGGAATAGGGTGCACCGGTTCTTCATGCATTGAAGATAGGCAGTTCGGTGCCATAGCGGCAAAAGGGTGCAGGATTTTAATATGAGTTTAAAGTTTAAGGTTGTTGACCCTGCGTGTGGTGCTCCAAAGGTCCGCCAATCATAGGCCGTTCATTTTATGCAGCAGAAAAATAGGGCAGGCGAAAACTTTAAACCTTGAACCTTAAACTCTCTACGGCACATTGATATACTTATGCACCTGTAAGGACAATTGCCACTGAGGGTTTGCCTTGATGTAGTCGATGATCAGCGGGGTCATTTGGTCGGCCTTGCTCCACTCGGGTTGCAGGTACAGCCTGCAATGTGGCGCCACATGGGCAGCCCATTGTTCGGCCCAAGCAAAATCAGATTTATTGAACACTACGATCTTGAGTTCATTGGCCACGGCCAGCACTTCGGGCAGTGGCGCCTTAAATTTTTTGGGCGACAGTGTGATCCAGTCCAGCCTGCCGCTCAGCGACGATGATCCCGATGTTTCGATATGGGTGCGGATGCCCGCCATTTTCAGTTGACCAGTAAGGCCGGAAAGATCGTGCAGCAGTGGTTCGCCGCCGGTAATTACTACAATTTCGGTAGGTGTTTCCTTAACGGTTGCCACCAAATCTTCCACGGCCCAGTGCGGATGTTTTGCAGCATCCCAGCTTTCTTTTACATCGCACCACACGCAGCCCACATCGCAGCCGCCCAGCCGGATAAAATAGGCGGCCTTACCCATATAAGCACCTTCACCCTGCAGGGTGTAAAAGTGTTCCATTACAGGCAACGTGGTTGGGGTTATTGCTACTTCAGTCATTGTATAAAAATTGCACAGAACAAGGAAATGGAGCATATCGACCAGACGAACAAGGAACAGATGAATGTCGAAGTAGAGTGAGAATTATGAATTATTGGTTATTGGGTTTTCACTCAAATTCATAACTCATAATTCATCATTTATAAATCTACTCTTCCTTCTGCGGTTCGTCATTCCTTGTTCCTTGTTCGATATTCCTAACTGCCTTCCGCTTCTTCGTAGTGCTTTTGGGCGCAGGATTTAAAAGTGTTTTTCATCAGGGCGGCAATGGTCATGGGACCAACACCACCGGGAACCGGCGTAATAAAGGAGCACTTGGGTGCTACTTCATCATAAGCCACATCGCCCTTTAGCTTAAAGCCTGATTTTTTAGAGGGGTCTTCTACCCGGGTAATGCCCACATCGATTACCACGGCGCCATCTTTTACCATGTCGGCCGTTACAAATTCTGGCCGGCCAAGTGCCGCTATAATAATATCTGCCTTCAGGCAGAGTTCTTTAAGATTGGGCGTATGCGAATGGCAAAGCGTAACAGTGCAATTACCCGGGTTGCTGTTGCCGCTCAGCAAGATGCTCATGGGCCGGCCTACGATATTGCTGCGGCCAATTACTACGGCATGCTTGCCTTTGGTTTCTACCTTATAATGTTCCAGCAGCAGCATGATGCCGTATGGCGTTGCCGGAACAAAAGTGCTTTGCCCCAATACCATGCGGCCAACGTTGGAGGGATGGAAACCATCCACATCTTTTCCCGGATCAATGGCGTTGATCACTTCTTCTTCCGAAATATGCTTGGGCAGGGGCAACTGCACCAAAATGCCATCTACATCGGGATCGCCGTTCAGTTCGCGGATGGTGTCGAGCAGTTTTTGCGCCGTGATGTCTTCTTCCGCCCTGATAAGGGTCGATTTAAATCCTACCTCTTCGCAGGCTTTTACCTTAGCGGCCACATAAGTTTCGGAGGCGCCATTAGCGCCTACCAAAATAGCTGCCAGGTGGGGCACTTCTTTTCCCTGCGATGCAAGCTGTGCTATTTTAATCTTCAATGAATCCTTTATTGCCTGAGCGGCTTCCCTGCCGTTTAAAATTTGCATGGCGCAAAGGTAAAGTGGGGCAATGCTACCCGTGCAGCTATTTTGTTTTTAACATATAATAATTAAATTTAAGACAAACCTAACTGCTTTGAGATTGCTGTTTGCGGGCATACTTTGTTTACAAGGCGCAACTGCCTTTGCGCAACTGCTGCACCCTCCTGTGGTACAGCCTTATGCGGCTTCGGTTTCTTTAAGCCGTTTCCAGCCCGATGCTTTTTCATTTCAAACCAATCCTGCCACATTGCATTTGTTACGACGGCCACACCTGGGCATATCCGGAGTGCAGCCGTTTAGTTTGCCGGGGTTGGCTTCCGGTGGGTTAAGTTTCGCTTTTCCGGCAGGTAACACCCGCTTTGGTGGGTTTGTACAGCACCATGGCGGCACATCGTTTCACCAAACAGGTGTCAATTTTTCGGTGGCGCAAAGCCTGGGTACAAAGGGCAGCCTTGGAGCTGCATTTTATTATCGTTCGGTGGCTGTAGCTGGTTATGGCGCAATGGGTATGTTGGGTGCCGGACTGGGCGGATTGGTACAACTGTCGGAAGGCCTGCAGGCAGGCGTGTACCTGTTTCGTCCTGCATCGGCCAGGGGTAAAGAAAAAGAAGAGCGGCTTGCCGGATACTATAGCGCAGGTCTTGGCTACGACCTTTCACCACAGGTGTTTTTGTCTGCCCATTTTTTCCAAACCGAAAAATCAAAACCCGAGGTCCAGGCTTCCATCAGTTACAGGGTCGTGCCCCAGATCTCTGCCCGCATGGGCATACAATCGGGCACAAAAGAATTTTTTGCAGGTGGTGGGTTTATTTACAGAAAATGCCAGCTGCACATATTTACCAGCCTGCATCCAAGGCTGGGTTTCTCACCGGGGTTACAGCTATTGTGGGGTCAAAACAATACAGGAGAATGAAACTGGCCTGGCTGATACCGGCCCTGGGTTTGGCACCGGCTATGGCCATGGGGCAGGAGTTGCCTGTAAATGCCCGCCAGCAATTGGAACTTGTTGCGGAAACAACCGACGAAGCACCCGAAGACGACGCTTTGTTGCAGCAACTGGCTTTTTGGCAAAAAAGGCCCATGAACCTCAATGCTGCAGATGCCGGCGACCTGCAGGCTTTTCCCTTTTTAACCCCTTTGCACATTGACCATTTTTTGCGGTACCGAAACGCATTGGGGCCACTCATCGACCTACACGAGCTGCAAAGCATTCCCGGATGGGAACTGGAAGTTATCCGGCAGATATTGCCCTTCGTACAGGTATTGCCTGCGCTGGATCCGGTTCAAACATTGAAACACCGCCTGGTGGGTGGCGACCACCAGTTGTTGCTGCGCAAAACCCGCACCTTGCAGCGGGCCGATGGGTATAAAGGTGGGGGCAAAGGGTTTGCCGGAGATCCGTACCAGGTTTTGCTGCGCCACCAATACCGCCACCCCGATGGCTTGCAATGGGGCGTAACGGCCGAAAAAGATGCAGGTGAACCCTTTGTAAAGAAGGGCCATAAAACTCCTGATTTTTTATCGGCACACTTGTTTGTCAGCCGTATGGGCAAAGTTAAAGCCCTGGCCATTGGCGATTTTACGGCCAATATGGGGCAGGGCCTGGTGCATTGGCAAGCGCTGGCATTTGGAAAGGGCCCCAATGCTGTAGGCATCAAAAGACAAAGCCCTGTGTTGCGGCCTTATGCATCGGCAGGAGAAGCGCTTTTTTTGCGGGGCATTGGTGCCACCGTGCAACAGGGGGCTTGGGCATGGACCTTGTTTGCCGCCCGGCAAAAAGTAGGCGCCAACCTAGGTATTAATGATTGGGGCAACCAGGTGGTTACCAGTTTTGACGTTTCCGGTCTGCATCGAACCCCTTCGGAAACGTTGAAACGCAAAACATTGGGGCAACAGGTTTTGGGCAGCAGCCTGCAGTTTGGCAAAGGCTTTTTTCGCTGGGGCCTCAATGGCGTATATTATAAATTGTCAGTGCCGGTTGAAAAACGGGATGAGCCGTACAACTTATATGGACTGAAAGGAACATCATTTTTTAATTTTAGCACCGACTACAGCTTTACCTGGCGCAACATGCACCTGTTTGGCGAACTGGCTACCAACGACCGGGGCCGTTATGCCTGGGTGCAGGGCCTTGTGGCCAGTGTGCATCCCCGCCTCGATCTGGCCATTCACACCCGCAACCTTCACCCAGGCTACACCACCATTGCCGCCAGCGCCTTTACCGAAAGTACAGTGCCGGTAAACGAACAAGGTATTTACTGCGGTTTACAACTTAGGGCACATCCAAAGTTTTCGCTCCATGCATACGCTGATGCTTTTCGATTTCCGTGGCTGCGGTTTCGGGTGGCTGCGCCGGAAACCGGAAGCGATTTTTTGGTTCAGGCAACATACCAGCCCCAAAGGGGCACTGAATTGTATGCCCGTTTCCGGGCCCGGCAAAAGGCAATCAATGCTGCAGAAGCTGGCCAAGCCATTGCGTATCCGCTTCCCTATAACCAGCGAAACTTAAGGATACATGCAGGTAAATCATTTTCTGGTTGGACGTTCAGGGGCCGGGCCGAAATGGTGTGGTGGCAGCAACATAAAGTAGTGGAAAAGGGGATGCTTTTATTTGCTGAAGCACAGTACAGGGGCGCAGAAAAGGTAGACGTTTCCGGCCGCGTTGCTTATTTCAAAACAGATAGTTACAATACGCGGTTGTATGCATTTGAAACGGATGTATTATATGGTTATTCTATTCCTCCGTTGTTTGGCAAAGGGCTGCGCGGTTATTTAGTAGTGCGCAGCCGGTTGTCTAAAAATGTGTCGCTTTGGCTGCGGGTAGCTCATTCTTTTTACCCTGCGGCTGAGGCTATTGGCACTGGCCTAAACCAGATTGATGGAAGAGGACGTACCGACCTCAGGTCACAATTGTTGGTGAAGTTTTAGCCGATTGATTTTTTTGAGGTGTATTTCGCCCTTGTTCTTTTACCTGCTTTTAAGTTTTTGCCCCCTGGAAACAAATTTTTTTAAACAAGGTGCAGCGAAAAAATCAAAAATTTTGCCTTTAACCGGAGTGGGAAAATTCTTAATGTAACCTTTTTCGGTTCCAATCCAAGTTGAAAAAGCACATTAACATTTTTTTTTGCAACAGCTTAAAAAAATTATATTTGGCACACTTGGACAGCCAACGAACCAATCATGCGGCTTTACTGAATAGTTGCATGTAGGATTTTCCAAAAACGCTTTACCATTAAATCAGAGAATCACATGAGAAAAATCGCATCACTGTTGTCAGTGCTGATGTTGCTATGCACATTGGCATTTGGCCAAACCCGTACGATTACGGGCACAGTCAGAGATGAGAATGGAAACCCAATTCCATTTGCTAGTGTAACAGAAAGTGGGACCAACCGGGGTACCACCACCGACGCCAATGGCGTATTCCGGATTTCTATTGGTCAGAACAGTACCATTAATGTCAGTGCATCGGGCTTTGTAGCCCAGCAAAGCTTTAACCCTACCGGCGAAACCGCCAACATTTCTTTGCGCCGCTCCGATTCACAACTACAGGAAGTAGTTGTTACCGGCGCTTACAACACCAAAAGAACAGCCCGCAGTACCTCTTACAATGCACAGGTGGTAACCGGCGAGCAAATGAACACCATCCGCCAAACCAACCTGAATAATGCCCTTGCGGGTAAGGTTTCGGGTTTGCAGGTGCGCAGCCAGTCGGCCGCTGCCCTGGGCCGTGAAGGCAGCATCCGCTTGCGCGGTGCTTCCGGTTTGGGTGGAGAAGAGAACATTATTTATGTAGTGGATGGTACCATCCTGCCTAACATCAATGACATCAACCTCGATGACATTGCGGACCTGACCGTGCTGCAAGGTCCCGCCGCCGCTGCCCAGTTTGGTCCCCAGGGTGCCAACGGTGCTATTGTAGTTACCCTGAAGAAGGGTACTCGTGGCCGTGGCATCGGCATCGACCTGAACATTGGTGCCCAATGGGATAAAGTGTATATCCTGCCCAACTACCAGAATTCATATGCAGGTGGTAGTGCTTCCGACCTGATGAAGTATACCTGGAAGGCCGGACAGCCCGAAGAGTGGAAAGCACTGGACGGCAAATATTTCCATGATTACTCCGATGACGCCTCCTGGGGTCCACGCATGGTAGGCCAGGAATACATTCCCTGGCACGCCTGGTATGGTGGTCATGCCCGCTCTTACCAAACTGCCCGCCTTACACCACAGGAAGACAATGCCCGTGAGTTTTTTAATACCGGCCTTACCCTGAACAACACCATCAGCTTTTCAAAAGCTACCGACAACATGAACCTGCGTTTTTCGTATGGTAATGTGGATGTTCGTGGTTTGTTGCCTACCACCAGTATGAAGCGTAATACCTTCAACCTGAATGGCTCCATTGACCTGAATGAGCATTTTACGGTTTCCGGTAACATCAACTACATCAACCAGATTGTTGATGGGCAAATTACCGATGCTTATTCCAACCAGTCTACCGGTTCGTTCAACCAGTGGTTTCACCGCAACATCGACATGGACTACATGAAGGAACTGCGCGGCCTGCGTACCCCACAGGGCGTTTATGCAAGCTGGAACCATGCCAGTCCGGATGCATACAATCCAGCTAACCCCCGCAGCTTTTATGCAGGAAACTACTGGTATAATTTCTATACCTGGTTTGACCTGGCAAAATCAATGACGAATCGCGACCGCCTGTTTGGTGATGTTGCGCTGACCTATCGATTGAATGATAACTTTAGTGTTCGGGGTACCTTCCGCAAACAGCAAACCAATACGTGGTTTGAAGAAAAGTTCCGCTCGGAGTTGATGGAAAGCGGGCTGCAAACTACCGGCAACGAGGCCCGTGCCCGTGGGTATTATGCAACTTCGCAATCGAACAGCAACCGCCAGAACGTGGAAGTGATGGCTACCTACAGCCAGAAGTTTGGCGATTTTGCTGTAAACCTGAATGCTGGTACCGACTTTTTCCGTTGGCAGTATAAGGACATTACCGGAAATACAAACAACGGTTTGAATGTTCCCAACCTGTTTACCCTGGCCAACTCCAAGGACCCGGCCTCTAGTTCCAATAACCGCATTACTGAAAAGTACAATGCCGTGCTGGCCCGTGGCGATGTGGGTTACCGCAACTTCCTGTTTGCTGAGTTTACGCTCCGCAACGACTGGTTCTCTACCCTTCCTGTTGCTAAGAACGACGTATTATCCAAATCTTTTGGTGCATCGTTTGTATTCAGCGACCTGGTTAAAGTACCCTGGCTGAGCTTTGGTAAACTGCGTGCATCATGGGGTGAAATTCCTCAGGCGCTGGGTACCAACTCAACATCCTTCGGTGCCTACCGCTATCCAGGTTTCAACTATGGTGTTGGCCAGTTCCAGTGGAACGGCAACTTCCTCATGAGCACCCCGAACGAATTGGTGGATTCTGCCATTCGCGGGGCAGTTAAAACCCAGCGTGAAGTGGGTGTGGAACTGCGTTTCCTGAAAAATCGCCTGGGCCTGACCGCAACTTACTGGGATGGTACCGAAAAAGACATTCCCCGTTCTGTGCCCATCAACGGAGCCAGTGGTTTTACTACCAAGTTGATCAACACCGGTGAAATTTCTAAAAAAGGTGTGGACATCCAATTGAGCCTCCGCCCGATTTCAACACAGAATTTCTCCTGGGATATTAATGGAACCCTTGGCTACCTGATCGAAAACAAAGTGGTGAAAATTGCCGAAGGCATTGATCGTACCACTTCTATCGATGCAGCATGGGGTACTACTGCTCCTTACCTTGTTCACGCTGTGGGCGAAGACTGGGGCCAATTGTTTGGCAACGGCATCAAGCGCATTGATGGCCAGCCGGTGCTGAACTCCAGCGGTTTTTTTGTAAACGATCCAAACGTGAATTTTGGTAGCGTACTGCCTAAATACACCGGTGGTTTGCAAAACTCCCTGACCCTGTTCAAGGATATCCAGATTAACGCAAACGTTGACTACCAGGTAGGTGGTAAATTCTTCTCCCTGTCAAACATGTGGGGTTCATACTCTGGCCTTACTGCACGCACTGCAGCAATGAATCCCAAAGGCAATCCTATCCGGGATGCTGTAGCTGATGGTGGTGGTGTACATGTAAAAGGTGTTGATGATACCGGCAAACCTGTAGAATATTACGTTGAGGCGCAGGATTACTTCCATAACCTGTACAACAACAAAACTTTCGATGAGTTCGTTTACGACCTGACCTTTGTAAAACTTCGTGAACTGTCGATTGGTTATAACCTGCCGCTGAGCAAAATGGGCAATGTTTCTAAATGGGCGAACCGTGCAACCCTTTCGTTTGTTGCCCGCAACCCTGTACTCATTTATGCAAAAACTCCAGATTTTGATCCATCCGAGATCAGCAACCTGAGTGGCGAAACCGGCCAGTTGCCCGGTACCCGCGGCTTTGGTTTTAACCTGCGCGTAGGTTTCTAATTGACGTTTTAAAAAAGAACAACATGAATTTCAAAAAATATTTAATACTCGGTTTATTGCCCTTCGCGGTAGCAGTAACCGGCTGTAATAAGTTTGAGGATTTTGGGAATACCAACCAAAATCCCGGTGGTGTCAACTCGCCAATTGTGGGTGCCCTGTTGACCAACGTAGAATCGCAATTGGGTGGTTATGTATTTAATACCCGGGCTGGATTTTATAGCCAGATTTTCTCGGAAACCCAATACACGGATGCATCCCTGTATAGCCTTCCACAATTGGATTTCAATGGTATTTATGCCGGCCCGCTAATGGACCTGCAGGACATCATTAATACCAATGTCAGCAACAACCAAACCCAGGTTGCCCGCATTTTGCAACAGTATATCTTCTGGACCATTACCGACCGTTGGGGCGATGTGCCTTACAGCGAAGCACTAAAAGGTAACACCACTCCCAAGTTTGATACCCAAGAAGAAATCTACAAGGGAATGATCGCAACCCTTTCAGATGCGGCTGCAAAATTCGATGCAACTTCGCCGATTACCGGTGATATTGTATATGCCGGCAACGTAGCCAACTGGAAAAAAGCTGCCAATTCAATGCGCATGCTCATGGCGCTGCAACTTTCCAAGCGCTATCGCGGCGCCAGCGAATATGCAGCCACAGAGTTTAAAGCCGCCATGAACGATGCAGCTGGTTATATCGACGAGAACAGCGAGAACATGAAGTTGAACTACCCCGGTGGCAACTTTAAGAACCCTGTGTTTGATATTTATAATGGACGGAAGGACGTAGCCCAAAGCGAAACCCTGACTGCACTTATGGGCAGCCTGGGCGACACCCGTCAATCGGTTTACGGTGGAAAGTCTGAAGATCCTGCTAACCCGGATTACAATGCTTCTTCCAATGTAGGTATGCCATATGGTTTGACCCGGGCTAAGGCTGAAGCATTTACCAGCGCTAATCCTACCTGGGCCCGTATTCTGCGCGGGGATTTCCGTATGGAAACCAGCCCGCTGGTGATCATCAGTGCTGCTGATGTAACCCTGGCCCGTGCCGAAGCTGCCGATTACGGATGGACTACTGAAAATTTGGCCAATGTATATCGTCGGGGTATTGAGCTTTCTTTTGAACAGTGGGGCCTGACTGCACCTGCCACCTATTTCACACAATCAAACGTAGCGCTTTCTGCTGCTGCCGGCACCGGTGCCAACCTGCGCCCCATTGCCATTCAGCGGTATATTGCTGCCTATCCTAATGGACTTGCTGCCTGGAATATCTGGCGTAAAACAGGCTTTCCTGTTTTAACACCGGCTCCTGATGCCACTAATACTACCAAGCAAATTCCACGCAGGTACACCTATGGTGCCCAGGAATACGGTACCAACAAGGCTGCTACAGACGACGCGGCAACTCGTTATCAGGGTGGTGAAACCCAGGATGCCCGTGTTTGGTGGGACGTGCAATAAAATTGTTTAACTGCATGGTATAGCAGTCTTTGCTATACCATGCCTTTTCAAAAAGTAATTATGAAACTGAACAAAATATTACAATATTTAGGCGTGTTTGGCGTGGCCTCGTTGCTACTTACTGCCTGTATTAAAGAAGAAGACCACCAAAAGGAAATGGGTGCAGGTGTCGGCAATTCCTTTGTAAAGTTTCTGGAAGCGCCTTCCAAGATTCATTACTTTTCCCCTTTTACAGAGGTTCGTACCGTTGATCTTTTTAGCCTGCGGAAAGATGCAAAAGATCCAAATTCTTTAAATACGGCTGCTAAGTTTAGCCTGGCTTTAAATCCGGGGTTGGTAGATGCATTCAATGACGAGAATGATACGCATCACGAAATAATGCCCGATAGCATTTACACCCTGGCAAATAATGCCTTTGTAAAAAGCGGTAATGGCTATACAGTAGATTTTTCGTCAGGAGATTTTGCCAAAGAGTTTACCATTCAATTGAATGGTGCGAAATGGGATATTTCTCACACCTATGCTTTAGGTTTTACCATCACAGATTCAGCTAATCTTGATATCAATGACGGGAAAAAAGATATCGTAGTAATAATTGCTGTAAAGAATAAATACGATGGTGTTTACCGCCTGCAAGGTTTCCACAACAGGGTTCCTTACAACTTTCCTTATGATCAGGAGATTTATTTGGTAACAGCGGGTCCTAATTCTGTAGTTTTTTATTGGCCGGCAGCCGGTTCTAATGGTCATCCTATTGGCACGGGCCCTGACCCTGAAGCTGATGTAAGCTGGTACGGTGCTGCCATTTCCCCGGTGATTGAATTTGATCCTGCAACTGATCTGGTTTCCAGGGTTTATAACAATGTGCCCGGTACCGTTATTACGATGTTTACTGGTGCTGGAAGCCGGTTGAGCAAGTTTGATCCGGCTACCAATTCTATCACGGTTGACTGGAACTATAACAATAATCCAGAGCGTGCCTTTTTTGATGACCTGACTTATATTGGTCCTCGCCCATAATTCACTTTCATAATGAACGTAACAAAAAGAGGCCGCAGCAATGCAGCCTCTTTTTGTTTTCAGTACCATAGACTCTTTGTAAAAAAAATGGGTTGATGCGATTTAGTTTATGTAAAACAATTTTCCGCTCTCTTAAATGGCTATTTGATAAAAGAGAATGGGTATGAAAAACTTCTTTCCGTCAGTTTAGTTGTCAATATTTTATTTTTATACTTTAAACAATCAAATGCAAGATCAGCAACAACCCCAAAATCAGATCAACATAGAAATATCGGAAGAAGTAGCAGAAGGGCAGTATGCCAACCTGGCCATCATCACCCACTCGCATGCCGAGTTTGTGATCGACTTTGTGAACGTGATGCCCGGTACGCCCAAAAGCAAGGTAAAAAGCCGCATTATTTTTACCCCGCAGCATGCCAAGCGTTTTATGAATGCCTTAACCGAAAACATACAGCGCTACGAAGCTGCCAACGGCAACATCAAGGACCTGGAAGAAATCTCCATCCCGCTAACCTTTGGCGGTCCTGCCGGGCAAGCCTAAGAAATGTTGAACAGACGCACAAGGAACAGATAAACAGAAGAAGTCTTAAAGGAATATTGAACAAGGAACAAGGAACCGCAGAAGTGGAGCAGCCAGTAATTAATAATAATCAATAATCATTATTAATTATTAGAATAAAACCCATTAATACTTCGACGTTCGGAATTCCTTGTTCATCTGTTCGTTATTCTACAAAATCCCTTCATCGGCAAAAGAAAAATATCCATCCTCGCTAACAATCAGGTGGTCCAGCACCTTGATGTCGAAAAAGCGGGCGGCTTCCTTTATTTTAAGGGTCAGGTCTTCATCGGCCCGGCTGGGTTTGAGCGATCCCGATGGGTGATTGTGGCACAAGATCAGGCTAACGGCATCTTCCTCCAGTGCCCTTTTTAAAATGATTCGCGGGTCGGCCACGGTGCCGGTAATTCCACCTTCCGACACCACCTGGAAATGATTTATTTTATTAGCCCTGTTAAGAAATAAAACTGCGAACACTTCATGCCGGTGGTCGCGCAGCAGGGTTTGCAGGTAGCGGGCCACATCGGCGCTGCTGCTGATGACCGGTTTTTCCAGCGCAGCATGGGCCTGCCGCCTTCGGCCCAGTTCCAGCGCCGCCACAATGGTAACGGCCTTGGCTTCGCCAATACCTTTAATGCGGGTCAGCTCTTTTACCGTTATTTTTCCCAGTTCTCCCAGGTTGTCTTTGCCCAGGCGCAACACGTCTTTGGCCAGTTCCACCGCACTCCGTTCGCGGGTGCCATGGTGCAGTAAAATGGCTACCAGCTCGGAGTCGGAGAGGGCAGTGGGGCCTTTGGCGCGTAATTTTTCGCGGGGCCGGTCGTCGATTGCCCACTGTTTGATGGAGTAGTTTTGCGGTTGCATAGCTCAAGTATAGATAATATTTTTATGCCTGTCAATAGATCCAGATTCTGATAAACCACTAAACCCAATCCTATGAGCAGAAACAATTCGCGTGGTGCCGTTGGTGCGTTGCACCCCATTTTATTTTTTGTTTTTGTATATGGTATTTCGCTGGCGCTCTCTTTTTTTATCTGCAATGTTGTGTACCACAACATGCAGGTTTCCACTGCTATTTCAGAAGAAGCCTTGCCCACGCAGCAAGCTACGGCTCCAGCTAGCCATGCGGAGGTGGCTATTACTGCCATGCGCTGATTTTTTTTGCCTTATGAGTAAATGTGCGGCTAATTAATATCTTCGCCGCACATTTACCTTTCATGCAATCTCCACTGAAAATTTTCTCGGGAACCGGCTCTTTGCAGCTTACCCAGCAGATTTGCGACCGTTACGGCTGCCAGCCCGGAAAGATCAACCTGCAGCGCTTTAGCGACGGCGAAATCCAGACCACGTACGAAGAAAGCATCCGCGGCAACATGGTTTTTTTGGTGCAAAGCACCTATGGCCCTGCCGAAAACTTTATGGAATTGCTGCTCATGATTGACGCAGCCCGCCGGGCTTCGGCCAACAAAATTGTGGCAGTGCTGCCTTATTACGGCTATGCCCGCCAGGACCGTAAGGATCGGCCCAGGGTGGCCATTGGCTCCAAACTGGTGGCCAATATGCTTACGGCTGCCGGCGCCGACCGCGTGATTACCATGGACCTCCACGCCCCGCAGATCCAGGGGTATTTCGACATTCCGGTGGATCACCTCGACTCGTCGGCAGTTTTTATACCATATATAACACAGCTGAAACTGGAAAACCTTACCTTTGCGGCCCCCGACGTAGGAGCAACCAACCGGATACGGGAAATTGCTTCTTACTTCAATGCCGAAATGGTGATCTGCGACAAGCACCGCAAACGTGCCAACGAGATCGCCTCCATGGTAGTGATCGGGGACGTGACCGGGAAGGATATCGTAATTATTGACGACATCTGCGATACCGCGGGAACACTGGCAAAAAGTGCAGCTCTTTTAAAAGAAAAAGGTGCCCGCAGCGTAAGGGCTTTGGTTACCCACCCGGTATTGAGTGGAAAGGCGTATGAAAATATCACCAACAGCGCACTGGAAGAATTGGTGGTGTGCAACACCATACCGCTTAGGCCTGGAGCTCCCGATAAAATCAAAGTGCTGAGCGTAGCCGATCTTTTTGCAGTGGCCATTCGCAACGCCAATGAAAACAAGAGCATCAACAACCTGTTTATTCATTCGCAAATGCGGAACAAATAAGGCGTTCAAAAGGGCAGGGGTGTACGATTTTTTCAACAGACCCCTAACCTGTGGACAAAGAGAACTTGTGAACTTTTAATTTAAATACAATGAAGACAATTACAATCGAAGGACAACTGAGGACCGAATTCGGCAAATCAGCCACCCGCCGGCTTCGCTCTCAGGATCTGGTGCCTGGTGTAATTTATGGCGGTGCCCAGGAGGTAAGTTTCTTTGCTCCTGCAAAGGCGTTCAAGCCCCTGGTTTACACGGGTAGTTTCCAGATTGCCGAACTGGTAGTTGATGGAAAAACTTACCGCACTATTCTAAAGGACCTGCAGTTTGGTAAGGTGACCGACGAGTTGATCCACGTAGACCTGCTGGAACTGGTGGAAGACAAAAAGATCGTTGCCGATATTCCGCTGAACTATGTAGGTGTATCGGTTGGTGTTCGTGGCGGTGGCCGCTTGGTTACCAAAATGAAGACCCTGAAAGTAAAGACCCTGCCTAAGTATCTGAAAGAGCAGATCGAAGTAAACATCGAGCACATGGAAGTTGGCGACAACATCCGCGTGGAAGATGTGAAAGTGGAAAACTACGAGGTAATGAACTCGCCCCGCATTCCCATTGCTTCTGTAGTTACTACCCGTGCCTTGCGCCAGGAAGAAGCTGCAGCAGCTCCGGCCAAAAAGAAATAATCAGCCGTCTGATACAACAAAAGGCCCGCTTCTTTGGCGGGCTTTTTTTATGGAAAAATATGCTTAGTGAATGGGCAATGGTGAATGGTGAAAGTTTGGGAGCATCTTTTATTCACCATTCACCATTCACCATTGACTATTGTTCAACAATTTTTATAAACGCATGAAATACCTTATCGCCGGCCTGGGCAACATTGGCACCGAATACGCCCATACCCGCCACAATATTGGTTTTGATGTAGCCGCTGCTTTTGTGGCCAAACACGGCGGCCAGTTCCGCTCCGACCGCCTGGCCAACGTGGCCGATGTGCGTTGGAAGGGGCGCAGCTTTGTGGTTATTTGCCCCACCACCTACATGAACCTGAGTGGCAAGGCAGTAAAATACTGGATGGATAAAGAAAAGATCGCCGTTGATAACCTGATGGTGATCTTCGACGACCTGGCTATCCCGCTGAGCAAATTGCGCCTGCGTTCGGGTGGCTCCGATGGTGGGCACAACGGGCTTAAAAGCATACAGGAAAGCCTGGGCACACAGCAATACCCGAGGTTGCGTTTTGGCATTGGCGATGGCTTTCCAAAAGGGCGCCAGGTAGATTTTGTGTTGGGTAAATGGAATGCAACCGAAGCACCACTGGTACAACTGAAAATTGAAAAATGCACCGAGGTGATAGAAAGCTGGGCCACAGTGGGTTTGGCAGCCACCATGAACAAAATAAACAATGTTGAGTTCGCATTATGACAGTTGCATATAAATACTTACTTTAGCGCACCAACCCCGCTCCGGTCAATCTCCATGTCCTTTGTCAAGCCACGGAATATATAGGATTAACAACCCTAGTTTGTATCCAATGTATTTACATTAAACCAACTTCTAATGAAGATTTTTTGCGTAGGACGTAATTACACAGAGCATGCCCAGGAATTAGGCAATACCGTACCCGACGAGCCCGTAATTTTTATGAAGCCTAAAAGTGCGTTGCTGCAACCGCATACGCCTTTTTATTACCCCGAGTTTACCAACGAACTGCACTACGAATGCGAACTGGTGTTGCGTGTGTGTAAAAACGGAAAATACATCCAGGAAAAATTTGCCCACAAATATTATGATGCCGTTACTGTAGGCATTGATTTTACCGCCAGGGACATACAGGCGGAACTTAAGAAAAAGGGCCTGCCCTGGGAAAAAGCCAAGGCCTGGGACAACTCGGCTGCCATTGGCAAATGGGTGCCCGTGCAGGAACTGAAAAACCGTAAGGATATTCAGTTTGGCCTGAACAAAAATGGCGAACAGGTGCAGAAAGGCGCCTCTTCCCAAATGATCTTTAGCTTTGATTTTTTGGTGTCTTATATCTCCAACTTTTTTTCCATCAATATCGGCGACCTTATTTATACCGGCACCCCCGCTGGCGTAGGCGAATTGGTGGTAGGCGACGAAATTGAAGGCTTCCTCGAAGACACCCAACTGCTGGCGCTGGAAGTCAAGTAAAATATCGAACAGACGAACAAGGAATGTCGAATTTCGAAGTGCGTCTGAGTGCCGTTCAATAATAAATAATCCAATAATTAATCATTACTAATTATTGGATTATTTATTATTGGGCTGTTCTCCTTCTGCGGTTCGACATTCCTTGTTCGCCTGTTCCCCTGTTTCCTCCACGTTCATCTGTTCCCTCCCGCTTATCTTTGCGCCGAACGATTAATTGCTTGCTACATGTTGGACAAAGAACTGCTGCTGCATGCCTACCGGCTTATGTACAGCGCATCCGTTATGGCCGAAACTTATGAAAATGCCCGGTCCATTGCCAAATACGTACATTCTACCTCCCGTGGCCACGAGGCCGTGCAACTGGCTACAGGCCTGCAATTAGGGCCACACGATTGGGTGAGCCCCTATTACCGCGACGAAAGCATGTTGCTGGCCATGGGCTGGAGCCCTTACGAATTGATGCTCCAGTTATTGAGCAAACAAGACGATCCTTTTTCCTGCGGCCGCAGTTATTACAGCCACCCCTCTTCCAAGCGGTCCGACCGCCCAAAGATCATTCACCAAAGCAGCGCCACCGGCATGCAGGCCATCCCCACTACCGGTGTAGCACAGGGGCTGGTTTATCAGTCCATAGTCAATGGACCATGGACCATGGACTATGGGCCTAACGCCCCTGTAGTGGTTTGTTCGCTGGGCGATGCGTCGGTAACAGAGGGTGAAGTAAGTGAGGCCATTCAGTTTGCTGTTTTGCACAACCTGCCGGTTATTTACCTGGTGCAGGATAATGAATGGGGCATTTCTGTTTCGGCAAAAGAAGGCCGGGCTATGAACGCATTTGAATACGCTGCGGGGTTCAAAGGCCTGCACCGGCTGCAGGTAGATGGCACCGACTTTCAAGCTTCTTATGAAGCAATGAATGGGGTTATTGGTCATGTGCGCAAACACCACCAACCCTGGCTGGTGCATGCACGGGTTTGCCTGCTCAACCACCACACCAGCGGCGTCCGCAAAGAGTTTTACCGCACAGAAGAAGATTTGGCCCTGCATGCCGCCGCCGATCCGCTTCCCAAAATGCGCCGCGAGGTTTCGCGTAGCTTTTCCGAAGAAAAAATATTGCAGGTGGAAGCCGACGTAACGCAACAAATAGCGGCCCAGTTTGCCCAAGCTGTGGCAGCGCCCAGCCCGCATCCGCAATCCGTCTCGGATCATGTATTTGTGCCCACACCGGTTTTGGAAGAAAAAGGCCAGCGCCGACCTGCAGGCGGTAATAAGGTAATGATGGTGGATGCAGCGCTTTTTGCCATCCGCGAATTAATGGAAGACCATCCCGAGTGCCTCCTGTACGGGCAGGATGTGGGCATGCAACTAGGGGGTGTTTTCCGCGAAGCTGCAACCCTGGCCAACCGTTTTGGCAATCACCGGGTATTCAACACCGCCATCCAGGAAGCTTATATTATTGGCTCAACCGCAGGGCTCAGTGCCGTGGGCTTGCGTCCTATTGTAGAAGTCCAATTTGCCGATTATATCTATCCCGGTTTCAACCAGTTGGTGACCGAAATTTCCAAAAGCTGTTACCTCAGTTGCGGCAAGTTTCCGGTCAGCGCCATTATACGGGTGCCCATTGGCGCCTACGGCGGCGGCGGGCCCTACCACAGTGGCAGCGTGGAAAGCACCCTGCTTACCATCAAAGGCATCAAGGTTGCCTACCCCTCGAACGCTGCCGACATGAAAGGCCTGATGAAGGCCGCCTGGTACGATCCCAACCCGGTAGTGATGCTGGAACACAAAGGTTTGTATTGGAGCAAGGTGCCCGGCACCGAAGGGGCCAAAAGCATAGAGCCGGATAAAGACTATATTTTACCCTTTGGAGTAGCTGCGGTGGTTGTGCAGGCAAATGAGCAAATGATAGAAGCAGGTTCCAGCGCCTGTATCATTACCTATGGAATGGGCGTGTATTGGGCTACAGCCGCCGCCCGAAATTTTCCGGGGCAAATTGAGGTCATCGACCTGCGCACCCTTTTCCCGTTGGATGAAGCACTGGTTTTTGAAACGGTGCAGCGACATGGAAAATGCCTAATCCTTACTGAAGAACAACAAAATAATTCATTTGCCGAAGCCTTGTCCGGTCGCATTTCCAAAGCCTGCTTCCGCTACCTCGATGCGCCGGTAGAAGTAATGGGCGCCCTCAACCTGCCGGCTGTTCCGCTCAACACCGACCTTGAAGCAGCTATGTTGCCCAATGCGGCCAAGGTTACGGAAAGGCTTAAAGCTCTTTTAGATGGATAAATAAAAGGAATAATGTACAGAAGAAGTAGGGGGAAGAATATCGAACAAACGAACAAGGAATATCGAACAGAAGAAGTGGAAAATCCCAATAATGAATAAGTCATAATAATTAATGATTATTCATTATTGGTTGCGCTGGTGCAAATGGAGAATTTTAAATAACACAAGCCATTTTAGTTAACCTAAAAATGTGGAGGCCATAATTGGTGGGCGTAGCCCACACCCGTTGGTAGAAAGGCCCGCCTCATAAGCCCTGTTGGGCATAGCCCAACCCCGTAAGAGGGTGCGTTCAAAAATATTCGGCCCTACCGCACAGGCTTGTTCCCTAATCAACGGAATAAACACATTGGGGTTTTGACCTTTTGCTACCAACAGGTTTCGGCTACGCCAAAAATCATACATCGGGCAATTGCGCCATTTGGGGCAATCATCAATAGTTATTCATTCCTAATTCATCATTCCTAATTTATTATTCATATCCTTCTCCCCATCCCAACTTCTTCTGTTCGACATTCCTTGTTCGTCTGTTCGATATTCTTCCCCCCTTGGTCCAATATTCGCAGCAAGCCCGGCATATGGATGCCAATCACCCCAACTACGGACTTACCAATACACAGGAAGAGGCCAATGCAGCCGGCAATTTCATCAACCCATTGCCCCGTGCCGTTATCCGGCAAAACGATTTTGTGCTGCTGGATGGCGAGTGGAATTTTGCTATCGACTCCGACGACCGCGGCTTGCAGGAGGCCTGGTACCTGGGTCACAATTACACCGACGTGGCCAACTGGCCCGGTTCAATTGAGCAGCACCTGGCCCAGGCAAAGACGGAACAGGAAATAAAAAGATGGCAGGATAAAGTGGTGGCCTGGTACGAGCGGGAGTTTCCGGTGCCTACGGCGGCCAATGGCAATGGAAACGGGTCTGTTCCCCACAAAATGTTGCAACTCACCTTTGGCGCCTGCGGTTACGAAACCCAGGTTTGGCTCAACGGCATTCCGCTGCGCACCGTAGAGGGCGAGGAAGTGCATGTGGGGGAGTACACATCTTTTTCATTTGAACTCAACCAGGAAACCCTGCGGCCTGTGAACCGGCTAACGGTGCGCATTGCCGATACGATGGACGCCGACATTCCACGGGGCAAGCAAGAGTCGCATGTGTACAAACGTGGCGGCATCTGGTACCAAACATATACCGGTGCAGTGCGCAGCATCTGGCTCGAAACAGTAGAGCGCAACCGCCTTCGTTCCCGGGTGGGCGTAGTCAGCATCGTGGAGGATAATATGGTTCGTTTTAACCTCACCACCCGCATACACGACCCCGGCAGCTATACCCTTCGGCTTAAAGTGTATGGATACAACCAAAGCAGGGACGTGCCACTTGCCGAAGACAGCTATCCGCTAAAGCTGGAGGCCGGCCAAAAAGCACAGCGTGTGGTGCTGGAAATACCCGGTGCTAAACTGTGGTCGCCCGAAGAGCCCAACCTGTATCACCTGGTGGCCGAACTGGTGGATGCAGATGGCTATGCAGCCACCATTGAAACCCATTTTGGGCTCCGCAAAATTGAAGCACGGGGTTGTTGCGTGTACCTCAACACCAGCCCGGTGTACCTGGATGGCATCCTGTACCAACCCGGCACGGCCACCTACGAGGAAATAGAAAAACACATGTACGCCATGAAGCGCCTGGGGTGCAACCTGGTGCGCATTCATATTGCCGGCATCGATCCCCGCATTTACAACCTGGCCGATAAAATGGGCATGCTGCTGTGGGTGGAAGTGCCCAGCCCGCACCGGTCGTCGCCAAAAAGCCGCGCTGCCCATCGCGACGAATTGATGCGGATGCTGGCCCTGATTGGCACCCACCCGTCGGTGGTGATCTGGAGCCTGTACAACGAGGACTGGGGCGCACAGGATATTGCTACCAACCCCGAAACAAGGCAGTATATCATGGACATGTATCATTACATGCACATTGCACAACCGCAGTTTCTGGTGGTGGACAACGACGGCTGGCAACATATTTCCTTTGAAGGCCGCCTGAAATCGGACCTGCTCACGGCACATTTATATACCCCTGAATTGGGCAGATGGAAGGAACTGCTGGACCAATTGGTAGCAGGGCAAAACGAAGGCGTGGCTGCATTTCCGCTGGTGGTGGGCGATCCGTTTTTTTACCGCAGGCATGTGCCCCTGGTGGTTAGCGAATGGGGCGGATTTGGTTTTGCCGATTATGGCGGCCCTGCCGATAACGAAGACCGTGCCGACAAGATCCGGCAGTTTAAAGAAGAAATGCGTAAGCGCCAAATAGCCGGCGATGTGTATACGCAGGCCACCGATATTGAAGACGAACGCAATGGCCTCATCGAAGTGTCGAGCGGCAACTTAAAAGTGCCCGAAAACCTGTTGCGCTTTCGCGACTGGAAGGGAAAAGAAGATTCGAACAGCTTACTGCTCTGATCTTGTCATAGAGGAGTTGGATGCAAACAGTATTTCTACTCCATCAAAGCATACAAAACTTCCACTCAAGCGGGGAAGGATTATTTTCGCATCAAACGAAAACGAAGAACATGGCAACAACAAAAATTACAGTGAACAACAACGGTTCGCTGCGCGTAGAAGGCGATTTTGAAATAGTAGATAAGGAAGGCAATAAATACGACCTAGGTGGCCGCGATGTGGTTTCTATTTGCCGCTGCGGTATGTCGAAAAACAAGCCATTCTGCGATGGTTCGCACAAAGGCCATTTTGAGCATGAAGCTATAGCATTTGCACTGCCACCAAAAAAAACCATCTAAAGATTTACGATTGACGATTTTGGATGGACGATTGAAAAAGTAAGATGTTTTCTAATTCGTAAATCCAAAATCGTCAATCATCAATCGCCTTATCCTTGCTGCATCCATCCCTCCACGCCTCCGGCTCTAACTAGGGTGTAATCTTCAAAGTATCCCAATATTTGTACCTGGCTTCCTTTGGGTAACCAGGCCGCAGGTGTGGCATCAGCTACTGGCAATTGTAACAGCGGAGTTTGTGTTGCTACCTCCTGAGCTTTCAGCGGTTTGGTGGTGGCCTGTAGGGCATTAAACGGGATTTCCGTTATGACCCCATCGGGCAAGGCTGCCAGGTATCCTTTTGCTGCAATAGCCACCGGCAATACAACGGTATTTGTTTGTAAACCTGTAGCCTGAACCGCTTTAGTCAGCCGCATATAACCAGCCAGCGATTTTTGCGGAACAGCCACCGGTTTTTTGACCACTTTATGTACAAAAGGCAGCGGATCGACCGGGCCCCGCCCTGTATAAATACCAAAATGCAGGTGTGCCGGGGTGGTGCGGGCATTGCCGGTATTGCCTACCGTTCCCACTGTATCGCCTTTGCTAACCATTTGTCCGGTTTGTACCAGCTGCTTGTCGAGGTGGGCATAATAAAGCGTATAATCTTTGCCGTGGGGGCGCAGCCACACTACTTTGCCACCAATTGGGGTTTCCTGAACAGCCGTAATATAGCCATCGAGTGCCGCTATTGCCGGCGAGCCTTTTTTTGCAAAAATATCTACTCCTTCGTGGCGGCGCTTGCCACCATCGCGGTCGGCACCCCAAAAGGAGCCTATATTGCCTTTGGGATCGGTTACCGGAAAACCAATGGAAGGACCCTGGGTAATGGTTAAGGTGTAATTGCCCCCTTTAAGCAACTGGGGCTGCAGGCGCAATGTATAGGTGCCGGCAGTTTCAATATCATAACTGAATTCCTGTGCAGCTGTGTCGGCAGCATGCAGCAACCTGGTTTCACCACCGGGTTCCTGGTGGTACAGTTCGGCATATAAGACAATAGGAGTAGCAGCGGCTTTGTCCAGTGCAAACTTCAGTTGACCACCTTTCTTTGCTTCAAACTTAAGCCCCAATGCCAATTGTTGTTGGGTGGGAAAATTGCCTTTCAATTGAACCGGTATGGAAACTTGTACAGGCTGGGCAAGTGCCAGTGCGCCAGCAGCTGCCCACCGCTGCCCCTCAGGGGTTTTATCCTGGTCTTTTTTATCCAGCACCTGCTCGTAAGCTTCGCGGGGTGTTTTCGGACCAAATACGGTGGCGGCTACTTTGCCGCACGATGCCTGCACCAGCACGGCGGAAAGCATCAGGAGAAAGAGGATGTTTTTCATAGCCATTGTGCCGCGCAAGGTGCAAACAGAGGGCCGGAAATGGTGAAGAAAAGGTAAAAGAATGGCGAACAAAAGAACAAGGAGCAGGCGAATCCAGAAGTCGACTAATGAATTATTAATTATTGGGGTTCATACTGATTCCTCATTCATAATTCACTTGTTCCTGATTCTTTTGTTCGAAATTGTTTAGAACGGATAGCCAATAGCCAGGTTAAAGACCAGATTGTCCTGACGCCATTCTTTTTCTTTCAGGCGAAATTCTGAAAACCAGCGTGGGTTTTCCTCCCATGGCTTGCGTACCGGGATACCCAGGTCAAACCGGATGACAAATAATTGGATGTCGAGGCGCAATCCGAAACCAGTACCAATGGCCAGTTCTTTCATCCAGTTTTTGGAGAATTTGGCGCCGGGACGGTCCGGGTCTTCTTTGGCCAGCCAGATGTTGCCGGCATCCAAAAAGATGGCTCCGTACAGCGGCCCACTAATTCTGGGTCGGAACTCGGTGTTGAATTCCAGCCGGATATCGCCGGTCTGGTCGGTAAAAGTGGTGGCGCCCAAGGGCCGGTAAGTGCCCGGACCCAGGGTGCGGCTCCGGAAGGCCCGGATGCTGTTATTGCCCCCGGCAAAAAACTGTTTTACATAAGGAAGTTGCCTTGAGTTTCCGTAAGGAACGCCGTAGCCCACCACGATGCGGTTGGCCCAGGTAAAGTTAGGTCCCAAGCGCCGGTAATAGCGCAGGTCATTTTCCAGCTTAATGTACTGGTCAAAAACAGCATTAAGCAAACGTTTGGGGTTTTCAGGCGTGCCCTTTCCGCCGGTGGCAAGGCCTGCAATGTTGCCGGCAAGGTCAATCAGGCCATTATAATAAAATGAGTTGTCCTTTTGTACCCCATTTACCAGGTCATTGTAATTTATCTGGTAGTTCATGCCCATTATAAACTGCGAGTCGATAATGTTGGAGAGGTAAGGGTACTTCCGGATGCTATCACGGTACTCCCTGGTTACATTAACGGGTTGAACATAGGTTACGCTGAATGGATTCAACTCGTGGCGGAGCCTGGGATTTTGCTGCCAGGTATAACCAAAGCCACCCCTGAAGGAATTGAGTGTGTACAACTTGTTGCGGTTAAGGATGTCGTAACCCAGCACAAATTTGGAATGGGGCACAAAGCTGCCCTTGGTGCGCACATCAAAAAACGGGATCACAAACCTCGGGATGCTGAGGTTGGCCTCGGCACCGGTACGGAAGGTATTGTAACCGCGGAAGTTGCCGCCAAACTGGGTTTCGCTGCCCACATATGCACTAATGCGCAGCTGCTCACCTGCCCGGAAGGTGTTGCGGTTGCGCCAGCTCAGGGTAAGTTCTATACCATTTTGGTTATTGCTTTTGTTGGTGGCGTTGGTTTCTGCCCGGATCGATTTCTTGGGCAAAGGAGTCAGGTAATAATAGGCGTTCAGTTCATTGCTGTCGGGCAGGGGTTCAAACCTGTTTTTTACAAAACGAAACTCGTTCAGGTTGATCAGCCGTTGCAGGCTCTGGTTGTGGTCGGTACGGTTGTACAGGTCGCCGGGACGAAACTGCATAGCCAGGTCAAACATTTTGGGCTTGAACCGGTTGCGCGGGTCTATTACATAAAAGCCCTTGTACAGCTTAGCATTTGCCTTGCTGGTGTCCTGCTGGGCTGCATTGAGGTTGTAGCCCGCATAAATGTACACGTTGTTGATGCGGTACGGCTCGGTGGGCTCCGGGGGAATCTTTTCTTTAAGCCTGAGCCGTAGATCTACCGAGTTGCGGCCATCGGTTGTGTCGGCTTGTGCAATGAGAAAATCGGGGGAAAAAAAGTAAAAACCGCGTTCCTTTAAATAGGCATCTATTCTTAACCGCTCGCCTTTAATCACGTCCAGGTCAAACGGTTTGCCTGGCTGCAGAAGGGAGCCTGCCGAACTTTCAACAATGCTCCGTGCCAGTGCCGAACTGTCGGTAGGAAACGCAACCGTATCGATAAGATATTGCGGGCCGGCCTTGGCATCGTAAGTGGCAGAGCCTTTTCTTCCTGAAGTGCTTGTATCGCCGGTAACAGTGGCTCGGAAGAAGCCTTTATTTTCCAGAAAAGTGCGCAGGTTATCCACGTTTACCTGCAGGTTTACCTCGCTGAGCAGCACTGGCGGCTGCCCTTGCTTATCGCGTATGCGGCCCAAAAACGAACTGTCGCGTTTATTACGGAGCGCATTGTAAATCATTAGTTTAAATGGAATCCCCAGGAGGCGTGCATTAGGCCTGGGCCGCGTCAGTCCCTGCAGGTCGGAGCGCAGCACCTTGCGCTGTTTTGCAGTAGCACTGTCGGCCTCCAGCTTTACGGTAGCACCCGTGTACAGGTGGTCACCCTCCGGAACGCTTTTCGTTACGTTGCATGCTGCCAGCAACAGGGGTAGGGTGGCAGCCAACAGCCATTTGTTCATCTTTTCGATCATTGTTTCTGTACTTCTGGTTGTCCTTCTTCAAGTTTGGCGGCTTCGGCAGCCCTGCGGGCTTCGCGTTGTTTCCGGCGTTCTTCTTTTTTCTTGAAGCTTTCAAAAATCTGGCGCACCCGGTTGTAATCAACAGTCATGATAAAGCCAAGACCGGTTTCTATAACATGGCCCTGCAGTTCTGCTTCATATTCATTGGAACGGTAAAAGCGGATCATATACCGGCCGTCGCGGCTCAACTGGTAATTGACGGCTACGTTTCCGGCAAGGTTCGACGACCGCTGGTTGGCCGCCTGGCCACCTTCCAGTAAAAAGTCGGAGCCCACATTTACCGTAAGCCGGTCGTTTAACAGCTTTTTGCTAAGGCCCACGTTCAGGTCGGTGCGGGGCCTGCGGTCGCCGGTGCTGTAATCGTCGCTGGAGGTTACGCCAAAGTCAATATCCACGCCGGCAATAAGGTCGCCTGCCAGTTCATTTAATTGCTCGGTCATTAGCTTGCTTACGCTTTGGCGGGCAAATGTTTCGGCATTAAACCCGCCGCCTTCGCCTGCAAACGGATTTTCGCCGGTAAACCGGTTGAGCAGGAGAATGGAAAATACCTGCTTGTTCAGTTCCGATGGTTCCTGCCGCAATTGGGTGAGGCGGTAATCAACGGTTTGTACCACATCCCCACCCACATTGTAATTCTGGTCTTTGGGCAATTGGATATCAAAAGTGAGCACCGGCTTCAACAGCTCTCCATCGAGGTTCAGCAGTACGCGGAAAGGCAGTTTTTGCAGGTAAAAATTACGGTCGCCCTGTTCTACCTGCGCCTCCACCAGGTCGAGGGGAGCAGTATTGGCCACATAAATGGCGGTCATATCGAGCTGCGCATTGGTAGGTTCACCCATCCAGGTAATTGTGCTGCCTTTTTCCAGGTCGAAGCGCCGTTGCAAAAAGTTGAAGGAAAACCGGTAGGCGCCTTCGTCAACGGTGTAGGTGCCGGTAAGCGTTACTTTTCCGCTGGGGTCAATGCCACCCGAAAGCTGCCCTTCGCCCCTGATGTTGAGCAGGTCGCCGTTGGCCACATCCACTATCACATTAAAATTGGCTTCCTTGGTAATGGTAATATTGGCGGCCACATCAAACCCCACCAGCGAGGCTGTGTTGAGCGAATCATATGCCCGGAACAGCGAATCGTTCATGGGAGCATCAAAGTCAACAAACTCCACCACACCTTCCCTGGATGATACGCCAGTTTGGGCCTGTGGAATAACAATAGAAAAATTGGTAGCTTCTTCAATAGTGATCTGGCCATCAACCACGGGCTCCGATTCGGTGCCGTTCAGGTTCATGCGGGTAGAAATAACCAGGTCGCCATAATACAGTGCATTAGGTTGCTTTACGGTACTTAAGGCCTTAAAGTTGTCGGCATTTATGTCAAGGTCAAAACCGTAATTGATAAAGTTGGCCGTTGTTACCGTGCCATCAATATTGAGGGGCTGGCCGGCAGAATCGCGGATGGAAAACTGGTCAAAAACAAAACCTTCATTATTGATCCGGAGCTCCTCGTTATCGATGGTCAGTGGCCCGCCCACTGCTATAGTATTAAGAGAAACCTGGTTAAACCGCAATCCCCCGTCGATATTGGGTTTGGAGCCAGTGCCGGTAATGCGCATATCGCCACTCAGCGAGCCAACCGCACGGGTTACAAATGCCGACATGGCTCCTTCTAAAGTTGCCAATTGCAGTTGCTGCAGGGCCACATTCAGGTCCAGGCCAATATCGTTGGCCAATTGGGTCATCGATCCGGTAATGCGGGCATCATTGCCCCGGCCACTCAGTACCACATCTGCCTCGTAGCGTTGGGGCGTTTGGCTAAGCACCTGCAACCGCAGGTTGCCAATGGTGTCCTGCTGCATGGCCAGGTCGGCTATGGTGAGGTCGGAGGTAAACAGTATTTGTTCGGGCAACGCCGGAAAACTAACTACGCCATCAATTCTGCCGTCGGCAAAAAGCGAATCTTCCTGAATAAAGCCCGTGAGTGTTGCCAGCTGAAATTCATCGAACGTAATGGTAAGGGGCTGTACCCCGCTGCCGGCACCGCTTTGCAGGGCCAGCCGCTGGGCGCCCTGAGACAAAATAAAATTATCGGCCCGGATGTAGGTGGGTGCCAGCACCAACTGGTTGTTTGGTGCAATGCTCCAGTTGTCGTAGTTCAGCATCAGGCTGTCGGGCGACAGCGACAGGCGGTTGATGCCATTTTGCGCCATTTGAAACAGCCCCGCCAGCTTGTATTTGGAGCGGTCGGTATTATCCCGCAGGTTCAGTCCAAAGTTGATGTTGTTGTTCAGCGCGGTTGCGGTAATGCTGGTTCGGTGCAGGCTGATGCCACCTGTTTGTACCCCGCCAATTTCACCCCTGATTTGTAAGCCCTGTGGCTCGGTATATGCCTGCACGTTGATGCCGCGCAGGGTGCTGCCGGCAAACACCAGTCCATCCGAAACAACATTTGCCTGCATGCCCGAACCGGTTGCCAGCCTGCCATCGGCATGTATGGGGTTGGTTACATCCATGCCCGGCACAAAGGTTCCAAAAATGGGAGAGGGCTGAATATTGGCCCGAAACGTAAAGTCATATGGCTGTACCTGCACCGGCGCTCCGGCAGGCATCAGGTTGATATAAGGTGCCAGGTTTTGCTGAAAAACGGCGGCCAGTTCGGTAAGCCGGTACTGCCCTTCCATAGCTGCATCGATAATGTCGCTCTGCATGCGGATGTATTGCCCGCTGTCGGTGCTGCCCGCCTGCATCTGCAGGGTATCCAACGATAGGCGGTTGGCCCCCGTAACAAAAAGTGCCTCGGTAATTTGTAGATCGGCCTGCAGGGCGTTGGGGTCAAGCGAAGGCATATCGCCAATAATGCGGCCCCGGAAAATAAGGGGTTCGGTAGTAAAGCCCAGCGGCAAGGTTTTCAGGCTGTCAATCATGCCTGCCACTTTAAGGGTAGGTGCGCTGCCACCAAAATCGCCGGAGGCGGTCAGGTCAAATGCAGCATTGGCGTCGCGGCTATCCAGCGTTGCCGAAAATTCGGTACCGGCCAGGGTGCCCTTAAAATCAATATTTTGGTAATTGTATCCATTAAACCCTGCACTGCTGATGGCACCTGAAAAGTTGGTGCGCATGCTTTCGGGGGTAAATCCTACACCATTTGCCCGCACTGTGCCCGTAAGCGAACCCAGCTGCGGGTTGCGCAAAATAGAGCCCAGTTGCAGCCCACGTGCCTGCACAGTAGCATCATACCGGGCAGCTGCGGGGTTGGTAATATTGGCAAATGTGCCCCGGATGGCTGCCGACCCCGCCGATGTGCGCACATTTACATTGGTGGCCAGGTTGCCGCCAGTGCCCCGGATGGTGCCGTCCAGGTCGATGTTTTGGGGCAGGTTGATGGCATCTTCCGGAATGGCGCCACCGCTCAGGGTTTGCAGGTCGCTTTTGGTGGTGCGCAGCCGGTTGATGGTAAAATCGGCGCCCATTTTATCCGGGTTGGTCAGGTTGGTAAGCCGTCCTGCCGCACTGATGCTGGTATTGCCCAGGCCGCTGAACTGCAGGTTGTTTACCAGCAGGTCGTTCATGGAGCCACGGGCCTGCAGGTCTACATACCAGGTATCGGCCCCATTGCGAAACGCAGGCTGCGCTGCCAACATGGGGGCAAACGTAAGGATGTCGGACACTTTAATGCGGCTGTCATCGATATTGACATCCATTTGGGTTTGCGGAAAATTGTTCAGCAAGGCCTCAAACGAAGAATATTTCAGGGTAAGGTCGCGACGCAGTTCGGTACCCGGTGTTTTAATGTACAGATCCTGCATGTGGGCTCCATTGTAAGCATACAGGAGATTTCCCTGCAACTCCTGCAAGTCAAAGCCGCTTTTTTCCTGCACCGAGCCCCTGCTGATACGTGCTGCCATCGAGTCGGGGGTAATGATCAGCCCATCGGCATGCAGCGTCAGTGCTTTGGCATCGAGGTGCGCATAATCCATACCCCGTGGAGCACGGGGCTCGTTATCGTTATCAAATTTAATGTTGTTGTTGTTGAGGCGCAATTGGCCCACGCGGAAGTCATATCCCAATATTTGCTGTGCTTCTACTTCCTGGGCCACCTCTTTTTCTACCACTTTTGCACCTTCGGTTTTGCCCATACGAATAACTGCTGTTGTGTTTTCGAGCAGCAGGTTTTCGAGGTGTACCGTATTGTTCGACAGGTTCAACTGGCGCCCTGTAGTTTGCAGGCGGCCAAGGTTCAGGTTGGTATAAAAAGAAGAAACATCGTTGGCGTAATCCAACGCAATCTGAGCCAGGTCCACATTGCCGATGCGCAGCTGCATGGGTTGCGCTGTAGTGGCGTCGGCAATTTCCTTCGACATGGGCTCCGGTGTAGCCAGTGGCTTGTATTGCTTTATATAGGCTGTTACATTGCGCAGTTGCACCGAAGGGATATCGTAGTAAAATGCTGCCGGGTTGATGCTGTCCATCCGGGCCTCGGCGCCTCCAATGCGTACCCGCATATCGCTGCCTGTTACATCGTCGGCCAGTTGAAACACCACATTATTGAGTGACAGGCGATCCAGCGCCATCTTCATGGGCGCTGTGGTAGTGGTATCTACCGTTGTGGTTTTGGGTGTAAAGGCATCTACAATAAACTGGAAATTAAATACCGTATCGGGCTGCACCCGCTTTATTTTAGCCGTAATATTTTCCAGCTCCAGGTAACTAATTTCCAGTTCGTTGTTCAGGAGTTTGCCCAGCGCCAGCCTGGTTTTGATGGAGCCGCCCGAAACCAATGTGTCTTTCGACAGGTCTTCGATATACACATCCTGCAGGCTTATTTTGCCCGAAAGCCCGAAACGTACAGCGCCGATATCTACCCTTGTCTGTAGCTTTTTCTCCAGAAAACTTTCTGCCCTGCCGGTTAAAAAGCTTTGAACCGGCGGGGTTAGTATCAACAAGAAAATAACCACTACAAAAAGTAGCAGGAATAAGATGGATTTGAGCAGAATGCGGAGTATACGAACGGCTACGGGCCGGGTTTTTTCTTCGGTTTGCATGGAAAATAGGTGCGCTTGGCAACCCTACCTGCGCAAATACCAGACCTTAAAAGAAGGGAATATCTGTAAAGCTTTTACACCTTTAATGGTTGAAAAATCTTTAAACAAGTTGCGGTGCTGTAGAGAAAGTTCTACACGCAACCTGCTGTTGTACAAAGGTTTGCCTTAAGAGTAGGAAATTAAACGGCTCCGTTTAGGGTGCAGCACTTAAATACGTGGGCATACCGGTCACCTGGTTGTGAGTAAGTTCATCAAGCACCTGTTGAATAATTTCCGGGTTTTCGGTACCGGCTACTTCCCAGCGTCCGCCGCGGTTTTCAGCTACCAGGTGGGGTGCAGTAAAGGCGCGGGATGGGTTTTCGGCTGGGTTCAGCTCCATGCGCGTGGCACTGCGCTGAACAGTATAGCCAATGGGGGATTGGTCCACAAAAAGTACGGTTGAAAAAGTTTCCATGGTTAAACAGTATTAGGATACCTATACCCAATTCTGTACCCATTTTTGGGTTCCGATGTTAATATTTATGCCCATAAGATCGGTTGATTTTTAGATTGAAGCGGAGCAGTAAGTTTCCGGAGTTTTATTTTGCCTTCCCGCTGCGGCGCAGTAAGGTATAAAACCCCGAGGTGGCGGTATCGGCAAGGGTGCCGTCGTCTTTTTTATAGATAAAATAAGCCTCCAGTTCTTTTTGCTTTTCGGCAAAACGCAGTCCTTTTTGCAGCCCCATAGTCATCAGCGCATTATCCATGGCATCGGCGGTAATGGCATCGGGTGCCCAAACGGTAACTGCAACCAGGTTATGTTGCAGCGGAAATCCTGTGCTTGGGTCGAGCAGGTGGGGAATGGCTTTGTTGCCACTCAGGTAATAACGGCGGTAACTACCCGAAGTGGTGAGGGCACCAGAAGAAAGCGACAGTTGCTGCTGCAGGGGGGCACCCATGTGATCGGCAGCCTCGGGGCTTTCAATGCCAATAACAAAAGGCTCGCCGGAAGGCTGCCGGCGCCCCTGCACCCGCAATTCGCCTCCAACTTCTACCAGGTAATGTTTTAGTCCTTGGGCCGATAAAAAGTCTGCGAGTACATCAACGGTATAACCTTGTGCAATGCCATTGACATCGGCCTGCATACAGGGTATTTTCTTGTGCACGTACCTGCCTTTTACTTGCATGCCGCGCCAGCCGGTGCATTGTTTTAGTTGCAGCACTGTGGCGCTATCAGGTGTCTGGTTGTGTGGCCGGGCACCAAACCCCCATGCCTGCACCAACGGCAGCAGGGTAACATCAAATGCGCCACCGGTTTGTTTACTTACTGTTTCGGCTTTTTGCAATACCCGCCGCAGGTGCAGACTGGCGGCAAACCTGCCGCTTGCCGCATTAAGCCGGTTGATTTCCGAATAAGGCTGGTAAATGGAAAGGGCATTGTCCAACGCGGTAAACAGGCTGTCGCACTGGCTTTTTAGTACTATGCTGTCTGCAGCATAATAAATAACCGAATAGGTAGTACCCTGCGCCCTGCCCCTTAGTTCAAAACGGTGCAGCGGTGTTGCCTGTGGCAGCACCCACAACAGGATCCAAATGATTGGGAGCATAGGGCAAATATTATAGAATTACAGCAGGTCAATATTATTGATCCACCTCCAGTTTCGCTTTTCTTCTACTAGCCAGTTGCAGCACCAGCAAGCCCAGCACCGAGGCCACTACAGAGGCCACCAATATGGAAATTTTTGATTGTGCCACCACATTCGGATCGTCAAAGGCCAGCAGGGTAATGAAGATGGACATGGTGAAACCGATGCCCCCCAGCATTCCTGCCGACAGCAGGTGGCGCCAGTTTACCCCTGCTGGCAAACCGCTCCAGCCCAGGGCCACTGCCGCGCCGCAAAATGCCATGATGCCCAGTGGCTTACCAGCCACCAACCCCAGTATGATGCCCAGGCTGTTGCTGTTTTGCAGGTCGGAAACCCAGGTGCTCGGAATAAGAATTCCGGTATTGGTGAGGGCGAAAAGAGGCAGTATGAAAAAGGCTACCGGGTAATGCAGCTTGTGCTGTACACGGTAGGAAAGCGAATGTTCGTCGCCGTTGCCAAAAGGCATGGCAAACGCCAGCAACACTCCTGAAAGCGTAGCATGCACCCCCGACTGCAGCATGCAGTACCACATAACCACACCCAGCAGGAGGTACACCCAAACCCGGTATATTTTCAAACGATTGCAAACAAATAATAAACCCCAGGTACCCAGGGCAGCCAGCAGGTACACCATCTGCAGGCTTTTGGTATAAAAAAAGGCAATAACCAGTATGGCGCCAAGGTCGTCGATAATGGCAAAGGCGGTTAAAAATACCTTTAACCCATAAGGCACCCGTTTTCCCAGCGATAATATGCCTAGGGCAAAGGCAATATCGGTAGCCATGGGAATACCGCCGCCATCCTGGGTAGGCAGGCCTGCATTAAATAAAAAGTGGATCCCAAACGGAATGACCATGCCACCCAATGCTGCAAAAAGCGGCAGCGAAGCATTGCGGATAGACGATAATTCACCAATGTAAATCTCCCGTTCTATTTCCAGCCCCACCAGCAAAAAAAAGATCGTCATCAGGCCATCGTTAACCCAGTGCTCCACCGAAAGGTTGAGCGAAATAAAGCTGTTTTCAAAACCAACCTTATGGTGAAAAATTTCAGTAAAAGCCGGGCCGATAAGCAGGTTGGCCAGCAGCAGGCTAAGTATTGTGGTGCCAATCAGCACATACCCCGAACTGCGTTCGCTTTGAAAAAATGCTTTGAACAATTTCGTTACTTTCATCCTTGGTGCCATGGCTTGGGGGTTAAAATAAATCCTCGCGAAGAAAACAAATTTGTACCACTATGCCTACCGGCAAAAAGACAGGCTAAATAATTTGTGCTTATTGGCAAACACCAAACTCCATTTATCTTTAAGCAAAACAACTCCGCCAGCATGAACCCCGAAAAGTTTTTTACCCAGGCCGGCCGCCTGTTCCATTTTACGTTCGGGGGAAAACCGGTTGCCTGTAATTATTATTTTACCCGTGTTAACCACAATTCGCCGAGCCAGAAATTATGGATGAATATTTTGTTTCATTTTGGCGAACGCAAAGAAGTAATGGAATTAACGCTGGAGCAGCCGGAGCATATGCTGCTGATGAAGCCGAAAATTGCCCTCGACCAAAAAGTTCAGCGACTGGTAGAGGCTTATCTAACCCAATTCATTTAATAACTACAGCAGCATTTTTCCATAAAAAAAGCACCGGCAGCGGTGCTTTTTGGGACATACAATGCCCTGGCCGGAATTTTATCCTGCCACATCCAGATACCATCAGTCTCTCGTTATACTGTTGCCGGTGTATTGGGCTCCAGCACCCGCACTTTACCCGATTGCGCTTCGTCGTCGGCTTCGTTGATGCGCTGGTGGCGGGCATTGGCGGCAATGAATAAAGCAAAGCCTAAAATGGCGGTGTCTTTCAGCAAGCTTGCAAATGCCTGTTGCCGCATTTCAGCATCACCCGAATTAAGGTAATTGGGCAGGTGAATGGTGAGCACAAAAACCAGCAGCAGCGCAGCCAGCAGGTAGCCCGCCAGCTTTACCATGCGGTTGGTAACAAAGGCCAGTGCTGCGCCAATAAAGGCGATGCCGGTAAAATACACCCAAAGAATGCCGCCCGGAATAAATTCGGGTACATATACCAGCCACATTTTGGGATACATAAGGTGGTAAATTCCGAAAACCAACATTACAGCCGAAAGAAGATACACGGCAAAGCGGGAAATTGAATGCTCGTTCATATCCGTAGGTTTTAAGGTGTAAGCATGAACGGTCGGTTAGCCACCTTTAAGTTACAAAACTTATGGCTGCGGCGGACGTTATTTTTCCCAGCTTATTATGCTGCTGGGCTTAGCTTTCAATGGTATACATATGCAAAAAAGGAATAGGGGTAGCCGTGCTTTCTCTTTTCGTTCCAGTGGCTTATGTTTATCGGGTACTGTTGTCTTTCTGTTGTTTAGGCGGCAGCAGTACACCTCATTTTTTTATCTCTATCAACCACCTGATTTGTACCACCGGACCGCGGCCTTGTGCTGCATGTTGCTGCTTTATTTTTGTTTACCTGCTCATAGTACTTATATTTTTCCTGCCCAAGGCAGCGATACAGTGGTTCCGGCGGCCCGTAAATGGGTAGCTGCGGGTGGCGTGGCGCTGGCTTTTGGCGGTTCGCTGGGTTTGTTGATGCAATCGAGTAATTATGTGTACCAGTCGCGCTTTCATGTAAATAAAACCGGCATTGATTACTTGGGCATGGATAAGGTTTTGCACGGCCAAGTAGCCTACACTACTGCACGCTTGTTGTATGGTACTTTGGGTTGGGCAGGCGTAGCCGATAAGAACCGTACCTGGATGGCATCGGGCGGGGCCCTGCTTTTTATGACCGCCAAAGAATGGCTCGACGGACACAACCCCCGGTGGGGCTGGAGCTGGAGCGATGTTGGCGCCAATATAGCAGGCACTGCTTTTTTTGGCGTACAGCAATGGGGATGGGGAGAACAGCGGCTGCAGTTGAAATTTTCAGGTGTGCCCCACCGTTATTCCGATCCGGCAATTGAGCAACAGGTTTCCATGTTATTTGGTACCGGGCTGGAACGTGCCGTAAAAGACTATAACCAGCAAACGTATTGGATGAGTGCCAACCTGCACAGCCTGGGCTGGAGCAGGCTGCCACCCTGGATAAACCTTGCAGTGGGCCACGGTGTTGAAAACATTTTTGGACAAAAGGAAAACCTGCAACAGGGCCCCGGCGGCATTCCTACCTTCGATCGCCGTGATTTAGAACGCCGCAGGCAGTGGTACTTATCGCCGGATATTGACCTTACAAAAATCCCAACCCGCAGTAAGTTTTTACGTACTGCTTTTTACGTACTCAACACCTTTAAAATGCCGCTGCCCGCCCTGCAACTTACCGGTGGAAAGCTTAAGGTAAAGGCAGTGGTTTTTTAGCAACAAACGACAGGCAATTATCGTCCATCGTCTAACCTCAGCCTCCTACATCCTGTTATAAATTTCCGTCCATTTTTTTAAAAGTTCCTCTGCACCCTCATTCAATTGTCCGGGCAACAACCGCCATGCCCAGTTGTTGCTGCCCTGGCCGGGCATATTCATGCGCCCAGATTCGTCGAGACCCAACAGGTCCTGCACCGGCAGGATGGCGGTTTTGGCCACCGATGCGTAGGCCATTTGCGCCAGCACCAGGTGCACTTCAGCGGCAGAAAGCCCGCGGCCAACATAGGATTCGAGCCGGTGGCGGGTGCCGCCATCCGCTTCCGTTGCAAACCATCCACGTGCCGTATTGTTGTCGTGGGTGCCGGTGTATACCAAAAAGTTAGGACTGTAGTTGTGCGGAATATAATCGGAGCGGGGCATGTCTTCGCCAAAGGCAAACAGCAGGATCTTCATGCCCGGCAGGCGAAATTGGTCGCGGAGGTCGGTCACTGCTTTGTTTATTTCGCCCAGGTCCTCGGCCACAAAGGGCAGGCCGCCCAACGCATCCTGAACGGCCGTAAAAAACTCGGCGCCGGGCCCCGGTTTCCATTGGCCGCTTTTTGCAGAAGGTGCATCGGCAGGTACTTCCCAATAATCGGCAAAGGCCCGGAAGTGATCGATCCGTACAATATCGAACAATTCGGTGTTGTGCCGTAAGCGGTCAATCCACCATTGGTATCCCTGCGCTTTCAAAACATCCCAGCGGAACACGGGCATGCCCCAAAGCTGGCCATCGTCGGAAAAAGAATCGGGCGGGGTTCCGGCCACGCCGGTCATGTTGCCCTCTTTATCAACTGCAAATAGTTCGCGGTTCGACCACACATCCACCGAATCGTAGCTAACATAAATGGGCAGGTCGCCTACCAGCCTGATGCCATGTTCGTTGCAATAGCCCCGCAGTGCATGCCACTGGCGTGCAGCCTGCCACTGCAGCCAGGCAATTTTTTCCAGTTCCTCTGCATGTTGTGCGGCAGCTTTTTTAAGGGCTGCAGCATCGCGTTGCTTGAATGCATCGGGCCATTGAAACCAGGCCGCGCCGCCATGTTCTTTTTTCAGTGCCGAGAACAGCACAAACTCCTCCAGCCAATGCTTTTCTTTTTCTTTAAAACCAGTAAATGCATCTCGGTCGGCATCGGAGGCACTATCCATAAAGCGGTGATACGCTTTCTGAAACAGCTCCGCCTTTTTTTGCGCTACCAAATCATAATCTACCCGGGCTGCAGCTGGTGCTTTAGCCCCTTCCATTTCGGCACTCGTTATCCAGCCCTCTTCCATAAGGGTGCGGGGCGAAATTAGCAGGGTATTAAAAGCCCGGCTGGAGATAGAACTGTAGGGAGAGTGACCTTGCCCTGCCTCGGTAGGATTAAGGGGCAGCAACTGCCAGTATTTTTGGTTGCTTCGATACAGGAAGTCGGCAAAAAGCCTGGCTTCACGTCCCATGTCGCCAATGCCAAAAGGCGAAGGCAGGGACGAAATGTGGAGCAGCAAACCAGCCCCCCGTTCGTTATCCACCACATGACCTTTTAAAATAGCCAGCGGCAATTGGGAAAATAAATCCTGTACGGCAATACTGGCATCCAGTTGGGCGGTGGTGCCGTTAAAAACATGATCCCACTCGGTGCCGGCGCTATCGGGCAGTTGAATACTGGTGTCGGCCCAGTCCAGTTGCAGCACATCTTTTACGGCCTGTGCCGCACACAACGCAGCCGTGTACAGGGGCGCGGCTACCACAAACACCTGCTGGCGGTGTCTCCGGGCAAATGCAATTACATGGTCTTTATACCTGCCCGAAACTTCGAGAGGGAGGTATTCGCCTTCGGAAAATATATAGGATTGCTTTTGCCGCAGTTGCACCAATTCCCGTGTCAGCCACAACTTGATGCGGCCATCAAACCGGTCCTTCCAAAGTTGGGGCACCAGTGTTTCGGCAGGCGTATTTTCAAAGTCATTTAAAGCAGCCATGCGTTTGCTGAAATCTACAGGCCGGCGGTTATCGGGGTCTACCAGGCTCAGGTCCCAAAACTCGCAACCCTGGTACACATCCGGCACACCGGGGCAGGTAGCTTTCAGCAGCAGTTGCACCAGCGAGTTTACAATGCCGGCATCGGCAATTTTTTGGTGAAAAGGTTGAAAGCTTTTCCAGAATGCGCCTTCTTTTTGCAACAGTTTGCGGGCAAATTGGATGGTGCCTTTTTCATACGCCTCATCGGGATTTGTCCAGTTTGAAAAACGCTTGGCTTCTCGTAGGGATTTTTGCAGGTACTCCGCCAGGCGTTCCTCAAAATGGTCTTCATCTGCACCGGGCATGGGGTAGGCACCGGCAATAGTTTGATAAATAAAATATTCATCGTTGTCGTCGGGGGCGCCAGCTCCTTTCAATGGTGTTGCCAGTTGCTGCCACTCCTTAACCTTGGCTATCCACTCATCGGGTAGTTCGGTAAGTACATTCAGGCGGGCCCGTACATCTTCGCCACGCTTGGTATCGTGTGTAGAAGTGCCGTTCAGTGCCAGCGGCCAGTGCTCCTGCCGCTCCTGCATCATTTGGTGAAAAGTGGCCACCGGCAGGCCAAAAGCATCCGGTGCATCGCCCACTTCGTTGTGCCCAATAAACCGGTTGTAGGTGTACATCACCGTGTCCTCAACACCTTTGGCCATCAGTGGCCCTGTAAACTGCATACATCTTTTGTAAAAATGGGCGGCGTTCCTGTTGTAGGTTTCATCGCGGTGGGGCGGATGGTGCAGCAGCACGTTTTCCAGAACCTGCAGGGCGGTTTCCTTTGCATTGCCGCTGCGCCTGATGCGTTGAAAAATCTGGTGCACTTCGCCGGCTTCTTCATGACTAAGGGGAAAGGTGGTGCCGTAGTAGCGGTACACGGGGCACTGGATTAAAAATTCGGCCAGCGCATTTTTCAGGTCCTCGCGGTGTATGGACGAAAGTTCCCTGCGGTCCACCAGGTTCGATTGCATGAACAGTTGGTACAGGTTGTTCAACTCACCGCCCATGTGCTCGTACAGTATGCCCGATTTCTTTTGGTAAATATGTTGCGCCACGCTGTGGTGGTCTTGGGTAAGGCCGTGATAAAACCTGGTGAATGCCTTTTCGCTGGGGCCATAAGTAAGCAGGCCATTTACCTGCGCCAGAAAGTCGTAGCCACTGCTGCCCTCAATAGGCCACCAATGGGGCATGGGCTCGCCTGGTTCCAGTATTTTTTCTACAACGATATAAGTTTCCTCATCGGTTTGGTGGCGCAGGGCTTCGAGGTAGGCTGTAGGATCATACAAGCCGTCAATGTGATCTATACGCAGGCCCTGAAAAACATCATCGGCTACCAGGTCGTATATCAGCCGGTGGTGCTCTTCCAGCACCTCGGTGTCCTGAATGTTGAGGCAAATAAGGCCATTAACAGTAAAGAACCGCCGGAAGTTGATGCGCTGGTCTGTTTCCTGCCAGTGGCAGAGGCGGTATTCCTGTTCTTCGGCAATTTTCGTTAACGCTGCTTTATCTGCCGAAAGGGCGGCAATGCTGTCTTCAATAAATTTTTGGACGGCCTTTGTTTTTTCCAATGCGGCAAACTGGGTGCGCCATTCATCCCACTGGGTGGCGTAAGTTACGGGGTCTTCCACGGTGTGCAAAGCATCTAGCTGGCCAAGTAACTGTTGCAGGGCCAGTGGTTTTTTGCCGGTGCCCTGTTCCAATACCATCCGGTAGGTGCGGGGCTTTACCGGGTAAACTGCATCGAAATATTTAAGATAAATGCGCCCTGCGGATGCATTTAGTTGCAACTCGCCCCTGTCGATTACTTCTTCCAGCGTACTGCCTAAAAATGGCACCATTAACTTTCCTTCGTGCAGCAGGCCACCCGTCCAGGTAATATCAAAAAAAGGTGCATAACGGCTTTGCTTGCCTTTTTCTAAAACATCAAAAATCCAGGGATTGCGTACATCAAAAGCCATGTGGTTGGGCACAATATCCTGCAGCCAGCCCATGTCGTCTTTCTGTAGCCTGTTGGATAGTTTGCGCAATTGTTCTTCGGTACCAATTTCGGGGTTAATGCGCAAGGGGTTGGTGCTGTCGTAGCCGTGGGTGCTGCCGGGCACAGCCTCAAAAATGGGAGAAGCATAAATGGTACCCACACCCAGTTGCTTAAGGTAAGCGTACACCTGCTCTAGGTGAGCAAGCGTGAAGTCTTTATGAAATTGAATGCGGTATGTAGCTTTTGGATTGTACATGTTGGTGAATGGTCAATGGTGAATGGTCAATCAGCGGGCTGTTTTAAATTTGCTTTTGTTGTATAGGGCAGCTGCCAGTTATTTTATTTTTTCGTACACAACAATAGATTCCGGTTGTGTCTCCACGTTAGTTGTCGCATTATCTGGTGCTGCTTTAGGGCCGCGCCATTTCGGGTCGGCCGAATCAAATATTTTTCTATACCTGTTGGCACCTGTTGTAATTGCAAGGGTTTGCACCTCCTGCGAAAAGTTCATGAGGCAAACCAGTTCGCTGCCGCCACCGCTCCGGTGCAGTACCAGGCAATTTTTTTCTCCATCTGCAAGGGCCTGTACGCCCTTTCTGTCCGGCGTTCTTAGTGCCGGGTGCTTTTTGCGCAGGCCAATCAGCGCCTGGTAATACTGCAGCATGGTTTGGTGTGGCTCCTGCTCCAATAGTTGCCATTGCAGTTTGGAGGCTTCATAGGTTTGTTCCGATACCGGGTCGGGTGCTTCGCCTTCCGCATGAAAAGCGGCAAACTCCGCCCTCCGTCCTTCGCGTACCGCAGCCGCCAGTTGGGGGTCGGTATGACTAACGAAATAAAGAAATGGATTGGGTTCGCTCCACTCTTCGCCCATAAATAACATGGGCAGGAAAGGGCTGAACAGCACTGCAGCGGCCAGTAATTTTTGCATGTCAAAAGAGTGCAGTACGCTGGTGCGTTCGCCCAGCATGCGGTTGCCCACCTGGTCGTGATTTTGCGAAAAAACCACAAACTGGCTGCCCTTATTTTCTTTTGCAGAAAGGCCGAATTTTCGTTGCCGGTGCGGCGAGTACTGGCCGTTGTATACATAGGCATCCCGGTAAGATTTTGCCAGGTGCTCCAAGCCTGTGAAGTCGCTGTAATAGCCGGTTCGGCTACCCCCAGCCGTTACCCGCAGGGCATGATGAAATTCATCCACCCATTGGGTATCCATACCAAAGCCACCCACCTGCGGCGGGTTGATAAACCGGGTGTCATTTAGGTCCAGTTCTACAATGAGGTAATGCTTTTTGCCGGTGGCTTCCATCAGCGCATCGGTAGCCTGCCTGATCTCTTGCAGCAGGTGCACGGCACTAAAATCTTTTATAGCATGCACCGCATCGAGGCGCAGGGCATCCACGCCAAAATCGCGAAACCACATTACTGCGTTTTGTACAAAATAATCCCGTACGCCATCGCACCAGGCATCATCAAAATTGAGGGCATTGCCCCAGGGGGTTTTGTATTTATCGGTAAAGTATGGGCCGAAAATACCCAGGTAATTTCCTTCCGGCCCCAGGTGGTTGTATACTACATCCAGCACCACGGCAATGCCCTGCTGGTGGCAGGCCTGCACCAATTGCATCAGGCCTTCGGCGCCGCCATAAGTATTTTGCACCGCATATGGAAATACGCCATCATAACCCCAGTTGCGGCCACCCGGAAACTGGGCCACCGGCATTATTTCAATAGCGTTTATACCCAACGATTTCAGGTAAGGAAGTTTTGAAATAATGCCTCCGAAAGTGCCTTCCGGTGTAAAAGTGCCGGTATGCAGTTCGTATAAAATATAATCCTCCAGCGGCGGGTTGTTCCAATTTTCCGGCCTTGAAGAAAATCGGGAAAAATCCAGGGCCTGCGAAGGCCCATGCACACCTTCGGGCTGCGATACAGATGCCGGGTCGGGAAAAGGGAGGCCGTCATCAACCGAAAGCTTATACAGGGTACCGTGCTGCAGGCCCGGGGTTTGCAATTCCCAGTATCCTTCTTCACCGCAATGCAATTCCTCAGTGGTGTTTGTTTGGTGCAGGTGCAGGATTACGCGTTGGGCCTTTGGGGCCCACACTTGTATGGTAGCAGCACCCTGTTCGTCAAACCTTACTCCGGGCGCCTTTCTTTTGTTCATGTTCCTTTATTTGTTGTGCTGTTAAGGGGCATTGTAATACTACCACCGACCGGCCCGCCACCGGCACCAGCGTGCTGGACGGATATTCGGTGTTTTGGCTGGCGTCATCGCCGGCGGCGGTATCCAGTACCTTGATCCACCGGGTGCCGTATATCTCGGAAGGCAGCAGGTAATCCATGCTTTCGTAATAGGCGTTGAAAATGATGTAGAAGCTGTCATCAATAATGTGCTCGCCTTTAGGGCCTACAGAGCGGAGGCCACGGCCGTTGAGGTACACGGCCAGGGACCGGGCAAAGTCGTTGCGCCACGCTTCTTCACTCATTTCTGTGCCTTCCGGCAAAAACCAGGCAATGTCTTCAAGGCCGATGCCTTTAATAGGCTGGCCTTTAAACCAGCGCCTGCGGCAAAACACCGGGTGTTCTTTACGCAGCTTTATGAGCTTTTGGGTAAACTGCAACAGGGCCTCATCGGCGTTTTGCCAACTCACCCACGACACTTCGTTGTCCTGGCAATAGGCATTGTTGTTGCCGCCCTGGGTGCGGCTAACCTCATCGCCGGCCACCAGCATGGGTACACCCTGCGAAAGGAACAGGGTTGCCAGGAAATTGCGTTTCTGCTGGTTGCGCAGCCTGATGATGTGCTCATCTGTGGAGGGGCCTTCCACCCCGCAGTTCCACGACCGGTTATGGGTTTCGCCATCGTTGTTGTCTTCACCGTTGGCTATGTTGTGTTTTTCGTTGTAGCTCACCAGGTCGTGCAGCGTAAACCCGTCGTGTGCTGTAATAAAATTGATGGATGCCGTAGGCCTTCGGTAATCTTCCTTGTACAGGTCGGAGGAGCCGGTGAAGCGTTCCGCAAATTCGCCCAGCATGCTATCGGCGCCGCGCCAGTAATCGCGGATGCAATCGCGGTACTTGCCGTTCCATTCGGCCCATCCCGGTGGAAATTTACCTACCTGGTACCCGCCTTCGCCAATGTCCCAGGGTTCGGCAATCAGCTTTACCTGTGAGATCACGGGGTCCTGGTGAATAATGTCGAAAAACGACCCGAGGCGGTCCACTTCATGCAGTTCCCGGGCCAGTGTGGAGGCCAGGTCAAAGCGGAATCCATCCACGTGCATGTCGAGCACCCAGTAGCGCAGGCTGTCCATAATCAGGCGCAGCACGTTGGGCATCATTGCATTGAGGGTGTTGCCGGTGCCGGTATAATCCATGTAATAGCGCCCATCGGCCAGCCGGTAATACGATGCATTGTCGATGCCCCGAAACGATAAGGTGGGCCCCAACTGGTTGCCTTCGGCCGTATGGTTGTACACCACATCCAGAATTACTTCAATCCCGTTGCGGTGCAGCTCTTTTACCATGCTTTTAAATTCGTTTACCTGAAAGCCCGGCACGGCCTCGCTGCTGTAGCGCACATCTGGGGCAAAAAAGCCGATGGAGTTGTAGCCCCAGTAGTTGGTAAGGCCGCGGTCTACCAGGTGGCGGTCGGCAACAAAATGGTGCACAGGCATTAGCTCCACGGCAGTAATTCCCAGGTCTTTCAGGTACTGTATGGTAACGGGATGTGCCAGTGCGGCATAAGTGCCCCGCAGGTTTTCGGGAATGCCGGGGTGCAGTTTGGTAAATCCTTTTAAATGGGCTTCGTAAATAATGCTTTGGTGGTACGGAATATTGGGCGGCTTTACGCCTTCCCAGTCAAAGTTGTGGTCGATGACCACCGATTTAGGAATGTAAGGCGCACTATCGGATTCAGAAAAGGAAAGGTCGCCGTCCGGGTGGCCAACCTCATAACCAAAAAGCGAGTCGTGCCACTGTATGGTGCCCGAAATGGCTTTGGCATACGGGTCGATCAGCAATTTGTTGGGATTAAACCGGTGCCCGTTTTCGGGCTCGTAAGGGCCATATACGCGGTAGCCGTACAACTGGCCGGGTTGCAGGCCCGGCACATAAACATGCCATACGTGGTTGGTGCGTTCTTTTACCCGGATGTTCACTGCTTCGTATGCCGGGTCTTTTTGGTCGAACAGGCATAGGTCCACTCCAGTGGCGTTTTCTGCGTATACCGCAAAATTGACGCCTTCGCCATCCCAGGTGGCCCCCAATGGAAAGGGGTGGCCTGGATAAACTGAAATTTGGTTCAAGGTGGTAGTATTTTAATGAATACCTGTTTTAATTCTACAAAATGTGGCAAACAGGCAATGCAGTTGGTCAATATTCTTGCCAGCACCCTGGCAGAACAAAACCACGGCAGCCGCGCAGGTTTTAGGCATGGCTCCCATGTTTTGCAGTTAAGCTGAGTAATGTTTTCAACAGCCCTAATTTTTGCACAGGCAATGCCTGCCTATATCTTTGGGCTGGTGCAAAGGCGTATGCACAGTTTTAAAACATTAATTTATTTTACCCTACTTTTTAAAAAAAATGCCTTGCACCCAAGTTGTTATAAACGAAAGCCCCTAAATACCCCATGAACGAACAGGAATTTTTGCATGCCGTACAGGCCCAGGCTACCGCATCCGGAATCAATCCCTTATTGCTGATGTCGGGCATTGAAGGATTATATGCATTCAGGGAAGTGCCTGCCAATACCTTAAATTTCGAATTGCTCGATAACCTGATCCTGACCATTTTTGCCCTGCGCATTGGTGATACATTTGATGCAATTGCACGGGAAAACCTTGGCTCCCCAAACCTCCAGGCAAGGGTGCTGGCCGAATGGGAACTGGAGGAACTGCGCCCCCATGAAGTGGAAAGCAGCGGCGATGCTTTTTTGCAATCTTTTGTTCATACGTTGGGGGCCAGCACGCCGGTGCGGCGCTACCACCGCAAAGCCCTGGAGGTGGCTGCCCTGGAGGTGCGCAAGGCGCAGGTGCATTTTGAAAACAACAGCATTGGGGCCATTACTTTTGCCCTGTGCCAGGGCGAATTGAAAGACAGTTTGCACCTTGCTGCACTGTTTGGCAGGTAAACGAAAACATTGTACAGCCACCACAAAAGGCCTGACATAGGTCACCCTGTTTTGCCGCAACGCGTCGTAACTTTTACATGGCTTTTAATCATCCTTCAATCTTTTGCCATGAAAAAGGTATTATTGGCGTTTGACGGAACAGCCTTCTCGGAAGGTACCTTCAACTTTGTTCGCCAGCTCAATGAGCGGCAACCCATTCTGGCCGTTGCCGTGTTTGTGCCCCAGGTTAGTTTCGCGTCGCTTTGGAGCTACGGCGCAGCGGCCGGAGGCCCCGATTTTATTCCGTTGCTGGAGCAATCGGAAGCCGACCAGGTGCAGGCAAACATTCATCGCTTTGAAACGCTGTGTGCCCAAAACGGCATTCGTTATTCGGTGCACAAGCACTTTTATGATTTTGCACTTCCCGAACTTAAAGAAGAATCCCGCTTTGCCGACCTGCTGGTAGTAAGCAGCGAAAAATTTTACCAGCAATCGGGCACCGATGAAGCGTCAGGTTTTTTGCGCGATGTGGTGCATGCGGCTGAATGCCCGGTGGTGGTGGTGCCGGAGCATTTTGTTTTTCCTGGTAAAAATATTTTGGCCTACGACGGCAGTGCTTCCTCGGTTTATGCCATCAAGCAATTTGCTTACCTGTTCCCTGAATTGCTGGCCAATAAATCGCTGCTGGTTTATTTGAAAGAAGATACGGATGCCACCATTCCTGCCCATTCCCAAATTAGTGAACTGGCCGGTGCACATTTTCCCAACCTCGAACAAATAGGCCTGCACATGGCTCCGCGCAAAGAGTTTGGCCAATGGGTGGCGGCCAACGAAGATGCACTCCTGGTTTGTGGCGCATATGGAAGGTCGCTGGTGTCGCAGCTATTTCGCAAAAGCTTTGTTTCCGACATCATTGCGGTGCACAAGCTTCCTGTGTTTATTGCACACCGGTAAAGCCAGCGGATGATAGACAACAGCCGGCAGCCAATGGTTTTGCAACCACATATGTCTGTCGTCCGTAGTTTGTCGTCCGTTTTTGTTGCTTATATTCAGGAAAGTTTTTTCATGAATGCCGCAGCACGGCCAGCCACTCCATTTACCAGGGCAGCAGCTTTACACCAAATTGAAAACACGCCGCTTTGGGATGTGATTGTAATAGGTGGCGGCGCCACGGGCTTGGGCATTGCAGTAGATGCAGCCAGCCGTGGATTAAAAACCTTGTTGCTCGAACGGTTCGACTTTGCCCAGGGTACTTCCAGCCGCAGTACCAAGCTGGTGCATGGCGGGGTGCGCTACCTGGCGCAAGGCCAGTTGGGACTTGTATTTGAGGCCCTGCGCGAACGGGGTTACCTGCTGCGCAATGCAGCCCATTTAGTAAAAAAACAAACCTTTGTTATTCCTTGTTACAACCGCACTTCACTGCTCAAATACTGGGTGGGGTTAACGGCATACGATTGGCTTTCGGTGCATCATAGTTTTGGTGCCTCGCAATGGCTTTCGGCGGCACAGGTTGCGGCACTTTTACCCGGCGTGCAAACGAAGGAATTGTGTGGCGGCGTGCAATATTTTGACGGACAGTTTGATGATGCGCGGCTGGCCCTTAACCTGGCACAAACGGCCACCGCGCAGGGAGCCACCGTAATCAATTATATGCCGGTGGAACGCCTGTTGAAAAATGGCGGCCGGGTATGTGGCGTGGCTGCAAAAGATGTGGAGACAGGACACGTTTTTTCCCTGCCGGCAAAAGTGGTTGTCAACGCTACGGGTGTTTATGTGGATGCGCTCATTCAAATGGATGCCCCTGAAACTAAATCCTGGGTGCGGCCCAGCCAGGGCATTCACCTGGTGCTGCCCCGGTCTTTCCTTCCAGGTAATGCCGCACTGATGATACCGCAAACTTCCGACGGCCGGGTGCTCTTTGCATTGCCCTGGCACAGCCGGCTTTTGGTAGGCACCACCGATACACCGTTGGGCGAACATTCGTTTGAACCCAAAGCACTGGATGCGGAAATAGACTTTGTGTTGCACAACGTGGCACAGTACCTAACGCATACCCCTAGCCGAAAAGATATACAAAGCATTTTTGCCGGTTTGCGGCCCCTGGCAGCGCCTAGCGATGGCGCCAGCGCCACCAAGGAAATTTCGCGTAGCCACAAACTGGTGGTGGCCCCATCCGGGCTTATCAGCATTACCGGTGGCAAGTGGACCACTTACAGAAAAATGGCCGAGGACGCTGTACATGCAGTGGTGCAGGTGGGCGGCTTTGGCCGGGTGCCCTGTGTCACAAAGCAACTGCCTGTTCATGGGTGTACTTCTGAAAACTTGTATGGACATTGGGCTGGTTATGGAAGCGATGCTGCATCCATAAAAATTTTAATGCAGCAGCACCCCGCATGGAGCAACGTGATTGTTGCAGGACACCCGTATACCATTGCCGAAGTGGTATGGGCGGCACGGCACGAAATGGCCCGAACCGTGTCCGATGTACTGGCACGCAGGCTGCGCCTGCTTTTTTTGGATGCAGCTGCTGCCCTTGAAGCCGCACCTGTTGTAGCCCATGTACTGGCAGAAGAATTGGAAAAAGATGATAATTGGAAGGGTGAACAAATCGCTGCTTTTTCCACGCTTGCAAGGCAGTACCTGCCCGAACTTTTAATTCAAGAAAACCCAATGCCTGCAGGCAGCAACCAGCAGCAATGACAATAGCATCCAAAATGGATTAGCTTTCTTTTTCAGGAATAAAAAAAGAGCCTATCTTTTTAACCCTATTGCCCACTTAATTTTCTACGATGAGCTTGCCCCCATATATTCTGGCACTTGACCAGGGTACCACGTCATCCCGTGCCTTGCTGTTTAACCATGCCGGTGAAATTGTTTCCCTCGCCCAAAAGGAATTTACCCAAATTTACCCGCAGGCCGGGTGGGTGGAGCACGACCCTGCAGAAATTTGGAGCACACAGGCATCGGTTGCCACAGAAGCCATATTAAAGGCCAAGGCCAGCCCCACCGATATTGCTGCCATTGGTATTACCAATCAGCGCGAAACAACCATAGTGTGGGACCGAAAAACCGGTACCCCCATTTGCAACGCCATAGTTTGGCAGGACCGGCGCACCGCTTCGTTTTGCGATGCATTGCAGCAGGGTGGGCACCTGGAAACCATTCGCAATAAAACGGGGCTGGTGATTGACGCATACTTTTCGGCCACTAAGCTGCACTGGATTTTAGAACATATTAAAGGGGCACGTCAGCGTGCCGAAAATGGGGAATTGGCTTTTGGTACGGTGGATAGCTGGCTGGTGTGGAACCTTACCGGTGGCGAAGTGCATATCACCGATGTAACCAACGCATCCCGTACCCTTTTGTTCAACATACATACGCTGCAATGGGATGATGACTTACTGCAACTTTTTAACGTGCCCAAGTCCATGCTTCCCGAGGTGCGGTCTTCGTCCGAATTGTATGGCCATACTGCAGGCCGTTTGCTAGCCCACCGCATTCCTATTGCCGGTATTGCCGGCGACCAGCAGGCGGCACTCTTTGGCCAGCAATGCACCCGGCCGGGCATGGTAAAAAATACGTACGGCACCGGCTGTTTTATGCTGATGAACATTGGCAGCAGCCCTGTGTTGTCGGAAAACAATTTATTGACTACTGTGGCCTGGAAAATTGGCAACGAAGTGCAGTATGCATTGGAAGGAAGCATTTTTATTGGCGGTGCCGTGGTGCAATGGCTACGCGATGGGCTTGGGCTGATAACCACTGCGGCCGATGTAGAGGCGCTGGCGCAAAAAGTGAACGATACCGGCGGGGTGTACCTGGTGCCCGCCTTTGCAGGGTTGGGTGCACCCTACTGGAACGGGCATGCACGGGGCATAGCCGTGGGCCTTACCCGCGGCACAACAGATGCCCACCTGGCAAGAGCTGCATTGGAAAGCATTGCTTTTCAGACGGGAGATGTGCTGCAATGTATGGAACGCGATGCAGGTAAGCCTGTAACCGAACTGCGTGTGGATGGCGGTGCTACTGTGAACAACCTGCTGATGCAGGTGCAGGCAAATGTGCTGCAAACGGCAGTGGTGCGGCCACGGGTTTCGGAAACAACAGCCATGGGTGCCGCTTTCCTGGCAGGGCTGGCAGTAGGTTTTTGGGAAGACCTGAAATCGCTGGAGCAGCAATGGCAGGTGGACCGCAGGTTTGATCCGCAACCGGCTCAAAACCGGGAAGCCTGGTTACTGGGATGGCAGCGTGCAGTAAAAGCATGTCTTGCCTGGACGGCAGTTGCGGAAGATGATACAAACGTAACTGCTGCAGTTATAGAACAAGATCAAATGATAGCTGATTAATACCAGAAGCAACATCTGTTTGTTGTCGTAAAGCTGTCACCTGGCTACTATCCTGCATTTTTATAAACACCTTTATATGTCTGAATTTTCGGCCGAACTATTGGGCACTTTCCTGCTGATATTACTGGGCAACGGGGTAGTGGCCAACACTGTTTTAAAAGGAACAAAAGGGCACAACGGTGGCTGGATCGCCATTACTACCGGTTGGGCACTGGCCGTATTTGTAGGCGTGGTCATTGCAGCACCTTACAGTGGTGCCCACCTCAACCCGGCGGTAACATTGGGACTGGCCATTGCGGGGAAATTTGCTTGGGGAAAAGTGGCCCTGTACATGCTGGCCCAATTGATCGGATCCATGCTGGGGGCATTTTTTGTGTGGGTGGTTTATTATCATCATTTCAACGCTACGGCCGAACCAGATACCTGCCTGGCAGTGTTTTGCACCGGGCCCGCCATTCACCACCGCACCTTTAATTTACTCAGCGAAATCATGGGCACCTTTGTGCTGGTATTCGTGGTCTTTTATGTTACACAGGGCGAAATGGGAAGGGATAAAACGCCGGTTGGACTTGGGTCGCTTGGAGCTGTGCCTGTTGCGTTCCTTGTATGGGCCATAGGGCTGGGGCTGGGCGGCACCACGGGTTATGCCATCAATCCTGTTCGCGACCTGGGCCCGCGAATGGTGCATGCGCTTTTACCCCTGCGCACCAAATGTTCTTCTAACTGGGGGTATGCATGGGTGCCAGTAATAGGGCCACTGGTAGGTGCCACGCTGGCTGCTTTATTGTACTTGTTGGTGCGGGTAAATTAGCAGCGGCACAGGCTCACTTGAATGCATAACCGAAAAGTAACAAACGGCTATATGACCGCCATTTATTTTTACCGAAATATATGGTCAACAAATACAACTTCTGATGGTTAGAGCTTTCCTTTTTTGTGCTCTTTTGATTTTGGCCCAATGTAGCCCGGCTAAAAAAGTAAACGAAATGAAGCCCGTAACATTAGACCTGCAGGGGCACCGCGGGGCCCGCGGACTGCTGCCCGAAAACACTATTCCTTCCATGCTGCGGGCCATTGACCTGGGAGCCACCACACTCGAAATGGACGCGGTGATCAGCAGGGACGGACAGGTGGTGGTGTCGCACGATCATTATTTTCACGAGCAAATTACTACGGCACCCGATGGCACTACCTTCGACCGGGCCGCGGCTACCAAATTGCTCCTGTACCAAATGCCCTACGACAGCATCCGCAAGTACGACGTAGGATTAAAGCCGCATCCCGGCTTTCCGCAACAGCAAAAAATGGCGGTGTACAAACCGCTTTTATCCGACTTGCTGGCAGCATGCGAGCAGCATGCATCAAAAAATAGCAGGCAGGTGAAGTATAATATTGAAATAAAATCATCGGCCAGCGGCGATGGCATCCGCCACCCGGCGCCCCCCGAATTTGTAAACAAAGTGCTGGAAGTTTTGCGGCAGCAAATGGTGTTGTCCCGCGCTAATATTCAATCGTTTGATGTACGGCCACTTCAGTACCTGCACCAGCATCATCCAGGTGTGCCTGTGTCGTACTTAGTGGAGCAAACAAAGGAACCTTTGGACAGCCAGCTGGCGAAGCTGGGTTTTACACCTGCTATTTATAGCCCGCATTTTGCCGGTGTAACCAAAGAACTGGTGCAGCAGGTGCATGCAAAAGGAATGAAAATTATTCCCTGGACTGTAAATGAACTGGCGCCAATGCAGCAACTGGCGGCGGCAGGCGTGGACGGTATCATTTCCGATTACCCCAATTTATTCAGCCAGGTAACGGCACCTCGTTAGGGCTATTTCATGTGTGGCTTTATAAATTTTAAAGGAAGTTTTTTTTCGAAAAAAGATATAAAATGTTTCAGTAGCTCACCCTTTTGCATGGGTAGTTACGCTGAATTCCTGCCCTTCGCCACGGATGGCCGTGATATAATGGTTGCCGTGAGTATCGCTGAAATGCAACTGTACCACATACCTGCATTGTGCCAGCGCCAGCCCTTTTGAAATGCCTGTAACAATAAATAAATCTTCAGTTTCGATACGCGCCGGAAAAAAGCGGTCGTCCAGAAATTCAATGTCGGGGGTGCTGGTCACAACTTTTTCAAGTATGGCCGGGGCGCCCAGGTTTTGCAATTTAATGTCGATGCGGTTGATGCTTTCGTTGATGCTGACACCCACAGCTGCAAACTGGGGCTGCACCGCGCTGCGGATGCGTTCGAGCAACAGGTTGTATTCTTCCGATTGGTTTTTGGCCTGCACCTGCAGTTTATCGATGGTGCTTTTTTGGCGCCTGCATTGAACGGCCAGGTAAAGGCTCAATATCAGGGAAACAGCACCTGTGGCCAGGCCCAGGGGGATTAAAAAAGTGGTAGTGGACATTCAGGTACGTTTGGGACAAAACTATCTGCTTTATTGGAAAGCAAAAATGACACAGCAGTTTTTTTTAATTATTGGTACTGCTGTGTCAAATACAATAAAATCAGCAGGCATATGCCCCTGAAAGCCATTCTGTTTTAATCCGGGAGCATATGCAGGTAACAGTACAAGTGGTTACGCCTCTGTGTTTTTAGTTTCCTGCGCAGGCAGTAGCCGTTCGGTAATGACCTGAACAAAAGCATTTTTAGGCAATGCACCCCGCTGCATCATAGGGCTGCCTTCCAGGGGTATAAACAGGAATGTGGGAATGCTTTGAATGCCAAAAACACCAGAAAGTTCGGCTTCGGCATCGGTGTCTATTTTATAAATGTCTACCTGGTCCTTGAATTCGTCCGACAGTTCTTCCAGCACGGGGGCTACTGCTTTGCAGGGACCGCACCAGTCGGCATAAAAGTCAATGATTGCCGGCCGGCTTCCTTTGAATTTCCATTCCGTGCTGTTTTCGTAATCAAACACTTCGGCCTTAAAATCGGCTGCCGTCATTTTTATTGTAGCCATAAAAAAATGATTAAGGGTTAATGAAGGTGCGAAGGTAAAACAATCCAATCGGTTAAGGTTTCAGCAATGGTTTCCAGATTTCATTTCTTATGTAATGGTATCCGGTAAAGGATGCATGTTGCCCAGCTATTTCTTTTGCACTATTGATACGGGGTACGCAAGGGTGATCTCATAATTGCCATTACGCTTTTATAAAACCCTCCTTATATAGAACTGAAACTTCATTGCCCTATTTTGTGTTCTAAAGAACCATATATGCGCCTATTCCTACTACTCATGTGTTCCTTTTGTTTTTTTATTTATACAGGGGCACAAAAACCAGATGCCCTGGCTGGCGACAAAACAGGCAACACCATCGCATCTTTTACAAAAGGCATGCAACCGATGCCGGGATTCTTTAACCTTTATTGGGATGCACAAAAGGGCCGGTTGTTTTTAGAAATAAATAAATGGAACAGGGAGTTTTTATATTATCCTTCGCTGGCTGCAGGCATGGGCTCCAACGACATTGGCCTGGACCGCGGCCGTATGGGTACCCAGTATGTGGTACAATGGGAACGTTCGGGCAATAAGGTGCTGCTGGTAGCGCAGAACTACGATTACCGCGCCAACACGCCCAATGAACTGGAGCGGCGTGCAGTTTCCGAATCTTTTGCCCGCTCTGTGCTCGCAGGCTTTGAAGTGGCAGCACAAGAAGAGGACAGGGCCCTGATTGATGCAACGCCTTTCTTTTTGCAGCAGGATGCCGTGGGGGCTGCGCAGGCCATTGCCCGTACCCGGCAGGGCACTTACCGCATCGACCCGCTACGCAGTGCGTTTTATTTGCCCATGACTAAAAACTTTCCCCTGAACACCGAGGTAGAGGTAACCACCACCTGGACTGGTGAGGGTGCCGGTGCCTACCTGAGGCAGGTGGTGCCCATGCCGGGTGCCGTTACCTTGCGGCAGCATTTTTCGTTTGTACAATTGCCCGACAGCAATTATACGCCCCGTGTGTTCGATCCACGCACCGGCAGCGGGTATATTTCTTTTTACGACTATGCCACACCGGTAGATCAGCCTATTGAAAAGCGCTTTATCCGGCGCCACCGCCTGGAAAAAAAAGATCCTGCCGCTGCCATGAGCGAAGCCATAAAACCTATTGTTTATTATGTTGATCCCGGCACGCCGGAGCCCATACGCACCGCCCTGGTGGAGGGCACCAAATGGTGGAACGAGGCATTTGAAGCAGCGGGTTTTGTCAATGCATTTCAGGTTAAACTGCTGCCGCCCGATGCCGACCCCATGGACATCCGGTACAACCTGGTGCAGTGGGTGCACCGCAGCACCCGAGGCTGGTCGTATGGCAGCGGCATTACCGACCCCCGCACCGGCGAGATCATCAAGGGAAAAGTTACGCTGGGTTCGTTAAGGGTACGGCAGGACCTGCTGATTGCGCAGGGATTGCTGGCCGATTTTGAAGATGGGAAACCGCTGTCGCCGCAGATCATGGAAATGTGCATGGCCCGGATGCGCCAGCTGGCGGCACACGAAGTGGGCCATACGCTTGGCCTGCCCCACAATTATATTTCCAGTGCGCAGGGGCGTGCCTCTGTTATGGATTATCCACACCCGGTAGCCAAACTGGATGATGCGGGAAATATTGACCTGTCGGATGCCTATGCCGAAGGCATTGGCGAATGGGACAAGGCTGCGGTGGTAATGGCCTATGCACCATTTGCCAAAGGCGCCGATGAGCAAAAAGAATTGTCGCAACTGGTAGCGCAGTACCATAAAAGGGGGTTGAGCTTTTTGAGCGACCAGGATGCTAGGCCGGCAGGAAGTGCCCACCCGGCAGCGCACCTATGGGATAATGGCGCCAGTGCTGTTGCTGAACTGAACCGCGTAATGCAGTTGCGTTCTGTAGTGTTGCGCAATTTTTCAGAAAAGAAAATTCCGGTAGGTGCACCACTGGCCACGCTGGAAGAAATGCTGGTACCCATGTACCTATTGCACCGCTACCAGGCCGAAGCAGCTGCAAAGGTGCTGGGCGGGGTTACCTATACCTATGCCCTGCGGGGCGACGGCCAACAGCCGGTAGCCATGGTGCCGGCAAAAGATCAGTGGGAGGCGCTGGAGGGACTGCTTAAAACCATTAGTCCCGAAGCGTTGGTTATACCGGAAAAAGTGCTGCAGCTTATTCCGCCCCGGCCTTATGGTTTTGATAAAAATACACGCGAAACGTTTGGGGGAAATACCGGCCTTACATTCGACCCGGTGACGCCTGCCGCCATTGCGGCCAATATGACGCTTGGATTTGTGTTGCACCCCGAGCGGGCAGCTCGGCTGGTGACGCACCATGCATTGTACCCCGACCTGCCTTCGTTGGAAAGGGTAGTGGACCAGGTGCTAAGGGCAACAATAAAGGCCCCGGTAAAAAGCGGTTATGCGGCCCTGTTACAACAAACAGTAAACAACCAGGCACTGCTGCACCTGCTTCAACTGGCCAACAACAAAGATGCAATGCCACAGGTACGGGCCATAGCCCAGATAAAGTTGGTGGAGCTAAAACAATGGCTAACTCTGGTACCGGTAAAAGATGTGGCCTGGAAGGCGCATTACCAGTTTGCACTGGCGCAGATAAAAGACCTGGAAGAAAACCCAGAGAGATTGGTTTTGCCTGGGACCCTGCCCATACCGGATGGTGCCCCCATTGGTTCTTTGGAGGAAGATTGGCTACAGTGCAGTGCCGGTTATTAAATTGAATGCTACTCCGTCATTGCGAGGCGCCTTAGTAGCCCTGTAGTTATCAGAGTTTAATGCGCCGAAGTAACCTCCTGCTACCCAATTCATCCTAGGCTTTTTATTAAAACGATTAGCATGAACCACAGGATAGCTGGAGATTGCTTCGGCGCTACAGTTGTCTCTATCTCAAATGCACTTGCAGCGCCTCGCAATGACGACCAAACAAAAGCCCGGAGTGTTGCTCCAGGCTTTTGTACTTAGGTTTTAAAATAGATCTAAAACCGGCGCTGGTAATGTTGCCGCAGCCGTTGGGCCAGGTCGCTTTCAATTTGTTGCATCAGGTCTTCCACAATTTCATCTTCCCGAAGTTTGCGGAGGTCTTCAGGCTTGTTGTTTTTGATCAGCTCTTTATCGGTAGTGCTCAGGGCCCGCTCGTCGCCGCTGTAGGTTACAAACTTTGCTTCGCGGCGGTGCTCGCCCCTGAACTCATCATTCCACAAAATGCGGCCCCTGCCATCACGGGTGGTTAAAAAAAGCGATGCTTCCGAAACCAGGATGCGGCGGGTGGTGGCTATGCTGGCTTTTACGGTAGCGTATTCTTTTACCACCGAATCTTTTTTATAAACCGTTTCTTTTACCACCACTTCTTTTTGCACGGTGCGGGTTTCGGTTTGGTCGTAAGGCTGTCCAATACGGAGCCGGCCCATGCGCATTTCCAACACTTCGTCGGGTACAATGTCGCGGCTGCGGCCTTCCCACTCGGTAATAAACCGTACAAACTCGTTGCCCGAATGTATGTTCAGCAGCCGCACCAGGCGGTCCTGGAAGTTGCGCATCTGGTACGACGAGTTGCTGTAATAATAATTGGAACCTTGCAGGTCGATGGGCACCACCAGTATTTTCAGGGTGGCCAGGTCGAGGGTGTATTGCACCTGCTTTTTAATGTCCACATCGTTGGGCTTCAGGCGCTGTGCCGCCTGGTATTCGCGGTATGCCTCGCGGTACCCGCTTATGGTTTCGTCATCCATCCAGTTTTCGGCACGTTCCAGGTGCACCTCTGTGGCTTTGTTGCGGTAGGTATCCACAAAACCCGAATAATCTGTGGGGTGTACTGCTTTTGCCGCTGCCGGTACCTGTTGCACCGCATGATACAATTGCTGCAGGCTGTTGTACTGGCGAAATACCTGCTCGTAGCGGCTTTCCGACGAACTGTTCAGCAGGTTGCGAATGTCGCTTTCGTGGCGGGCCACCGCTTCGCGGTAGGCGTCTTGTAACACTCTCTTGGCGTTGCCGTCGCCCGGGTCTTTTTGCAATTTTCGGATGGATCGTTCTATGGCCGCGCCGTAGTTGCCGCGGTCGTACATTTTTTGGGGCGATTTGCATGCTGCCGCCACCAGCATCAGAAGCAGCGCAGTTAGGTATAGTTTGGTCATAGCTAAACGGTTTTATCTATAGGAGCTAAAGGAAGGGATAAAGTTACAGGCCCAATTGTTATTTAAGAAACCGTTAGGGAATTTACGATTGACGATTTTGGATTTACGATTGGGGTTACTTATGGTGCTGATTCCCCTAATTTGAATTGAATTTTATTACCAACTAAAGAGGTTTAAAATCCAAAAGCTTAAATCCAAAATCCAAAAACCAAAATCCGAAATCGTAAATCTCTTAATCTACCTGCACTCTTTTAAGCTGGATATTGGTAACCGGCGAAACAATCAGCGGGAACTTTTCGATGATCACGTTGCTCACATCGAGGCCAAAGCCGCGTTCTTCCGAAAGGCTGCGTTCCTTTAACCAGAAATACATTTTCATTACCAGCCGTTCCAGGAACGGCAGGTCATTGTCCTGGCTCAGGTATTTTTCCATTACAATAAAGGTAAAGTCGCCCACGGTGTTGCTGCGTTCCAGGCTTTCGTAGCGGCTGGTGATGTTTACCTCTTTATTTTTTACCAGGTCTTCTACCACTTTGCGAAACATCAGGTTGATGCGGGGCTGCACCCGGAAGCCGAGGCGAAACTCCACGCGGATAATATCATTGGGAATAATGTGGTCTACCTTATACTCCATGGTATAGGGCTCATCCAGCGTGTCCACATGCACAAACCAGTATATGTCCGAACGCTTGGGTTTTTTATTCAATATGGAGTAAATAATCTTATGCTCTATTTCTTTGGGGTTGTCGGCCGAGGTAAGGTACACCAGGTGCGTGGCGTATTTGGGCACCGACCGGTCGTTGCTCAACTCCTGTATTTTGGGCACATAACTTTCCAGGCGCACAAATTCTACATAGCGGTTTTTGATCTTACGGGCCTTGAACCACGAGTACATCACCAGGAACATAACCCCACTTATCAGGAGCGTGATATAACCGCCATGCGCAAATTTTTCCATTAGTGCAGTGAGGAACAGGATTTCGATGCCGGTGTAAAAAATAAGGAACAGCCAGATGTACACCGGTTTGATGCGCCGCGAAACCATGTAATTGGAAAAAAGAACGGTGGTCATGAGCATGGTTACTACAATGGCCAACCCGTATGCAGCTTCCATGCGGCTGGAGGTGCGGAAATACAACACCACACCCACACAACCCAGGAACATCAGGAAGTTGAGCGACGGAATGAACAACTGTCCCCGTTCTTCCGATGGATAATTGATGCGCAGTTTAGGCCACAGGTTGAGCCGCATGGCTTCCGAAATCAGTGTAAAAGAACCAGAGATCATGGCCTGGCTGGCAATGATGGCTGCCACGGTGGCAATAACCACCCCGGGAATAATGAACCATTGCGGCATGAGGTCGTAAAAAGCGTTGATGCCCAGCTGCTCTTTTACCTCGGGTGTAACGGTCAGGTTGCGGTGGTAATACAACAGCGAAGCGCCCTGCCCCAGGTAGTTCAGTATCAAACAGCTTTTTACAAAAATCCACGTAACCCTGATGTTGCTGCGGCCACAGTGGCCCAGGTCGCTGTACAGGGCTTCGGCACCGGTAGTACACAAAAATACGGCGCCCAGCAGCCACAGGGCATTGGGATAAGCGCTTACAAACTGAAACGCATAATAGGGGCTGAAGGCTTTAAGAATGCTCCAATCGTCGGAGAGGTGCGAAATGCCCAGCACCGCCAGCATGGTAAACCATACGGCCATGACCGGCCCAAAAAAACGGCCGATGGATGCCGTTCCAAATTGCTGCAGGAAAAAGAACAAGGCCAGAATAACCAGTACTATATATACAATGTAGTGGTCAATTGCCTGAAACTGGGGCAGCTCCCGAAGCCCCTCCACTGCCGAAGTAATGGAAATGGGCGGCGTAATGATGCCATCTGCCAGCAGTGCTGCACCCCCAATCATGGCCGGCATTACCAGCCACCTTCGGTGGCGCCGCACCAAGGCGTACAGGGCAAAAGTGCCCCCCTCTCCCCGGTTGTCGGCCTTTAGCACCAGCAACACATATTTAACGGTGGTTTGCAGCGTTATGGTCCAGATGATGCAAGATAAGCTGCCAATGATCAGTTCGTCGGTGATGGTACGGCCATTAATGATGGCATTAAAAACATAAAGAGGCGAGGTGCCGATATCGCCGTAAATAATTCCAAGTGCTACAATCAGTCCTGCGGTCGTTACTCGGTTTAGTGGAATTCTCACCTGTGGTTTTTTTCAATAGCTAAAAAACGGGGGCCACGAAGGCCTGAAATTAATGTTAAAACTAATAAAGAAAAACAAGCAGGGGCGTTGTTTCGTTTAATGAGTGGCAGCAAGGCCTGGCGAAGGCGCATCCCATTTTAAATTTTAGCGTCTTAGTAAGTAGGCAATAGGCTAATTTTAAAACGCAAAAGAGTTTATATGAACGTACAGAAGGTGGTACTTTTTTCTTTTTTTCTTCTTTCACTCTCGGCCGGATTTGCGCAGCGGATCGTGTATTCGCAGCCCGACCGGGATGAAACCCGCCGCATGAATTTTGAGGTGATTGGCAAGGTGGGTCCTAATTTTCTGGTGTATAAAAATTTTTCCGGTAAAAATTATATTGGCGTTTACAACAACGAAATGGTGCAGACCGAACGGGTACTGCACGATTACATTCCCTACGACCGGCTGATCAATGTTGACTTTTTTCCCTATACCAACCATGCCTGGATGGTGTACCAGTACCAGCGGCGCAACGTGGTGTACTGCGATGCCGTGCAGGTAGACGGCGCCGGTAAAAAGGCCGGAGAGGTAATTCAGCTCGATACCACCCACATCGGCTTTGGTGGCGGCAACCGCATTTATTCCGCCATTGCTTCGGACGACCGCAACAACATCATGCTGTTCAAGATCAACAGCCGGAACAAGGAACTGTACCAGATCACTACATTGCTGTTCAACAAAGAGCTGGCCCTGCAAAAGCGCACCCAGTTTCCGCTGGCCATGAAAGACCGCGATGATTTTCTGGATAAATTCAATGTAGACAACGACGGCGACCTGGTGTTTACCCGTTTTACCCGCAACAACAACGACAACCTCGTGCAAACCCAGTTGTTGTGGAAACCCGCCACCTCCGATTCTGTTACCATTATTCCGGTGCCCCACGATGGCATGTTCCTCGATGAACCGCATATTAAAGTAGACAATGCGAACAAACGTTTTTTCTTGACCTCTTTTTATTACAAACAACGACGCGGCAACATTGAAGGGTTTTATTTTTTTAACTGGGATAAAACCACCCAAACCCCGGTAATGCAAAACGCTGTGGCCATGAGCGACGAGCTGCGCAATGAGGCCCGTGGCGAGGCGTCGGTAAAAACTGCGTTCAACGACTACTTTATCCGCAACGTCATTGTTAAGCGCGACGGCGGCTTTATCATTGGTTCGGAATCGTATTATACTACTTCCCGTTTTAACAACTGGAACCGCTGGAATTACCTCTATGGCATGCCCATGAGCACCTTTGATTATTATGCTTATTCGCCGCTGTACAATAGCTGGTACTACCGCAACCAGGGCTGGGGCCGCAATCAGGCGGTGCGCCACCATGCCGATAATATTACCATTATGTCGTTCGACAGCGGGGGCAAGCCCGAATGGAACGCCGTGATCCACAAAGGCCAGTTCGACGACGAATCGGACGACCGCATTTCTTACGCCATGATGCTTACCGGCAGCCAGGCACATTTCCTATTCAACCAGGAAGAAAAGCGTTCCCTGCTGCTCAATGATTTTACCCTCAATGCTGATGGCGACATCAGCCGCAACCCCACCTTGAAGAACCTGGACAAGGGTTACGAGTTTATGCCCAAGTACGGCAAACAGGTGGCGGCCCGCACTATGGTCATTCCCTGCTATTACCGCAATTACATTTGCTTTGCTAAAGTGGAGTTTAATTAATAGCATTGCCGCGTGATAGCGCTGTTTAAACAAAAGTCGCCGGCCAACCTGGTGATGTTGCTGATTTTTGGCCTGCTGATAAAAATGCCGTACCTGCTGCAACCTGCCTCCCTGCCCGGAACATTGCCGGGCGGGTTGCTGTACCAAGCCCTGCTGCAACTGCTTGCGGCAGGAAACCAACATTCTTTAACGGCTTCCCTTGTGGCTTTTGCCTTGCTGTATGCCCAGGCGCTGATGATCAATTACGGGGTAAACGAGCACCGGCTGACCCAGAAATTTACTTTTTTGCCGGCCATGGCTTACCTGCTCACTACCTCGCTGCTGCCGGAGTGGAACCTGCTGTCGCCACCGCTGATGGCATCTACATTAATCATTTGGGCCTTGCTCAAACTATTTCGCACCTACAACCAGCAGGCAGCGCTGGGTACCCTGTTCAATACGGGCCTGATCCTCGGGTTGGCCTCCATGGTGTTTTTTCCTTCGGCAGCCTTTGTGTTTTGCCTGCTGTTGGGCATCCTTATTTTGCGGCCTTTTAGGGTAAATGAGCTGCTGCTTTTTTTGATGGGCACCTTAACGCCTTATTATTTTTACGCCGTTTACCTGTTCCTCAACGATAGCCTGCAACTGCAAACCCTTTTTCCTGCCCTTTCCTTTAGCCTGCCGCAGGTAGGCCAAAGCATAAGGCTGGCAGTGGCTGCGGTATTTCTCACCATTCCGTTTATGGTGGGGGCCTGGCACATACAGGCACAGCTACGCAAAATGCTGATACAGGTACGCAAGTACTGGACCCTTGTGTTATTTTACCTGCTGCTGGCCCTGGCCGTGCCCTTTGTCAACAGCAGCGCATCGCTGCACAACTGGGTGCTGGCCCTGCCTGCATTTGCCGCTTTCCATGCCTGTGCATACCTGTATCCCAGTAAAAAGTGGGTGGCACCGCTGCTATTCTGGAGCACCGTGGCTTTTGTATTGGCGCAGCAATATGGACTAATACATTTAGGAAAATAAGAACTGTGAAAGAATTTCGGATTTTAGATTTCGGATTGCAGTAGTGGTCTTTAGTTGTTTAACGCTTTCCTATAGTATGCGTTCCGAAATCCGAAATCCCACATCCGAAATCCATTTATCTTCGCACCTCAATTTTGGGATATGAAATTTGGCGTTGTTGTTTTTCCCGGTTCCAACTGCGACCGCGACATATACGAAGCATTAAAGAATGACCTGGGCCAGGAAGCCGAAATGCTGTGGCACAAAAATGCCGGTCTTGAAGGCTTTACCACCGACGACTGCATTGTGCTGCCCGGCGGTTTTTCGTATGGCGATTACCTGCGCACAGGCGCCATTGCCCGCTTTAGCCCCATCATGCAAAGCGTCATCGAGTTTGCCCAAAAGGGCGGCAAAGTACTGGGCGTGTGCAACGGTTTCCAGATCCTGTGCGAATCGCACCTGTTGCCCGGCGCCCTGCTGCGCAACGAACGCCAGCAGTTTGTATGTAAAAATGTATTTGTAAAAGACGCCGGAGGCGAACTGTACAAGATACCGGTAGCGCATGGTGAGGGCCGTTATTTTGCCGATGAAGAAACACTGAACAAGCTGGAAGCTTCGGGCCAGGTGATCCTGCGCTATTGCGATGAAAACGGTGCCGAATCAGCGGAAGCAAATCCAAATGGGTCGGTGCGCAATATTGCCGGTATCCGCAACGAAGCGGGCAACGTTATTGGCATGATGCCACACCCCGAGCGGGCCTGCTCTACTGCCTTGGGCAATACCGATGGCCGTAAGATTTTTGAACTGCTGTACCCGGTAATTAAAGAGCAGCTGTTGGCGGTTTAGCCAATAGCTTTCTTTTATTGTACAACCAATGGGCAATAGAGGTGTTACTAACAGCTTATGGCTAACAGCTAACAGCTTGTATTCAAAAGCTTGTACCTCTTTTAACACCAGAGCTCCGGCTTTAAACAGAAATTTGTGGCCTATCTAAAGCATAAATTCATGAAACGTTTATTCCTTTTTGTATTGCTGCTGGTAGGTTTGGGCGCTGCTGCGCAAACCACTTCGCCGGTTTCCTGGTCGTTCGACAGCAAAAAAGTTTCGGAAGGATTATACGAGGTATACCTGGTTGCCAACATCAAGCCCGGCTGGCACTTGTATGCGCAAAGCCAGCCCGCCGATGCCATTGCGCAGCCTACTACTTTTGCATTTACCAAAAACCCGCTGCTGCAGTACGATGGCAAAGTGCGGGAAATAGGCAAACTGGAAAAGTTCCGGGATGAAAAACTGGATGTTTCGGCCAACCAGTACAGCAACAAAGTGCAGTTTGTGCAAAAAGTAAAAGTGGTGGGCAAAGCCAAAACTGCCGTTACCGGTAAGCTTGAATTTCAAACCTGCGACGACGAAAAATGCCTTCCGCCCAAAACGGTTAATTTTTCCATTGCGCTGAAATGATCGGGAACCCTGAAACCCCAATCGTGAATGAACCAGCAGCCCTCCGGTGTTCCATTGTTTGGGCCGCCGGTTTAAGCACATAAATATCTTTCTTTGCGGCGGGTTCTTTTAGAACCCGCTTCTTTATTTAACCCTTTGTACATGCCCGCTTTTTTACGCACCGGCCTCAGTATTGTATTTGCGCTGTTTTCATTTTTCTCATTTGGTCAGGATGATGTACCGGCCGCCCCATTTCAATGGCAGGCAAGCAGTAAAAAGCTGGCGGATGGCCGCTACGAACTGCGATTTACCACACCTGGCAGCAATGGATGGCAACTGTATGCGCCACAAACCCTGAACGAAGTGGCCACGGCGGAGCTGCAATTTGCAGATTCCGCTATACAATCAACTTCAGGTTTTAAGGATAGCGGCAAAGTAGAAACGGTGGCCAGTGCATTGTTTGAAGGAACCAATGTGCGCCTGCAATCCGGCGCAGCCACCTGGACCACCGAAATAACAATTAACGGCGATGTGCCCGCTGCGCTGCAGGGTACCTTGCTTTATACCTACGGCAGGGGCGATGAGTTTTACCCCGGCACGGCTCAGGAGTTTACTGTGGCGCTGGAAGGCGGCAGCGCCGCTGGTACCCGCATTCTTATTCCTTCCCTGGACCCCAAAGGCGCCCTGTCGCCTTGCGGCGATGAGGACACCGCCGATCAGGGGCTTGGTTCTATATTCTTTTTAGGATTTCTGGGCGGGCTCATTGCACTGGTTACGCCTTGCGTATTTCCTTTAATCCCGCTGACGGTTTCCTTTTTTACCAAACGCTCCGGTTCGAGGCGCAAAGGCATCACCAATGCAGTACTTTATGGCCTCAGCATTTTTATCATCTATGTGTTGCTGAGCCTGCCTTTTTATGTGGTGGAAGGTGCCAACCCCGAAGTGCTCAATAACATTTCCACCAACGTGTGGCTCAACCTGCTGTTCTTCGTTGTATTTATAGTGTTTGCCCTGTCGTTTTTCGGGTTGTTCGAAATCACCCTGCCCGGCGGCCTGGCTTCAAAGATCGATTCCAAATCTGGCGTGTCCGATTTCTGGGGCATATTCTTTATGGCCCTGACCCTCGCCATCGTTTCGTTTTCCTGCACCGGGCCTATTTTGGGTTCGCTGCTGGCAGGCGCTCTTACCAATAGTGGCGGGGCCGTGCAACTTACTTTTGGCATGGGCGGTTTTGGGCTGGGGCTGGGGTTGCCTTTTGCCTTGTTCGCCTTGTTCCCCAACTGGCTGCAGTCGCTGCCCAAGTCGGGGGGGTGGCTTACTTCGGTAAAAGTGGTGCTGGGTTTTTTAGAGCTGGCCCTTGCAGTTAAATTTTTCTCCAATGCCGACCTGGTAAAGCAATGGCATATTCTTCCCCGCGAAGTGTTTATCGGTATCTGGATCGTTATTGGCTTTGCGCTGGTACTGTACCTGTTGGGTGTTATTCGCTTTGGCGGACCCAAGCCTAAGCTTACCCCGGCCCGTATGGGTGTGGCCGTATTGTTTATGGCATTTACCGTTTACCTGGTTCCTGGTGTCACCAATTCAAGTCTGGCCCGGCTGGAGTTGATCAGCGGGTTTCCGCCGCCGCTGTGCTATAGCGTGTACGAAAACCCGGTAAACTGCGAACAGGGCATTGAGCCGCTGAAAGATTATGAAGCTGCGCTGCAGGTAGCCAAGGAGCAAAACAAACCCATTTTGATCGACTTTACCGGATGGGCCTGCGTAAACTGCCGCCGCATGGAAGAAAAAGTGTGGCCCGACCCCGAAGTGGCCCGCATGATGAAGGAAGATTTTGTAGTGGTGTCATTGTATGTAGATGAACGCCGCAAACTGCCGCTCACCGAACAAATCGTGTACACCACCAAGTCGGGCACCGAAAAATCAATCATTACCGTTGGCGATAAATGGGCCACGTTCCAGTCTGAAAATTTTGGCGCCGTATCGCAGCCGCAATATGCCATTATCAGTCCATCTGAACAAGCCCTCACTAAAACCAAAGCCTACACGCCCAACGCGAAAGAGTTCCGCGAATGGCTGCAGTGCGGGTTGAATGCCATGAAAGGCATGAAATAAAACAGCCGGTTGTGATTGGCGGTTGGCATTTCTTGTCAGATTGTATAATTATTTGAGCCCCATCTTCCGGATTATATTCGGCAGATGGGGCTTTTTCTATTTTGGCTATATACTAAATAGTATTGCTTAAGTCAGGTTGCTGTAAATGTTCCTGGGATAGTGGAAAACTGACGCAGGTTAACGTTGGCGCCGGGTGTCCGATTGGATATGTGATATATTTTTTATATTCAATGTGTCAACGTTTTCTCTATTTGTATTTCCCTTTAAATCAAACTTAACCATGAACCAGCAACCACAGCGGCTTTGGTGTTCCGCCCCAGCACCATTTTTACTTTCCTTCCTCTTTTTATGTGCTAACACAACCAGTGCGCAGGTGGCAGTGGCGCCCAGCAAAATGAATGTATTATACATTGGCGTGGATAACCCGGTTTCCGTAGCTGCTGCAAATGGCACCGATAGCCAAACGACCGTAACGATTGAAGGCGGCGGTGGTACCATCGAAAAAAGCAGTGCAGGCGTGTACAATGTGCGGGTAAACCAGCCGTCGGATCAATGTGTGATCAAGGTTTTTGTCGGGGGCAAAGAAGTGGGCACTTCCAGTTTCCGGGTACGATCCCTGCCCACCCCAATGCCGACGATTGGTGGTTACCCATCGGGCGAATCCATATCGTTTGCGGCGTTGCAATCGCAGGCAGGATTGGGTGCTTATATCAAGGATTTTCCATTCGATGTGCGTTACAAGATCACCGGGTTTACCTTGAAGGTGGAAGACAACGCAGGTAACATAAAAACTGTCGATTGTGAAAGTGCGCTGTTTACCGCCGAAGCAAAGCAGCTGCTGGCTCAGTATGCCAAACCCGGAACGTCTATCACCCTTGAAAAAATAAGGGCAATGGGTCCCAGCGAAAAGGAAGCAATGCTACCGGTGCTGGTATATCGCATCAAGTAGCTTTTCAGGATAATGGATCATTGGACTGTGGTATTAGTCCACTAACCACAATGACCTTTTAAAAAAGCCGATTAAACGAGTATCATAACAACCTTGCACCAGCAGCATTTAAAAGGCCCGCAACTAATGTTGCGGGCCTTTTAAATTAGGCGTCATTCTCCGTCAGCCTTCTGCGGCAAGCATTCTAAAGCATGCAGTTGGAGCCGGAGAATGACATTTATATTAAACAATGCAGGCAAATGCGCTGCCGGTTTGTTTTATTTTGAATGCGCTAAATTATAAAAAAGCTACACACAAAATTGGGTTGCTCAAATTCTTTAACATACGCTAACATTCCCTCGGTTTTTTCAGATATAACAACAGCAAAATGCCGCTATGGTTCAAAGCGGCATTAATTAATTGCGGGTATGTTACAGGGCAATTTGTTTTTGCACCATCATCTTGCGCAGGTTGATGAGGCCGTAGCGCATGCGGCCCAGGGCCGTGTTGATGCTGCAATTGGTGATTTGCGCAATTTCTTTAAAGCTCATGTCAGCATAGTGGCGCAATATGATCACTTCGCGTTGGTCTTCGGGCAGTTTGTCCAGCATTTCGCGAACACGGCTGTGGCTTTGCCGCTTGATCATCCGGTCTTCGGCACTTTCTTCGGTAAAATTCAGTACCTCAAAAATGTCCTGGTCTTCGCTGTTTTTAATAGTGGGGGTGCGCTTAACCTTGCGAAAATGGTCTACGCACAGGTTGTGGGCAATACGCATGGCCCAGGGCAAAAATTTACCCTCTTCGGTGTAGCGGCCGCCCCGCATGGTATCGATAATGCGGATAAAAACATCCTGGAAAATATCTTCGGCAAGGAACTTGTCTTTTACCAAAAACAAAATAGAGGAATACAATTTATCCTTGTGACGCAATACAAGGGTTTCCAGTGCGTTTACATTACCGGCAATAAATGCATTGATCAGGTCATGATCGGTCAGACGAGATAATGGTGTCATAGTACTCCTACAGGGTTTAGGTGTTCAAGGGAATGGATGCTGTAACTAAATTAAAAAAGAGTAGAAGTTATGACGATAGGCGGAACTATTTGAGGTTACTGGCGATTGGGATTTATGCGTTAAAAGTATAATCTTTTTCTATTCCGTCCACCGTTTTTTCGGCCGTCCATACTTTTCTTTGGCTAAAGAACTGTTAATGGTTCATGGCCCCCTCGCTGCAGGGTGCTACTTTTGCCCCGCAAACAAATCATGAAAAAAAAGACCGCTACCGCCACCCCTCCGGCCCCTGCGCCGGCGGGTGACGATATTTTTATAAAAGGGGCCCGGGTTCACAACCTCAAAAACATCGATGTTCTTTTTCCGCGCAACAAGTTGATCGTGGTGACCGGTGTTTCGGGCTCGGGAAAATCTTCCCTCACTATTGACACGCTGTATGCCGAAGGGCAGCGCCGCTATGCCGAAAGCCTGAGCGCTTATGTGCGCCAGTTTCTCAATCGCATGGACAAGCCCGATGTAGACTACATCAAAGGGTTGGCGCCGGCCATTGCCATCGAGCAAAAGGTTATTACCCGTACACCGCGTAGTACCGTGGGCTCTATGACAGAGATATACGATTACCTGCGCCTACTGTATGCCCGGGTGGGTAAAACTATTTCGCCCATTTCGGGGCGGGAGGTAAAAAAAGACGATGTAACCGCGGTGGTAACTGCCGTTCGCAGCCTGCGCGAAGGCAGCAAAGTATTTATCCTGGCTGCCTTCAAACAGCACCAAAACCGGGAAACCCGTGAGGAACTGGGCATCCTGATGCAAAAAGGCTTTTCCAGGATCTATGTGTCGGCTGTTTCGCGGGGGCAAAAAGAAAATCCTATTGACAGCAGCAGTACCCATCATATTGAAGACCTGCTGGGGGGCACAAATGAGGAATTCGCCGAAGTGTTTCGCTATCCCGAAAATGTATTTGTGCTGGTAGACCGGCTGGTGGCCAAAGAATTTGACGAGGACGACGAGCACCGCCTGGCCGATTCGGTGGGCACTGCGTTTTACGAAGGCGAAGGCGATGTATACGTAGAAGTAGACTCGCCGGGCCGTGGTGATAAAGACATCAAACTGCTGCACTTTAATAACCGGTTTGAACTGGACGGGATCCAGTTTGAAGAGCCGGTGCCCAACCTTTTTTCTTTTAATAATCCCTTTGGTGCCTGTCCTGTTTGCGAAGGTTTTTCCATGGTGCTGGGCATAGATGAAGAACTGGTGATACCCGACAAACGACTGAGTGTGTACGAAGGTGCAGTAGCGCCCTGGAAAGGAGAGAAGCTGGGCTTGTGGCGCGAACGGTTTGTAAAAGCCGCCCGTCATTTCGATTTTCCCGTGCATAAACCCGTTGCCGACCTCACCAAAGAACAGTACCGCATTTTGTGGGAAGGCAATAGCCATGTGGAAGGCATCAACGACTTTTTTAAAGAAGTGGAAGCCAATTTATATAAAGTGCAGTACCGGGTGTTGCTTAGCCGCTACCGGGGCCGCACCAGGTGCCCCGAATGCGGTGGCTACCGACTGCGCAAAGAAGCGCTGTATGTAAAAGTGGCCGGTGCCCATATTGGTGAATTAAGCGAAATGCCGGTACGTGATTTAAAAGTGTGGTTTGAAAAAGCGGTGGCGCATTTTTCCGAATTTGAAGCCACCGTAGGCAAACGCATCAACATTGAGATAAAACATCGCATTGATACGCTGCTGAATGTGGGCCTGGGTTATTTAACGCTTAACCGGTTGGCCAATACTTTGAGCGGCGGCGAAAGCCAGCGCATACAACTGACGCGTAGTTTGGGTTCAAATCTTACCAACTCGCTGTATATTCTCGACGAGCCGTCCATCGGTTTGCACCCACGCGATACGGCCAATTTGATCCGGGTATTAAAAGAACTCCGCGACCTGGGCAACACCGTAGTGGTGGTGGAGCACGATGAGATGATGATGCGGGAAGCCGACCATATCATCGACATGGGGCCGCTGGCATCGCACCTGGGTGGTGAGGTGATTGCTGCCGGCAACTACAACGCTATTGTAAAAAATAAGGAAAGCCTGACCGGCAAATACCTGAGCGGAAAGCTGGCCATTGATGCACCCAATAAGCTGCGCAAATGGAAGCAAAGCATTGTGGTGGAAGGTGCCCGGCAACACAACCTCCAAGACATTACGGTTGCATTTCCACTGAATGTTTTATGTGTAGTAAGTGGTGTGAGCGGCAGTGGAAAAAGCACCCTGGTGCGACAAATATTATATCCCGGCCTCAAAAAGCTGCAGGGCGAGCCAGCCGATAAAGTTGGCTTTCACCGCGCCATTTCCGGCGATGTGGAGGCCATTACTTCGGTGGAAATGGTGGACCAAAATCCCATTGGTAAATCATCACGTTCCAACCCCGTAACTTATGTAAAAGCATGGGACTGCATCCGCGACCTGTTTGCCGTGCAGCCGCTGAGCAAGATGCGTGGTTTTCAACCCAAACATTTTTCGTTTAACGTAGACGGTGGCCGCTGCGATGCCTGCAAGGGCGAAGGCGAGAAGATCGTGGAGATGCAGTTCCTGGCCGATGTGCACCTCACCTGCGAAGTATGTGGCGGCAAAAAGTTTAAGGAAGAAGTGCTGGGGGTTACCTACCGCGGCAAAAGTGTATTTGAAGTGCTGGAGCTAAGTGTGGATGAGGCCATTGAATTTTTTGCGGATGAAAAATCGGTGATTAATGCAATCAGGCCGCTCAGCGAAGTAGGCCTGGGTTATGTAAAACTGGGTCAGTCGTCCGATACGCTTTCAGGTGGCGAGGCACAGCGGGTAAAACTGGCTTCGTTCCTGGGCAAAGGAAAGGCGGCAGGTAAAATCCTTTTCATCTTTGACGAGCCCACAACAGGCCTGCATTTTCACGATATTAAAAAACTGCTGGCATCGTTTAATGCGCTGATCGAACAGGGACATTCGGTGCTGGTGATTGAGCACAACACCGATGTGATGCGCTCCGCCGACTGGATCATTGACCTTGGACCCGAGGCCGGCGATGGCGGCGGCACCTTGGTGTATGCCGGCAAGCCTGAAGGTTTGAAGGCCATCAGCAATAGCCGCACCGCAACGTTTTTATAAACTACATGTTTAATACTAGGAACCCGGCAGCACTCATGTTGCCGGGCTTCTTGTTGACAAGGGTATCATCATAAAGTTTTGGCTTTTCCTCCATGAACAACCGAAATGTCGCTGCCTTCAGAATACCAGCTTTTCTTTTTGCCTGACAAAGAACCACTGTGGCTTGTCATCCTGAGCGCAGCGAAGGAACTCAACGAGTGTATAAATAGATTTGAGAAATAGGGTAACTAAAGGTTATTGGCACTGCGGCCGACAGTACTCCGCTCAGATCCTTCGCTCCGCTCAGGATAACACATACTGACCCTGCCCAGTAACCTCAACCGTTTGTCGGTGAGAAATAGCCGAAAAAAAATCGGACACAGCCACTCGGCACATATTGCAAAAAATAAAAATACTTGTTACCTTACTTTTACTGCAACCTAAACCTGCCCCAACGGCAGTGTCATACAACCAATCAAACTAACTGCAATGAACAAACGATTACCCTTTTTCGTTTTGCTTTGCCTATGTGCTTGTTCCTTATTTGCCCAAACGCCTAACCATGTTGTCATCAGCCAGGTATATGGCGGTGGGGGGAATACTGGAGCGCCCTTTAATAGGGACTTTGTAGAGTTATACAATCCCACGAATGGCAATATTTCACTGACAGGATGGTCGCTTCAGTACGCAGGAGGGGATGCCAGTAATTGGAGCAGTAATAGGGTTGATCTTTCCGGAACGATCAAAGCCGGCCATTACTTTTTAATTGAACTCAATGGCGGCAACAACAACGGTGTAAGCCTCCCGGCACCCGATTTTTCTTCTAATGCCATCAGCATGGCTGCAATTGCCGGGAAAGTAGCTTTAGTAAATAATACCACCGTACTTTCAGGCACATGCCCTACTGGTGGTAGCATAGTTGATTTTGTAGGTTATGGCAGTGCAAAATGTTTTGAAGGAGGTAACGGAACTGTAGCACCTGACAATAGCGATGCGGTTCACCGGAAAGGTGATGGCTGTACAGATACGGATGATAATGAAAAAGACTTTTTTAAGCGAGGGCCTTCACCGCGAAACAGCACGTCGCTTCCTCATTTTTGCGGTACTGGCCTTGTTATTTCAACCATTACGCCCCAAGTTTTTTGTGTAAATGCTAGCCAAGGAGCTTCCGCCATTATTTCCTATACTGCAGGTTCACTATTATCTGGTACCGTTCGGGCTTACCTGAGTGACGCAATGGGAAGCTATGTTGCAGGATTGGAAATAGGGAATGCAGTGGCCAGTGGTAATACGGGTACTATCAACATTACTATTCCTGCCAATGCTGCATCGGGCACGGGATACTTTATTCGGCTGCATGCGTCATCAGCACCGGCTTACAGTGATCAAAGAAACGTGGAAGTCATAAATGGTGCAAAAAGTGTAAGCTTTCAGCAGGCTTTACCCGATGAAGAGGAAGTGATGTTGCGGTGGACTGTGCCTAGCGGTTGCTATGACGAGTTCATGGTGGTGGCACGTGAAGGCAGTGCCCCAACTGCAAATGATCCGGCAGGAGATGGATCTGCTTATACTGCCAACCAAAACTTTAAGGATAATGGAACCAGTTTCAATGGCGGAAAGGTGGTATACAAAGGCATTTCCAACGAGGCATTGACTACTGGGTTAACCATAGGTAGAACCTACTTTTTCTCCATTTATACACGCCGGGGTTTAAGTTGGAGCAGTAGTGCCACTGCAAGCACTTTGACCCGTACTATTCCTAAAAAAGGCGAAGTGCTGATCAATGCATTTAGTTCACAATATGCAGGGACAGGTGATGAGTATGTGGAGTTGGTAAATACTACCGGTAGGCTTATAAATCTTGCTGATCTTAACCTGTCTTATCAAGGACAAACAGGAAATGCAAATTTGCCCACAGGATTATCGGGTAACCTTGAGCCGTACAGCTTTTGGCTGCTTTCTTCAGGCACGGGCGTAAATGTGGGACAAACTAATTTAGATCGGGATGGAAGCAAGGGGGGCTCCTTCACAAACAACGGACATGTGGCCATTACCCGGAAAAAGGACAATGCAATAATTGATGCTGTAGCTTATGGGAATGTAAGCGGAGGTACTTTTATTGAAGGGAACCCTGCGCTAGGCCTTACCGCAGCTGGAGGCATACGCCGTAAAATGGATGGCGTGGATACCGACAACAACAGCAACGATTTTGAAGTAATTCCCACTGCTGCCATTGACTTGCGCAATAAAGAAAGCCGCCTGGCAAGGGAAGGAGCTGAAATATCTGCTACTGCCAGCTTGAAGCGCATATATATTACCGGTAATGCCCAAATAAAAAGCTCCATCAGTCTCACCGAAAAACTAGTACTGCAATCCGGAAAGCTTGCACTGAACGAACATGATCTTAACACCCAAAATATTGAAGGCGGAACTGCCGCCTCCTATGTACAAACCAATGGCACCGGGGCATTGAAACGGTTGGTGGCCGGCGCCACTCCGGTGCTCTTTCCGGTAGGACGCAGCACCTACAATCCCGTTACCCTACTTCATCCTGGAGACCTCCTGTGGAGGGTAAATGTGTCCGATGCCGTACAGGCCGCCAACGCCGGTGGCTCGGTGCAGCGCACATGGGACATTGCACACCTCGGTTCCTTAAACACCGGTGCAACTATTACCTTCCAGTACGATGAAAGCGACGTCACCCAACTTGGGCCGGTGTTTGACGGGTCCGACAAAATCCAGGCGTACCACCAGCATGGTGGCGTCTGGCAAAAAGCCGGCGACCCCGTTAATCCCGCAGGACCGGAGGGCGGCATCCGCACCGTAACCCTGGCTAACTGGACGCAGTTCTCACCCTTTGTACTTAGTGGCGCCGCCCAGGCACCGCTGCCCATTAAGTTTGCCGGGCTGCGCCTTTTTGGCCGCGGCACCGACCTGGTGCTGCAATTTACCGTGCACAACGAAACCGGTGTGGACCACTACAAGGTGGAAACATCTGCCGACGGTCATAATTGGGAAGTGCGTGCCCTGTTGGAGCCGCAAAGCAACAGCGGTGGCAACGTGCAGTACGAATTTGCAGACCAAAGGCCACTGGTGGCAAACCGCTACTACCGGGTTCAGGGAGTGGAACAAACCGGCTTGGTATCCTTTAGCGGCGTGGCCGTGGCCCGTGGCAAAGTAATGAGCTCCGGACTACAGGTAGCACCCAACCCAGTGGTAGGCACCCACCTGCAATACACCTGCGGCAACCTGCCTGCGGGTAAGTATACCCTGCGCATTTACAACGGCGCCGGCCAGGCTATGCATGCGGCCCGAATGACACATGCCGGTGGATGGCTCAGTGGCAATGTGGCGCTGCCCAACCTGAAAGGAGGTTGGTATGTGCTGGAACTCGCCGGACTGCAGACAACACGACAAACCTTTTTGGTCCGTTAAGCGGAGGTTTAGGTTAGAACAAGAGGGGCGTGGCAACACGCCTCTTTTTTTGCCTGTTATGGGTTACAGGAAAATTGAAGGCAGGCACAAAGAAGAGGAAATCAGCCCAAATCCGCAGTTGTCCCGTATAAATAGTCCGTAGTCTATATCTGAATTTTTTAATTTTACTGCTGAGCTTACATTAGGATAAAATATATTTTTAACGGCATACAATTATTGTTGGCTACGTAAAAACACTGCTATACTTTTACGCCCTGCAAGAACCAGAACACGCTTCTAGCTGATCCGTCCCATCTTCCTCTGAAAATTTCCTTTATACACAATTCCATTCCTGTGGTAAACAAATTTTTGTTACCCCTTTAAACTATTGTATGAAGAAAATTTTACGCAAACGATTTTTGCTGCAAACATTTTCCCTCTTAGCTAGCTTTCTTTTATTATCTATTGCTCATGCCCAAAAAGTAGCATCTGTTTCTGGCGCTTGGAGTAGCAACGCCACATGGGGGAATTCAGCTCCTCCCACAGCAGGGCAAACGGTTACCATCAATGGTAATGTAAACGTAATTGTAGATGTAGAAAATGCTGTTGCTGCATCTATTCAATTAAACCCAGGTAGCCAAAATAACACCATAGCAACTCTAACTTTTGGTTCATCAACGAGTAAACTGACGGTGGGTGGTCCTGTAAATATAGGGGAAAACGGTAATCGTCGGGGTTCCATCATTATGACGAATGGAGGAACATTGATCGCTAATTCAATTGATGCAGGTGCTGTTAACACTTGGACACCAGGTACTGGAACAATTGAATTAAGAGCAACAAATACATTGGTTACCGGCTCAGTAGATAACGTTGCCAAAATCAATGTATTCAATAATCTTACAATTAATGGAGGTACTACAACCTTAATTCAACCTATCACCATCAACGGTAACCTAACTTTGACAGCAGGTACGTTAGATGTTTCCACCCATAGTTTGAGTATCAGAAGGAACTTGGTTAATAATGGAGGTACAATTAATCCCCGTAGTGGAACAATTACGCTAAGCGGAAGTGGTTTACAGACCATCAGTGGTTCCCTAACTTCATTAACCAATTTTCATAATCTTATTGTTTCCAATGCTGCAGGTGTTGCGATAAACAGTAACGTAAGTGCAAGCGGTATAGTTAACCTAATTTCAGGAAATGTTACCGTCGCTTCCGTTCCGACTACTTTAAACTTATTGGCTGGTAGCAGTGTTAACGTTCCAGCCAATCGTACTTTTACTATTAATGGTGTGTTGGATGCAAGAGCTACAACCACTGGAACTGTTAGTGGCGATGGTAGTTTTGCTTTAAATGCAGATGCCCGCTTAGTGACCAGTAATGAAGGGGGTGTAGGTGGCTTTATTACCACAAATAACAAGAGCTTCAATGCTGCAGCCCTTTATCAATTCGAAGGCGCGACTGCCACTCCATTCCCATCCCAAATTTCTACTGCAAAGGAACTAATAGTGGCTGCCAATTTATCGCTTAATAAAGACTTCGTGGTGTCAGGGCTACTTACATTGTCGGCTGATATTTTAACCATCCCCGCAGGACGAGTGCTAACTATATCTTCTGGCGAGGCTGTATTTGGTGCCAATTTCAGTAGTGCGAAACATATCAATATTGTTGTAAATAGCTCTACTGACAAAGGCATCATTAGGCTTACCAATCAAGGTGGTAGCGCTTTAATTCCTATTGGCACTGGTGGTTATTATCTTCCTGTAACAGTAGCAACAGACCCAACACTAGGCAGAACAAACGCTTTTGATATTTCCGTATTCCGACCAATAACAGTTACTGGCACAACCGATGGTCGGGAATTTAACGTTAATGAAAAAAAACAAGTAGTAGATGCAGTTTGGATTGTTCAACGCACTGCAGGACCATCCCGAGTTGATATTAATCTTGGTTGGCCCGAAAGTTTGGAAGGCGAGGCGTTGGAACTAACTGCAGACCAAGATTTAGGTATTACTATGCATGATGGTACAAAGTGGTTGCCGGCAGAAGGTACTGGAGACCAAGCTACAAACACAGCAAGTAGGTTCGATATTTTAACGAGTCAATTTGCGCCACCTTATGCTTTTAGTGTAGCTAAAAGGTTTGCTGAGATTGCCCTCCCCGTTAAATTTGCCCACGTAAAAGCTACCCGCAAAGGTGCTGGTGTAGATGTTTCTTTCGCTAACCTGACCGAAGAAGAAGTAGCAGTTTACCATGTAGAGCGTTCTACCAACGGTTACCAATTCCAAACCTTTGGCACTCTGGCACCGAAAGCCAATAACAATGCCCGAGTAGATTACCTGCATACCGATGCTGCTCCTGTTGCCGGCGACAACTACTACCGCATCCGTGCTGTAGAAACCAGTGGCAAGCAAGTATACAGCTCCGTGGTGAAAGTAGGCATCAATGGTGCAGCCGCTTCGCTGGTTTTGTACCCCAACCCGGCTTCCAAAGCTTCTGGCATCAATCTGCAACTGGCCAACCTGCCTGCAGGTGTGTATAGCATCCGCCTCTTTAACGGCAACGGCCAGGTAGTTGCTACCAAGCAACTGCAGCACACCGGCGGTTCGCTTTCCGAAGCACTGCCCCTGCAAGGCACCGGCGCCGGCCGCTACATTGTAGAAGTAAAAGGCGCAGTACAGTTTACGCAATCATTCCTATTGCAATAAAACCATCCCATTAACGAATGGCATAAACGCCGGCAGCATTGCCGGCGTTTTTTTGTGGCCAATTTTATATCCAGGTACAAGTTCTGTCATTGCAATACGCATTTGCCGCCGTCATTGCGAGGCGCATTATGCGTTGGTTAATGCTGGTGATTCTGGCGCCGAAGCAATCTCCTTTTACTTATTAAAACTTTTTGTGGTAACGTATAGTATTAATTTACGATGCAGCAGGGGATTGCTTCGGCGCACCAAGTGAACTAAGGATATGGTGTTGCTCATGCGCCTCGCAATGACGGTAGATGGCTTCCTTGTGGATAGGGAGATTGCTTCGGCGCAAATAATGCGTTGTGTAAGCTGGTTTACTATGCGCCTCGCAATGACGGGATGGCGGCTTGCCGCAGGGTCGATGGGAGTGTTGGCAACAAAAAAGGCTGCGGGAAGCAGCCTTTTTAGAGTAGCTATTTTACACCACATTCAACCAAGTTACCTAAACCGGTTCATGCTGCGGATCAGTTTTTCGTCGGCGCGGATGCCCCTGGCCGCCAAAATAAAAGCAACGGCCATAGCAAAATAAAACACCGCCCAGATGGAAACCGTACCGCCATTAAATTCATTGATCAGGAACAGGTAAATAGCCAGCAAGGCCAGCGACAAGAAAATTCCCAGGTATACCAGGCGCAGTTGCAGCTTGCGGTTGCCAAAAAGGAAAATGGTGGCAAAGGCCAGCAAACCAACCACAACCGAAATAATGGTGAGGTACAGCGTGGTTTGGGCATTCAGGTCCACAGGCGCCACCACCTCATCGTGCAGGTAATCGCCGTTGTAAAAAGGCACTTTAAAAGTAATGGCATCAAAACCGGCCGCCAGCAGCAGCCAGATGCTTTGTATTCGTTGCAGCATTTGTAGTCGTTTTTTATTAAAGGAGCAGAATAGTTGGTAGTTGATAGTTGGTAGTTGACAGAAGGGATTATTTAGATTCAATAACTTTTCTCTTGCTATCAACTATTAACTGTCAACTGTCCACTCCTCACCCCAGCTCCGGATAAAGCGGAAAACCTGCCATGAATTTGTTCACTTCCTTCGATACGGCCGATACCTCGGCCTCGTTATCGATGTTCATCAGCACCCGGTCAATCAGGCCCACCACGGTTTCCATGTGGCTTTCCTGCAGGCCGCGGGTAGTAATGGCCGGCACACCAACACGGATGCCTGAAGTTACAAACGGGCTTTTATCATCGTAAGGCACCGCGTTTTTATTCAGGGTTATATGGGCCCGGTCCAGGGTTTCCTGTGCTTTTTTACCCGTAATATTTTTGTTGCGCAGGTCTATCAACATCAGGTGGTTGTCAGTACCGCCCGAAATAATATTGTAGCCACGGCTCACAAAAGCCTGCGCCATGGCCTGTGCATTTTGCTGCACCTGGCGGGCATACTGTGTGTATTCGTCAGATAAAATTTCGCCGAAGGCGATGGCCTTAGCCGCAATCACATGCTCCAGCGGGCCGCCCTGGATGCCGGGAAACACCGCCATGTCCAGCAGGTTGCTCATCATACGAATGTTGCCCTTCAGGTCTTTCAGTCCCATCGGGTTTTCAAAATCCTTACCCATCAGGATCACACCGCCGCGGGGGCCGCGCAGGGTTTTATGCGTGGTAGAAGTTACAAAATGACAATGCTGGAACGGATCGCTCAGCAGGCCTTTGGCAATCAGGCCGGCAGGGTGGGCGATATCGGCCATCACAAAAGCACCTACTTCGTCGGCTACGGCGCGGATGCGGGCATAATCCCAGTCGCGGCTGTAGGCCGAAGCGCCGCAGACGATCATTTTGGGTTGTTCGCGGCGGGCCACAGCTTCCAGTTCCTCGTAATTCACCAGACCGCTGTCGCGGTGTACACTATAAAAATGGGGCTGGTACAGCTTGCCGCTAAAGTTTACCGGCGAGCCATGCGTGAGGTGGCCACCCATGCTCAGGTCGAGGCCCAGGATTTTATCGCCAGGTTGCAGCACGGCCAGAAAAACGGCGGCATTGGCCTGTGCGCCACTATGCGGCTGCACATTGGCATAGTCGCAATGGAACACCTGCTTGATGCGGTCGATGGCCAGTTGTTCGGTCTGGTCCACAATTTCGCAGCCGCCATAATAGCGGCGGCCGGGGTAGCCTTCAGCGTATTTATTGGTCATAACGCCGCCCATGGCCTGCATTACCTGCAGGGAAGTGAAATTTTCCGAAGCGATCAGTTCAATGCCCTGGCGCTGGCGTTGCAGCTCCTGGTTGATAAGGTCGAAAACCTGGGTGTCTCTTTGCATGTTGAGGAGGATTTAACCGGCCAAAGCACTCATTCATTTAAAAGAAAGCGTTTGTTATTAAAGCTTATTAAACAAATTGGCTCATTTAGCCTGTGCGGTGCAAAGGTAAGTGCCGGCGCATTTGCCTGCTTGCAAACCTCAAGTTTTTGATTTGGTGAAAATGGTTAATTTCGTCCGCTTCTATGCACCGCGGCAGCGGGCAAATGCATGGGCTGATGGATGTGAGCAGGAAAGGTGAAAAGGCCCATCAAAATACAACAAAATGAAAGCAATTATTCCAGTGGCCGGGGCGGGTACCAAGCTGCGGCCGCATACATATACACAGCCAAAGGCGTTGATCCCGATGGCCGGAAAAACCGTACTGAGCATCATTATCGACCAGTTGAAAGATGCCGGCATCAATGAGTTTATTTTTATTGTAGGCTACCTGGGCGAAAAGATTCAGGATTACGTAGGCAACAATTACCCCGATATACAGGCGCATTTTGTAAAGCAAAACAACCGCGAGGGCATTGGCCATGCGCTTCGGCTAACCCGCACCGTGGTAGGTGGCGATGAAGTGTTTATTGTGTTGGGCGATACCATTTGCGAATACGATGTGGCGGCCGTGCTGGCCAACCCGCATTCAATGGTAGGGGTAAAAAAGGTGGATGACCCGCGGGAATTTGGCGTGGTTGAATTCAACAGTGAAGGCACCATGACGCATGTGGTGGAAAAGCCGCAGATACCCAAGTCGAACATGGCGCTGGTAGGAGTGTACAAGATCCGCGAGTCGGACCAGTTGTTTGAATGCCTCGACGACAACATCCGCAACGGCATCCGCACCCACGGCGAGTACAGTATTTCCGATGCACTTGATTGTATGATCCGAAAGGGGGTGCAGATCGTGCCCTTTAAAGTGGAAAGCTGGTTTGACTGCGGTAAAAAAGAAACCCTGCTGGAATCGAACGCCACGCTGCTCAAAAAGTTTGGCGATAAAGTAACCTGCCACGAATGTTATGAAAACACGGTGATCATTCAGCCGGTAAGCATCGGGCAGGGCTGCACCATTCGCAATTCCATCATAGGCCCCAATGTTACCATCGGCGAAAACACTACTGTCGATTCGTCCATTATCCGGCAATCCATTATTGGCACCTATGCCAACCTGTTTGATATTGTGCTTGATGCTTCGCTGATTGGGTCGGACACGTCCATTCGCGGCGAAAGCCGGACGTTAAATATTGGCGATAATACCAACATTGACCTGGGGTAGGTTTAACAATATAAAATATAGGTATTGGTTAGGATTGGTTCATTGCAACACCCAACAGCGTCAGGCCGCACTTGTTTCGGCAACTCCTGCACTTAATTACGTTTACAATACCAAGACCGGAGCAAATAATTAAAAACATTGTTAAGCCCTATGGCCATAGTGCTGCTCTTTTTCCCTTTCTTATTGCCTAATAGCCCATAAAAAAGACCCCGGTTGAAATAACAACCGGGGTCTTTTTTTATAGAGTATTGGTGATGACAAATGATCAACAGCGTTTTAGGTTTTCATTTGCCAGCGGCTAAATGGATGTACCACTTATTGCAGGTTCTTTTTATCCACCGTCCAGCCGGTAGCTTGTGCAAGTCCTGGCCTGGAACCGGTAAACATTTTGCCTGCCTCGCCGTCTCCTTTTAATTGCCATTTGTACCAGGCGGTTGCTACCCGTGCAAATTCACCTCCATGTGGTTGTGCATAGGTGCCGCCATGTCCTACATCCATGTTTGCTACAAAAACAGGCACATGGTTTATTTGTTTAAAATCATCCATGCCGTTGTTGTATGCAATGTCGGAGGGGCCGCCCAACAGGTACAGGGTAGGGGTATGTATTTTCTTGAGTTGCTCTTTGGTAATGCTGGGCATTCCGGGCATTCCCGACCCGGGATTACCCAATACCCCGCTATTGAATACACCAACAGTGCTGATCCTGGGATCGCCGGCCACTTCCAGGGTCTGTAGTCCGCCGCACGACATGCCGCTCACGGCAATTTTTGTAGTGTCAATTTTTCCAAAATATGGACTTTTCTGATCCTTGCTTTGTGCAATGGCCCAATCAATGGCAGTTAGCAACAAATCGGACTTTGACCTGCTTCTTTCCTGTTCGCCCGACTCCTTGGGCATTACACCAATGGCAATGACCAGAAAACCATGAGAAGCGATTTCATTTAAAAAGTTCACGTGCTCAAATGGGGAGTTGAAACAGGCTCCGTTGCCCCATGCTATTACGGGCATTTTCTCCGGTTTGCCAAATGCACTTACATCCTTAGGCCGAAAGATGGTATGCGTAGGTAAGGAGGCTTCAGTCATCATCACCGCACTGTACTTTCCGGTGCCTCCGTTTTCCACCACCCGGGAAGCCGTTTGTTGAGCAAATGATGAAAGAGAAGAAAAAACGACCAATAGAAACAAAGGAATGATGCGAAGTTTCATACGTGCATTTTATTTGAAAAAATTGACAGATAGCCTAAACGGAATGGTCTGCAGCAAGGCGGCCATTCTTCGTCAGCACCACTAATATATTAAAGGTGACTTAGATTTCAACGGCAGCCTCCATATTTGCCGGGTGCAAAGACTTCAGAAGTATACAGTTGCAGAGGGCTTGGGCATACTGCGGAAGCCGCCCGCTGCTTATACCGGGCACCCAATTGTGTTGCACTTTTGCATTGTTGAATTAGCTGCCTAATTTTCATAAAAGGTTTGACAAAGCAAAATTCCTGGCAAGCTTATGAAGCCAGCCAGGAATTTTGTTTGCTTAGGTGTTGCCAGTTGTGGTATTACAGTATCAAAGGAACTTTTTAATTGATGAATAAAGATCTGCATTTGCTCGCCCCAAGAGCACTGAAGTAAAACCAGGGAATCATCCCTGAATCATGCTGTTTTGATTCCGGGCATGCGTGGGGCTTTTTTCCCCAAGAGAAAAAAAGTAAAAACTCGGTAAAAACTATGCACACCTGAATCGCTTTTTCCATTTTTATAAATCATTATAGGTGCTAGGTTGTACCATCACATTTACCCCTGCACCACATCCAGAATGGTAAAGGTTTTAGTGCCGGCTGGCACGTTCCAGCTTACTATCTGCCCTTTGCAAAACCCGATCAGGGCCGTGCCTATAGGCGATAGAATGGAAATTTTCTTTTGCTTAATGTCGGCCTTTTCCGGCGACACCAGGGTCAGTTCCATTTCCCGGGCTGCTTTTTCTTCCCTGATTTTTACTGTGGAGTTGAGGCGCACCACATCCCGGGGCAGGTCTTCGCGGCTTACCAAGGTGGCCTTTTTCAATTCTTTTTCCAATTCTTCGGCATCGCGCCTGTTGAAGGAGGTGCGTCCTGCGCCCAGTTTAATATAGCCCATGATGGCCTCATAATCGGTTTTGGCCAGCAATAGCTGGCCACTAATTGTTTGCATGTTGTAGATTTTTATTTTAAAATATTTTCGGGTATAGCTACCCGTTAGCCTAAGCCGGCACTTGCTGGTTTCGGCCTGCCGGTGATTTCAGTAGCTTGGAAAGCATGGCCTCCCATTTGCGGGCTTTTTGCTCTATTTCGGCTACCCGGTATACATTATTGTATTTAGGGGTGTACAAAGGAATCTCTACCTGCTCTTTGTTGGCGTACTCTAACTGCAACGCTATTTTGTTTAAGTGCTGCTCCAGTTTTCCGCCCCGCAGGTCGCCGGATTGTATGGCGCCGTACACCTTTTTTACCGAACATTTTTGCACTTCGTTGAGGTAAACTACCACCCGCTTAAATTGGTGCATGCCCACCCGGATAATGGCCACCAGCCTGCGGTTGATGCCATCCAGGCTCATTATACTGTCGGCCAGTACTTCCTGGCTCGAAAAAGAGTGTTTGTATTCTAAGCCTACAATTGGGAGCCGGTGCAACATCTTGCGCATAAGCTTTTGTTTTTATTGTTTGCTGCATGGCAACAGGAGCAGGCCGGCAACCAACATTGTTGGTGCCGGCACTGCCGCCAATGGCCATAGGGAAATTGTTTACGGTTGGCTTCTATGTGAGGCGTATTGCGTCGTTAGGATGTTCTGTTGTGCCAAAAAAGGGAAAGCACCAACAATGGAATGGTCAGCAACAGCGGCATATAGCCGGTTACTTTCGAAACCAATCCCTGCTCCAGCACAAAGGCATTGAGCATCACCAGCATCAGTACGACAGTTCCGCCAATGGAAACCTTTTTTGGATTCCGTTGCATGGCAAACTTGTTTCAATAATTATGAAAATAAATAACAGCCGCAGCACCCAAGCCGGTTACAATCGGGCTTGGGCCATCCTGTTAAAGTCCTTGAAGTTGGAGAAGTAATACAACTGCAGGCAGAAGGGGATAAATTCGGGGAAAGACCAGGTATAACAGTCGCTCATGTCCACAACAAGGTGGCGGACAATACGCTGTTTTGTAATATGTTGATGTACCTGGGTCATTATCGCAAACTTACTGAATTTTTAAGGGCAATCGGGCATGCTGACACAAATGGTAAGTTAAGAATAAAGAGCATTGCTTTTAACTACTTCCACTTTTTTTTCAAACGGCCGGCTTCCTTTTGTGCAGCATTTGTGTGCTGTTCATTGTATTGGTGAAGCAACCTTTTCAAACAAAATTTTGCAAGCGAAAATCATTTGTCCTTGCCCACTTATTGCAGCCCTTTTTCAACATCGGTGCACACACCGGCATTGCTTAATTTGCACCACATGAGTGTATCGCGGATTACCACGCTATTTGGCATCGACATACCAATTATTCAGGCAGGCATGATCTGGGCCAGTGGCTGGCAACTGGCATCGGCAGTAAGCAATGCCGGCGGGCTGGGATTGCTGGGTGCGGGCAGTATGTACCCGCAAGATTTAAGGCAACAGATCCGCAGTTGCAAAGCCGCAACCTCCAGGCCTTTTGGTGTTAATGTGCCCTTGTTGTACCCCGATATTGAGCAACATATGGAGGTCATTGTGCAGGAGGGTGTACAGATCGTATTTACATCGGCGGGCAACCCCAAAACCTGGACACCCATTTTAAAACAGGAAGGGATTACGGTGGTGCATGTAGTTAGCAGCAGCAAGTTTGCCCGCAAAGCCGAAGAAGCCGGATGTGATGCAGTGGTGGCCGAAGGTTTTGAAGCGGGTGGCCACAACGGCCGCGAGGAAACTACCACGCTGGTGCTGGTTCCGGCAGTGGTGCAGGCAGTAACGGTACCTGTGATTGCCGCGGGTGGCATTGCTACCGGTGCGCAAATGCTGGCGGCCCTGGCACTGGGTGCCGGTGGGGTGCAGGTGGGCAGCCGCTTCGTGGCCAGTGAAGAGGCCTCGGTGCACCCTGCCTTTAAAAATGCCGTGACCGGCGCCGGTGAAGGCGATACAAAATTGTCGTTGAAAAAGCTGACACCGGTGCGCCTGTTGCACAACCGGTTTGCCGCAGCCGTGCAGGAGGCAGAAGCCCGTGGCGCCAGTGCCGGCGAGCTGCAGGCCCTGCTGGGCCGGGGCCGCGCCAAGCGGGGCATGTACGAAGGCGACCTGGAAGAAGGCGAACTGGAAATAGGACAGGCAAGCGCCTTGGTTTCCGAAATAATGCCTGCCGCTGATATTGTTGCCCAATTGTGGCAGGAATGCCGCTTGCAGCTACAAAACATGGCAAAAAATATTACCTTCATCCCGTGAAGCGATGGGTGAGATTGCCAATGACTGCAAATGAAATGAAATGAAAACGAAAATCTTCCTGTTTATCGGTGTGGTTCTGGCCGGATGTCTGGCTTCCAAAACCAGCATAGCCAATACCGGCGGAAATGGCGCAACAGAAACTGTCAGCAAAACTGAAATTCTGGGCACCGTATATACTGCCGAAAGCCGCAAGCCCCTGCGCGATGTAGTGGTAACGGCTTATGCCAATAACAAAAAGGAAAGCCGTGCCCTTACCGACGGGGAAGGCAATTATTCTTTCAGCGACTTGAAGCCTGGTGTATACCGCCTTGTATTTGAGCGGGAAGGATACCGCAAGGTGAGCCGCGATAAGGTAAAGATCAAAACCGACGACGGCTTTCAGCTCAATATCGACATGGAAGAAATCCACGACTTTGACTGGGTGCCGGGAATCTTTAATTTTTCCGGCGGCGAGTAAATAATTTTTGGCGCGTTTAGAAACGGTAGCTGCTTCCTTGCAGTTGCCGTTTTTTTTTATGTTTAAAATCCAGGTGTGAAAAGTGGCATGTTAGAAGAGGCTAAATTTTTTTTTTGGTCATGATGAGCACAACGAAGCATTTAAGCCCCGGTGCGGCCGTGTTTCTTGTGCTTACGAATCAGCCATGCCTAACCTAATTCATTTAGCCAAACAATGAAACTGCTGTGAGGACTGGTGTAGTGGCATTATAGTTTACTTTTTGCTCCAATTCTTCCGTCACCAAATGCCGCTGTGTGCCACACGTCCCAATGCCGGCCGTTGTGCCGCAATAGGGAAATGCCGTTTACCTTCCAATCCATATTAAATGCCTTGTTTTTAAATAATGGCCAGGCTTCAAAGTACTGGTGTTTTTGCAGGTCGCGGGTGGCCAGGGTAATGTGCGGGTGAAAAGGCCGGTGTTCTTTTTTGATGTTAAGGGTGGGATGCGCAGTAAGAGCGCCGTCGAGGTTTTGTTTTAACTGCTGTAAGGCCTCGCTGTGCTGTACGGCCACAAAAATGGTTCGGGGCTTAAAGGAAGAAAATCCCCGGGTACTAAGCGGAAATGAGCTTTGAACTTGGGCAAATAAATCAATTTGATGGATCAATTCTGTTTCTGCTGCAACCGGCATCCAGTGAGGCGGCACCAGCGTTATGTGTGCCGGCGATTTTAGCGCAACCGTGCAGCCATAGCGATCCCGGAAAAACTCCTTCCATTCCAGCACCTGTTCATTAATATCTTGGGGCAGCACCAGCGCCACATAATACATGCGGGCAGGATCCTGTGCTGTAGCTTTCTGAGTGGGCTCCATGTTGCGCATTTAAACAAATAGCAACAATGCCTGTACCACAAGCCTCCATTTTGCCGGTTGCTTAGCCCGTGGTTTTAGAAGTCGTCCTCTTGCCTGGAGTTATTGATACATTTTGGCTGGGCAACAAAAAGCCGTACCCATAATAGGTGCGGCTTTTTGATTGCTTTATCAGTCTTTTTCCACTTGTAATCCCGCTTGGTCGCGGGTAATTTTCAGGCCCTTGTGTTTGTTCAGAAAAGTGCGGTGCTTTTCATAAACAGCCGCCGGCTGCTCTTTGCCATCAATAATGAGTGCTCCGTTTTTTTCCTCGATGTGATAAGCATCTTTTTGAATCAGTCCATCGGCAGCAAGGCTGTTCACAAAATGTTCAAATTGTTTCATTTCTTCGGCAGCTGCGGCCATTTGTACCTGCGCCTCCTTCATGTGCTGCTGCACTTTTTGTTGCAGTTCTGCCTGTTGTACCTGCAACTCTTTATTATTTTTCAGGTGCACCAGGGCTTCCTGCGCTTGGATCAGCGCCACCGCCATTTCCTTTTTAACTGCTTCCATTTTTTTCTCCGAAAGTGCTGCTGCTGCCTGCATTTCTGCGGCCTGTTTTATTTCGCCGATCATGGCTTCCAGTTTGTGCTCGTCGGGAAGGGTTGGAACCGACAGTTTCAGGTCCTTTAGCGTTCGTGCCAGCTCGGCCTGTGCCCGTTGCAGTGCCTGTTGGGCTTCCTCGAAGTTTTCAATTTTGGCGGGTGGCTTGGGCGCCCCGGCAGCAGGTGGGGGCGGAGGCGGAGTGGCCTGGCCAATGCCCGTAAAGGTTGCGCAAAGGACAAATGCGGTTGCGGCAACCGCTTTGCGGAAATGGATGTTCACCATAATAAAGGGTTTAACGTTTCACGAATAGTTTCGTACAAGTATACGATTTAATTCGTAGTTGTATGCGCCGTCTGTAATATTTTGCCGCAGGTACTAACTTCAACCCCGCTTTTTTGCTTTATTCCAAAGCACCATTTTTTTAAAAATTTCCCCGCGTTTATAGCCCTCCGTTAGCGCTTTAAAAAACATCTATTTATTTCTTTTGATAAGTTGTATCCGAGCACCGGTTTCTTCCTATTTTTATTGTGTGTTGATGGCCATGCTCCAAGCTTTTATTTTTTCCGGCATCAGGTAAGGAGCCGCACCAACAATTGTATAACAACCAATAGAAGCATGTTTTTTGCGGTATATTTTTAAGGGAGGTATTGAGTATGAAGCCGTTTGATTTTTTGTTACTTCCGGAAAACGAGCAAATGGACCTGCTCTATCGATCCGGAATTTATTTGGGAAAATATAAATCTGGCAGGGTTGTCAAAGTGTTGTATCAACTGAACTATTTTTACGTCGAAATCGTATACCGAAAGTATCGCAGCCACATCAGTTCGTTGTGTTGTTTTGAGTCTACCGAACCACTGGACCCATACCTCGACCGCATCAGTATTGAGGAGTTGATCAGCTGCTGATGCACGGTATGCGGGCAATGTTGCTGATTGCTCACAATGTACTTGCTGTATTGAAATACAAGCCCACCAATGATTAAAATGAATCCGCCTAAATATGTAGTCTTATATGCCGACGACGACCCCGATGATGTAGCACTGGTACAGGAGGCATTTACCCGGTATTCGGACAATGTGGAACTGGTAACAGCTACCGATGGGTTTGAGGCCCTCTCTTACCTGACCGGATTGGGTAACTTCGACCCGGCTCCCTGCCTGGTTATTCTCGACATCAACATGCCGCGGCTGAATGGAAAAGAAGCCCTGAAAAAAATCCGCGACCTGAACCGGTTTTCCGAAACTCCGGTAGTGCTTTTTTCCACTTCTTCGCTGCCGCATGATAAGGAATATGCCCACCGGTTTGGTGCCGGTTTTATTACCAAGCCACTTAATGTGCGGCAGATTGAGGCCATTGCAGAAGAGTTTGTGTCGCATTGCGCCGACGACATCCGTAAAGGGATTCGCAGACAAACATCCTGAGAAGCTCACCTTTTTTTTCGATAGTACCACACCTGGCTGCCCTACGGCGGCCTGTGGTTTTTTTGTGCCTGCTGTACCCAACAAATTTTCAGGGCTGCAGGTGCTCCAACAATACTTGGGGCAACTGGGCACCCGGCACCACGCGGTGGCCGGCATCAAGTAAAAGGGCTTGTTGCGGCATATAATATACTTCGGCAGTAGCGGGGTCCTGTACCAGCGTAGTGCCGCCAGAGGCTCTTATGGCCTGCAGGCCGGCAGCGCCATCTGCATTGGCACCCGACAGCAAAATGCCGATGGTGCCTGCACCAAAAACCTGCACAGCCGATTCAAAGGTTACATCAATACTGGGCCGGCTGTGGTGTACTTTTTCCGAATCATCCAACGAAAATTGTTCTTTGTTTTCGAGCAACAGGTGGTAATCGGGGGGAGCCAGGTAAATATGGCCCCGCATCAGTGGTTCTTTGTCTTCCACTTCTTTCACCGGCAGCCGGGTGCGTGACATCAGTAGCCCGGTCAGCACCGAATCGGCCGATTGCTTGCGGTGCAGCACTACCACAACCGCCGCATGGGGCAGGGGCGGCAAAGCTGCCACAAGGGACAGCACAATTTCCAGACTGCCCGCCGATCCACCAATTACAACAAGGCGTTGTGGCCCTAGGCTATTTTGCGCCATATTTTCTCTTTTTCGGCAATGGCCGCAAATTTTGGGGCAATGCCCGAAAAGCGTATGTTTTCTTTGGTGCCCAAAACAAGGAACCCCAGTTTTTCCAGGCTTTCGTCAAACAGTTGCAGCGCCTGGTCCTGAAGGGTTTTGTCAAAATATATCAGCACATTGCGGCAAAGAATCAGTTGAAACTCGTTGAACGACCGGTCTGATACCAGGTTGTGCGTGGCAGTGATCATGCGTTTTTTAAACCGGTCGTCAAATTTTGCCCAATCGTATTTAGCGATATAATAATCCGAAAATTCGCGGGTGCCCCCCGAAGCAATATAGTTTTCCGAATACTGCTTCATATGGCGCATGGGAAAAATGCCCAGCCTTGCCTGTTCCACCACTGCCGGGTTTATATCGGTGGCATACAGCAGCGATTTGTGCAACAGGCCAGCTTCTTCCAGCAAAATGGCCATGGAATACACTTCCTCGCCGGTGGCGCACCCTGCATGCCAGATGCGGATAAAAGGATGCGTGGCCAACACCGGCAACACCTGGGTGCGCAGTATTTTGTATGCCTGCGGGTCGCGAAACATTTCGGTAACGTTTACCGTTATTTCCTCCACAAAACGTTTCAGGTAGCCGGCATTGGAGCGGAGGTGGTACAACAGCTCGGCAAAAGAAGGAAACCGGTCTACAATAAGCAACCGGTTTACACGCCGCCGCAATGATGCACGGGCATAGTGGCTAAAGTCATAGCCATGTTTTTCTGCAAGCTCCAGCAGCAGCAGGTCCAGTTCGTCCTCTTTAATGATAGCCGTTTCTGTAGGGTTCACGTTCATCTTTCTTTTCTGTGTGCAGCAAAGTGCAGGTGTTTTGTCCCGAGGTCTATCTCAAATAACGCTCCAGCAACGCCATTAGTTTGGGCACATCCACAGGTTTGGAAAGATAATCGTCGGCACCCGCTGCCAGACAGCGTTCCCGGTCGCCGGACATGGCCTGTGCCGTAACGGCAATAATGGGTATATGCCCCCAGTCCGGGTGGCCTTTGAGCAGGGGTATGGCCTGGTAACCATCCATTTCGGGCATCATTATATCCAGAAGCACTATTCCCGTTGCTGGATTTGCCCGCAGCAGCTCCAGGGCTTCTGCAACTGTTGCTGCCGATATCACCGTATAACCTTTTGACCGCAACGTGGCGGAAAGCGCAAATATGTTGCGGCTGTCGTCGTCAACAATCAGAATGGGATCGGGCATGCAGGTATTTTCATCAAAGGTGCGGCAAGAAAATTAAGGGCAGGAAAGGCATGCAATAAATCTTTAGAATACGGCAATGTTTTGTACCCTATTTTTTACGAATGCAGCCTGCCCTATTCCTGAAACAAAAAAGTTACCGGCTTGTTGCCCGGTAACTTTACAATAATGAGTTTGTGCTCGCTTCTGGCTATTTTTCCTGAGGGGGCTGAATTGGTTAGTGTAAAAACAATTCGCGGAAACCCTGCGGGTCCGTCTTCATCAGTTTGTAGCAGAAAGTCATCAGTACAATGGAGGCAATGAGCACGGCATCCACAAACTGGTGCCTTTGGGGGGTGCGTTGGTTTTGGCTAAATAAGTTCATGTTTGATTTTCTTACGGTTTTTCGGATTAAAAAGCACACGGCACACCGGAGATAAAGCCTGGTGTGTCGGGTACAGGTACATGTCAAAATTAAAGAATAGCCGCCAGCTTTTAGGCCGGCGGGTTTTATTTACGCATTATAACCCGAACTACGGTTTCGGGACTTGCTGTAGAATGGCTGTGGTGTACGTCCAACACCGAATAATCGTGAATGCGGTAACCCTGGTTGAAATGTTGTAAAATGTCGTTGTCGTAACGAAACAGGTCGCCGCGTTTGCAGGCCTGGGTTAAACCTTCTTCACCGGAAGCGTTGGGTACTATTACTGTTAATTGCTTTTCCATATGCTCAATTTTGGGAGATGAGAACAGTAAAAAAGCTGTGCCGGGGCTTTTTTCTAATATACAGTTATTTTGGCGGCTGTAAAAATAAACACCGCCCTGCCACCATCCAATCCATTTTTGTACCGAAATACGCAGGACCATGTTCAATGGTGCAGGATGCGTATGGCAGGCAAAGGGATGGTTTGTTTTTGGGGCCCACGTAGTGGCGTTTGGAGGTTTTAGCGGGAAGTTTTGCCTTAGCAGCAAGCCATGAGCAGACAATTTGCTATTGTATTTTTTTTGCTCCCAAACCATTCCTGCCCCCAGCTTATAGCCCGCCGGCACTAAGTTTCTCCACCTCTACTACCTTACACCGTTGCCGGGGCTTCGGCCCATTGTTTGGCGGCTTTGTTGTTTCGGTCCGTTATTTCTTTTTGGAGTTCCTTGTTGATCATTACGCCGGCTTTGGCACCTTCGGCCGCTGCCACCACCACAAAGTGCATGTCGCGGTCGGCATCGCCCGCTACGTATAGCCCGGGTGTGGATGTTTGCTGGTAGCGGTTGGTTACCACCACGCCTTTTTTGCTCACCTCGCAGCCAAAGGTTTCGTAGAGGTCGCAATGCTGGGTATAGCCATTTACAAAAAATATGGCGGCACAGTCGCGGGTAGCGCCGTTTTTAAATACAATGCGCTCCAGTTGCGTACCGGTTCCTTCCAGCCGGTCAAAGGCATCGTACACCACCTCAATGCCATTGGCCCGGAGTTGGGCTGCATTTTTGGCTTTTACATGGTGGCGTCCGTCGGTATAAAGGGTTACTTCATCGGTCCAGCCCTTTAGTGCCAGCGCCAGTTCCCAACCGTCCTTATTGCGGGCATAAATACCCACTTTTTGATCCCGCACTTCCCAGCCGTCGCAATAGGGGCAATGAAACACCGAATGGCCGTAAAACTCCTGGAAGCCAGGCACCTGCGGCACATTGTCGATGAGGCCGGTGGCGATCAATAATTTTTTTGCGTGGTACAGCGTACCGTCTTCATCACGTACTGCAAACAAGCCTTCGCTGTTTTTGCGGGCATGGGTAATTTTTTTCATGATGCGCCTCACGCCGTATTTATCCAGTTCGGTATGGCAGATGGCCAAAAAATCTGTGGGCAATATATCGTCGCGGGTAAGGTAGTTGTGCATGCCATGCGAGTACTGGTTCCGGTATCTGGCCGTGTCAAAAACCAACACGCTTCTGCGGCACCGGCCCAGCACCACTGCTGCGTTCAGGCCTGCCGGCCCGCCGCCAATAATGATACAATCCTGCAATTCCATTCCTTTAATTTGTGCAACCAGTATCAAATACGGTGCTAAGTAGCTGCCCTGTTGCAGGCCCGTGTTGGGTAGTCGTTGCTATTTTTAAATATACCGTTAGCGCAGCCGGCTTTGTATATACCCATTGTAGGAAATCTGCTGGCGGTTATTGCTCAAAGCAATAAGGGTTGCATATCCATTGGGGTTTACCTGCAGCACCAGTTCCCTGATATCGGCACCAGATTGAGGCCTGATGGTAATTTGCTGCCTGTTTTTATTGCCGGGTGTTACTATGTATTCAAAGCCGGTTAAAGTAAAATCCATCCCGCCGCGGCCCGAGTTGATGGGTGCCGTATATGCACGCCCAAAATAAGGCAGGTAGCTTTGTACCGTATCGGGGCTGACGCGTAGAAAAAAGTCGGGGGTAACCTGCCGGGTGCGGCCACCCGTGGGGTTAACCGATTGGGGTATAAAAACAAACCTGCGTGTTTGCAACAGGCTGTCTGCATTTACGTTGCTCCCCTGTATGCCACCTGCGGTACCACATGCCGTATACCCAACAGCGGCCAACAAAAGCATTATCAATAGATAAGCATTGCTCCATTTCTTTTTCATAGGTTTCTCTTTGTGTAAAAAAAATACCTGCTCAATCCCGTTCCGTCAGGGCTTCTTTGCGTTGCTGCTCCAATGCGGCGGCTTCCTCCGGTGTTTCTTCCCTTACCGGTGCATCTTCTTTGAAAGGATAATGCGGGTTGGTTTCTGTTTGCTGCCCTTCGGGTTGTAGGGGCTTTTGTTTTTCTTTATCCATCTGTGTTTTTGCCTACTTACTTCCGAAAATGGGGCCAGATTGGAAGCTAGTGCCGCATCTTTGGACGGTGCCCAAACAGCTTTAACAAAAGGCATACAAAGGACCGGACCCTATCCTTGTTTTAAGCCGCGGATCTGCTGCAACATCCGGTTGTAGTGCGAACCCTGCCAATACACCCGGCTGCAATGCGGGCATTGCCAAAATTGCTGGTGGTGGCGGAGGGTTTGGGGTTGCAACAACTGCAGTACCGCCTCTTTGGCTACCGGCTGCAGTGGATGGTTGCACACCATACAGCGCGAAAAGGGGCGTAAGAGGTGGTAGAGCTGAAAATAGGATAAGACCCCTTCCAGTTGTTGCGGGGCTTTTTCCGTATCAACAAAAAAGGATTGAAGAAATGGATTTTTGGAAAGTGCCCTGTTTCGGGAAAGCAGGATGCGGTTTTCGGTAACCGCCGTTTTTAATAATTGTGGTTTACTCCATGCCGCATTGTAGGCGGTATCGAAACCCAGCATACGCAGCAGCCGGGCAAGCCGGCCCAGGTGCACATCAGCAATAAACCGGGGCGCGGTTTGCATACAGCAAAAAGGGTAAAATCATACCGGAAAAAAGGGTCGGCAGCAAATAAAAAGTAGTGGAGTGTTGGCCAATGCTATCAGGCAGGGCTATTAATAAGCACATACAGCAGGGCGCACATCAGTGCAATTACTGCTGCTGCCACCAGCAGGTTGCGGAAAAAATGAGGCCGGAATAATCTGCTTAATTGCAGGGAAAGGGCTTTCATGGAATAGATTTATAACCGAAAAATAGCGGTCTTTTATAATGTAATAAAGCAGGGATGCCGCTTTTTTGGGGTACTAAGTATTTTCTTTAGGGCTTGTAATTTACTGCGGGCGGCACTATTGTGGCCTTTTTATCAAGGGGTGCTTTTTTCTGTTGAGTTTGGAATGATTTTTTATTTACTCCACTGTGCCCCGTTTCAAAAAAATAAAGGGCAAGAAGTCACCTCCTACAAAACCCAACATTACATTTTTATGTCAAACGCAACCCTGCAACCGACCAAGACCAAGAAAGTGCTGATTATTGAAGACGAAGGCGACATGTGCCTGCTGCTCAACATTATGCTCAACGGAAAAGAAATGGACCTGGACCATGTAAAAAACCTGGAGCTTGCCGGCGAGTACCTCAAAAAGGAGCAGCCCAACGTGGTAATCCTCGACAACAAACTGCCCGATGGGTTTGGCATCGATTATATCAGTCATATTAAAGCCAATTACCCGGCTATCCGCATCATTATGATCTCGGGCTTTGATGGTTCCGCAAAAGACGTGGCTATGGAAAACGGCGCCGATATTTTTCTGGAAAAGCCTTTTACCAAAACCCAGTTGTTTGATGCCATTGCCCAATTGATGCCACAGTAACAAGGGGAATGCTCTTGCTGCCTTTTCCGGCATGGTATTGCGGGCGGCACTGGTTGGGCCAACAAAGGTTTGCTACAGCAAACATGTAGGCGCAATCGTTTAATCATAAAAGCATATCTATGGCAAACGAAAAAACGGTGCTACTGTGTGATAATAGCCAAGAGCAATTAATGGAATTGAATGAGTCGTTAACCAAACAGGGATTTGCAGTTGCCAGTATTACCGATGCCACGCAACTGGTATCGGAGGTGCAGCGGCAGCGTCCTGCATTAGTGGCAGTTAATCCCGATATGAAAGGGTTTAATGCTTATGATGTTTGTAAAAAAATAAAACAGGATTTGGGCATTCCAATTATACTTATGATTGATGCCAATTCATCGAGCCGCAACACCATTGATGCATGCACTGCAGATGATGTAGTACACAAACCGGTGGATAAACAAATCATTTCCTTCTTGTTGCAAAACAACTTTGCAATGCACAGCAAAAATGAAAATAGTTCAGGTGCAGTAAGCTGATATAGTTCAGCAAGCGGTACAGGGCCCAATGTTGATGTAATCAGCGTTGGGCTTTTTTATGCCCATCCCTGCCTGCCCTCCTGATTATCGTATTGTTTAGGGTAGTGCACCTTCAAAAAGTATACTAAATGGTATTGGTTCCCTTATCTAAGCCCATCAAAAAAAGATTAAACCCGAAAAGTGCATTCCAAACCGGTGCATTTTGCTGATCCCTATTCATCGATCCGAAAATATTCCATCCCGCTTAGGAAGTTGTTGCCAGATGTTTTCAGGATCGGGATTGTTAAGTTTAAAAATGGTAGGTTTTTTCCACATAAATACCTCAGAATGAATGAATAAAAAGTTTAAAGTATTATATGTTGAAGGAATGAATCTATTTGGGTAGGTATTTATAAACTGGAAATCGGGCTTAATTTTTTAACAAATCCAAAACTATTCTTATAACGATTGCGTATTTATCAACGGCATGCCTGCTTTTGTTCCTTGTAGCAGATGCTGTCTGTCCCCTTTGAATTTTGCTACATCCAACCTCCAAAAGAAACGCCAGTTTTCTTTTTATTCATCAAACCCCTTACAATGAAACGGAGTTTTACAACCCGAAGGCTACGGCTATTCGCGGGCCTTGCGTTGGTGTCTGCAGTGGCGGGCATCCTCATGGCTTCAAGCCATCGCGAAGCACCCATGATTGCAGATGACCCGACCGCCGACAACACCGATGTGTATGCATTTCGCAGTCCTACCAATGCCAACAAGGTTATTCTGGTAGCCAACTACATTCCATTCCAGCTACCGGATGCAGGGCCTAATTATTACCACTTTGCGGAAGATGTTCGTTATGAAATTCATGTAGACAACAATGTGAACACCAAAGGAGACGACATTATTTACCGCTTTACCTTCAAGCGGATGAATGAAGACCCAACCACATTTTTCTCCGTACGGTTGGGTAAGGAAAACCTGAAAACTACCTACACCCTGCAACGCAGCGTAGATGGCGGAAAGTCGTTCCAGAACATTATCACCAACGGAAAAGTACCGCCTCCCAACATTGGCCCCCGCTCTATCAGTTCGCCGGTTGGCTTGAATGCGCCTGATTACAACACCTTGATGAAGCAATCCATCATGACGGCATCAACTGGCGAACGTGTATTTGCCGGGCAAATTGAAGATCCCTTTTTTGTAGATGCCGGTGGCATTTTCGATTTGGGCGATGCGCCCCGTACCAGTGGCGGCATGCCCAAAGATGTATTGCGTTGTAAAAATGTACACACCCTGACATTAGAGGTGGATATTGCCACGTTGCAAAAGGACAAAAAGCCGGTAGCGCAGGCCACCAGCATTCTCGATCCCAATTACGTAATTGGTGTATGGGCTTCTGCCAGCAGGCAAAAAATTACCGTATTAAACGGCAACGGCACCAAATCTTACGAAGGAGATTGGGTACAGGTTTCAAGGTTGGGCATGCCCCTAACCAACGAAGTAATCATTCCTATTGGCATGAAAGACCGCTGGAACTCGGTTACCCCATACGAAGAAGCAGGCCTTTTTGACGAATACTTCTTTAACCCCGAACTGGCCCTGTATATGGATGACGAACAGTTTGGCAGCGCCGTTCCTGCATTGAAGCCTTTACGCATCCAGAAAAAATCATTGGGTGCATTTGGTTTTGGCAACGGGCAGAACGGGTTGTATGGATTGAAGGGTAGTGCTGCCCTCAATGGCACCGCACTGGCAGAAGGTGCCTTTGGTAGTTTGCTGCTTCCGGCAGCAGGTAAACCCCGGTCGGTAGATTTATGGCCCCTGTTCCATACCGGCGTACCCAATATGCGTCCGTACCAACTGGCGGTAACCAAAAACGAAAACCCACTGGCTCCCGGCAAACCCTTTATCCACAACTTCCTGCCCAACGGTGGCGACATGCTCCGGCTGAACATGGCTGTTCCTACAACACCACGCAATAGTGCCGATTTCAGTAATCTTGGATTATTGGGTGCTGCTGTACAGGTAGGTACCAATCCTAAGTTTATGGATGGCGATATCAGCCTGGAGTTTATTCCCAACATGGATGGTTTCCCTAATGGACGCAGGCTGGAAGACGATGTTACCCGCATTTCGCTACAGGCAGTTGCAGGCGTGGTACTGGCAGCCATTGGTCTTCCGTACGACGATTATGTTCCGGGTAGCTTGGAATTCTTTACGCCTAAGGCTTTGGGCGTGGCAGGTTACAATACCGGCATCAATAAAAACGATGCGGCTCTGATGGCTGAATTTCCATTTGTGCAGGCACCCTATGCAGGCAACGGCCCCAATGTATGCAACTGCGATGGCAATGACCAATCGGCCACCAACGAAGCTGCACGAAGCGCATCAACCGGTTCTGCAGGCATTAAGCTGCGTGCCCCCGAAATGATGATGAGCACCCAAAACCCGGTAGCAGGTGTCAACACCATCAGGTACCATGTTGCCGAAGCGGCGCAGGTACGCATTGTGGTATATGATGCAGTAGGCCAGCCCCTGAAAGTATTGGTGAATGGTAAAAAGGATGCCGGTACGTACACCGTTCAGTGGAATACCTCGGGCTTAACCAAAGGCACTTATATGATTTCGGGAAGCAAGAATGGTGTTGCTGCGCAAACCCTAAAAGTGATGAAGCAATAGCTGCATTTTTGCCCACCTGGGTTGTGCAATTATAATAGACAACCTGGCCGTACCCATCCAAAACAAGGAACAGCATCAACATTCAAAGGTGTCCGTACCTTTTAGTACGGACACCTTTTCCACCCTTTTATTACTGTTATGAAGCGAAAATTTACTCCATACATTTTACCGCTTTTATTCCTGTGCGCAGTAGGTTTTGTAGTGCTGCGATATTACCAGGGCGAAAGAAGTGAGTATGTTGCCTTTTACCCGTTGCAAGAACGAAAAGGCGCTACTGCTTTGGCCCCCGAATGGGTTTCCACAAAGGGCCGGGCCGAAAGCCTGATCCGTGTGGTTCGCGATAATCCGAAAGACATTAAATCTACCATTGCCCTGGCCACTTTATACATTCAGGAGGCCCGTGTTACCGGCAACAGTACGTACTATAATATTGCTGCGTTGAGATACCTGGACGCTGTACTGGAGCAGGATGCGCAAAATATAGAAGCACTAAGTTTAAAAGCATTGGTAAACTTGTCGCAGCACCATTTTTCGGAAGCCCTAGTTTTGGCGGAACAGGCACAAAAGGCAGCGCCCTACAATGCATTTGTCTATGGCCTGCTCATCGACGGAAATGTAGAGATGGGCAATTACGAAGCAGCAGTAGCTGCTGCAGAAAAAATGATTGAGCTGCGTCCCGACATTCGTTCCTATTCCCGCATTGGTTACCTGCGTGAAATTCATGGCGACCTTCCGGGTGCTATCGAAGCGATGGAACGGGCAGTGAAAGCAGGCGGAGTGGGCGATGAGCCCACATCATGGGTGCGGGTTCAATTAGGCAGGTTATACGAACAGGCTGGCGATTTGCCCCGCGCTGAAATGCATTACAACATTGCACTCGACCAGCGGCCTGGATATGCATATGCGCTGGCGGGCATGGGCCGCATTCATCGGGCGAAAAAAGAGTGGGCAAAAGCTATTGCCTTTTACCAGCAGGCCGATACTATAGTAGCTGATCCTCTTTTTAAGGAAGAACTGGCGCAATTATATTTCGACATGGGCAACAAGGAGCAAGCAAGAAAATTATTGCACTCCGTTATTGAAGAAGTTTCCGACGCAGTGAAACAGGGCGAAGACGACGCCAGTGCTGCACACCATGCAGGCGACCAGCTTGCCTTTGGACATATGCTTTTAGGAGATTATGATGCAGCGCTGCCCCACGCTTTGGACGAATACAACCGACGTCCGAAAAACATTGAAATGGCCGAACTGGTGGCGTGGATCTATCACCTGAATGGAAACAGCGAAAAGGCTATGACCCATGCAGCAACCGCACTCAGCACTGGTTGCGCCAACCCCAGGTTGCTGGCCCGTATGGGATTAATTTATGCACAGGCGGGTGCCAACGAAAAGGCCAAAAGCATGTTACAGGCAGCAATCAAGAACCAGCCGTTTTTACCCGGGCAACTGCAGCAGCAAGTATCTTCGGCCCTGCAAAATTTATAGCCATGCATTTCCACCGATATAAGGCAACGTTTTTAAAATGCTTTTGTTCCACTGCCGTTTTGTGGGGATGTATCAACAGCGCCCAGGCACAAAACAACAATCCTTCCTTTGCAGGTGTAGTGCAGGATGCACACAGTAGGAGCCCCATTGAAGGTGTGTTGGTCAGAAATCAGCGCAGCGGCGAAATCACCGCCACCAATGACCTGGGCAGGTTTTCTTTATCCAGCAAGTTTCAACAAACAGATAGCCTGCAACTTTCTGCCATTGGTTTTGCAACCAAGAAAATTAGTGTAGTTGATGCGATGACAGTGCGGAATATTTTGTTACAACCAGATATCGCCCAATTAAAAGAATTAACCCTGGTTGCCGGGATAAATAAGCCGTTGCACCAGATCAGCAAGCTGGATATAAAAATGCGCGGCATCAATAACACACAGGAAGTACTGCGCATCGTTCCGGGGCTGCTTATTGGCCAGCATGCAGGCGGCGGCAAAGCCGAACAAATTTTCCTGCGCGGATTTGATATTGATCACGGTACAGACATCAGCATTTCGGCCGATGGATTGCCGGTAAACATGGTATCACACGCCCATGGCCAGGGTTATGCCGACCTGCATTACCTGATTCCCGAACTGATTGAACAGGTGCAATTTGGTAAAGGCCCCTACGCAGCAACCAAAGGAAATTTTGCTACCGCAGGTTATGTGGACCTGCAAACAAAAGACCGGTTGGGAAGCAATAGTGTAAAGGTGGAGGGTGGTCAATTCAACACGCTGCGGACGCTGGCCATGGTGCAGTTGCTGAAAGACCAGAATAACAGGGGGAAAGACTTGTATGTTGCAGGCGAGTACCTGTATAGCCGCGGCTTTTTTGACGCACCACAAAATTTTCACCGGCTCAACCTGTTTGCCAAATACCTGCAGCAGTTGAATGCCAATAATCAATTGTCCGTTTCTGCATCCACTTTTTCCAGCAAATGGAATGCATCGGGACAAATACCCGAGCGGGCTGTAGCCAGTGGGGCCATTTCTTTTTTCGGCGCCATCGATCCCAATGAAGGCGGCAATACCCACCGCACCAATGTAAATGCCATTTTAAAAACACAGCTGTCGCAAAACACCCTGCTGCGCAACCAGGCTTATTTCATTGCGTACGATTTTGACCTGTTTTCCAACTTTACCTTTTTCCTAAACGATCCCCTAAATGGCGACCGGATCAGGCAAAGTGAAAAGCGAAAAATTCTTGGGTATAACGGCAGCTATCATGTAGCATCCTGGTGGGGCGCTACAGCCGTAAACACCGAAGCAGGCTTAACCCTTCGTGCCGATGCAACAAGCAATAGCCAATTAGCGCATACCCTTAACCGGGAGGCGGTGCTGGAGCAATATCAATTGGGTGATATTCGCGAGACAAATACCGCTGGCTATGTACAGCAAACCATCCGGTGGAGCGACCGGTTTACTACCAATGCCGGTCTACGGGTAGATCATTTTGCCAACCAGTACCGCGATGATTTGGCCCGTACAAAACGATCGAAAAATACGGCCATTGTAAGTCCTAAAATAAACCTCACCTACCAATTGCACCAAGCCATGGAACTGTATGTAAGTGCAGGCCGTGGCTTCCATTCAAACGATACGCGGGTAATGGTGCAAACCACGGGACGCAAAGCCTTGCCTGGTGCCTGGGGCGCGGATTTGGGGGTAAGCGCAAAGCCTGCTAAAAACCTGTTGTTGCATGCGGCACTATGGTATCTTTCCCTGCAGCAGGAGTTTGTGTATGTAGGCGATGAAGGTATTGTAGAACCCAGCGGCAGCACGGTACGGCGTGGTGTGGATGTTTCCGTTCGCTACCAGCCCATTGCCAAATTGTTCCTGGATATGGATGCCAATTTTTGTGATGGATCATTTGTAAACGAACCAAAGGGTGCCGATTACCTTCCTTTATCACCCCGCTTTACCAGCACGGGCGGCATTACTTACAAAAGCACGGTAGGTCTTAACGGAAGCATCCGCTACCGCTGGATGGGCGACCGGCCGGCAAATGAAGAGGCCAGCGTAGTAGCAAAAGGATATTTTGTAACGGATGCAGTGGTGGCTTATACCAAACCCAAATGGGAGCTTATGCTAACTGCACAAAACTTGTTGAATACCCGTTGGAAAGAAACACAGTTTGAAACCACCAGCCGGTTGATGCAGGAACCCTCCGAAGTAACAGAAATTCATTTTACACCCGGTACACCCTTTTTCCTAAAAGCCGGTTGCACCTTGTTCTTTTAAAATAGCAAACCAAATGAACATCCAAGCGAAAGTTGTTCGGTTGTTGCCGCTTATTGCATTGCTGCTGATTGCCCAGGTTGCTGGTGCCCACACCATCAACTATGCCATGGAAGAAGCACCTACACAACAGGTGCTGTGGTTTTACCTGAAGCTGGGTGTAACGCATATAATACCTTACGGAATAGACCATATTCTTTTTGTGGTCTGTCTTTGCCTGCTTCAAACAAAATGGAAAACTATTTTGTGGCAGGCAACAGCGTTTACCATTGCCCACTCCATCACGCTGGCGCTAAGCAGTAAGGGCATCATCCAGTTGCCTGCCCAAATAGTAGAACCAATCATTGCACTGTCTATTTTATATGTGGCCATTGAAAACCTGATGGCCCGCCAGTTGAACCGCGGAAGATTGGTGGTAATATTTTTATTTGGGCTGATCCACGGCCTTGGCTTTGCCAGTGCGCTGAACGAAATAGGATTGCCGCGCAACCGGTTTTTTGAGGCCATCATCGGGTTTAACCTGGGCGTGGAGTTGGGGCAAATTATGGTGATCGCTGTTGTATTTGGCTTGTTTATTCTTCCGTTCCGGAATAAGGCCCTGTATCAAAAAATAGTTATTTACCCCAGTTCCCTGATCATTATTTTAATGGCCGGCTACTGGACCTGGCAACGCATCAGCGGAGTGTGAGCTTATTATTTCCTTTTTGTCCATACACAAAAAAGCCCTGTTCCCCATTTATCAAGAGGGCAGGGCTTTTCTAGTTCGCCGATTGGTTGCAATCGCCTGCAATAAAATTGCTGCACGTTTTTACAAAGCAAGTATTTGTTTCAACTCCGCTGCACTTACCGTCAGCAGGTTTACTTTGGGCAGCCTGCGGGTCAGTTCCTTCCAGTTTGCATCCTGCTTAAAAATAGACCGCAGCATGGGCAGGGCCTTATCCAACTGTTTGTTGTTGGCAAGGGTAATGGCCGTCCAGTATTGCATCTCGAGGTTTTTGGGAAACATCTTCATGGCGGCGCCGTATTCCTGCATGGCTTTTTGCATGTCGCTTTTTTCCACGGCCAGGTCGCCTGCGTTCATGTGCTCGTAAGCAGTGTGCACCCGGTACAGCCGGTTCAGTTCTGTAAGTGGTGCGGCATGGTCGTCTACCCTGAGGTCTACCAGGCGTTCGTTCCAGGGTTCGCCCAAGCTGCGGCCCGGCACAACCAATATAGCAGCCGATTGCCGGCCACGAATGTCGCCGCCGGCTCTTTCTGCAGCATCCAATGCCAGCAGCATCCGGTCGGCAAGGGGCTGGCCGGTGCTTTTTTCAAAAGCTGTAGCCATGGCCTGCGGCACTTTGTCGGTCAGCATCATATTGGCCTGCACCGAAAACTGGTTGCCGGTAATATGCCCGGCATAATCAATACAGGCTTTGCCGGTATGCACGGCCACATTTCCTTTGGCGTCTACAATGGCCACCTGACGCACTTCGCGGCCACTGTCGGTTGCCAGCAGGCTGTCGAGTGCCTTCCGGGCAGTAAGGCCGCTGCGCAGCAGGGCCAACCCGCGTATGCCAAACGACTTGTTGGTAAACGATTGCGTGGCCACAGCGCCAACACCTGCTTCCGCCCAGCTTACAGCCGTGCCCACCGAAAACCAATGACTTTGTACGGCAACGCCCATTTCGCCGGTAGCCGAATCGCGGGCCACAATGGAGTAGGTATGGGCAAGTGGATCATTCTGCTTATAGACCTGTGCCCTGGTGGCAGTAAAGCATCCCACAGCAAGCAACAGGTACAAGGGTTTTCTCATGCTTTTTCGTTGTAAAATAAAGGTACGGGTTCATGCTCTTTGGTTGCCCCTCTGCATATAAAGCAACAAGCACAGCTATAATATTTTTATATTTGATGCACCAAATACTAGGCTATGAGACAAATACTCCTGCTGTGCACCGGTTTGTTCCTGTATTTATCTGCCGCCGCACAACAAAGGGAAGAGGGCTTTGACTTCCATTTCAAACCCACTACCAATGCACCCCGGTATTATGTTGTAACAGAAAAAAAAGAAGGCAACTGGAACCGTAAGGCCTGGTACCTGCCCGAACGGGGCATGGCCATGGAAGGCTGGTACCGGGATGAGGCCTGCAACACACCGCACGGGCCTTTTATCTGGTATCATAGCAACAGAATGATTAGGGAAACGGGCTCCTATGCCGATGGAAAAAAGCTAGGTACCTGGCTGCGCTACGATGAAGAAGGCCATATGGTTGACTCGGCAGCATACGAAGGGGGGCGGCGCAAAGGCATAGGGCTGGGATGGTACCCAAGCGGCATGCCTTCGGATTCTTCCTATTTTGACGGTGCCGGAAAAGGCACAGAAGTACATTGGTACGAAGAAGGTACACTGCAGTCGGCCGGGTACATCATCAACGACACCGCAAAAGATGGCCGCTGGAAATACTATCACCCCAATGGCACCCTCATGGCCACCGAAGATTATAAGGGGGGCGAACGCATCGATTGCCAGTGTTTTACAGAAACAGGCACCCCTTTGGATACCGCAGCCTGCAAAGAACAGGACGCCGAATTTGTTGGGGGGCAAAAAGGATGGACCCGGTTTTTGGAGCGCAACCTGAATCCGTCGGTTCCTGTAGATAAAAGGGCTCCTGTGGGCACCTATACCGTAGTAGCACAGTTTATTGTGGAAAAAGATGGCTCTATCAACAACATCAAGGCCCTGACCCACAATGGATTTGGAATGGAGGAAGAAGTGGTGCGCATGCTGATTAAATCGCCCAAATGGGTACCCGCACAGCAGTTTGGCAAAAAGGTAAGGGCCTACCGCCGCCAGCCGGTAACCTTTGTGGTACAACAGGGATAAGTTTTCTCGAGAAAATCACAACGGGTTGTAATAATCAGTGGTACCGCTTAGTACCCTGGTCCATTGGCGCTGGTGGCTTACCTGCCATTTGGCGTCGCCCTGTTTATTCCAATCGGCGCCTTTCAATTGTTCCCGAACAAACCCCCGCACTTCGGGGTGCACAAACAGGGGGTGCTGAAAAAACCACTCCCGGTCTTGTACCAGCATGTTCCAAAATGCATCGAAGGAAGGGAAGGGCGTACGAAACACCTTGGTTTCATCCAGGTCATCATTGTAGGTGCTGTGGTGCCACAAAAAACTTCCATCAGGTTGCCGGTACAGGGAGCCGCCATATTCTTCGGTGCTGATGTCAAAATACAATTCGGGCTTCATGGGTGTAAAATTGAACAAAAACGGCATTGGTACCGCAGTAAGGTAGCACAGGCTTAAGCCCTCCTGAAAAATTATTTTCCCTTTTTAAAATTCAGGCCTATAAAAGCATGGAGGCTGTTAACCTATTTTAACAACCATACCCCTGTTGTTTCGGGTTAGCTGCACGAGGTTTGCAGCATTAAGCATTGTCAGCCCTTAAAGCAGCCCGCTGCAACTATACGTATGAATAAAAAAAGGATACTTCTCTGCCTGGCCACCTCGTTATTTTTTGGCGCACAGGCACAGGAAGAAGACCGGGAACCACCGGTAGAGATTAACACAGCCAGGCCAATACTTTCAGAGCCGCGGATTTATGGAAAAATCATTGACCCCAGAACCCGTAAGGGTGCCGAAGGGGTAACCGTGCAAATTTATGCAGCCCTGCCCGATACGGCCGAGGCTTCAACCGGTTCTTTGCCGCTTAAAACATTAATAACCAGGGCCAACGGCGATTTTAGCTTTAGCGGCCTTCCCCCTGCCGATTCCTTCCGCCTCGTGGTTTCCTCGGTTGGTTTTGAGCAGGTGGAGCAATGGGTAATGCCGGCAGATGCCACAGGTACCGACCTGGGCAATATTACCCTTGAAACAGCGGTTCAAACCCTCTCAGGGGTAACGGTTTCGGCACAGCGACCCGCCCTGCAAATGGGGGTGGACCGCCGCATTTTTACCGCCGACCAAAGCCTGACGGCAACCGGTGGCACTGCTGTAGACCTGATGAAAAATATTCCGTCGGTAACGGTAGATGTGGATGGAAACGTGCAATTGCGCAATGCGTCGCCCCAGATTTTTGTGGATGGCCGCCCCACCATTTTAACATTAGACCAGATTCCGGCCGATAATATTGAGCGGGTGGAACTCATCACCAACCCTTCCGCCAAGTTCGATGCTTCCTCCAGCGGCGGCATCATCAATATTGTTTTAAAGAAAAACCGCCGCGTGGGCCTCAACGGAATTGTTTCGGCCGGCGTTGGTAGTCCTAATATTGCCACGGGCAACGTAAACCTGAACCTGCGGCAGGGCAAATTCAATTTCTTTACCATTGGTTCGTTCAACCAAAGCGGCGGCCGTGCCCGCAGCCAATCGGAGCGGCAAAACAAAGACAAAGGTTTGCCCACATCGTTTTTCAACCAGCAATCCTGGAACGACCGGCTGCGCCGCTTTGGATCGGTGCGCTTTGGACTGGACTTTTTCCTCGACAACCGCAATACCATATCGGTAACGCAAAACATCGTGAACGGCCGGTTTACCAACGAGCAGGAACAGTACCAGCAGTTTTTAACCTCCGATCGCATTTTGGAAAGAACCGGCCAGCGCCTCTCCAACAGCAAATCGAATTTTGAGCGGTACAACAGCCAGCTCAACTACGTTCACAAGTTTCCGCAGGCAGGCAGAGAGCTGTCGGCCAACGTAAACTACAACTGGGGCAGCGGCGGCGACAATACCATTATCAACAACACATTTACCAAACCCGATGGCAGCCCTTTTGCTTCGCCGGCACGGCTGCGCAATGTGGGCGACAACACCAGCAACCAGGTAACCGCACAGGTGGATTATGAAACCACACAGGGCGAAAACGGGAAGCTGGAAACCGGCATCCGCACTTTTATAAATAACCAGCACAGCATCTTCAATTCTTTTTCGGTAGCCAACGGGCAGGAAACAAAATTGCCGGTAAGCAACAACTATAAGTACCGCGAACTGATCAATGCGGCCTATGTAACTTATACCAACAAGCTGGGAAGTATTGGCTACCAGGCAGGCCTCCGTGCCGAGCATTCGCAGTTTGACGGCGAACTGGTGGACAGTGCCCGAAAGTTTGGCTATGCCTACCCCGAATCATTCCGCAACCTGTTTGATGCCCTGTTCCCGAGTTTGTACCTGACCAAAGAGGTGGGCGACCGCCAACAGCTGCAACTCAATTATTCGCGGCGTATTCGCAGGCCGTCTTTCTGGAACCTAAACCCCTTTGTTGATTTCAACGACCCCCTGAACATCAGCCGCGGCAACCCCGAACTGCGCCCCGAGTTTACCAACAGCATCGAGTTTAACTACAGCACGGATTATGGCGGCAATAACTTTTTGGGATCTGTTTATTTCCGCAACAACCAGGGAGATATTACCCGCTATAGCGATACCCTCACTTCGGCGCAGTACACCCAATTTAATAACCCGGCCATTGATTCCAATGCCATCCTGAGCACCTTTGTAAATGCGCAATACACCAACCGCCTGGGTGCCGAGTTTACCCTGCAGCAAAAGTTTGGCAAAACCTTCGACCTGACGCCTACCATCAACTTTCAATACCGCAAGGTGAAAGGCCGTGTAGGCGACCTGGTGCTGGATAATTCGGGCTTTAACTGGGAAGCAAAACTGATTGCCAACTACCGGTTTATGCCGGTAAACGAACGGTCGGTTTTCAACAACTTCAGCCTGCAGGCCATTGGCGAATACGAGTCGCGGGAAGTGGTGCCGCAGGGCGTACAAATTCCAAACTACAGCCTGGATATGGCGCTGCGCAAAGACTTTGGCAAAGCCAAAAAAGCAACCCTTACGTTTAGTGTGCAGGATGTATTCAATTCGCTGCGCTTTGGATCGGAACTGGAAACCGAATATTTTTACCAGGAAAGCTGGAGCCGCCGCAATGTGCGGTCCTTCCGGCTGGTATTTTCGTACAAGTTCGGCGACATGAACTTCCAATTGGGCCGAAGAAATGAAGGCCCGCAGCGCGGCGGCGACCGTGATGAAGGATAAAGTTGTAGATAAAATATAATGGGATAAAACAAATAAGCCATGGCAGTGATGTCATGGCTTATTTGTTTATAAGTAAGAGGGTTTGGCTCCGTATTTAGGTTTATGCATTGTGTGTATTATGCCGTGTTATGCCGAACTTTTTTCGGCATCGCTTACTTGCAGCAAGTACCAATATTTCTGGTGCTTCAGAAACGCCTTACGGTTGTACATTCCAACATGCACCAGGTGCCTGTTTTCGGGGGAAGCAGTTTACGTAAGTAATTGTTTTTTCATACACACCGATTCTTCCAACCCATCGTAGGGCGGGTAATTGGGCATAACATTATAACCGCTGCGTTGGTAAAGCGTGCATGCTGTGTTGAAATGAATGCTTGTTTCTAAAACAGCATGGGTGTACCCCTGTTCTATTGCCCATTGTTCCAGCTCCTGCAATACCCTTTTGGACAAACCTTTGCCGCGGGCCGCTTTCTGTACAAACATTCTTTTTATTTCCACGGTTTGCTCATTCCAGGGCTTAAAGCAGCCGCAAGCCACCGGCTCGGCTCCGGCATACACCACAACGGCCGTTTTGATATCGGGCACTTTGTTGAACGGGTCGTAAGTGGCCTGGTCTTCGTGCAGCTCGTTCCATAATTCATGATCGAGTTGTTGTACCAGGGCCTGAAAATGGGGATGGGCCGTTGTGGTTCTTTTAAGCATGAATGGTGTCTGCATGTATAAAAATAATACAGGACCTATTTCCTACAAGGTGTTTCAGGTGCAAATTAACTGCAGTGCACAGTTGCAACAACTACCCATAACCATTACATTGTATCAAAAAAATATGCAAATAGCCACTGCATGCATAAGCAAATCTCTGGTTGCTTTTTTATTGTTTGCCAGCTGGGCATGTCAAAAGCCATTAGTTAAAGAGCCACCCGGTATTTCCCCTGTGGAAAGCAAAACCGCAATAGCTGCGGCTGCAACAGCATCTGCTACCGCCATCTGCGATTACAACTTGGACGAAGCCCAACTGAAAGCCGCAGGGTGGACCAAAACCTTTGAAGATGATTTTTCGGGCACCCTTACTAAATGGAACATTTGGAACGGCGGTGCTTACAACAACGAATGGCAATTGTACCAGCCCCAGAACCTGCAGGTATCCGATGGCAACCTGGCTATTGCAGCAGTGAAACAAACCGCCACCGGCCCCACCACGCCATTTGATGCCACGCCCAAAACTTTTCATTATACCTCTGGCCGTATCGAATGCAAAACCAATGTTTCTGCTGGTGTAAAAACACCCAAAGTGCGGATGGCCGCCCGCATCAAGCTGCCCGCCGGGTATGGTTTGTGGCCTGCATTCTGGAGCTATGGCGACCCCTGGCCAACACAAGGTGAGATTGACATACTGGAAGCCAGGGGGCAGGAGCCAACAAAGTACCTGACCAACTATTTTTATGGCCCCAAGGCCAACAACAATCTCGTACGGAATGCAGAGGGTTATATTAATGCCAATATGGACCTCACGCAGTGTTATCATGTGTATGAAATGATCTGGGAAAAGAACACTTTGTCGGCGTATTTGGATGGGGTGTTGGTGGAAGTAAAATCGGGTGACTATATTCCACGCATGTTTGGAAAAACCCAGCGCATTACTTTGAATCTTGCAGTAGGCGGCAATTTTTTTTCCAACCTCGATCCTGCACAGGTGCAGGAAGGAACCATGTATGTGGATTGGGTAAAAGTGTTTACGTCCAGGTAGCCAATGCTCCCTTGTACATTGTCCCGTCCCGTAGCCTGAACTTATTTCCGTATGCGTTATCTTGGGCATCTTCAACAATGCGTATGAACCCGTTTCGATTGTTTTTTGTTTTTGTCGTACTCCTCTTTGTTTCCTGTACCGCCCCAAAAAATACAGGCCAACAAAGCGGCACCTGGACCACTTTATTTAATGGCCAAAACCTGGAAGGCTGGGTGGTAAAGATTGCGGGTTATCCGCAAGGTGAAAATTTCGGGAATACTTTCCGGGTGCAGGACGGCATTTTAAGTACCCGGTACGATCAGTATGGCCAGTTCAACAACCGGTTTGGTGCGCTGTACTTCAATAAACCATTTACCAATTACCGCCTGAAAGTAGAATACCGCTTTGTGGGCGAACTTACGCCTGGCGCACCTGCGTGGGGCCTTCGCGATGGCGGCATTCAATACCATGGGCAGGCGCCTGCTGCAGTAGCGCTGGATCAGCAGTTCCCGGTGTGTCTCGAGTACAACCTGCATGGCGGCAATGGCAAAGACGAGCGGCCAGTAGGAGAGATCTGTACGCCGGGAACTAAAGTGGAAATAGGGGGTAGCTTAAGCGCATCGTTTTGTACACCGGCAACGGTTAAGCGCACTTTTCATGGCGACCAATGGGTTACTGCGGAAATTGAAGTTCGGGATGGTGTGATCAAACACTTTGTGAATGGCGAGGAGATTTTACAATATGCAAACCCACGCTATGATACGGCCCATGCCGTAGGCAAAACCCTGATCAAAAATGGCGATGCCCGCATCAGTTCTGGATACATTTCGTTGCAGTCCAATAGCCACCCGATGGATTTTAGAAAGATCGAAATTCTGGAGTATCGGTAAGATAAGGAACGAAAGGCTAACAAAGCCACCAGGATTGGGTTATGGACCTTGTTGTAGTAGCCATCTTAATTTAAAATGGCCAAAGGCATTCATCTAAAGAAGTTCGGTCGATTTGTCAAACCCTTTCGCCTGCCTGATGGGCAAAGCAAAAGGTTGACAAACGCATGGGTACAGCTGTGTGTAAACGGATTGCTTTTTGGCTTAGTTGAATGTTTTTGTAAAAAACGCAACCAACTTTTCTTCACTCATTTGCGAAGCGGTGCTTTCACCTGTTTTTGTGTTTTTAAACTGCGGTGTTTCACCCATATATTTTATCAGTTGTTCCTGCACCTGGCCGGTGCCGGTAACATGCAGTTCTGTTGCGTTTTGCAGGTGTCCCAAAATTTCCTTGAAGTACTTTTGTTGCAGGGTGCGCTCCGAATTGTTGGCGGCATTTTCGCTGGAGTTGCGTCCCTGGCTACTGCTTTTTTCGTGGGCCAGCACAACAAAATCGCCTTCTTCGGTTTGATCCCTTCCTACAATAATGGCTTGTTGCGCATCCATCCAGATGCCGAACTGCTTTTTGTTTTTCGATGACATATAATTTGCTTGTTGGTTAATGGGTGTAGAAATACAGGTTGGCCAGGCCTTGCCCGGTTTCACTAAAGCTACGGGGATACAAACTGGCAGGCTGTTAATGTTTGGCCAGGGCACAAGTACCCTCTTCTTTGTAAACAATTGGATGCAAACACGGACGAGGTAAAAGAACACTTGTAAGTAGCAAGTAAGATAGGTTGTGCCACCAGGTGAGTGTGCTATATTTTACCACATTAGTGCAACAATTATCATAGCGCCACTTTGATGTTACCGGCCCACCTGTTATTTTGATGAGTAAATCACCTTTGCCCATGAGTGCACAACCTCCCAAAAGACCTGCTGCCTCCCGAAAGAAAGCAGTTAAAAGTACGGCACCACGCACCCCGGTGGCAGAAGCGCCATCAGGGATCGGCCTCGAGAAAGACATGATTCGAAAGGTGCAACTGGCACTATCCAACCACGAATTTTATCACGGCGAAATTGACGGTATTTGGGGACTGGAAACCGAGCAGGCCATGAGGAAGTTTCAACACGCAAGCAGGCTTGCAGAAACAGGTGAACCCGATGATGAAACGCTGCAACTGCTGTTGGTAACAAAAGATAACGTCCAGGCACCGCCTGCAACAGGCCCTACAGATGCTGCAAACAACAAAGCCGCAGCGGTTGCCGAAAACCCAAGCTATTGGCTGTTAAAGCTGTCTTCCCTGTGGGACCTGAACCAGTTGCAACCCGGAGCGCAATGTTATTTTCATACCAACCGCGGCGATGATATTCGTCCGGAATATAAAGGCACCCTTGATAAAATACAACCCGGTGATTTGATCATTGGATTTGATATGGTGCGGCAGGAGCACACCCACACATTTATTGTTGACAGGGGCATTCACGAGGATGCCAGCCTTGGAGAGATCATATCTTTTCATGTACACGAAGTGCTTCCCAATCCTGTGCCGGCCACCAGTTTCGCTACAAATCGCCAGCAATACGACCGGCTGGTGCGGGACAATGGTGTACGTTTTTTTCCAGGTGAGCAAGCATTAATTGTAGCCGTGCTCAAAGAAGGGGGTTCGCAAAAAGGGCTCGATATTATTGACCCAAAAACAGGAACAACAGAAACCATTTACCTGCCCGGCTATTTTACCGAAGGCAACCACCGCCAAACCGAAGACAAGCTGGGTTTTGAGCACGACTACCAATCGCTGGCCACCGTTATGGCCATGAAGTCGGTAAGCCCGCCGCTGGCCATCGGGCTGTTTGGTAACTGGGGTTCGGGCAAAAGCTTTTTTATGGAAAAGCTGCACTCCGAAGTGGAAAAATTCAGCCAGCTTAAAAATGCAGCCTTTGTAGAAAACGTGGTGCAGGTGCGGTTTAACTCGTGGCACTATGCCGATACCAATTTGTGGGCAAGCCTGGTAAGTGAAATTTTCCAGGAACTGCACAAGTATGCAAAAATAGACAACAAGGAAGACGAGCTAACCCGCCTGCAACAATCCCTAAACCTGGCAATGGGGCAAAAAGAAGCCGCTGCCGCCAACCAGAAAGAACTGGAGGAAAGGGTGGCCAGGCTGGAAGGCCAAAAGGCGGAGCGAAGAAAAAGGCTGGAAGACTTGTCAGGCATTGGTTTGATCAAGTTGGCGCTATCGGACAAGCATGTGGCCAAGGACCTGCAAAAGTTGAAAAACAAGCAGGTGGAAAAGATTTTGGAGGACGTGAATGTAATCGAGAATACACTTAAAAAAGCAAACTCTTTCCGCTTCAAACTGGCTGCATCCTGGAAGTTGTTACAACAGGCAAAAGGTTGGCGATGGGTCATGCTCCTGCTGTTGGTGGTGGCTGTTGTTGCAGCATCTGTACTGGCCGCCGGCATAGGTAAAAAAATTGTGTATGAACAATTTTTACCGTTGGCGGGCCTGTTTACATCAGGTGGAGCGGCTTTTGTAAAATATTTAAGGAGCTATTGGAAGCCGGCAGTAAAAATCATCAAAGAAGGAACAGACCGGTTAAACAGCTTGCTGCAAACGGCACATGCTAGACCCGATGAAATAAACCCTGAACTGAATGCACAGCGGGAGGAGTTGAACTTATTGAAAGGGGAAATTGAAGGACTAGATAAAAAGATCAATGCTACGCGACAACATATCGATGAAATTGCATCGGGTGCCCGGCTGGCCTCGTTTTTAGAGCAGCGCACTGCCGATGAAAACTACAGCAAGCAATTGGGCCTGATCTCGCTGATTCGAAAAGATTTTGGCCGGCTCGACGAATTGTTGCGGATGCAGTTTGCCACGAAGGAGGGCCAACAAGTACACAACCCGTTGGATGTTCAGTTAAAGATTGACCGCATTATTTTATACATCGACGACCTCGACCGCTGCAATGCCGATACGGTTGTAAAAGTGCTGGAAGCCATTCACCTGCTGCTGGCATTCCCGCTGTTTGTGGTAGTGGTAGGTGTAGATCCGCGGTGGCTCAATAATGCGCTGAATGAAAAATACGCGGTTTTATTTGGGGGCAGGCAGGGCGCAGAAAACAACGGCAGTAATGGTTTTGCTGCTAACGCTTACGATTACCTGGAGAAGATCTTCCAGATTCCATTTTGCCTCAAACCCATCAACAACGAAGGCCGCGAAAAACTGATCGCATACCTGGTGAAAAATGAGATGGCGCAGCAGGAGAAAACCCCGCATGAAATAAATGGAGCAGTTGTTTCAGGTAAAGTCCCTGCAGGTACCATCAAGGAGCAGTCTACGGGCCAGTCAGGCGATACTGGCGCTGCAAACAGAGCAATGACAGAAAGGAAAGATCCTTCAATACCTGCAACAGGTGACTCGCCGGAAATTGTTACAGCAGCCCAAGTGCGACTGCTTACCGACCGCATTAGTTTTTCTGCCGACGAATTGTGTTTGATGCAAAAGCTGTCGGCTGTGTATGCTACATCGCCCCGCACCATTAACCGGTTTGTCAATATTTACCGCATTATTAAATCGCACCGGAGCCTGTCCACCACTGGGCCTTTTTCCAACGACGATTATGGTCCGTTGCTGGTGGTGCTGAGCGTGGTGGTGGGGTTTTCGGGACAGGCACAGGACTTTATTGCCAAATTGAAAAAGGCGCCAGCACACCAGTCTTTTGTAGACTTTTTAAAAACCGGCGACCTGGATCTGCAGCTCGAGCAATCGGTGAATAATTGTTTGAGCGAAGAGCTGCGCAACCTTGCCTGCAGCCACTTTCAAAACAACATGGACCTGATCTCCCGGTTTTCGTTCCGCACATTGCTGTAAGATAAAGGTAAAGGGAGGGAAGCCTTCCGCTTTTCTAATGATCCTTTATAAGTGCGTTGCCAGGGAAGGCTGAAGCCTGGCTGCATGCATTTGTTGTACCCTTTACCCGGGGGTGGGGTTGGGTGTGGCCTGTAGAATTTTAAACGGCAAAAACAACCGTTGATTTATAGTGCCAACAAGCTGCTCGTATCAAGATACATTTACATATCTTACCAGGAATTATTTTAAGATATGGTTGCGCAGGATAATTTTTTACAGCTTAATAAAGCAATGAATGCCTCAGGCGACGTGGTATTCAGCGATCAGGATTTTGAGCAGTTGGCTACTTATTTTAAGCTGCGGGTTTTAAAAAAGAAAGAGTATTTCAACCACCAGGAACAGCACTGCAGGTATGTAGCCTTTGTAAATTCCGGTTGCCTGCGTTGTTTTCATACCGATGAACGCGGCACCGAGTTAACGCTGTTTTTTGCATTTGCAGGCAACTGGGCCGGGGACAAAACCAGCTTTTATTCGGGTCGTCCTTCTATCTCCAGCATCCAGGCATTGGAGTCTACCGAAATTATTTATGTAGATAAGCATAACTGGGAAACAGCTATGGATGCTATACCGGCTTTTGAAAAATGGTACCGCAAGCGTTCGCGGGAAACACTGGAAGCAACACAACGGCAGTTTGTTTCGCGGCAAACAGAATCGGCAGAAGAAAAATACCTGAATATGCTAAAGAACGAACCCGATATTGCCGCCCGTATTCCGCAGCAATACATTGCTTCTTATTTTGGCATCAAACCGCAATCGTTAAGCCGCATCCGCAAACAATTTTCGTCGGTTTCAAATTCTTAACATAGGTGTATAAATTTAAATACGTGCCCCGGTACTTTTGATTTGTCATTGTTCTTATCCACCCCTGCACACGCAGGAAAAATTTTTAAAACATGCAAACAAATCAATTACCGGGCGGCATCACCTATCACGGCACCGGCAATAACTTCAACCTGCTGGGCCATTCCATCACCACTGTTTTTTCAAAGGGAGCAACAGGCGGCGCCTATTATGTTTTTGAGGTAGTAACGCCCCCCGGCCTTGGCCTGCCCATGCATGTGCACGACCTGGAAGACGAACTGATATATGTGGTGGAGGGCGAGTTTGAGATTTTACTGGGCGAAGATCAATTTGTGGCCAATGCCGGCGACAGCATTTTCTTTCCAAGGGGCGTGCAGCATGCGTTTCGCAATGCAAGCAGCAAAGCGGCAACCGCCATTTTCACAGTATCGCCAGGGGCAAGCTTCGAAGTGTTTTTTGAAAAGCTTGCAGCATTGCCTCCCGGCCCTCCCGACATGCAGCGGATCATCGACATTTTTGCCCAGCATGGCATGGAAGTACTCCTGCCACAAGCACATTAAGCCTGAATGGAATTGAGCGCTTAATAAATCGATTTTATTATATCGCATTAACGCCAACCTAATTAGAGCTGCGGTTTAAGGCCCTGTCAAATTTTAGAATAAAAAGGTAAGCAAAGCTCCGCCGGTTGTGGCTTGCGGCAGGTGTATAGCGTTTAAGCTTAACCCATCCGAATCTATCTTTCCGGCAATATTCATTGTACCAAAGCACCTGTTTTCCATCCTTAATTTTTCTTTTCCGTAGTACTTAGTTGGCAAATCACTTAGTGATCCGGGCCTACCCATTTGCCTGTTTGTTAGGATACCATAGGTGTAAGCCATGCCGGTTTTTTAGCCCCTGCTCCGGATGGGGCCACCCTTCAGCATTCGTATACAGCCATCCTTCCTGTTTCTATTTTTTTAACTACATACACACAAAACCATGAAAAAGACAATCCTGAGCTTACTGCTTATGACCGCTTTGTTTGCCTGTAAAAAGGAAGACAAGAACAACAACGAACAAATATTTTCGGGACCTAAACAACAGTTTCACGATGGCAAGGCGTGGAGCTGGATTCGCATGACCAAGGCCGGGGTGCCCCTGCAATTGGCCATAAGTGTAGACGATGCCGCCATGAACTCTTTGCCCACCGCTGTAAAGGAGGGCGAAGGAGGCCATCATGCGCATGCCAACAGCATAGTTTTACCCCTGCACCAAAAGGCTATGGATGCCACGCTTTTTAAAACCATCGGTATTGACTGGAACCCGGCCGGGCACGAACCTGCAGGCATTTACACCACACCGCATTTCGATTTTCATTTTTACCTGATTACTGAAGCCGAACGCCTGGCTGCTACCGATATGGGCAGGCTAACAGCGCTGCCAAACGCCGCATATTTGCCGCCAACCTATTTCTCCACCGGGCCTGTGCCGCAGATGGGCACGCATTGGTTGGACGCCACATCGCCAGAACTTGCCCCGGTAAACCCTGCTCCGTTTACGCAAACTTTTGTGTATGGCTCGTATGATGGCAAAGTGAATTTTTATGAACCCATGATCACCCTGGATTATTTAAAGAAAACGCCTTTGCTGGAACGTGCTATACCACAACCGACAAAGTTTGCGGTGGCAGGATATTACCCAACAAAAATGATAGTGGTAAAGCAAAACGGTGTAACCCAAATTATTCTGGATGGCTTTATCAAACAACAAGCGTCCTAATTCATACAGGGAAACGGTAGCCTACTGGCTACTGTTTCCTTTTAAACCAAAATGAATACCATGAGCAAAAGATTATTTACAGCAGCCGTATTTATTTGCGTTGGTGCACTAGCTGTAATTGGCTGCAATGCAGATGCAAATACGACAGCTAACGATGAAGGGCTGCAGGTCACAGCGTCCATAGAGAATAAGGATAGCCTGGTGGGCAGGGGCAAATACCTGGTGAGCATTATGGATTGTGATGCATGCCATTCGCCAAAGATCAGGGGCAGCTTTGGTCCGGAGCCGGACCCCGATCGTTTGTTGTCGGGGCACCCGGCCAGCATGCCGTTTCCGGCATTCGACACTGCCGATCTGCAATCATTTGTATTGTTCAACCAGATGTCCACGGCGGCTGCAGGCCCCTGGGGAGTATCGTTTGCAGCAAACCTTACTTCCGACGAAACCGGTATTGGTAACTGGACGGAGGAACAGTTTTTTAGGGCGCTTCGCAAAGGCAAGTTTAAGGGTATGGAGAATGGCAGAAACATACAGCCCCCAATGCCCTGGCCCACTTATTCCGCCAACCTAAAGGATGAAGATATCAAGGCAATATTTGCTTACTTAAAAAGTACCAAACCTGTAAGCAATGTAGTGCCAGCTGCCATTGCCGGCCATTAGGGTAAATGAGAAGTATGCAGCTTACGCAAGGTTATTTCTTTAAGCGATTAAACGCATTTCAATATAATACAGGATTTTGGCTCTTATTTCAATTGTACCAGTAATGAAGAAAACAATACTGCTGCCTATTATAACCTGTTGGTTGTTATGCGCCCAACTGTATGCACAAAAAGGGTCAATAGATAGTTTAAAGCAGTTGTTGCAGGGCAAAAAAGCCGACACCAGCCGGGTGCAGCTGCTTAACCAGCTTGCCTTTGCTTATTTGTACAACCGCCCCGATACCGCATTTATACTAAGCCAGCAGGCCCTTATTCTTTCTAAGAAAAACGGCTATGAAAAAGGGGAAGTGGAAAGTTTGCGGCAAATGGGCACATCGTTGATGTTTACCAGCAACTACGAAAAAGCACTGGAGTTGCATTTGGTTGTATTGAAGTTTGCAGAAAAAATGCAGGACCAAGATCTGAAGCAGGCGATGCTAACCAATATTGGCATTGACTACGGTGTTCAGGGCGACTATGTGCATGGGGTTAGTTATGCACTTCAGGCCCTGGCGTTGGCGCAGCAACTCGATAACAAAACAGCCATCGGTATTTGCCTGGCAAATCTTGGAGATTTTTATGAAAAATTGAATGTGCTGGACTCGGCCCGGATGTATACCAATATGGGCTACGACATGGCAACCAGCCTGAAGCATCCAACCCTTACAGCCATCACCTTAAATAATTTAGGGAACATATACTCAAAGATGGGACAGGATGCGGTAGCTATGGCTAATTACCAGTTGTGCCTGCCTGTTTATGTGCAGGAAGACGATGTTGAAGGTTTATGCGAAGCATACCTCGGTATGGCAAAATTGTTTCGCAGGGCGGGTAACGTCGACTCCAGTTTGTATTATGGAAAACTGTCGTTGGCCAATGCAAATAAGTTGGCATCTACAGCGCGGATCATGAATGCCAGCGCTTTCTTAATGGACCTATACATTTCCGAACGGAATGTGGACAGTGCATTTGTTTACCAAAGCGCTACCATGGCTGCTAAGGACACACTATTCAGCCAGGAAAAGCAAAAGAAGATACAGAACCTGACTTTTGATGAAACCATGCGCCAGCAGGATATGATTTTGGCGGAAGCAACAAAAGAAAAGGAACGCCGCGACAACATACAGTTTGCCATGATTTCTGTGGGCATTGTCAGCTTTATTATTTTAACGCTTTTACTTAGCCGCACCGTTATTGTTAGTGAACGATGGATCCGGTTTTTGGGTGTGCTGGGGCTGTTGCTTTTCTTCGAGTTTATCAACCTTTTTATTCATCCTTACATTGGTGCGCTAACACATCATTCCCCCTTGTATTCATTACTGATCATGGTAGTGATAGCTTCCATTCTTATTCCGCTGCATCATAAAATTGAACATAGGATCAAAGAGCGGATGGTGGTCAAAAACCGGCGAATAAGACTTGCTGCTGCAAGAAAAACCGTGGCGCAGCTGGAAGCGGAGCAATGATGTCGTTAGATACGGTCCATTCAAATACGTACACACAGGAAGGCATGCATTTAGGGCTTTGCTGCCCGTGTACCTGCAAATGATGGAAGATGCCCTTTGTGCAATTGCCCTTTTAATTTATTGGTAGGTGTAGGTTTTGGTACTGATATATCCCTGGTTGGTTACTGCTTTGTCCGTCACCAGGCGGTTTTGTGCATCAAAGGTGTAGGTGTGTTCTGCAGTGCCTATCAGGCTGCCGCCCATTTTCAGGGTTTGCTTTTTTACCAGCCTGCCTTTTGATGCGGGCATGGCACCAAGGTCCCAAACATTGGGCATTTCATACTTTTCGCCAGCGTAATATTCATACAGGGTTTCTTCGCCATCGGTATCTATTGTGCGGACCAGGTCGCCATCACTGTTATAGGAATAAGTAGTGGTGTTTTCCAAAACAGAACCGGTGCGTTTTGCGTAAGCATAATCTTTGGTGCTCACCACGCGTTTGGCAGCGTCGTAAATATATTTAGTGCTGCTGGAGTCTTTGGTGTCATTGTATTGAAAAATGCTGTCCATCAATCCACTGCCGTTCAGGAAAATATCCGAGTGAATGCTCATTTCATTATCGGTAAAAATCTCCAGGGTGCGGCGGTTATTGGCGGGGTATCCAAAAACAAATTTATCGCCGGGACTGTCGGCTGCCACCAGCGAAGAAATCCGCCCGTTGTTATCGTATTGAACATGGAACATCTGGGTAGAGCCCATGCCCGGCGCTTCCAGTTTTTCGGTGTAGGTTTTTAGTCGGTTGTTGCTCGTTGGGGGTGTGGTGGTAATATCGTCGAGGCTGCCTTCTTTTTGGCAGGCAGTAAAAAAAGTGCAGATCAGCAGAAGCAGCAGTAAACGTTGTGTTGCTTTCATAAGGAAGTTATTTTGGTGCTGCGAAAGTAGTGATTATTTGGTGTTATTGCTGGGCTTTGGTTTTGTTTGTGGCGTCATTTGCAAAGAACGCCTCGCGGAAAAAGCAAAAGAATAAAACGATGGTAAGGGCAGGTCGGATTTCCTTGATCTTGTTACCATTTCCCTGGTCAGGGTCTTACAGGTAAAGGCTCATGACGGAACGCATTATACCTTGGTTTTATGGCGTAAAAGTGTAGGGTGCCCTTAAAATAAAAAAGGGCCTTGCTATAAGCCATGTACATGATTTACAGCAAAGCCCTGGCGCAGCAAACGCATAGTGTTTTAGCTGCCCTTTTTTTCTTATCTGTGGTCAGTTTTTCCTTAAATGCAGTAAGCGCATCTGCAAGTTCCTGCAATTCGGGGTCGAGTCCTGGCGAAAATTCTTCCGGACGTTCGGGCATTAACGGAATAGGATAACTTTCCCTTGGCTCCTTTAATGTTACCAATTCGGTCCCGTCATTCATGGGCGCACTGCCGCTGAAAATTTTTCCCATCTCCGAACTGTCCAGCCGGAAGTGGTACTGTTCGCGATGAATGCCAGCGTCGAGCAGTTTCTTTACCTCCGGAAATTTCGAAGAATCGAATTTGGGAATGGGCAGGGATTTTTTCCAGTCCACACCCAATGTTTCCAGTGCTTTCGAAAAGGCTGCCTGGTGCGCTTCATCACGCACTATAAGGAAGGAAATGGTTGCCCGCAGGGTTTTGTTCGACGACATCTGGTAGATGCGGCATTTCTGCAAACGCCCGGTGGCTTCGAGCACCAGGTTGTCGAGCAGGTTAAGCACCAGGTTGCCATGGTCGTGCACCCAGGAGCCGTTCCACGGGTTACCCGCAGCATCAACCGGCAGGGCTGATTGTGCACCCACAATAAAGTGATGCGGGTTTTGCTGCTCTTTCGCCATCTTCATTACCGGATCGCCTCCTTTGCCTGGGGTTTCAAACTTTTTTCCATGGTATTCCGGCGCACCGTCCAGCAACTGCGAGATTGTTTTGGAGATTAATTCCACATGGCTGATTTCCTCAGTGCCCACACCCTGTATCAGGTCGCGGTAAGGGGCAGCATCGCCCCGAAAGTTGAAGCTTTGAAACAAGAATTGCATCATAGTGCGCATTTCCCCAAACTGCCCGCCAAGCCCTTCCTGCAAGGCATTTGCCGCCGAGGGGTCTGGTTCGTCTGCTACAATCGGGTTAATCAAAGACTGGACATGATAAAACATAATACAAATGGTTTGATGGGTGAGCCTTTAGTTTTGAAAAACCTATGCCATTTTACCAAACCCCTCCTTATTTGTTTATGACCTGGTGGCGGTAACCGATTAGCTTTATTTTTTGGACAACCATTCCAATGCGGCTTGTATCTTTTTATCCTGCTTCAGGTCGGTGAAATTATCACCCCCGGTTATGCTTAGGGCAGGTTCCACATCTGTTTTGTACACCTTGCCCTGGCTGTCCTTGGTGTACGATTCGGCAAGCACCAAACCATTTTCATTACCAGGCAGTAAAAACCCGTTGTTGCCGGTAACATAGCCTGCAGTGGGCTCGCCAATCAGCACGGTGTTTTTGCGCAGCGAAAGAATGATGGCCAATTGTTCGCCGGAACTGCCGGTTGCCGGACCAATGAGTACGGCAACCGGAAGGTTTTCCAGGTTGCCATGCGTTTTTTGCAACCGCACCACCATGGTATCGAGCAGCGTAATAGTGTAGTCTTTCATTTCAAAGGAGCCATCCACCTCGCCATTGCCATTCACCGATTCGGTAAAACGGCCATTGCCAAGTACGTTGCTCACACCCACCACCATCGGGTACATATTGCCGCCGCCGTTTAGCCGAAGGTCAATGATGATTCCTTTTGGCTTTTGAGGCAATGCTTTGCCAAGAGAGTCTTGTATGCGCTGGGCAAAATCATTCATGCCTTTGGTGGTTTGGCCGCCAAAAAAAGGAATAGACAGGTATGCATACTGCCCCTGCAGCGTGGCCTGCCGAACCGCCGGTTTGGTAATGACCGACCGGGTGGCTTCATTGATCCGGCTGTTGTCGCGGCGCATAAAAGGGTTTACATACTGCTCGCCGGCCAGTACCAGCCAGCCGTGTTTGTCGCCCAGCAGGTTGAATGCAAATTTGATAGCGGCACCGGCGTCTGCGTATGATGTGGCACCAGCGGCCAGTTTGCGGGCACTGTCGCCAACCTTTTGCCAATCCAGGTTGTCGGCATATAAGGAGCGGGTTTGCATCAGGGAAAGGGCGCTGTCTACAAAGCGGCGCACACTATCGGGCTGTGCTGAAGCAGCTTGAAGCAGTAAAAGCAGCAGCGTGGTAAAAAGGATTCTCATATTAGTTTGGTATGTAAGGCAATTTGACGTTTAGCTAATGCAGCAGTGTTGCTGCATGCTACAGGCATGCCTTAAAGTTAATGCTGGAGAACTAGAATGGCGGCGGGTAGCTGACAAACGGCTAACAGGGCATGCAAGCGAAAATAAAGGGAAGGCAAAAGGGCAGGGCCTGGCGCATAACTTTGCCACTTGTATCGCTTACTTCTGTACACGATGGCCGCCTTGTATGTGGCAGCAGGCATCAATCATTGGGTACACCCGGCGATGTACCTCAGAATCATGCCGCCCTGGTTGCCGGCACCTGGCCTGTTGGTGTGGGCCAGTGGCCTCGCAGAAATACTGCTTGGGCTATTGCTTGTAGTGCGCCGTACCCGGCGCCTGGCAGCGATGGGCATTGTCATTTTACTGGTGGCTGTATTTCCGGCCAATGTACAAATGGCGCTGAACTACTGGCGGGAGAACCATCCCGCATTATGGGTAGCCATTGTACGATTGCCCCTGCAGGCCCTGTTGATTTGGTGGGCTTATCAATACACAAAGCCAGTAAGAAGTGCAGCGAATAGCCGCCAATAAATCAATTTGATCCTTGTGTCGAACTGGTGCTTTTGATGCTATAAGAAAGTGTTCCCCTTATTTCAACGCAACTGCTGCTGCACACAGGCATCCAATGTTGCTACATTGCCGAGTGCCGCACCCAGGGTGTTATTAAAATAAACATATACCTCTTTTCCTTCCTTCACCCATGCTGCTATTCGGTTGGCATGCCCGGCTAAAAAGGGCTCGTCATAGCTGCCCCGGTAGGTTCCTTCGGGGCCATGAAAACGCAGGTACTTAACATCATCGGCTACCGTTACCTGTGGCGTGGGAGCCTTGGGCAGGTCGTGCTCCACCATGCCGGCGCCATAATGCTGCAGCATCCGGTATACTGCGCTTTTGTACCACGAGGTGTGGCGAAACTCCACGGCGATATGCCAGCCTTTTGCGTCACTGCTCAAACCTTCCAAAATGCCTTCTACCTCTTCCTGCATGTCTTGCTTTATTGAGGGGGGCAACTGTACCAGCAGACAGCCTTTTTTATGGCCTACTCCCCCTACCGCAGCCACAAATGTTTCTAGGTCGGCACCGCTAAATTGCAGGTCCTTGGCGTGGGTTACAGCCTTGGGCACTTTAAAGGTAAACTTGAAATTATGGGGCACACTTTCACCCCACTTTTCAATGGTTGCTCTTTTGGGCACTTTGTAAAAAGTTGCATTGATCTCTACCGAAGAATGAAGCATGGCATAATACTGGAGCCTGCTGGCACCTTTAGCTTCGGGCGGGTACTGGGATTGTTTAATGGGAACTACGACATTGCTGGTACCGGAATAAAAAGAAGGGCTGCTGTTCATGATGGAGAAAGAGCAAAATGTTTGCCTTGAAAAAAGCAGGCTTTATCGAATTGGTTTGCACAGGCGTTTTCTATGATGTTATACCCCACTCCAATCCCGCCACAGGGCGCTCTTTCCAGGACACCAAGTGGAATAAGGACCGTTCGTTATAAGATCATTATTTCAGGCTACCCTCCGCTGAAGATTGGCCGCTACAGCAAAAGGAATAAGGCATACATACCATATAAAATACTGCAGGAAAAGAACCGAGTTAAAATATACAAATGTTATCATGATCAAGGTAGCACAAACGAACATTCCGGCCTTTTCTTTTAGATAGCTTAAGTAAATGACACCCATGAGCAAAAGCATGGGAAGTTTAGCTATAAAGCCTGTAAACCAGGTAAATCTTTTGGAAAGAATAAGGTCGAACGAGGGTGCGTTTATATGAACATCTCCAAATCTTGTTGCGGAAAACAAAATGGATTTGACAAAGCCTTCAACATTCCAAACCATAAAAGGCAATGAGATCAGCAGCGGAATGCTGCCTATAATTAACAGCTCAAAAAACAGGTTTTTGAACCCCTTATTTTTATCTCCGGTCTGCCACAAATAAATCATGTATAAAGGCACTAAAAATATTGCCATCTGCTTGATGGCAAGCGACAAGCCAAACATAAGTAAAGAAAGATTCCGCCGCCGGTCTAAAAGAACCAGGGAGAGCAGCAAAAAGAAAATCGCCGGAAATTCTATATGGTGAACCCTTACTATATAAATGCTCCAACGACCTAATAAGATAAGCATGGCTGCTGCAAATCCAAGTATGGTTAAACCCCTGTTCCGAAAAAATCTCAGGATCAATGCAGCGATACCAATATGGAAGACCAAAGAAACAGGCCGCCAGAAATAAATCCAATCATCAAATTGTGAAAACCCAAGCGTTTGAACAAGTGCCGAGAGCCAATAAGTAACGGGGAAATAAGTTGCATATTTATTATTAAAGTTCATGTCACTCACCAGGATCCTGGCATAAGGATTTTCCCCGTTAATAATTCTTTTTCCTTCCAGCCAGATAAAATAAATATCCTCTTCCAACAAAGAACCCGGAGATTTTAACCAAAAGCCAAAATGTACCAGGCAGCCCATACAAATCAGGGGCAACATCAAAAGCCAATACTTTTTGTCCCATTTAGGTGAGTTCAACATGTCCATTTATTTTCAATTCAACTTATATATTTTAACCCCTTGTTCGTTGCAGGCCTGTTTTATTTACCTGCCATTTTGCGGGCAAAGTTCGGTGGCAAATATTGATGTTGAGGTGCCAAAGTTGTCCATACTTGTTAGTGCTTTAAAGAACCGGATTGATAAAGTTGGGAGGTTGGCAGGTTGCCCGAGGTTTATGTTGATGGCCTTGTGTGCCTGCCTGTAGTGAAACCCCGGTACTTTCCTGCTTGATAGCATTACCAGTCGTACAAGTGTGCGACGCAACAACAGCACAATAGCAGTACAAAAGCCCGCTACATAAAAAAAGCCCCCGCATTTGCAGGGGCCACTATCATCTATCATCTTAGTACCGGTAGGCATCCGTCTTGAACGGACCGGCCTGGGGTATGCCCAGGTAGTCGGCCTGTGCAGTGGTCAGTTCATCCAGTTCCACACCAATTTTAGAAAGGTGCAGGCGGGCTACTTTTTCATCGAGGTGCTTTGGCAGCACATATACTTTGTTTTCGTACTGGTCGCCGTTGGTCCACAGTTCAAGCTGCGCCAGGGTTTGGTTGGTAAACGAGTTGCTCATTACAAACGAAGGGTGACCGGTAGCGCAACCCAAGTTAACCAGGCGGCCTTCTGCCAGCAGGATGATGTCCTTGCCTTCGATGTTATAAATGTCTACCTGGGGCTTCACGGTGTCTTTGGTATGTCCGTAGTTGTCGTTCAGCCAGGCCACGTCAATTTCAATATCGAAGTGACCGATGTTGCACACAATGGCCTTGTCTTTCATGCTGCGGAAATGCACTTCAGTGATCAGGTCGCGGCAGCCGGATGCAGTAACAACAATGTCGGCTTCTTTAACGGCGTCCACCATTTTCTTTACTTCAAAACCATCCATGGCAGCCTGCAGGGCGCAGATGGGATCGATTTCGGTAACGATAACGCGGCAACCGGCACCAGCCAGCGAAGCGGCAGAACCTTTACCTACGTCGCCATAACCACCTACAACGGCCACTTTGCCGGCCAGCATTACATCGGTAGCACGGCGAATGGCATCTACCAGCGACTCTTTACAACCGTATTTGTTGTCAAACTTCGATTTGGTCACCGAGTCGTTTACGTTAATGGCCGGAACAGGCAGGGTGCCTTTTGCCATACGCTCATACAGGCGGTGTACGCCGGTAGTGGTTTCTTCCGAAATACCTTTTACATGCTGTACCAGCTCGGGGTACTTATCCAGCACAATGTTGGTGAGGTCGCCACCATCATCCAGGATCATGTTCAGGGGGCGGTCGGCAGCACCAAAGAACAGGGTTTGCTCAATGCACCAGTCGGCTTCTTCTACGGTCTGGCCTTTCCAGGCATACACACCAATACCTGCGGCAGCAATGGCAGCAGCGGCATGGTCTTGCGTAGAGAAGATGTTGCAGGAGCTCCATTTTACTTCGGCACCCAGCGCAACGAGGGTTTCAATCAGCACCGCGGTTTGGATGGTCATGTGCAGGCAACCGGCAATGCGGGCACCTTTCAGGGGTTGGGCCGCACCGTATTCGGCACGCAGCGCCATCAGGCCGGGCATTTCGGCTTCGGCCAGCCGGATTTCTTTACGGCCCCATTCTGCGAGGCTCATATCTTTCACCTTGTGCTTCAGGTTGAAGTCGATGTTGGTGTTTGTGGTTGTTGCCATAAATATTTTCTTTTTTTAGGCTGCGCAACAATGGTTTTTGTGCAGTGCTGCAAAGGTAGGCCCGCAGGTTATTTTCCTGCAATGTTTAAATAATTTAGGAAAATTGCCTGCACAGGTACTATTTTTCAGGATAAAACTACAATGAGCCATGCCAAATGAAGCCCAAACAGTAGAAATGCCTGTGCTGGATAAAAAGGACCTGGAAATACTGAAACTGCTGCAGCAAAATGCCCGGATGACCATCAAGGAAATTTCGGAAGGCGTGCACCTCAGCACTACGCCGGTGCACGACCGCATCCGCCGCATGGAAGCGAGTGGCGTCATCAAGCAATACGCCACCATTGTGAACGGTGCCCTGGTCAAAAAAGGCCTGATGACAATTTGTTATGTTTCCATTAAGCAGCACAGCAAAAATGCCGGAGCCAAATTCATCAAAGCCATCCTGGAAATGGAAGAAGTGGTGGAATGCCTTACCATTTCCGGCGAGTTTGATTTTATGCTGAAAGTGGTGTCGGAAAACATGGACACCTATTATAATTTCCATGTGAATAAACTGGGCGAGATGGACAATATTGCCAACGTGCAAAGTGTATTTGTAATGGGCGTGGTGAAGCAAACGCACCAGTTGGTGTATTGAGGGTTGCGGATGGGGGATTGCGGATTGCGGAACCTTTGCTTTTGTCGCTTCGTCATTGCGAGGCGCAGTAGAAAAGCTTTATTATGCTTCAACTTGTGCGCCGAAGCAATCTCCTTCGATACTGGTCGCCAAAAATAAGAGCACCTTAAAAAAGACCTAAGTGCAATTAGGGGATTGCTTCGGCGCAGGCATTTTTTTGGTACACACAAAACCCTACTGCGCCTCGCAATGACGCACTTGCATGCCGATACAGCTCCAGGCACCCAATGAAGCACCAACACCGCCGCAAGGCAATTACACCGCACTTAACCGAAGCCGCATTATCTTGCCCCAAAACCATTTAGTGAAATACCTGCTTCGCCTGCTGCAAATCGTGTACAATATTTATGCAATGGTGCTGTTTGTTGCCATCATGCTGCTCTTGTTTCCTTTTGTTATTGCCGCATCTTTTTTGGGCAAAATAAAGGGTGGTGACGCTATCTGGCGTATTTGCTGCATCTGGGGCGACCTTTGGTTTCCGCTCATCGGCATCCTGCACCGCAACATTTTTGAGGTACCCCTGCACAAAGGCGAGCCGCAGATATTTGTGGCCAACCACGTTTCTTATCTCGACGCTGCCATCATCGTCAAAATCTTTCGCCTGCCCCTGCGGGCCCTTGGCAAAGTGGAATTAAGCAAGGTGCCCCTTTTTGGATTTATTTACCGCAATGCTATTGTTACGGTCGACCGCAGTTCGGCCGCTGCCCGGGCCAAAAGTGTGGCTAAGTTGAAAGCTGTGCTGCGCAAAGGCATTTCGGTGCTGGTTTTCCCCGAGGGTACGTTCAACGAAACGGGCAAGCCGCTTAAAAGCTTTTACGATGGCGCATTCCGGGTGGCCATTGAAACCGGTACTCCCATTCGGCCGGTGTTGCTGCTCGATACCTGGAAGCGCATGCCGCCCGGCAAATTGTTCACCATCACTCCTGGGCGCAGCCGCGCCGTTTTCCTGGAACCCGTTTCCGTAGCCGGTTACGGCCTGCAGGATGCAGGTGCCCTGCGGGAAAAAGTATATGCTATCATGGAGGAAAAATTATTGCAGTATAACGCCGGCTGGGTGCTGCCCCAAAAGCAGCTTGCCTGAGTACCTGTGCCGTTCCGCGGCTTCCGCTTATCTTGCAGCCTGCATTATTTACGGCTGTCTGCAATTGGTTTATTGATATGTTTTAATGCACTTTGTATTGTCATCCCAACGAAGGAAGGATCTAAGAGTGTAGCTTTCAGATAACTTCTGTTTTAGCTGACAAGCCAAAGGTTTATTATATATCGACAGGTACAATGCAGGCTGCAGGTACTGCTGGAATTTTATTTATAACAACAAGAAAACAACGACCTAAGTGTACCCTTTAAGGGAACTAGGGGTTTATGTTCGCCGAGATCATCATACCGTTGGCCTTACCCAAAAATTACACCTGGGAGGTGCCTGCCGCTTTGGAACCAAAGATGCAGGTAGGCTGCCGCGTGGAAGTAAACCTGGGGAAAAATAAAAAGTACGCCGGCGTGGTAAAGCGCCTGCATCAGGATAAGCCCACCACTTTTGAAGCCAAAGAAATACTGAACCTGCTGGATGATGCGCCGGTGGTGCAGCCCTGGCAATTGCAGTTTTGGGAGTGGCTGGCCGATTACTATATGTGCTCCGAAGGCGAAGTAATGGCGGCGGCCCTGCCGGCGCATTTTAAGCTTTCCTCCGAAACGGTCATCATTTTTAACGAAGAATACGGGCAGGATTTTTCCGACCTCGACAACGAAGAATATTTAATTGCCGAAGCCTTGCTGATGAAGCACGAACTGGGGCTGAACGAGGTACAATTGATATTGGATGTGCCGCATGTGTATCCTATCGTGAACAAGCTGATTGCAAAAAAAGTTTGTTTTGTGTGGGAATCGCTGAAGCAAACTTATGCGCCTAAAAAAGAAGCATTCGTGGTGCTGAACCCGCAGTATGGCAATGAAGACAAACTGTCGGACCTGCTCAACAACTGGAGCCGTGCACCCAAGCAAATGGAGCTATTGCTTAGTTACCTGCACCTGATGCGCACCGGTGGAGAAGTATTGAAAGCCGACCTGCTAAAAAAATCAGGCGCCACCGATGCGCAGTTAAAAGGGCTGATTGAAAAGGACATTCTGCGGGTGGAAAAACGCCACATCGACCGCCTGCACTACCTGCCCAAAGACGTAACCATCGACTTTGAGCTGTCGGCCGCGCAAACCACCGCATTTAACGAGGTAAAACAATGCCTCGATGCCAAAAGTGTGTGCCTCCTGCATGGCGTAACCAGCAGCGGCAAAACGCATGTATACATCAAACTGATGGAGCAGTACATCCGCGAAGGCAGGCAGGTACTGTACATGCTGCCCGAGATTGCGCTGACCTCGCAGGTCATCAGGCGGTTGCAAAAACATTTTGGTGGCTACATCGGCATTTACCATTCCAAGTTTAGCCAAAACGAACGGGTGGAGATCTGGAATAAGGTAAAAAGCGGTGAACTGAAAATAGTGCTGGGAGCCCGCTCTTCGCTGTTCCTTCCTTTTTATAATTTGGGCCTCATCCTGTGCGATGAAGAACACGATGGATCGTACAAGCAACAAGACCCCGCACCCCGCTACCACGGCCGCGATGCCGCCATTTATATGGCATCGCTGCTCAATGCCAAAGTGCTGCTGGGCAGTGCCACGCCATCGCTTGAATCGTACTTTAATGCCAGGGGCAATAAATACGGTTTGGTCACCCTTTCCGAACGCTACCGCGAAGTGCAGATGCCTGCCATTGAAATGGTGGATACGCGTATGGTGGCCAAACAGGATGGCGGCAAGGTTATGATTTCGCCGCAACTGCTGGAGGCCATCAAGGAAACCATTGCCAAAGGCAGGCAGGTGATTCTTTTTCAAAACCGCCGTGGCTATTCGCCTTATCAACTCTGCACTGTTTGCGGCTGGATTGCACAATGCCGCCACTGCGATGTTTCGCTGACGTACCACAAATTTTCCAATAAATTAAAATGCCATTACTGCGGCAATATTTATCCGCCTGCGGCCACCTGTGCCGCCTGCGGCAGCGATAAGCTGCAGCAAAAAAACTTCGGTACCGAAAAAATAGAAGAAGTGCTGGACAAGGAACTGGCCGATGCCCGCATTGGCCGCATGGACCTGGACACGGTGCGCAATAAAAATGCACACGATGTGCTGATCCAGCAGTTTGAACAAAAAAAGCTGGATGTGCTGGTGGGTACGCAAATGGTAGTAAAAGGCCTCGACTTCGAAAACGTAGACCTTGTGGGTATTCTGGATGCGGATGGCCTCCTGCACTTTGCCGAGTTTAGGGTAAATGAGCGGGCCTTTCAGCTAATGGAGCAGGTAAGCGGCCGTGCCGGCCGCAAGCATGGGGCAGGAAGGGTGTTGATCCAGACAAGTATGCCTTCTCATCCTATTTTGCAGTACGTGGCGCGGCACGATTATGAAGGCATGTATGCCGAGGAGCTGGAAAAGCGGCGCATGTTTTTGTACCCGCCTTTCAGCCGTGTGATCCATGTATCGTTTCGGCATAAGGAGCGGGATGTGGTGGCGGACGCAGCACACCAGTTTGCCAACAGCCTGATGCATGTATATGGGTCGTACCTAGTGGGCCCGGCAGAACCCGTGGTAAACCGGGTGCGTAATATGTACCTGATGGAACTGTTGCTGAAGCTGCCCCGCGACGGACAAACCATCCAGCGCTGCAAAGAAGCCATCGAAAAACAAACTGCAGCATTGCATGCCGAAAAGCGGTTTAGGAATGTGATAGTAGTGCCCGATGTGGATGCTGTATAAGCTTAACGGGTTGTGTAACAAATGAACTGGCCTTTTTTGTATTTAATAATGATCCTATCCCCCAAACCATCAACAAACAAATTCATGCACCTGCAGGAAAATATATCGCTGAAGCCATACAACACCTTTGGCATTGATGCCACTGCACGTTACTTCGCAACATTCACCTCCATCGAAGACCTGGAAGCTTTAACAAACGGTAAACAGCCACCTGCCAGCAACCAACTTATACTGGGTGGTGGCAGTAATATTTTGCTTACGCAAAATTTTGATGGTGTTGTACTGCAGAATAAGATCTGCGGCATTGAAGTGGTGTCCGAAGATGCAGACTTTGTGTATGTAAAAGCAGGTGCAGGAGAGAACTGGCACCAGTTTGTGCGCTATTGCCTGGCGCATGATTTTGCAGGTGCCGAAAATCTTTCGCTTATTCCTGGTTCGGTGGGTGCTTCGCCCATGCAAAACATCGGTGCCTACGGCGTAGAGATCAAAGACATTTTTCACCAGCTGGAAGCCTGGCATATTAAGGACAGGACGCTGCAAATATTTAACCTGGATGATTGCCAGTTTGGGTACCGGGAAAGCGTGTTTAAGCACCAGTATAAGCATGCGTTTGTCATTACTTCGGTCACTTACAAATTGCGCAAAGTGCCGCAATTCAATACCAGCTATGGTGCCATCCGGGAGGAGCTGGATGCCATGGGTGCAACCGAGCTGAGCATTGCACTCATTTCGCAGGCAGTGATCAATATCCGTTCTTCCAAATTGCCCGACTGGAAAAAGGTAGGCAACGCCGGATCTTTTTTTAAAAACCCCACCATACCCAACGAGCAGTTTGAACCGTTGAAAAAGCAGTTTCCAAACATGGTTGCTTTTCCTGCCGGTGCAGCGCAAACAAAGCTGGCTGCAGGTTGGCTAATTGAGCAATGCGGCTGGAAAGGCTTTCGTAGGGGCGACGCCGGTTGCTATCCAAAACAGGCGCTGGTGCTGGTAAATTATGGGGCAGCCACCGGTAAGGAAATCTACAACCTGAGCGAAGAGATAGTGCAATCGGTGCAGGCAAAATTTGGCGTAACCCTGGAACGGGAAGTGAATATGATATAACCGGAGGTTTACCGAATTAAATTAGATTTTTGCATAGCTGCTGGAAGAACTTTTTACGGATACTATTTTTTTGCGTCTTGTAAATTATCGATCGCTCTGTTGATTATTATTGGTTAAGGTTAGATGCATTTGCATTCTATCAAACCACCCCGGTTAAAGTCCTCCATCAAATATTCCGCTTCACATTTATTTTAAAAACAAAGCACTGCAAGCCAGGCTGTACTGCCTGTTTTTGTTAAGCAAGCAACGCCTCATCAACAGGCATGCTGCCGCATGGATACAGGATCGCAACAGTTGTTCGCAACAATGCAAACTGAGCACTATTGCCGTTAAGTCCTTCATTTTTACCAATAGCATCACCCTGCCGCCAGTGGCTTAATTATGCTCCGTTATTGAAATGTAGTATACTAGATTTGATTACACACACAACCTGCCCCAATCCCCCTTTGTAAACCTCTTTTTTAACTCCTAAACGGAGTGAAACTTATTGTTTACCGCTCAAAAACTTAACCATGAAAAAGATCATTGTTTCTCTTTGCAGTGTTGGTGTATCCCTCTTACTTTCCGTTGCCGTTCATGCTCAAAATGATGGGGCAATTGCCGCCCGGCATGCCGAAGCCAATGGCACCACTTTTTTTGATGCGCAGAAATTTGCCAATAAAGAAGCTATAGTGGGCATGGGCACCCCTATTGATGCTGCAACAATAGGGAAGAAGGTGCAAAAAACTTTTGCCAAAAAGTTCGGAAGCAGCAGCAATGTTAATTGGTCGCAATTGGGAAAAAAGGATTACCTGGCACAGTTTGAACTGGAGGGTAAAAAGACCCATGCCCTGTTTACCAATAACGGGTTTATGGTGTACGCCGTAACCTATGGTACTGCCGCAGATGCACCAAAAGATGTACGCAATATCCTGCGTTCGGTTTATCCCCAAATGGAAATGGGTGCTACCTTCCAGGTGCGGTACAAAGGCCCGTCGTATACCAACAGTTGGACCGATCAAACGGCATGGGTAGTGAACCTGGAAGATGAAAATAATATAGTTGTGGCCCGTGTGGTTGATGGCATTATTGACGAACTGGGCTGCCTGAAAAAAGTTTCGGAGCAGCAAAAGGTGCGCAAAGGAAAGGTGATCATTCCCAGGCAATAAATATAGCAACAGCCCGCACACCTGATGTGTTGTTGGGTAGTTGAAAATTATATTAGTAGTTGCAATGCTTTATTGAGCCAACAAGTCCAAATCTAAAAGCAGCAAAAAGCCCCGTCAGTACTTACTGTTGGGGCTTTTGTTTTCCACCCAATTAATGTTTAAGGGATAGCATTTTTCATTGAACCCCTTATAGGTTATGCCCTTTTGATTAATGTATTATTTTGTTGCTACCTGCTACCTGCGAAATGCCCACAGCTATAAGGGTTACCCTTCCTTTTGTCCGTTGTGGTTTATTTGTTTTTCTAACTAAAAGGTGGGGGTGTGGGCAATTCAGGAATTAGGGAAAAAATGCTGCCAGGCAGGTTAAAATTATAGGCAAAACTCTATGCCTTTTAGTAACTGCTTAATACCTCCAAAATGAAAAACTTGCTGCTGTTTTTGTCGATGGTGCCGCTGCTGCATTTGTGCGCACAAGTGGAACCTGATGCAGGAACATGGAAAACCTGGTTTATTTCTTCGGGCCGCGAATACCGGCTACCACCACCACCCGACAAGGCTGCAACCATGCTGGAACTGAAGAGGATGGTGCATTTGCAAAAAAACATAAGCGACACTTTAGCGCAACGGATTATTTACTGGAATGCAGGGCCTCCCAATTACCGCTGGCGTGATGTGTTGAATCAATTAAATGTGGACGATTCACTGGGAACATCGGGTGTAGTTATGTTATTATTTCACACCGCGGTGTATGATGCTACCGTAGCTGCATGGGATACCAAGTATGCGTACAACCGTTTGCGGCCATTTCAGTTTCAGCCACAGATAAAGCCAAAATTATACAAGCCCGACAGCCCTTCGTACCCTTGTGAGTTTTCGGTGGCTGCAGGCGTAGCAACGCAGGTAATTGCACATTTTTTCCCGGAAAAGGAGGACTCTGTGCGGCAGTTGGCCGAAGAAATGATGAGCAGCAGGATAGCAGCGGGTGTACAATATCCTTCCGATACCAAAGCTGGCTTTGCCCTGGGGCAACAGGTAGCCCAGGCCGTACTAAGCAAAGCCAATAGTTTTTTACCCAGGCAAACCTGGGATGGTGTGGCCCCTGCCATGGCCGGTGCATGGAAGGGGGCAAAACCTATAGGTGCCAATTGGGGCCGCAGAAAACCTTTCCTGCTCGATTCAGCCAGCCAGTTCAGGCCGGGCCCGCCACCAGATTACACAAAGGAAATGGAAGAATTGAAAAGCTTCAAGCAATCCTTCAGGTCAATGGCCAATGCGTTCTACCATGCCGCCCAAAGCTTTTGGGCGCCTTTACTCGATAAGAAAATTCTGGAGTACAACATACACCTCAATCCACCCAGGGCTGCCCGCATTTATGCCTTGCGTGCCATTGCACATTATGATGCACAAACTGCCTGTTGGGAGGCCAAATATCACTATTGGGCTACCCGCCCCGACCAGTACGATACTACGTTTAAACCCATCTTGCTAAGTACACCCCCATTTCCGGGTTATCCATCCGGTCATGCTGCTTTTGCAGGAGCTTCCGCCACTATGTTGTCCTACTTTTTTCCTGCGGAAAAAGAGTACTTTTTCAAGATGGCTGCCGAGGCATGCGAATCCAGGTTTGAAGCCGGCGTGCATTTCAGAACCGATAATGTAGTTGGTATGGAAATGGGTGAAAAAATTGCTGCGCTGGTGATTCAAAAGGCAAAAATGGATGGCGCCGATAGCAAGCAGGTGCGGCCGGTGGTGAAAAGAAAAGTAGCTCCTTAAACAAGGCTGTAAAATAAAAGCCCGGCAAAAAAATATGCCGGGCTTTTTTGTATCCATTTTTTAAACGATTACCTGAAGTCATCTTCTTCTTCGTCATCGTCAAACGATGAAGTTTGTATGTTCAGCATGCTGCCCATCAGGTCTTTAAATTCTACAGAGGTTTCAAAGATCTTTTTCGACAACAGCGAGTAGGAGGAAAGCCCGTGCAGCACAAATTCCATCAGCAGGGCAGCTTCCGTTTCTGATGCATGCGGGAAGGTTTTTTTCACCAGCCCGTGCAGTCCATCCACCGAATACAACTGGTTTATTTTATCGCGGTCTTTTAGCCCAAACGACAAGTTCAGTGCATTGCCTTTGTCAAACCACGAGGTAATGGCCTTGTATGGATTGTCCACCACCTGCGGGGTTTCGCCTTTTCGCGGCGACCGCTTTTTCAGTGTTTCGGGGTTGGGGAAATATTGCACAAACTGGCTGCGGATGGATTTATCCAACAGGTTCATGGCCACCTGGAACGGACCTTCCTGTTCGCCTTCATACACCAACTCGATCTTGCCCGTAATGGCCGGAATAATGCCGATCAGGTCGGCAATCCACACCTGCGTTTTTTCTTCTTTATTTAAAATGGCCCGGCGTTCGGCAGCACTCACAGCGTTCTCAAATGCAGCTATGGTGAGGCGTGCACTCACACCGCTTTTTTTATCTACAAACTCGGAGCCCCGGGCTTCAAATGCTACCTGTTCAATCAGGCGTTTTACCAAATCGCTAACCGACACTTTTTCTTTTTGCTCCTCGGCCAGGTCGGCTTCCTGCTCGGTGATGGCCAGCGCCGTTTCCAATGATTTTGGATAGTGCGTCAGTATCTGGCTTTCAATCCGGTCTTTCAGCGGCGTAACGATGGAGCCACGATTGGTATAGTCTTCGGGGTTGGCGGTAAACACAAACAGGATATCGAGTGGCAGGCGCAGTTTAAAACCACGGATCTGCACATCGCCTTCTTCCAGTATGTTGAATAGCCCAACCTGAATGCGTGCCTGCAGATCGGGCAACTCGTTGATCACAAAAATGGAGCGGTTGCTTTTGGGAATAATGCCGTAATGGATCACCCGTTCGTCGGCAAAACTAAGGCGCAGGTTGGCCGCTTTAATGGGGTCCACATCGCCAATAAGGTCGGCAACGCTTACATCCGGGGTGGCCAGTTTTTCGCCATAGCGCTGGCTGCGGTGAATCCATTCAATGGGCGTGTCGTCACCTTTTTCGCGGATCAAGTCTTTTGCATATTTCGAAATGGGATTGAGCGGGTCGTCGTTGATCTCGGAGCCCGAAACCACCGGCACCAGTTCATCCAGCAGTCCTGTCATTTGCCGCGCCATGCGGGTTTTGGCCTGTCCGCGCAAACCCAGGAACAGGATGTTGTGTTTACTTAGGAGTGCCCTTTCCACATCAGGAATAACTGTGTCTTCGTAGCCCATGATGCCGGTAAAAGTTTCATCACCTTCCTGCAGCCGGCGCAGCAGGTTTTGCCTTATTTCTTCTTTAATGCTTTTGGGTTGATAACCGGTTTCTTTCAGCTCGCCAATAGTGTTGATATGCTTATAGTTCATGTATGTCGTCTGTTGATTTTATGAAAACCATGGAGACACGAAGAACATGGAGCAGCACAGAGATTTTTTTCTTCTTGGCCCTTTGTTCCCTGGTGTCTTCGTGGTTCTTTTTCAATACACGGTTTTTCTTTTTCCGCTTTCAAAGTCTTTAAAAATAAAGGCACCCAGTTTATCGAGGGATGCAAAGAATGCCTTGCCGTTGTTTGTTTCGGTAAACTCCTGCACAAAGCGCTGCAGGTAAGGATCGGTAGCGATCATAAAGGTCGTGATCGGGATCTTTACCTTTTTGCATTGCGCCGCCAGGTTCAGGCAACGCGACGTGATCTTACGGTCAAGCCCAAACGAATTTTTGTAATAACGCTTGCCTACTTTCAAACAAGTGGGCTTTCCGTCGGTGATCATGAAGATTTGTTTGTTCGGGTTTTTGCGCCGCCGCAAAATATCCATCGCCAGTTCCAGCCCTGCTACGGTGTTGGTATGATAAGGGCCAACCTGCAAATAAGGAAGGTCCTTAATTTCTACCGGCCACGCATCGTTGCCAAATACTACAATATCCAGGGTGTCCTTAGGGTATTTTGTGGTGATCAGTTCGCTCAGCGCCATGGCCACTTTTTTGGCCGGCGTAATGCGGTCTTCGCCGTAAAGGATCATGGAGTGCGAAATGTCGATCATCAGCACGGTGGAAGTTTGTGCTTTAAAATCGGTTTCGCGGATCTGCAGGTCGTCTTCCTGCATCGAAAACTGCTCCAGCCCGTGGTTGATCTGCGCATTGCGGATCGATTCGGTAAAATCGATCTGCTCCAGCATGTCGCCAAACTGGAACGGCCTGGTGTCCGGGCTGATCTCGTCGCCGCCACCCGGTTTAAAGGTCTGGTGTTCGCCGCTTTTTGTTTTTTTGAGTTTGCCAAAGATCTCCTCCAGGCTGCGTTTGCGGATGCCCTGTTCGGTCTTGGGGGTGATCTTTATCTCCCCCTTCTGGTTGTCTTCGGTAATAAATCCTTTTTGTTTTAGGTCGTCAATAAAATCGCCCATACCGTACTGGTCGTCCGTCAGTTCGTACTGCCGGTCGAGCTGATTCAGCCATTGCAGGGCTTCGCCCACATCGCCATTAGTATAGGTAAGCAATTGCATGAACAGGTCCAGCAATTGCTCAAATTTGCTTTTGCCTTCTGCGGGGTCAAACCGCGAAAAATGAAATCCACGCATCACAAGTGTTTTTTGGGGGCGGGCAGTTATCGCGTCGTGTTCTGTGGAATGCTGCCGGCCCCTTGGTTTTCGCCACTCAATTTACAATAAGTACGCCTTGTTTGTTCATTGGTGGGGTGGGGTGGTGGTAATGTTTTGCAAAGCTTGGCAGTAGGTTATTGAACCACACAGGCACGAAGGAGGGAAGGGACACGAAGAATAGCAAGCGTTCAGGAAGTCAAAATGCACACGAGGGCAGCCGCCCCGGAGTTTTGGCATTTGACTTCATCCAACTCAGAGCAGTGCAGGAACAAAAAAAGGCAGGTCGTTTCGGACCTGCCTTTTGTAACATATAGATTGGAAAATTACCTGCCAGTGCTATCGGCCGGGGCCGGAGCAGCGCCTTCGGGAAACTCGTTCACCGGTTTTTTCTGCTCGTAGCTGCTCACCAGTGTTTCAAACACCTGTGTCATCAGGTCGTTGATCAGGGCTTCCTGTTCCATGGAGCGGAACATGCTGTCGCCTTCCGCCTTTAGGTAGTCGTAGTAGGCCTTCTGGTCTTTCAGGTCCTTGCTGATGGCTGCTTTCAGCTTATTGGCCAGCTCGGTATTGCCGGCTTTATAAGCTGCTTCCAGCATGATCATGCCGGTTTGGTTGTGCTGGTTGTACCGCGAAGCGGCTGCATATGGCAGGTTTCGCGGATCGATCATTTTTTCCGACTGTTGCAGCACTTTTTGCCCGTCTTCCTTACGGCCTGCATCGGCCAGGTTGCCCGCAGCTTCTGCGTAGGTAGCCCGTACAGCAAGCAGGTGGCGGCGGTTTTCTTCGTCAAAATAAACACCCGATTTTTCGGCACCACCAGTACGGAATTGCTCAAGCGCCGCCTTGTACATTACATCCAGGTTGTTGTCGCGGATGGCGGTGCCGCCCATGCGGGCCTCGCGTAGTGCCTTGTCAATTACCCAGTTTTGCTGCGGAAACTTATTTTGCACGGGCACCAGGCGGTAGCTCAAACCTTCTTTGCGCAAGTATTGGCCAAAGCCCAGTTCACCATAAGGGTTGGTAAAATAGATAGGCCGGTTCCAGCCATTCTGCGCATTGGAGGCAATGATGTTGAAGATCACCAGGTCGGAACGGGTAAGATCGTTGCGGTTTTCGGGGATCTCAAAAGCCATTTGTGCAAACGTGGTGTCGTTGGCGTTGATCAGCCCGGATTTGCGCACCGCAGCTTCATCTACCGGCACAATAAACCGCTTCACCGGGAAGGAGTTTACGTTGTCGCCCTGGCCCAGTACGTTTTTCATTACATCGTACAGGTCGTAGAAGTTTTCCTTGCTGCCTGCCTGCTGGTAGCGCAGGTATTCGCGTTTGTGTCCTTCAATTTGCTCCGGCGTCCAGATCACATCGATGGGAGCGCTTCCATTTACTTTATAACGCAACTGGTTAATGTACCAATCAATGCCCAGCAACGAGGTGTTGATGATGCGGATATCGGGGCGAACGCCTTCTACCTCCTGTGCATACCACAGCGGGTAGGTGTCGTTGTCGCCAAAAGTAAATACGATGGCGTTGGGCGCCAGCGCCTCCAGGTAGTTGCGGGCCATGTCGGGTGCCAGCGTTTTCTGGCTGCGGTCGTGGTCGTCCCATTCCTGCTGCGCCATCAGTACCGGGGCAATCATACACAGCGCAAAAGCAATGATGGTGGCCAGCCGCATATTGGTGCCTTTGGAAACGGCTTTTGTTACCGTCATAGCTATGGCCGTAACGGCAACAAACAGCACCGCTGCAATAATCGACGGAATGATTATGCCGGTGCCGTATACACCACTCAAAAGAGTAATGAGGAAGGTTACCGCAGCACCACCCACCAGGGTTTGCTGCACCAGTTTATCTTTAAAGGTAAACCGGGCCAGGTCTACAATGGCCACAACGGCCAGCCCAATCCAGATGGCAAATGCATAGAACGAACCTACAAATGCATAGTCCCGTTCGCGGGGCTGGTTGCCCGCCTGGTTGAGGTACAGCACAATGGCCAGGCCGGTAAAAAAGAACAGGAGGAACGAAACGATCCAGTCTTTGCGGTCGCGGAGGAAATGATAAATGCAGCCCAATACACCGAGAATAAAAGGAATCATGTACAGCTGGTTCTTGGCTTTGTTGGCCTTCAGGCTGTCGGGCATTTGCGACTGGTTGCCGAGGCGTGGGTTGTCGATAACCCCAATGCCGGAGATCCAGTTGCCATCGCGTTTGTTGCCAAAGCCCTGGATGTCGTTTTGCTTGCCGGCAAAGTTCCACATAAAATAGCGCCAGTACATAAAGCCCATCTGGTACGATACAAACCAGTTAATGTTATCGGCATAGGTGGGATCTTCATACTTGGTTTGGCCTGTATTAGGGTCTTGTGTGCGGCCTAGGTTCAGCCAGTCGGCGTAAAAGTCGGCATGGCCCTGGTCGTTGCTGCGGTCCCATACCCGCACAAACAGTTGCTTGTCGCCACTTTCATACTTGGGTTCGGAGTCTTTACCGATTTCGATGTATTTGTCTTTGCCTTTGGTGTACTTCATTTCACCTTCGTCAAAGTCGATGTATCCGTCGCCGTTTTCATCTACATAATCGGCCTGGAAGTGGGGGCCGTAAAACAGGGGCTGCGAGCCGTACTGTTCGCGGCCCAGGTAGTACACCAGGCTCATGGGGTTGTCCACGTTGTTCATGTCGATGGCCGGGTTGGCCGCCGAACGCTGCATGGTGGTAATATAAGTGGAGTAGCCCGCCATCAGGAATACAAAGCACCACAGGCCAAGGCGCAAAAAGCCGTAGCCGTTTTTAATGGCATAGCGCATGCCCAGCCAAACCAGCACACCCAGCAGCACAAAAAAGAAAATAAAGCCGGAAAAGAACGGCAGGCCAAAGGAGTTGACGGCCCAGATGTCGAATTTACCCGCCCACTTAATGGAGTATTGAATAGCCGCTACCTGCACCACGCCGGTAATCAAACAGCCAATAACAAAGGCCCAGATGGCGCCGTTGCGGGTATAGTTGTAGCGTTTGTAATAATAGATCATCACGATGGCCGGGATGGTAAGGAGGTTCAACAAGTGCACCCCAATGGAAAGGCCCATCATGAAAAAGATAAAGATGATCCAGCGGTCGGCGCGGGCCCGCAGCAGGGCGCTGTTGCCGGCGAGGTCGTCGGCACGTTCCCACTTAAGCATGGCCCAGAATACCAGTGCGGTAAAAAAGGAAGAAAGCGCATACACTTCGCCTTCCACCGCCGAGTACCAGAAAGAATCGGAAAAAGTATAAGCCAGCGCACCTACAACACCTGCGGCCATGATGGTCCAGGTTTTGGTCATGTCGGGCTCGTCGAGGTTGCCTACCACCAGCTTGCGGGCAAAGTGGGTGATGGTCCAGAAAAGGAACAGGATGGTAAACGAAGAGGCCAGGGCGCTCATAACGTTCACTGCTTTGGCGGCAGTCATGGGATCGTTGCCAAACAGCACAATGAACAGGCGGCCGATGAGTACAAACAGCGGGGCACCGGGAGGGTGGGGCAGTTGCAGCTTGTAGGCCGAGGCGATGAATTCGCCGGTATCCCAAAAGGAGCCCCGCTCTTCGGTGGTCAGGATGTACACCAACGAGGCAATAAGAAACACAACCCATCCGGTTATGTTGTTCACTTTTCTAAAGTTCATACTGGTGGTAATATTTTAAATGCCTGCAATCAGGGCGGGGCAAAAATAGGGAAAAGCCGCACCCCTGCCCCCGGCAGGGGCAACTTAGGCCGAAGTTGCTGCATTTGGACGGAAGTTTGTTTTTGCGGAGTTGTTAAAAAATGCTGCATAGCGAACCGGAGGTACAAGTGTGCGACGCAACAGGTGGTGAAAGGAGCGGGGAAGGCGGGTACATAAAATAGAAATGTAATATCCCGTTGGTGAAATACTGAAAGGAGCCTTGTAAAGATTTTGGTTATTGGTAAAGTATTTCTTTGGGTAAAAATCAGATCCCTCCTTCGTCGGGATGACAAGGCAAGCTGTGTAATACTTATATACAGGGAGTTACTCGAAAAACACTTTTACCGTTTGGTAAAAAAGGCGGTTGTGCAGGATGGTGTTGGCCTGGGTAGACTCGTTGTAGCCGCGGAGGCCAAAAAGGCCGGCGGCATTGCCTTTATTGATGGCGATTTCCATATAACCGGCGCTGTTGAACAGCACCAGCTTTTCGCCCTGCGGCACATCGGCGTAGGAGCCGGAGATGCGTTCGATCACTTCATCGCGTTTGAAAACGATCTTGAAGCGTCGGCCTTTGCGCTGCTGCTCAAACTGCTCCTGGGTGATGTTGACCACCACGTTTTCGAAGTTGTCGATAAAAATGATCTGGCCTTCGATCCAGTTTTCGCCCAGCAGGGGACGCAAGGGATTTTTTTCGTGGTACTCCGTATCGGGGATGCCAATCTTTTCTACCGGTTCGCCATTGGCCAGCTGCGTGATGGCTTTGGCGGCCACGTCGATGCAGTACAGCGTGTTTTTAATGGCCGATTTTTCCAGCGGCACCCCAATCACGATGTCGGGTTTGTCTTCCAGTATCATGCTGAGCAGGCCGTTGTCGGCGCAGATCACGTACTGGTCGCGGTGAAATGCAAAGAGCAACTGGTCGGGTTTTGATTCAAACAGGTTGATGAGCACAATATGAAAGGTGTACTCCGGGAAGTTGCGGATGGCGCTGCGGCATACATAGGCTGCCTGCGGATAGTTGAACGGTGAAAGGCTATGCGAAATATCAACGATATTAAATGCAGGATTAATACGGAGCAGCCTGCCCTTGACGGCGCCAACCAGGTAATCCTGGCTGCCAATGTCGGATGTAAGCGTGACTAAGGGCATAGGTGGTGAAAAAAATTGGTGCAGTTAATCGATCCTGGTTGCGCGAAGTATGTACTGCAAAGATGTTTTTTTTATGCGGAACCATTCCGGGTTGTTGAAAAGGAAGGCAAACCATTGCTGTGGGCCTGTTTCACGCATTGCACAAGTAATTTTCAGCAAAGGAAGATTTCGTAAATGGGATTATTGGTTATTGATAATTGATTATAGGTACTGTATGGCTTTACAATAATCAATAATACATGCACTCCCTACTTAATCAGTTTACCCCCTTTAAAATAAAACCGGTGCACCAGTTTGTCGGCCAGCGAAGGGAAAAAGCGGTTTAAAAAAACCGTTTGTTTGCCGGTAAACGACATCACCAGGGTGCGGCGTTTTTTTTCAATTGCCCGCACCACTGCTTTTGCTGCTGCTTCGGGCGTCATCATTTTTCCTTCATCCATCAGGGTATTGGCTTCGGGCTTGCCTTCGCTGTCGAGTGCCACCTTGCGGATGTTGGAGGTAACAAACCCCGGCGACACCCACATTACATGCACACCATGGTCCTGCATTTCGGTGCGCAGCGCTTCGAGCCAGCCCTGCAGGGCATGTTTGGAAGCGGAGTATGCACTGCGGCCCGGCAGCCCGCGGTACCCTGCAATGGAAGATATGCCTACAATAATGCCTTTACGTTCGATGATGGAATCGAGTGCAAAGCGGGTGCAGAAGGCTGCGCCAAAAAAGTTAACGTCCATTACCCTGCGCAACACTTCGTTGGTTGAATCCTGCAGCAGGGCCCGCATGGAGATGCCGGCATTGTTGATGAGGATGTCGATGCCGCCAAACATTTTAATGGTGGATTGTATAAAATGCCGGCAATCGTTTTCGGCACTCACATCGGCAACAACGGTATGCAGCGGATAGGAGGGGTATTCGGATTGAAGGTGGTACAACTTGTCGTGGTTGCGGCCACAAGTGGCCACCCGGGCGCCTTTGGACAGGAGCAGGCCAACCAGTGCCCTGCCAATGCCATCGGAACCACCGGTAACGGCTACCACCTTATTTTGAAAAAATGAGGACATGACTACAAATTAGATGCGCAAACCTACTTTAAAAATGCCGTTCCTGTTGCAGGGTACATCACATAAAAAGGACTCATAATGAAGGGGATGAAAAATTTGTTTTAAAAAATTTTGGCCTGAAAAAGGTGCCTCCCTATCTTTGCACTCCCAACGACAAAAACGGGACGATCTGGTAGCTCAGTTGGTAGAGCAATACACTTTTAATGTATGGGCCCTGGGTTCGAGTCCCAGCCGGATCACTGAAGAGGCGCTAAGTAATTGCAGACCAATTATTTAGCGCTTTTTTTTTTAACTCAAAACCCCGCCAAAATACCGCTTAAAGGGACTTTTAAGGGACCCACTTTCTTTTCTTCGAAGGATCCATGTTCAACCCTTTTTATCAGCTTAAAACTAGCGGTATGTCCCAGCATTTACATATGCTTTTCTGCCTGAACAAGGCAAAGCAAAACCAACAGCAGTTGTGTCCATTGATTATTCGCCTAACCTGGAAAAAGCAACGCAAGCAGGTTGCCACAGGATTTCAACTTTCGGTTAGGGATTGGGGTAAAATTGAAAGAGGGGGTCCTTGTAACAGATGATTACTATAAAACCGTTTGTGCATATATGCAGGAATTCCGAGCAAATGTCCTCAAGGTCAAAAATCAATTGGAACTTGAAGGGTGCGCAGGAAAACAAGTGTTTTATGGTAAAGGTCCATGCCTTCCTTACCCGATTTTATAAAAAGAAGGTTGCGTTAATTGACAAGCATGACCCGCGCTTTATTATCAGGTTCTCTTGTTTTCTTCTAATAGATCAAAGAATCCAACACAACACCGTTGCCAAGTAATGTAGCAATCTCAAGCGGGTAATGAACTATGCCAAGGAGCAGGGATTTATTGAAAAGCTGCCATTCGAAAGTTTTCATACGGGATACAAGGATATTGAATGCTCTTATTAACTGCCTCGGAACTGGCTGCGGTAGCGCAAAAGCCATGCTCCTGTTGCCCCAGCCACAGTACATACTAGCAAATTATACGTTGGATCATGACGACGCAAAAGGTTGCATGTTGTCAGTGAAGAGCAATCAAGAGTTCCATGCTTATTTAATGGAACAAGCAACCATTTGTGGGATCATTACAGAGGTAACCCGTGAGCGTTTGATTCATACTGCTAACAATGTATAATCCACACTTGGGTTATGTTTTGTAATAGTACCATTGGCTATCCCAGATGCTTTTGTTGTTTTCGTTGCTGCCTCGGTGGAGTTTTGGCTGAAAGGATGCGCAATTGTTTAAATTATTTAGTTCTTTAAATAAGTTCGAATAGTTGAAAATATGATTTCTCTTTAGAATACAATTTACCGCGTTGTTGAGAAGCCTTACTGCAGGCGGGTTTGCTAGGATAAACCCTTCGTGTGCCGCAATATTAAGTCATACAAAGGCCACCACATTTGCACATCATTCCACGCCAACTACATCAAATAAAAATTGATTGGCTAGCAGCCTGCCATCTACCCCTATACCTTGCACCACCACAGCATATTTACCCGGAAGATCAGAAGTGAAAAAATCTACTGTATGGGTGCCCGTTGCATTCAGTTTAATATTCCCGTTCCAAAACAATAAGGTGCGAAAATCTGCACGTCTATCAGCCGATGCTTGGGTTGGGTTATATCTTGGCGCATAAAATTCACGCTGCGTTTGAAGGGCGTCAAAATCTACAATGGTGTGAAAGGTATCCAGTTCATAGCCACCCAGCTTACCGTCATAAGTAAAAAAAGAAGCGATCCCATCAAATTTTGCAGTGCCCATAAAATAATTGGGGATAACCACCTCCAGCCGTTCCACTTTACGCGGATCAAATTGAACCATTGCAGCACCGCCATCAAATAACGGAACACCATCGAGCAGTACCGTTGGATTTCTTATTTCGGCTATATCGTACTCCGTACGGGTAGCCATAATAAACTGGTATACGCCCTGCCTTTTGCGGACTGCAATTTCGGGAACGTATTCTACCAACACTTCCTCCATAGTTGGAAAACGCGTATAATCATCCAGGCGATAAACTTTGCTGGCTGTGCCGTAAAAAGGCAGCGTGTCCATCCTGCCTGGCCTAATCTGCTCCTGTGCATTTCCATAAAATGCTTGATACACCTGCGCATTAATGCTGCGCTGCAGCAATCTTTGGCTGTCCAAATTAATATGTACACCCAATGGATTTTTTAGGGAAGCAAAACTTTCGGAGAAAGGGTGTTTTAAATCAACCCGGTATATACTGTCTACACCCTTTAACGACGCCACTGCCATCCTGTTGCCGTAAACCCCCTGGGTATTAAACATTATATGGCCACTATCATCGCTTCGGGAGGTAAACAGCTTGACATCCTTACCCGGAAAAGATAAAAATGCCTGCACCCCGGCCGCAGGCCTTCCACCCTTTCTTTGAACTACCGTTCCACTAATGATGTGGCCTTCCAGCTCGGGCAAATGGCGTAGCACTGGTTTTGTGGCTGCCAACACATCCGGCCACTTAAACCGCCGCCATCCATGGGTAAGCATCAGGTTATCCAGCGCAACAATTGTATTGATTGTTGTATCCTTAAAGTAAAATTGGGGCGATTCAACATTGCCTTGTAGCTCGGACAGCAAATGGTAATAGGTAAAGATGTCTGCGGGGTTAATTGCGGATAGGGAATCCAGCAAAAAAACACTCATGGAAGCATGCACGGGCAATGAATTTCCCTTCTCGTTTTCGGCAGTCAGGGCAACACTAACCTTACTGCGTTGGCTGTATTCCCTTTTATCTGCCGTCACCTTTACAGATTGCCGGGTTGGTCTTTTAAAGTAAAGCCGTTCACATACGGGCTGCCCTTGTTCGTTAAACAAAGTAACATGCGAAATACCTTCCCCTAGTTCTTCCTTATTAAGCAGCAAGGAAGCCCCGCCATCAACCAGGGGCAACAATAGTTTTTTTACCACCCTCCCCTGGCTATGAACAAACAGGAATGCGTTACCCTTATTATCTGCACTTTGTATTGACACCAGCACATGAGCGCTGTCCTGTTCCTTCAGGTTCATTACCAACCCTACATCAGTAGCTACCGGAAGTGGTTTGGCAAATCGGCTGCCATCCTGTAAAAGAACAACCGCTTTATATTCTTTACCCTTTTGTGGTGTAAACATAAAACTGCCGATTCCAAACGGGCCGGGCCTAAATTGCAGCAGGGTGTCGTTGTTTTGGTCTGTAATGGCGCCAGCAAAATCAACGCCTTTATCCCGATCGTCAGCTACCCGAAAAGCCATTTTTGTTTGGATCCCATTTACCAGGGTGCCGCCTTCGGGGAAAAAAGTTAACTCATGCCCTATAGGTGCTGCTATGCCGGGTACACTTACAAATGTTTGTGCATTTATAATATCCAGGGGTTGATGAAAATAAAAATCCGGGTCAAAGTTTTTCATCCAACTGGTGTAGGCCCGCAACAAAAACCGGCCGCTGTGCATACCGGCCGGCAATGTTACCGATCCATTGCCCAGCCCGCTGTCCAATGCCATTTTTACCTGGACTATCGGTGTATTGGAAGCATCCAAAATTTCGAGATAAGCTACTTTGCTGAGGGACAACAAACCTGCCTTTTGGGCATTCATGCAATAAACTTTGAACCAGATGGTTTCACCAGCAACGTAAAAGGACCGGTCGGTGTGCACAAATATTTTTTCCTGGAAAAACGCTTTCTGGTATTGGGCAAATTGTTGGGGGATAAAATGAGCGGCTCCTTCTTGTGCTTTTACCACAATAGGCAGTGGTAGTATTGCCAATAGCACAAACACCAGCTTTATAACCTTTGAATTCATTAGCCCGCTAGGAGTGGGCTGATGATGCAACAACCTGCAACAGCCGGAAAAGTTTTGGGCAAAGCCCTGTTGCAATAAGTCTATCTGGTGCTTAAAATAAAGAAGAAAAACCCGGCCCATAATCATGCGGCTTCTTGTAACGATTGGTAGATAATGTTCATCATGGTACTTATTTTCCATCACCAGAATGAAGGTTTTATACTGGAACCCCTTAAGGTGCAATCAAGACATCCTGTCAATGAAATATCATATCCTTTTATATTACGCGGATCGCCCACCATTTCGTAGGGAGCAAACATCGAAGACCCCAGATACTTTCGCAGACTGTCTGGATGGTTGTCTACATAGGAGGTTTCGCAGAGAAATACAAACGTGGAAGGAATTTCGAGACTGGAAATAAAAATCCGTTGCTCCTTTACTTCGGTAGCACCAATATATCCCACCACCTTTTCAGCTGGATTGGTTACACAGGTAATATTACCCACTGTTTCTGTAGGTTGCGGATCAAATATGGAACCTATGGATTCGGTATTGGTACGCATAAGGGTGTAAAAGTCATATCCCTTCCGATCCAATGCATATTGCCTGACCAGGATGCTGTAACGGATGCCTGTTTTTTCCGAATCAAATGGGATAAATGTTACAGGTGCCTTACTGATCACATCATTGGTAAGGTGCGCCGAAGTGCCCAAAAAAATATTGGAGGAGGGCAACGTTTTCCAACAAATAAAAAGTGGATCTATCTCCGAAGGATCCCGGGGAACCACCGTTGGAATGGGATCGTTGACATACCGGAATTTATAGGGATAAGAAGAATGAAACTCCCAGGTTTCTGAGTAATCCCATTTATAATACCGGGTGCCATTTTTCGGGTCATGTGTGTCCACATATATCTGCACCCCATCTCCTTTTATTTGCCAGTAAACCGAATCGATCGGAGGATTGTATTTTACCGGCACCAATTCCGACTGGTATTCACTTCCATTGGCAGTTCTGATCCTGACCTGGTAGGCAACGCTGGTATCCAACTGGTTGTCGGCAGAATTGTACACGCCATTTGGGGCCTCCTGTAAGGGATACTCCGACCCATCCGATCCTTTGATGATTACAGAAGCATGAGGTTCAGGCTGTATGTTTTTGGCATTTGTAAGGGGCAGCGTTCTGCTTAATTGAATAGTGGTGATGCCCGAAGGATTGATCAACCCTTCTACCACCAGCAAATTGTTTTGTCCTGATAAAATTTCGGCTTCATAGCGTTCCCTGCAGGAAAAGAAAGCCAGCATAAAAAAAACAAAAGCGATTATTGTTTTGCTTGCTTTCATATCAAAACCGGATGTTATAATTGATAAAAGGAATCATGCTACCAAAAATGGAAAGTTTATACCCGCTGATGATGCCATTTTCCGAAGTGTAATAAACCGAGTACGGGTTTTTGCGCCCCGTAATGTTGTAAATGCCGATGGTAAATGAATTGTGGGTTAGCTGCCGCACTTTGTGGTTGCCTTCAATATTCATAGAAATATCGGAGCGGAAATAATTGGGGATGCGGTAGGCATTCCTGTCGGAGTACAGCGCCCGTTCCGAACCGCTGTAATAAAAAGTTCCGATGGGCAGGGTAATGGGCCGGCCCGTACTATACGTTACATTTACCGATATACTAAACCGCTGGTTCACTGCATAATTACCTACCAGGGTTCCGTCATGCGGCTTATCATAGTTTGCCGGATAGAAACGGCCGCCATTTATAACCGGTCCATTGCGCAGATCATCCATTTTCAACAGGGTTCTCGAAAAAGAATAGCCAAACCAGCCATTCAATTTGCCGGTTTTCTTTTTGATCATCAATTCCACCCCGTAGGCTTTTCCCTGGGTGTTGATCACATCCCTTTCTATATTCCGGTTTAACACAAGCTGCGCACCGCTTTTATAATCCAGGATATTTTGCATCCGCTTATAGTATACTTCTACGGAGGTTTCTATTGAATCCTTGCCAAAGTTTTTAAACAATCCCAATGAAACCTGTTCGCCAAATTGCGGCTTGATGTTGTTATCACTTAGCTTCCATATGTCCGTTGGTGAAATGGCAGTGGTGTTAGACAGCATATGAATATACTGCCGGAGCGTATTGTAACCTGCCTTGACCGATGCGGAGGGCGAAAGGGAATACTTTGCCGACAGGCGAAACTCCGGGCCCCCGTAAGTTTGCATTACTTCGCCGGGTCCTTTTTCCAACATACCGATAACGGTACTTTCAGATTTTGGTACCTGGCCGGCATACACAGGTGCATTCCGTGGTCCCAGGTATTGAAACAGCGAATACCGCACACCGTTGTTGATGGAAAACTTTTTACTGATATCAAATCGGTGGCTGATATACGCCCCGCTTTCCAGTGCTTGTTCCGGGTCGATCACCACCGGGCTCACCAATGATGATTTACCCACTGGCAAAAAGGAACCAGGTTGCAGTTTATAATAAATGCTACTAATTCCAAAATCAATGGCCTGCCGTTCGTTGATGGTATAAACCAAGTCGCCCTTAGCATTGAACTGCCTGATGCCAAACGACATTTTGTAAGCATTTACCACATTTTCGTCGCTGGAATTTTGGTAGGTATATTCATCCACGCCAGCCAAAAATGCAGCTTCCAATTTTGGCGAAAATCTATGGCTGAATTTTACGGAAGCCGCTTTATTCTGGTAGCCAAATACAGTATCGCTATTCAGGCTAAACCGGTCGCCGCTGATATACCCCGTTACCTGCAGGTCGCTGTGTGGGTTGAGCCGGTAGTTGGCCACCAGGTTTACATCAAAAAAAGATGCGGCGCTGTTGCGGTAGTTGTCGGGCAACAACTTGAGTAGCCAATTGGCATACGTGGTTCTGGCTCCCAGGTTAAACGAAGCCTTATCCCGCACAATCGGGCCTTCCAGGTTCAGGCGGCTGGTTACCAAACCAACACCGGCGGTCCCGGTGTATTTTGTTTTGTTGCCTTCCCTTGCCGTGATGTTCAAAACCGAAGAAAGCCGGCCACCATATTTGGCGGGTATGCTGCTTTTAAATAACTCAACATCTTTTACCATCTCGGGATTAAAGGCGGAGAAAAAGCCAAAAAAATGAGCGGGGTTGTAAATATTGGCGTTATTGAACAAGATCAGGTTTTGGTCGGTACCGCCGCCGCGTACATTGAAACCGGTACTGGCCTCGCCAACCGATTTTACACCGGGCAGCGTTAAAATAACTTTCAATACATCGGCTTCGCCAAAAACCACCGGCACCCGCTTGATGGCTTTTATGGTAATCCGTTCTACTCCCAAAGAAGTATTGTTGATGCCGGTGTTTTGCTGTGTGGTTACCGTTACATCCTGGAGCACTTTTACTTCATCTTCCAGCTCAATAGAAATGGTGCCATCGCCCACTACCTGAAGCCGGCGTGTGGCCTGTTTTTTACCAAAAGAAGAAATGGATAACTCGTGGCGCCCCTTTGGAAGGGTCAACTGGTAAACATTTCTCCTCTCGCCGTTGGGGGCTACTTCTTTTCCATCCAGCAGCAACATGCTGTTGGGCAACCCCTCGTGGCTGATGGCCGCAATTATATTAATGGTAAGCTGTGCATGCCTGTCCCTGTTTTGCGGGCTCCATACGCCCACCTGGTGAATTTTTTCATTGGCATAAGGGCCATTGATATTCAAAGCTTGATTATTATTTACGCCGCTGGATCCTGGTGCAGCATCCCGCTGTGGCAGCGTGGTAACGATCTGGTTTCCCCGGGTTAAAAAAACATGCTGGCGATGGTCAAAACTTGCAAAGAAATCGGTGCCTGCAAAAGCCCGCCGCAACACTTCCTGCACCGGCATTCCGGAAACCTCCAGGGTAACACGGAATGAATCAAAAAGGGCGGGATCGTAATAAAACTTTGCAGTTGTTTGTTGTTCCAACACCCGCACAAAAGACTCAATATCGGCCTGGTTGAAATTGGCAGTGATCTTTTCCTGCGACCTGTTTTGTGCCTGCACTGCTACAGGCAGCATCAGTATCAGCAGCAACCAATAACAGCATTTCATGGCAATTCTTTTAACCCGTTATAAAATGCCACGGCTTCTGTTAAAGCCCGCTCGGGCTGCGACCGGTACCTGATCCTATTCTTTTTAATAAACCGCTGCACTTCTTTCTGGTCCGCAAAAAAATGCAACAGGTCCTTTCTGCTGTTGATCGGATTGAACACACCATTCTTACCAATAAAGAAAAAATTTCTGGCAGCAACATTCACCTGTACTTTATCGGTTACTACTGTTTGCAGGTTTTTTGTTCGCCTTGCCAAAAGTGTTGCCTTGCCCGATTCCAGTACGTCATAAAAACCGCACTTCAGGTTGCCTGCCTGCAGGGCATGGGTACATACATGTAGAAATTGGTGTGCACCCAAAGAAAATGCCTTAACCTGCTCTTTAACCAATTGAATCTTCAGCAGCCCGGAATCATTTAAAATAATGAGGTTGTCGGTTACAAGGTTGTACAACAAGGGTACCTTTTCATAGGTGATGCCTTGGTAAGTCACAGTTCCAAGGGTCCATTTATCAGAAGAAAAATAAGGGTGTCCTATCGAAAAACGAAAAGGATAATCCTGATATTCATGCCCGCTAAACAGGGGTGTATTTTTACCTGTGGCCGCATGATACAAATCCACAGCCGGACCGGCCCCGGCAACAACAGCAGTGTCAATCAGTACTTTTTGCCCGTTGCCCTCCAAAGAAACAAACGCACATACGAAAACCAGAAATAGGTATAAAGCCGATCGCGCCATGCAGTTGCAGTATAGAAGGTTATTCGTAATGGTGTGTAAACTAACCAGTAAAAGGTATGAATAAATCGGCTATTAGATAAGCGGTTCAGGAAAGGGGAATATGGAGGCTGATGGGCTTAAACTGGAAATAAGATGAGGCCGGCATCCAAAGCAGTAGCCTTATATTAGGCCCTCATCTGCACGCATATGGAGCAGGTAAACTTCTGGAGCCATTGCCACCCAGGTTAAAAAAGTCGTGCATCTTCGACCCACAATGACTCGGAGGATTTTATGGTGTGGCCAAATTTTAGCCTGGTTTCTCAACCATTCAGTATTGGCTGTATTTAAGGGAATAAAGGAGTAGGTAAATATTCCGGTTGACTCCATGCTGATAGCAGCAGTCTTTGAATCTTGCCTTTCTAGAGCATTTAGTGCCTTTGTTTTGATTGCCTTTCATTGACTTCTGGTGCCCCTTTGGAAGGAGCAGTTGGTGATACGCATAATGAATAACAATAGGCCCAAGGGGCTAGTCGCAGGCAAATCGCTCCTTCAATTATTTTCTTTAAGGTATGAGTACACTGTTTTAGGTTACAGACAATGGCCTTATGATAGGAGTATGCCGTTATGCTGATACCTACCATCACTTTGATGCTTTGTGCCTTCTAAATATTGGTGCACCATAACAATGCAATTATCGAAGAACCTCTTACCTTTTTTTACCTGCCCGAAACTGCCTTCTTTATTGCATAAGTATCACTCGTGCCACTAATGCCAGTTGGCATCCGGTTGCTTTTTTAATCTTTTGGCAGCATTAATTACATCCTCAAGTTCCACGGGGTCGCTGAACGGGTCTTCGTCCAGTTCGGTAACACGATTGAGTTCCCGCTGCCAGCGCCGCAATTCGTCGAGGTAGGGAGCGCAGGGAACCCGTTTCAGGTCATTTCCTTCCGGCACCACATCGCACAGGCCATTGTGCAGCCATTCGCCAGTATGCCAGTCGGGCATGTCTACTGCAGGAAACAGGCAGATGCCATGCAGGTCAATACCTTCTTCCACCGCTGCCAGCGATTCTTCCATTACATCGCGCAGCCAGTCTTCGCGGCCTTCGTTCATGCCGCTGGTTTCACCAATGATCATGGGTCTCTGGTAGCGTTCCCAAACCAGGCGCAACAGGTCGCACAATGGTTTAATGCGGTCGTCGTCTGCCGGTAACGCTTGGTGGGGGCCGCTTTCGCGGTATTCCATCTGCCCGAACGAATAGTTGTTGGCACCTACAATGTCCAGCACTTCCGGTGAGCCGCCCAGTTCGGGATGCTCTTTTCCATACAACACATCCCATGCAAAAAAAGTGTCCACATAAGTTTCGTGGTGTGCTGCAGCCTGCTGGTCGGGCCGATCGCGGGGCGCCACCACCTGCACCAGCGGGTCGATATGAATCATGCGTGCATCGGGCACCACCTCCCGGATGGCTTTTACCCCTGCAATGGCTGCTTTGCATAGTTGCAGGCGAAAAGCAAAACGGTCGGCTTTTGATTTGGTGTAAGGGGCTACCCATCCCCATTCGCCGCCGCAAAAAGAAAAGAACGTGATTTCGTTGATGGGGGTAAAAAAGTAGGGGCCCGGAAGCCGCGCTACCACATATTCCGCCACCGCTTTGCAATAAGCGGCAAAGCGGTCAACAAATGCATCGGTAAATGGACTCAGATCATCGGGATATCCGTAGTGACACAAGTCCCAGATGGGCAGGATCTTTTGCTGTTGCATTGCCTCAATCATGGGATCGATGGGGCTGAAATCATATTTGCCCTGTTTGTCTGCCAGCGGCCAGGGTACCCCTTCGCGGCTTACCGCAATTCCCGATTGCCGCAAGAAATGGTAGTCGGCTGCGGCATGCTTGTCGTGGCCAGTTTCCGCCACCAGGTTGCGCCGGCCCTGGTCTTTCCATAAAAAGGAGGAACACTCAAAACCCGAAATAAAAAAAGTTGGAAAGATGCCTGGTTTTTTGGCCATGTGCCTGTGGTTTATGGATACTGGCAAGCAGGTAGTAATTACTATGCCAGAGGCCGGAAGTAATTGCCGCCGGTAAAATCAGCCAGGCGTTTTACAAGTACACATCATGCAGCATGCTTTTTTTAACCGGCAGTTGATGCAGCATGCATCCAGCACTAGCAAATTTAAGAATGGCTGGAAAACTTAAACCATCACCCCAGTTATATGCAAATGCAATAAATAAAAAACAGCGCAATGCTGAAACCGCCTGATGCCTTGCGGGGTTATGTCTTTGCAATATGCTGATCTTCCATTTAGGTACATATGCCGTGCATTTCAGGAGGCAATTTTACCTGTTGGAATCAATCAAATGAAATTTAAAACACCAAGGCACGGGGCTTTGCTGCGCCATAGGCTACCAACAAAAGGTACCCACTGCTCCTGGGAGCCTGGCAAAGCCGTGATTTTAATAGGGCCTTAATCCTTTTCGTCCGCATCGCCCGTGCCATCCTGACGTTGCACCGAAGTTCCCTGTTCCCGCACTACCTGGTCGCCTGTATCCTGGGTGCCGCGCAGGTGGCCGTCTTTCCGGTCATTGGCCCCCGTACGTTCCAGTTCGCGTTCAATGTCTTCGTTGCGCAGCATGCCGCCTTTACGTTCTTTTGATGCCATGATTTTGTTTTAAGTAAAGCATCCACAAAACGATGCCAGTTCTTTGTCGTTACCCTTCCTTTTGGCCGCAGCAAAAGGGCTGGGGTTGCAAATAGCATAACTAATCCATATATTAACCTATATTTACAAGCTGAGCAGTAAGCGGTGTCCCTGTTGTTCCTTGTGGCGCCACCTTTCTGTTTTGTTTATTTCCGACTCATACCCTACAACGCTGCTTATGAAATTTCAGGTACCAGCTTACCGGATAAGACAATGTCTTTGGCTGCTTTTTTTAGTTGCCCTATTTTTTCTTGCAGGCACCAGCCTCCACCACAAATGGTATTACCAGGTGGCCTTCCAATGGCAAAAACTAATGCTCAGCCAGCTAAGCCTGGCCAGCGAAAATGTAGCTGCTGCCTGGTTTTCCTCCATGCTGCTCCTTATTGCAGGCTTGTTATCGCTGGCAGCTTACCGCTCTGATGTAGCGCGGTTTAGTGGCCGCTGGCAAAAAACTGTCAGCCTAGGCTGGCTGTTTATGGCGGCCGTTTTTTTCCTGCTTTCTTTCGACGAAATGGCCTCGGTACACGAAACCATTGGCGACAGTTCGCTTTTTACTGCGCTCAGCAATGGCGCCGGTTGGTTTTTGTTTGAAATAGTGGTGGGCCTGGTGGGCCTGTTCATGGTGATGTTTGGATGGATGCGGCTGCGCAGGGTACCGCTTGCGGTGGGATTGTTTTTTGCCGGTGTGCTGCTTTACCTCAGCAATCCCTTCCAGGAAAATTTCGAGATCAATTCCTATAGGTCTGCCGCCGATCCCACGCAATGGAAGCGGCCCCTGTTTTTCCTGTTGCTCGAAGAAGGATCTGAGCTGGCTGGCTCTTTTTGTTTTATTTCCGCCTGTGTTGCGTACCTGAAAAATGCTTCCCGGCAATTGGGTTATGCAGGCATCAGCGTACAGATTAGTAAGCAGTGTGCAGCAGCATGCCGCATATTGTGGGTTGTATTGGGCGCCGGTGCCCTGGTGCTTCTTTTTATAGGAAGTCACCAACCGCACCAGACCGAAACTGGCATTGGTCAGAACTGGTTTCCCTCCGCCCTTGCGTTTGTGTTGTTTTGTGCTGCTGTATATTTTGGTTTCCGGCCCCGGAGCACCAGGCCACAACGGATATTTTTAACCCTCACAGCGCTGGTGGCAATTGTCATTTCTATTGCTGCAGGCATCGACTTTTTTGGACATGCCTTTACCCAGCTGCCCCTTTTCCAGGGTTTGCTGGTGGCTGCCTGCCTTGTGGTGTTTGTTTTACTTTTCAGGTATTGGCAACCCAACTGGAGCCGCACCACAAAGTGGTCGCTGGTTGTATGGCTGGCGTTTACAGCCGGCAGCATATTTTTACCCCAGCCCCTGGCCGTGCTGTTTTTTTATTGTGGTGCTGGCAGCCTGCTGGCCGGGCTTTCTATTGAGTACCGCCGGCATTTTGTGGCAGTATAGAGGAGCAGACGACGAACGATGAAAATTGGGATAAAAGACAGTGGTCAGTCGTCCGTCGTATATCTTCCAAAAAAAATCCCTGCGTTTCGGCGCAGGGATTTTTTTGCGGGGGATCAACCAACCATTTCAGCGGCTCTTCGCTTCACCGGGGCTTTTTTCCGGGTGCGGTTCCACCACATTATTATGCCGGTAATCGGGAAAGAGGTGCCCAACAGGCAAACTATAAAAGCAATGATTTTGGAAGGGGTGCCCCACAGCGAACCGGTATGCACCGGTTTGAAAAACGACCGGGTACGGGCACCCAGGTTGCGGTCCGCAAAAGCCAGCCCGCCCAATACACTTCCCGAATATTGATCAATATAAACGGCATCGGTGGCGCCTTCATGGGCAGGGTCCAGGGATAAGGCAGAAACGGAAAATGCATCTGCAGTATCTTTTGGAGCCGAAAGGTTATAAAATGCAGCTGTTGGATAAACCGTTTTTGCAGCAGCCAGCGCCTGGTCAAACGTAATGGTAGCGGCGCCATCAGCAGCCACCGACTTGGGCGGCTCTGGTGCTTTCATAGGCGATTTGGTAACGGTGTAAATACCCTTGTTGAACCACTCGAACGACCAGGCCAGGGCGGTAAATGCAAAAATGAGCAGGAAGATTGAGCTGTAAAAACCCAGCACAATATGCAGGTCGTGGTTGAGGCGCTTCCACCCGGCGTTGTTTTTAATACGCAGGCGCTGCACCAATATCTTTTGTGTTTTGGGCCACCACAGGATAATGCCGGTGATAAGAATGAATAGAAAAATAAAGGTGGAAACACCCATAATAAGTTTGCCCACCGAATTATTTCCGCCCAACAGCCAGCGGTGCAGGGCCATTACCTGGTACCAAAAAGTTTCGCGGTAGCTGTATTTTTCCAAAACCGCACCGGTGTATGGGTTCATAAATACGGTAAACCCGGGAGGCGGCCCGCCGGCGCCTTTTACATCCTTACCGCCTTTTTGTCCTTTGCCTGCGGCACTTGCAGCACCGGTACCTTTGCTTTCTTTTTGCCCGCTAACCGCAGCAGCGCCATCCTTTTTGCCTTTGTCTTCGCCTTTTTTGGCGGGAGCTACCTGCAATTCTGCCGAACGTTCGCCATCGGCGTATAGTTTAATGCCAGACACTTTATGACCCGGAAATGCATTTACAGCCAGCGCCTTCAAGCTGTCGAGCGGCAGGCGGTTGGCTGCCGGATCAACATAATAGCGGTCTTTGTTGAACGCCATTTGCAGGTCTTTTTCAAAAACCAGGATGGCACCGGTAAGGCAGGCAATTAAAATAGCCAGGCCGGCGGCCAAGCTCAGATACAGGTGTATGCGGCGGAAAAATATTTTCATTGCAGAAATAAAATGCGAAAGTAGTTAATCGTTGCAGGGAAGGCGGAAGGAGAATGGTTAATGATTATTAATTATTGATGACTCATTATTGTTTTAACCCTTTATACCGGCGTTTTAATAATCAGTACTCAATAATTAATAATCCTGTTTGCTAACTTATTTTATTAAAAACGATAACCTACAGTGGCCACAAACTGCCGGGGCGGAATGGGGTTGATGCTGTAGTTTTCGTGCACGTAGTAGCTATAAGTATTGGTCAGGTTCGACACTTTGGCCAGCACCGAAAATTTGTTGTAGGTATAGCCGGCACTCAGGTCCAGGGTAGTAAATCCTGCCACTTCCATCAACCTGGAGTAGGCTTGGGTTTGCCCTTTGGTATTGTTCCATCCGCCAAAACGGTCCCCAATATAATTGGCCGTGGCGCCCAGTTTCAGGCCTTTCAGGCCGGTGCTGTGAAACGTATAAAATGCGCTGGCATTGGCCGTATGTGCGGGGCTGTTTACCAGGCGTTCGCCGGTAATAAAGTTGCCTTTAGCCTCCGGGGTTTTGGTGTAGCGCATGTAATTGTAACTGTAGCCAGCCATCAGGGAAAGTCCAACCATGGGCTGCCCGGTTACGTCCAGTTCCACGCCGTCGCTGGTGGTTTGGCCGGTCAGCGCTTTAATGGCGGTATTGTTGTTGGGGGTAACACCATCTTTCAGGAAGGGTGCGGTTTGCGCCAGGTTGTTGTTTACAATGCGGTATGCGGTAATGTTGGCCGAAAGCAGCCCGCCAAAGAAATCGTTTTTTACACCCACTTCGTACTGGTCAATGATGGATGGCTTCAGCGTGTTGCCGTCCACGTCCACACCGCTGTTGGTGTTGAACGAGTTGGCATAAGAAGCAAAAATTGAAGTAGTTCCTGTGGGTTTATACACCAGGCCCAGGCGGGGCGAAAAAGCCTTGTCGGTTTTGTCTACACCTTTCGATTGCTTGCCGGTGAGCAGGTTGGTAGAGTCGGCGCCTTTTGCTTGCACATAAGTATAACGAAGACCGGCCAGCACATTGAATTTCGAAGAGATCTGGATCAAATCCTGCACATACACGCCATAACGGTTCAATGGAATATCAATCGAACGGATTCTTGCTGCTGCAGGAATATCGGTGCGCTGCGCATATTTGTTGAGGTCCAGGATATTGATCGAATCGTAAATGGCGGGCTGGTTGAAAGCGATGTTGTTGGTGAGGTAGCGGTCGGCATCCAGGCCAGCGAGTATGGTGTGCTGCAGGCGGCCGGTTTTTACTTTCCCGTTCAGGTTCAATTGCCCGGTGTAATAGTCTTCCTCGGTATAGGTTCTGCCCAGGGGCCGCTTCCAGTCGCCGTTTGCAGCCGCCTGTATGCGTTCGGTGGAATAATAATCGCGGTTGTAGTTCTGGTAAGAAAGCGAACCATTGAGTGTCCAGGTTTCGGTTAGCTGGTGCTTTACCGTGGCGGTAGCGGTTGCCTGTTTTGTGGTGGCATATTGCCATGCTGCACCCATAAAGCGGCTGCGGGGTACATCCGGAATCTTTGTGTTATTGAGGGAGCCAATGCCAAAGTCGGGGGTAAAACGGTGTTTCAGGTAATCGCCTTCCAGCACCAGTTCGGTGCGGCTGCCCAGTTTAAAGAGCAGCGAAGGATTTACATAAAAACGTTCGGAGCTTACTTTATCGCGGTACGAGCCGGCACTTTCGTAAGTGCCGTTGATGCGGTAGGCCACCTTGCCGCTGAGCGGTCCGTAAATATCAAATGCAGGTTTGTATAAATCATACGAACCGATGCGCATCGATACCTCGCCACCGGTGCGAAATTTGGGTTGCTTGGTCACCATGTTTACCACGCCGCCGGGAGCCACCTGGCCATACAGGATGGCGGCGCTGCCTTTGAGCACTTCCACTTTTTCCAGCGAGCTCATTTCGGGCATCGCACCCGAGTTGATGCGGGCACCATTCTTAAACAAGTTGGTGCTGGAAAAGGCATAACCGCGGGCTGAAAAGTTCTCCTGTGTGCTGGCCCTAGTGGTGGAAAGATAAATGCCGTTTACATTTTTGATTACATCGCTCAGGCGCTGCACCTGTTGGTCGCGCATTACTTCGCTGCCAATAACGGCAATACTTTGCGGCAGGTCCAGCGGGTTGATGGCGATTTTACCAATTGACACCGGTTTTTCATTCAGGCTTTTATGCGCCTGGATGATCACCGCCTGCAACTGGCGGGCATCTTCGCTCAGCGAAAGGGAAAGCTGCGTGGTCTGCGATTCTTTTACCACCACTGCCTGTTCCCTTGTTTGCAGGCCCACAAAAGAAACCACCAGGGTATAGTTGCCGGGTTTAACATTGCGCAATTGAAAAAAGCCCGATTCGTCTGTAGTGGTGCCTTTGCCGGTGCCGCGCAGGTCTACGCTTACGCCTGCTGCGGGCTCGGTATCGGTGGTGGTAACTCGGCCTTCAATAATGCCGTTCTTTACCTCGTCGATCAAATTCTTTTGGGGAGCATTCGTAAAAGCCAACCTGTTTTCCTGGGCCCCGGCGGTGGCCAGAGCCATCACCGCCGCTAATGAGAGTACATATTTCTTCACCTGGGTGTAAATTTTGTGCAAAGCACGCCGTTTACATTTTTGCAATGGTGCCGGATTGGGAAAATGGGTTACGCAGAACGGAAAAATAAGGTGCCGCAACTGGGAAATAATGGTTGTAATTACCCCTTTTCAAAATAATACAGGCACGCAAAAACCAATGCAGGGATCAATAAACCGATTGGGGCAGGCCAATGGCTTTTATAACGGCTTCGATCATGCGCACCTGTTCTTGCCAGTGCCCGTGTTGTGCTTCCACATTGGTATAGCTGCGGCCCCTTTTACCCCAAACATAGCCAAGGGAGCCGTCATCGGCGGCATGTTCCCTGTTGTGTAAAACGGCATTGACACCCATACTTTTCAGTGCATTAAAAAGAGAGGGGTCGGTGGTGAGCACAAAATCATCGGGGTCCATTTCCTCATTTCGAAACACTTCGGCTGCTTCAGTTGCCATGCTGGCCCCGGACAAATAAGAAAGCAGCGAGTAGGCGTCATTGGTGTTGTTGTGCACAGCAAAGAGGGGAATGGAATCGGGGAGGAGCGATAGCAAGCTATCGCTAAGTTGCAATACTGCTTTTTGCGCAGCAGGGGAATAAGGCCCTAAAAGTTTTAGCGATTGTTCAGCACCGGTGGGGGTGAACATCCGGTTGGGATCGAATTGGTACCCCACCTTTCCAAGCCCAAACCGCACCAGGCGCTGCCGCCCGTTTTGAAGAGAAATATATACCCCGCCCAGGCGCTGGAGCAGGTGTTGTGCGGCACTGTCGGCCGTTTGTTCGTTGTGGTGCAGGTGCACAAAAATGGGTGCGGGCACATCACCATACCTGCTTTGATGCACCCGAACCGAATCGTTGCCCAGGGGCAACAAAAGTGTATCTGTTACAGGTTGGTAATATTGTGCGGCAATGGGGCCGCAGCCGGTTAAAAAGGGCAGTACAACAATCAGCAGGCAAATGGTGCGCAGCATCATGGGTTTGTGCTTAAGCCAACACTTCGGCGGCGAGTTTCTGCATTACCTCTTTTTTCACCATTTTTTCGGCCAGCAGAATCATGTTTTTAAAGGCTTTGCCTTTCGAAATACCATGACCGATCACCACGGGTTTGGCAATGCCCAGCACCGGCGTGCCGCCATAGTTTTCAAAGTTGAACCGCTCCAGGTATTCGTGGTGGATGTTTTTGTTTTGGGTTACCTCAAAAAGCGACTCCGCCAGTTTCAGGATGATGTTGCCGGTAAATCCGTCGCACACCATTACATCGGCCTTGTCGAGCAGCAGGTCGCGGCCTTCCACGTTGCCTACAAAATTGATGTGGGCGTTTTCTTTCAGCAGCGGGTATGTGGCTTGTGCCAGCAAATTGCCTTTGCCTTCCTCTTCACCAATATTTACCAGGGCAACCCTTGGGTTGTCGATGCCCAGGATATTTTGGGCATACACCGAGCCCATCACGGCAAACTGGTTCAGGTGCTCCGGTTTACAGTCGGAGTTGAGGCCCACATCGAGCAGCAGGCCGGTGGCGCCGTTTTCTTTGGGAATAATGGTGGCAATGGTGGGGCGCAATACGCCTTCCTGTGCTTTTACGCTGTACAGGGCACCTACCAGCATAGCGCCAGTGTTGCCTGCCGAAATAAACGCGTCGGTTTTGCCCGAGGCCAGCAGGTGAAAGCCAATGGCAATGGAGGATTGTTGCTTTTCCTTGAGGGCCCGGGTAGGGTGCTCGTTCATGCCAATAACCTGGGGGGCATGCACCAGGCGGCAAGCGGCTTCGGGCAGTTGCAAAGCGGCCAGCAGCGGGGCTACCTGCGCTTCGTCGCCCAGTAAAACCAGCTGGGCCGGGTTGCTGCTTTCGGCAAAATATTGTTGAATACCGGTAATTGCTTCCTGTGGGGCAAAATCACCGCCCATCATGTCAATGCCTATCGTCATGGTATCCAAAAATAAAAAAATCCATAACCCGGCCGTTGGGCGTTTGGGTTATGGATTTCATCCAAATAAAGTTGATTATGCTTTCAGCGGTGCTTTTTCGGCAACCAGTTGTCCTTTGTAGTACAACTTGCCTTCACTAACATGGGCACGGTGGCGCACATGTAATTCACCGGTTGCGGTGTCGGTAGAAAGCGTAGCAGCTACAGCTTTGTAGTGGGTTCTGCGTTTCGCACTTCTTTGCTGCGAATGTCTGCGTTTGGGGTTTGGCATGACTCAGTAATTTAAATTGCTGATTATTTTATTGTTTATTTTTTGGTCACCGGCTTTTGCTCCTTTGCTCATCTCCTGTTGTGTCACTCACTTCATCGTCCGGTAATGCTATTGTGCTCTTTTGTCCATAGTCTATGGTCCATCGTCCATCGACTGTTATGCTCAACTTTCTTCTTCGCCCAGGTTGCGGAATTTTTCCAGTCCTTTCCACAACGGGTTTTCCTTTCCTTCGTCGGGCTTCATGCTGTTCAGCAGTTCGCGGGCCTGAGGGTCGCAATGCGGTCCGTCCATCGCTTCATAGGCGCAGGTCTTTTGCATCGGTATGCTCAGGTTTACAAACTCGTAGATCCAGTCTTTTACATCAATATGGCTTTCGGTGCGGCTGATGTAAAAAATATCCGGGTCTTCTTCGCCCTCATTTGCCTCATCGGGGTTGTCGGTCATTTTCACCGTTACGGTAAATTCGTCGAACAACTGCATGGGCAGGTTGCTGCTGCATCGGTCGCAGATTACTTCGGCCTGTCCGCCCACTTCAAAGCGCAGCATCAAAAAGGAATTGGCCTTCTCTAGCATGAGCTTTACTTCAGCGCGGGCATTTTTAAAGTCCTGCTCCTTATATTCTTCAAAGAACCGGTCGTCTACCCTGTAATTGAACTCGTGCAACCCGGGCTTCAGACCAACAAACGCAATCTCGTATTCCCGGCGGTTGCTCATCGGCTTCAATTTTTAAGGTGGGCAAAGGTACAGGAATTATGCTAAAATGGGTTAGTTTGCCCCAATATTTTAACGCATTTCCCTGTTGAGCATGTTTCGCCGCCCCTTTTTCAACCCCAAAGTTGTTGTTTTTTCCTTATTGGCTTTAGGCCTATGGCTTTTTTCCCTCAGCCCTGCACTGGTAGAGCGGTGGTACAGCCGTGGTGTTTACCCGCCCTTTTCCAGGATGCTGCGTGCCCTGCTGGGCTGGCTGCCCTTTAGCTTTGGTGACTTGTTGTATGCGGCTGCCGTAGTTTTTTTGGTGTGGAAAGGGGTGCGGCTGGTTCGGCGCTGGCGCAGGGGAGCACCCCGGCGGCCTTTGCTTTTACGGCTGCTGGGGCAGGTATTGCAGGGAGCATTGTTGGTGTACATTGTGTTCCATACTTTTTGGGGACTTAATTACAGCCGCCAGGGTATTGCCACCCAAATGGGCCTGGAGGTATTGCCCTACCAGCTCCGCGATCTCGACATACTGATGCAGCAACTGCAGCTGCGCCTGGAGGAAACCGCTCCCCTCATTGATACGGTTGCCCGCAAGGCATGGGACGAGAATGCTGTTTTGGAAAAGGAAGGGGTGGCTGCATTTAAAGCTGTGGCCGGGCAGTATTCTTTTTTAGCCTATACGGCTCCCTCTGTAAAACCTTCCCTGTATTCGCCCTTCGGGCACCTGATTGGTTTTACGGGCTACTACAACCCGTTTACGGCCGAAGCGCAGGTTAAAACATCCATACCTACTTTTTTAAAACCCTTTGTGGTAGCCCACGAAATGGCCCACCAGCTTGGGTATGCCAAGGAAAGTGAAGCCAACTTCGTGGCTTTTTTGGCCGGCCACCGGGCTGCCAACCCGCATATGCGCTACGCCATTTATTTTGAAATGTTTTTATATACCCTTTCCGATGTGCGGCGCCGCGATACGGCGCAGGCCCGCCAGTACCGCGAGGCCGCACCACCCCGGGTGCAGCGCGATATCCAAATCCTGGCGCAATACCTGGAACGCAGCCGTAACCCGGTAGAGCCCTACATGGCCTGGTTTTATGATGCCTACCTGCGGTGGAACAAACAACCCCAGGGCAAACAGGCCTACAACGAAGTGGTGGCCTGGCTGGTGGCTTATGGAAAAAAGCATGGCCGCACTGCCATTTAAAAGGGTTGGGCCGGCTAATACGGGTGCGGTGAATAGCCCCTGACCAATCTTAGCATCGGAAATTTTGTTACGTTTTAAAAATTGAAGCATGAAGAACTGGGTTAAATTACTGATCTCATTGGCCTTGCCGCAAATAGCCGGATTGTCCGGCGTATTGTTTACCGACACCGGGGAAAGCAGCTGGTTTCAACAACTGCAAAAGCCTTCCTGGAATCCACCGGGCTGGCTTTTTGGACCCGTATGGACCACATTATATATTCTGATGGGCATTGCCTTTTACCTTGTTTGGAAAAGCGATGCACCCGAAAAAGTAAAGCGGCCAGCTATGATCCTGTGGGTGGTGCAACTGGTACTGAATTTTTTATGGACCTTGATTTTTTTTGGAGTCCACGAAGTAGGCTGGGCGCTGGTAGAGATCCTGGTGCTGTGGATCGCCATACTGCTCACCATCCTGGCCTTTGGCCGCATCAACAAAACGGCTGCCTGGCTGATGGTACCCTATATTTCCTGGGTAAGTTTTGCCAGCATCCTCACCGCAACGATCTGGCATTTGAACCAATAGTACGCCGCTGCAATTTGGTTGTGATGAATTTGCTTAGGAGAGAAAGGAGGTTAATGTATTCGTTAAATAAAGTGAAACCATACGGGTATTGATCCGTGTGGCTTTTGTTGTTTTCTGCTTTTGATTGGACCAGTTGAAATATTTTGCTCAAATGTGTAGTGTCTTGCCTTTGTCATGCTGAGCGCAGCGAAGCATGTGGGTATTGTTTAATGTCTGGTTATGAAAAGCTCAGATCCCTCCTGCGTCGGGATGACAATTGCAAATGGATACCCATTAATGAAAGAGCCAGATGTGCAGATGTTTGAATTGGTTGCCTAGTAGGATTTCCAGCCGTACAAGTGTGCGACGCAAGTAAAGTTTAATAGCACCACTACAGCTGGCTACAAAAATTTTTACAGCCACCCCGATGGCGGTGGCTGTGTAATAACAAAAGTATATCCGCCCTAAAGCTTGCCTTTAGAAAAATCTGGTTATTAAAACTGGTTCTTCCACATCATGCTTTCCACGGGCTTGTCGGGCTGGCCGCTGTATTTTGCATTGGCCTTCTGGTTGTATTTGATTTCTATTTCACCATCCACCGGGAAATAAATCAACTGCCCGATGGGCATACCGGCATACACCCGCACGGGCTGCTTCACCGAAATTTCCAGCGTCCAGTTGCCGCAAAAACCCACATCGCCCTTGCCTGCGGTAGCATGGATATCAATGCCCAGGCGGCCTGTGGAGGACTTGCCTTCGAGAAAGGGCACATGGGCATGGGTTTCGGTGTATTCTTCGGTTACCCCCAGGTAAAAAATATGCGGGTACAGCACAAAACCTTCTTCGGGAATTTCAAAGGTTTCGATGGTGTTGTGCTTTTTGGCATCCAGGATGTGTTCGCGGTAGGTGGCCAGTGTTTTGCCTAAATGCACATCGTAACTGTTGCTGCCCAGGCAGTCGCGGCGGTAAGGCGTTATTTTAATGGTTCCGGATTCAATTTCTTCCAAAATGCGTTTATCGGAAAGGATCATGGGTGCTGTTGAATTTTATTGGTGCAAATTTGTGGCGCCAATGGGCCACCACCGATGCAGTTGGGGGCAAAGTAACAAAAATCACCATCATGCCGCTCTATTTTCAACGGGCCATCAACGCTGATACCAGTCTTGCGGTGTGGCACATTTTGGAGGACGAATGTTTCTTTCGCTGCCATGCCGTGCCCCAGCGGGCCGTAAGCCACCCGCACAAGCGGCTGCAGCACCTGGCGGGGCGCTACCTGCTGCGCCACCTGGCGCCGCAGTTTCCCATGGACCTGATCCGCATAGCTGACACCCGCAAGCCCTTCCTGGAAGATGAAGCCTATCATTTTTCCATTTCGCATTGCAGCGATTATGCGGCCGCCATTGTGAGCAGCAATAACAGGGTGGGTGTAGACATTGAAGTGGTAACAGTAAAAGCAGTGCGCATCCGGCACAAGTTTGCATCCAACACCGAATGGCAACTGGTACAGGATGCATGGTCTTCCCACTCGCAAAAAGAAGCGGCCGAAATGGCAGGGGATAACTCAATGGAAGCACTGGTTGCTACGCTTATCTGGAGTTGTAAAGAAGCGGTGTTTAAATGGTATGGCGCCGGTGAGGTGGATTTTAAAGAACACATTCAGATCAGGCAGTGCGCAAGCAAGGCGCCGGGAAAAATGGTGATGCAGGTGGTTTTTCGAAAAGAGGAACCCGAAGTGCTGGAAGTGCATTCGGAGTTGTTGGAAGGTTTGTGGTTGAGTTATGTGGTGGGATAGTGACAACAGCAAGGAATAGGGTGACGTCAGTGGGCGTAGCCCACACCTGTCGGTAGCACATGCCCGGTTTTTGAAGTTGTTGGGCGTAGCCCAACCCCGTCAATCCTCATAAAATGCAAACACATAGCGATCGTCGTAAGTAATATCAAACAGTTGTAGAAAATCCAGGTATTCTTCCCGGAATGTTTTGCGCCGGTGATGCGCTTCCTGATTTAAGATATATCGGATCACCTGCGGCAACTGGCTTTTAGAATAACTGAATGCGCCATATCCTTTTTGCCAATGAAAATGGCCCGGAATCAACCGGTTGTTATTGATAAAATTGGTGGAGGCCCGTTTTATATCCAGCACCATATCCGAAATGGAGATTGCCGGATTGAGGCCCACTAGAACATGCACATGATCGGGCATACAAAAAATAGCCAGCATTTTGTGGCCGTCGGTTTGGAGCACCGCTGTGATGAACCGGTGAAGCGTTTCGCAGTGGACTGGTGGAATAATGTTTTCCCGGCCCTGAACCGCAAACACCACTTGCACAAATAATTGGGTGTACGTGTTTGCCATTAGTTTTGGTTTTGATGGTAGCACATGGTTGGGCTACGCCCAACAAATTAATATGCATTTGCTGTTTTTGCTACCAACGGGTGTGGCTACGCCCACAGTTTTTGAAACCAATTTATAAGGGAAGTATTTGCCGAAGGCTAAAAGACATTCAATTTTATGGCCCCGGCAATGAATTATATCGAAACAAAAATAGCAGTACGGAATGCCGCACTGCTATTTAAATTTTAAAAGGAAACTAAATTATTTCCCGATGACATTTGCTTTGAATGGCTTTAGCCTAAATCCATATTGCTGCCTGCATTATTTCAACAACAACGGGCTTTCTTCCTCTTCCTCCATGCCATCTTCCAGCAAGGCAATGCTGCCAATAGAAGCACCGGCAATGCCTTTAATGGAACCATACAGGCCAGATGTGCTGAGCAACACTTTTTCCAATTGCTTTTCCCGTTCCTTCCACATCTTTTCCATCTGGATGCGTTCCCTGGTAATATTATTTTTCATCGACAGAAAACCTTCCACAATGGTTTCAATGCTTTGCCGAAACTCGTTGCCGGTAAGGTAGGTGTACAGCATCTGCATTTTTTCCCCTTTGTTTTCTTCGGCCTTAGTGGTTTCGGAAACGCGGATGATGGTATGGCGCAGGGCATTGGTAAGGGCCAGCACTTCGCTGAACGAACAAACCCATACACCGTCTTTTTCGCCAAAACAAGTAAAATCTTTCGGGTACACTTGTGTTACCAAAATGGCCACATCGGCGCCTTTGGTGCGCATGTCTGCTTTTAGCTTATCGATCCAGGCATTGTTGAATGTCTTGGTGCGTTTGCTTTCAAAAATGATGGTGCCGCAATCCTGCCCGTTGCGGTTGCGAACTGTTTGGATGCAATCGGCACCTTCCACACCTTTGCCCACTTCGCCAATTACATCAAAAGGAAAATGATCCTTCAGCAATTCCTCTAAAATCAATTCCTGCACTTCGCCCTGGCGCTGCATGGAGCCCTGTTCGGCACGGCGTTTCATTTCTTCGATCAGGCGCTTTTGCTCGTCCAGTTGCAACTCCAGGTCTTTTACCCGGAAGCGGTGCTCTTCTTCTTTTATAGAAATGCGTTGTTCTTCTTCTTTGCGGATCTGCTCCATCAGGTCATTGCGGCCCTGCATCAGTTTTTTTTGCAACACCAGTTCCAGCTCGCTTTCCCTTGTTTTCAGCTCCTGCTCCTTGCGCATAAACTCAAGCTCTTTTTGTTGGGCGGTGCGCAGCTTTTCATCTTTTTCCCGCTCCGACTCTTGTAAGAGGCGCAACTGGTTTTCAAAATCGGCGGCAATAGATTTGCGGATCTGCTGCTGCATTTCGGTTTCCATCTTTTGTCGGTCGGCAATCATCTGGGCTTCCAGCTTTGCTTTTTCCTGCTGCAGCTTTTGCACAAACAATTCATTCTGGTTTTTGCGCTTTTCTTCAAAGGAGCGCTGCTCGTCTTCCAGCTTTTTTTTCTCTGCGCTCAGTTGGGTCATTAGGTGCTGCTGCTGCTTTTCGTATTCCCTTTTCAGGCGCTGCTCCACGTCGGCCGACAGCACTTCTTCCACGTCGAAAGCGGTAGCACAGGTAGGGCATTTTATAGGTGTAGGCATAGATGCAGATTTGGTACAAAGTACGGCCGTTTCCTAAAATGTTTAGCAAGGTGTGGAAAAGTTGTGCGGGGGGAAGGGGAGAATGGTGAATGGGCAATGGTGAATGGGGAGTTCGTCAAACGTGAAACGTCAGTCGTGAATAGTGAGGGTGAATGGAAGGAAAAGATTTGATTGTTACCGGGGGTAGTTTAGCAGGTTGAAGTTTCAAGTATAAAAAGGGCTGTTTTATTGCTGAACACCATTTTGCATTCCTTAACCACAGGAGCACCAAAGCTTCATCAGGGTACCAACCCGCAATCATGTCGTCATTGATTGCGGGCCTGCTTTTTTGGCCCCTTTTTGCAGGCGCAAAAAAGTAAAGGCATACATATAAGCCTATTTGCCCGAAACAGGTTTTTTACTATTCCGGATAACACTATGGGTTCGCTTTTGTCATGCTGAGCGCAGCGAAGCATCTCAATGTAGCAAAATCACAAGTGTAGCAAAGCTGAGATCCCTCCTGCGTCGGGATGACAAACAAGGCTGTGGAACGACAAACAAAAGCAGTCGAATGACAAAAAAGACCGGATAATAGAATGGATAAGCTGTGGGCAATTACCAGCACCGCACCACCACATTGTACAATTGACGATTGACGATTGACGATTGACGTTTCACGTTTGACGAACTCCCCATTCACCATTCACTTCCCTCACGCATACGAAGATTCCACAAAGGTTTTCCGAAACCTCGAAGGCGTCATGCCTTTTAGTTTTAAAAACTGTTTGTTGAAGTGGGCAATGGTATTAAAGCCGCTGTCGTACGAAACCTGCAGCACGCTTTGCTCCGTATCGGCCAGCAGGGTACAGGCATAGCCGATGCGCATTTCGTTCACAAAATCGATGTATGTTTTTTTGGTGCGTTTTTTAAAATAAGCGCAAAATGCCGGGATGCTCATGCGGGCCACCGATGCAATTTGTTCCAGCGAAATGGGTTCGCGAAAATGCGTCATGGTGTGCTGAAAAATGCGGTCGATGCGCTCCTGGTCTCGGAGCTGCAGGGGGCGCAGTTCCTGTGTGGAAAGCATATCGTATTCGGTGCTGCCGGCCAGCAGGTGCAGGCATTGACCCAATATTAAAAGACGTTCAAAACCACGGGCGGCTTCCAATTGTTTAATGAGGGGTTCCAGTTGCTGCGGAAGTGCTCCCCTTGCCTTGAAGCCCTGTGCCGCCGACTGCAGCAGTTTTTTTACCCCGCGGCTTTCGGGCAGTTCCAGAAACTGCGGCCCCCAGAAGTCGTCGCGGAACTGCACCACCACGGCGCTGGTTACCAGGTCGCCACGCTTTTGAAACGTATGCGGCAGGTTGGCGCCCAAAAAATAAACGTCGCCCACTTCAAATTCGCCCACATGGTTGCCGACGAAACTCATCCCTGCGCCTTCGGTAAATAAAATGAGTTCGTACTCCTCGTGCTGGTGCCACGACACTTCAAAATGCGGGGTGCGGTGGGTGCGGGCCACAAAGGATGTGTTTTCGCTGAGCGGCAATTTTTCTACTAACAGCCTCATGCAACAATATTAAGCATTATTATTTCCTTAAATTACCATTATGAATAAGATCGCATCAGGATTCAATAAAAAAGTAGTAGGCTGCCCCGCCAAACGGGTCTAATTTGCCCACTATATTAAACGGCTTGCCACATGCTCCTGCTTGGAATTGATTTAGGAACTTCTTCTATAAAAGCTTCTGTTGTTGATGCCGAAACCGGCCAGGTGTTATCGCAGGCACAATACCCCGAAAAGGAAACCGGCATCAAAGCACTGCAGCCCGGCTGGGCCGAGCAGGCCCCCGACGAATGGTGGGAGAATGTGCAGGGCGCCATCCGTATGGCCACCGTAGGCAACGAGTTTAACCCCACCGACATTGCAGCTATTGGTATTGCTTATCAAATGCACGGACTGGTTACAGTTGATAGCAATGGTAATGCACTCCGTGATTCAATTATCTGGTGCGACAGCCGCGCCATTCCCTACGGCGAAAAAGCCTTTCAGCAAATAGGCGAGGAGCGCAGCCTTTCGCACCTGCTTAATTCACCGGGCAATTTTACTGCGGCCAAACTGGCCTGGGTAAAAGAAAAGGAGCCGCAGGTGTATCAAAAAATTGCGCAGGTAATGCTCCCCGGCGATTACATTGCCCTGAAGCTTACCGGCACCGCTACCATTTCTCCCTCATCACTTTCCGAAGGCATTTTCTGGGACTTCCAGGACGAAGCTATATCTGAAGATGTGCTGCAGGCATTTGGCTTTGAGCGGAGCTTGATTCCACAAGTGCAGCCTACTTTTTCGGAGCATGGATATTTACAAGAAGCTATTGCCGATGCACTGGGTTTAAAACCCGGCATCCCGGTAAGTTATAAATCGGGCGATCAGCCCAATAATGCCCTTTCGCTCAACGTGCTGCAGCCCGGCGAAGTGGCCGCCACTGCTGGTACTTCCGGTGTGATCTACGGCATTTCAGATCAGCTCACTTACGACCCGCAAAGCCGCATCAACACTTTTGCCCACGTAAACCACAGCGAGGACCAAAAGCGCCTGGGCGTGCTGCTCTGCATCAACGGCACGGGCATCCTCAATCGCTGGCTGCGCGATACAGTGGCTCCCGGTGTAGGTTATGCGCAATTAAATGAAGAAGCGGCATCGGTAACACCGGGCAGCGAAGGCCTGCTGGTATTGCCTTTTGGCAACGGGGCCGAACGCATGTTAGGCAACAAGCTGATTGGCGCCCACCTGCACTGCCTCGACCTGAACCTGCACAGCCGTGCACACATCATCCGCGCCGGGCAGGAAGGGATTGCATTTGCCTTCCGCTACGGCCTCGACATCATGCGGGAAAACGGCATGAATCCTGCCATCATCCGTGCAGGCAAGGCCAACATGTTTTTAAGCCCCGTATTTACCGAAGCCTTTGTGAACGTAACCGGCGTGCCAGTGGAACTATACCCCTGCGATGGCTCTGTTGGTGCCGCACTGGGTGCAGGCATTGGCGCCGGCATTTATAAAACGGAGGAAGAAGCTTTCCGCAACATGAAGCCGCTGGCCCTGGTAAAACCTAACGGCTTGCAGCAACGCTACGAAGAGCTGTACCAGAATTGGAAAAAAGCTTTGCTGCAGCACCTGTAATAAAAAGGATCGGAACTTAAATATTTTAATCAATAAACATTTATCCATGAACGTAATAACAGGCGATCAGCAATACTTTAAAGGTATTGAGCAGATCAAGTTTGAAGGCCGCGACAGCGACAACCCGCTGGCATTCCGTTGGTACGACGAGAACCAGGTGGTTGCGGGCAAAACCATGAAGGACCACTTCAAGTTTGCCGGCGCTTACTGGCATTCTTTTTCCAACGACGGGTCCGATCCCTTTGGCGTGGGTACCCACAATTTTGCATGGAACGAAGGCGCCGATGCCGTAAGCCGTGCCAAAAAGAAAATGGATGCAGCGTTTGAGTTCCTCACCAAGCTGAACCTGCCTTATTACTGCTTTCATGATGTGGACGTGGTGGAATATGGCAACGACATTGCTGAAAACGACCGCCGCCTGCAGGCCATGGTGGACTATGCGCAGCAAAAGCAAAAAGAAAGCGGCATTAAACTGCTGTGGGGCACAGCCAACCTGTTTTCGCACCAGCGTTATATGAACGGTGCTTCTACCAACCCCGATTTTCATGTGCTGGCCCACGGTGCCGCACAAGTGAAAGCAGCCCTGGATGCAACCATTGCACTGGGTGGCGAAAACTACGTGTTCTGGGGTGGCCGCGAAGGCTACATGAGCCTGCTGAACACCAACATGAAGCGTGAGCAGGAACACCTGGCCCGCTTCCTGCACACGGCTAAAGATTATGCCCGCAAGCAAGGCTTTAAAGGCACCTTCTTTATTGAGCCCAAGCCGATGGAGCCTACCAAGCACCAGTACGATTACGACTGTGCTACCGTAATTGGTTTCCTGCGCCAGTACGACCTGCTGAACGACTTTAAAATAAACATCGAAGTAAACCACGCCACACTGGCCGGCCACACTTTCCAGCACGAGCTGCAAGTGGCTGCCGATGCAGGTGTGCTGGGTTCGATCGATGCCAACCGCGGCGACTACCAGAACGGATGGGATACCGACCAGTTCCCTAACGACATCAATGAACTGACCGAAGCCATGCTGATCATCCTGGAAGCCGGTGGCCTGCAAGGTGGTGGTGTAAACTTTGATGCCAAAATCCGCCGCAACTCAACCGATGCAGCCGACCTGTTTTATGCACACATCGGTGGCATGGACACGTTTGCCCGTGCACTGGTAACTGCCGATGCGATCCTGCAAAAGTCGGATTACAAAAAGATCCGCGAGGAGCGCTATGCTTCTTTTGACAGTGGTAAAGGCGCCGAGTTTGAAGCCGGCAAGCTTTCGCTGGAAGACCTGCGGGCTTATGCTGTAGAGAACGGTGAACCCGAGATCCGCAGCGGCCGCCAGGAATATATGGAGAACCTGATCAATCGCTATATCTAGGTTAATGAAAGGTAAAATGGCAAAGAGGGGCTGCAGCAATGTAGTCCCCTTTTTGTTTTAGGGAGGTTTGATTTACTATTTTAAGACTTTTAGCCGCTATTTTATTTCAGAAATAATTAGTTGCTGTAGCGGATGAAAAATAAAGGTGATATTTTAATTAATTAAGTTGCATAAGGAAGAGATGCCTGATGTCTGCAAAAAGCAAAAAGTTTAAATCATATACCAATAGATTGGAATACCGAACTTATTTGCAATTCTTTTAAATTTCAATTTTTCGCAACTAAAACAGCTGCTAACTAAAACAATGAACCTTTTTGAAATTAAACGAACTCTTTTAGCCGCAAATAGTCATATGTTTCTTGAACGGCAAGATGTATCAAGAGCGGGCTCAACGGCATGGCGATTTGTTAATTTAAATAGAGTACGTAAAGCTTTAGTTGAAATAGAAGAAACTAATTTATTTAGTGATATTGTAAAGAGGGCTCTTAGTTCTGACATTCTTACTTCTGCAGGTGATGAGACCATAGCAGATCCAGTATATGGAAGAAAGGTTGAAGAACTTTTAGTGCAATTAAATGAACTTATAACGCAATTTCTAATTACAATTGAACCGCTTGTTCGTGAAATCCGGCCAAATTCAATTGTTATAACCTTACCGAAGGTATTAGACTTTGACCAACTTTCAGAGGTCGCGCATTCTCTTCAATTAGCCATTGGGCAGGTCGTTATAAATAACGAGATACAAGGTAAAGTCGAGATAACTTCAGTTGAGAATGGTTCAATTGTTTTCACAGTTGACTTGGGAAGTTTGCAGGCTTTATCAATAATTGGTACGTTGGTAACCGTCGCTCTTACTATTCATTATAGATTGTTGTCGAACCGAGCACTAGATGCAAAGGCTCGGATAGCTAAAATCGATGCAGACAGACACGGAAAGTTGTTTGAGCGTGAACAAGAATTTATCGACCTGTATGCTGAGATTGAAATAGACCAAATAAAGAAGCAATATGCGGTAAAGCAAGAATTTGATTATTCTAGTCGACTTAAAAAATCAATTCTTCTTTTCCGCGAATTGCAGGAGAAAGGAACAGAAATCAAACCAGCCATTGATGCTCCCGAAAAAGCAAAACAGGAATTCCCAACTAAAGCTTTAATTGATTCAGTTGGCCAATTAGTTCACTTACTTGAAAACCAAAAGCTAATTTCAGATAGCAATACTCCAAATTCTGTGAAGGGATATGTTGACTCCGATGTAACTCCTGAACAGGGTGATGGGTCTAACTTAATTTAGTCGTACATCTAAAGATGCAACCCTTAAACTCAATACTTAAGTATTGCAATTTCGCACTACAATTATGTTTGAGGAATTTGTTTTGCCAATTGTAATGGTTGCGGAAAATATTACCTTTCACTATTTACTAATCAGTTTTATTATAGCTAGTAAACTAGACTTTTAATGAAGCTAAAATATTCAAAATTAGCCTTCGAAAACCTTGTGGTCTTGTAGTTCTAATTAAAAGATTGCAATTCAATTAGAGGTTTAAATTAATATTACAGAATTTAATTCACTAGGGAAAGTGATGACCAACACCAACAAAACCATTCTCGAAACCGCCAACGCCGAAATCAAGAGGGGCAACTACGAAGGCTTCCTGGCCCACTGCACCGAAGACACCGAATGGACCTTTGTAGGCGATCAAACACTGAAAGGGAAAGAAGCCGTGCGGCAATACATGGCCAAAGCATACATCGAGCCGCCCATATTTAACGTGGCGCAACTAATTGCCGAAGGCGATTTTGTAACCGCCATTGGCGAGATCAGCATGAAGAATGAAAGTGGCGAAATGATCCACTACCAATACTGCGATGTATGGCGTTTTCGGGATGGTAAAATGGCGGCGTTAAAAGCATTTGTGATAGAGCCATAGCAACACTGCAGATAGACCACAGTGATGCATCTAGCTTTTCACCTTTATGCACCGGTTTTCTAAACACCACAACTACTCCCTTTTCTTTCCTTTATTTTGAGGCAATGTATCGGCAATGATGTGGCACCACCTGGCAGACATATTAACCCAATGGGGCATTGGTTCAGCCGCTTCCCGGCAACTGTTTGCAGATAAGGCCCGCCTGTTGGAACTACCCAAACAATCCATACTTTTTGCCGAAGGCAAAGCAAACAACAGTGAATACCTGTTGCTCGCTGGCGTAGCGCACCGTTGTAACGCCACGGATGCGGGCAACCGGGTCACTACGGGATTTTACAGGTCCCCGGCGGTTATCACCCCGCATTTTGCCCGCACCCACCGGGGCAAAAGCTTGTTCAGCCTGCAGGCCCTTACCGCAATAGCGGTGGCCGAAATCCCGGTGGCGGCACTCGATGATTTAAGAAGTGAGTACAGGGAGTTTGCCGAATTTGGCCAGCGGGTGGTTGAAGCGGAACTGCGCCAGGCCATGCACCAGGAAGTGGCCCTGCGTGCCTGCACCGCCAGCGAAAGACTGCTGGCCATGCGGCAGCAATATCCTAACCTCGAAAATGAGGTGCCCCACCACCTTATAGCTTCTTACCTGGGCATCACGCAGGTATCGTTCAGCAGGTTGCGGCATAGCCTTGCCCGCAAGGCTCCGGATTTTATCAAATGATAACGGCAGTAAATTTTTCAGCCTGCAACTTTGGTCTTTCCACTTAACCGGGATAAGATGAAGCAAATGCTTAATAAAGCTACAACGGCTGTTGCGGTACCTGCTGCGGCAACCGGCAGCCCATTAAAACAGACCCATGTTGTTGATAACAGGGGCGACCATTTATTTACCACCTTATATCCAAACGCGGGGAAGCAAACCATTCTGTTGCTGCACGGCGGCCCCGGGTTTCCGGATGACCTGGAAGAGGTGGTTCAAATTTTAAGGGACCGGTTCCAGGTTCTTACTTTTCACCAAAGAGGAACGGGTCATTCGCCATGCAGCAGTAAGGATTATTCGATGGATGCTTATGTAAGCGACATTGAGGCCATCCTTAATTATTTTCAGATAGGCCGGTTCCATTTGTGGGGCCATTCGTGGGGTGGGTTGTATGCACAGATCTATGCGCAGCAACACCCCGGAAAGCTTTTGAGCCTTTTTTTATGCTGCCCCGGTTCGGGCACCAACAAGGAATGGCAACAAACAGAAAAGGAAGTGATACAATTGAACCGGTTGAAGTGCACGGGTTGGCAGTGGGCCAAAATGGGATGGAACAACCTGTTGGGCATGCTGGGAAGCGACCGGGCTTACAGCCGCCTGTTTACGCAGGTGATGCACAACTACCACAACGACTTTATTCACCCGCAGGAAGTGAACAAAAGCTTTGCCTTGTTGCGGGCAGAACCGATCAACAAAACACGGCCGCAGATCATCCAATACCCATTACTGCACCAACAGGCAGCCCCCGGTTTTGCCATCACTATTGTTTATGGCGAAAAGGATATTTACCGGGAAAGTAAAAATTTTGTGCTCCATCGTTATCCCACTGCAGCGGTAAAATGGATCCGGCGATGCGGGCATATTCCGTGGCTGCACAACCCGGATGATTATGCCGCCATCCTCAACCAGCATTATGCTGATGACCGTCATTAATTGCGGCGGCCAGTTTTGCCGAAAACGGTTGGTGCCTGCAATAAGTTTTGGGTTTTACTTCCGGTAATCATGCCGTGGCATGACAGCTACTGATTAATAACTGGAGCATGCAGGCAGGCAAATAGGAAAAGCTGCATAACAAAAAAGGCTTCCAATTAGATGGAAGCCTTTTTTGTTATGCAACAGCAATATTAAAACGCTTTCTTATCGCCCTGAGTGCCTGCAGCGCCGCCAACAGGTGCAGGGTTGTCGCGCAGGTTCTCGTATATCCAGGCTGTCATTTTGCTCCACAGGTGATAGGAGGTATTGTCCACACCGCCGGAAATGCCGTGGTTTTTATTGGGGTAATAAGCACTTTCAAAATCAATGTTCGATTTTACCAGCGCCGTGATCATTTGCGCCGCATTTTGAAAATGCACATTATCATCGGCCGTGCCATGAATAATGAGGTACTTGCCCCTGATGCGGTCGGTAAAGTTTACCGGTGCGGTTTCCTGGTAGCCCTTGGGGTTTTCCTGCGGGGTGCGCATAAACCGTTCGGTGTAAATGTTGTCGTAAAAACGCCAGTCGGTAACCGGTGCAACGGCCACGGCTGCTTTAAATACATCGGCGCCTTTGGTGATGGCCAGCGAGCTCATAAAGCCGCCAAAGCTCCAGCCCCAGTGGCCAATGCGGTTGCCGTCGATAAAGGGTTGTTTGGCCAGGTATTTTGCCGCGTCGATCTGGTCTTCAATTTCCAGCTGGCCGAGTTTGAGGTAGGTTTTCTTTTTAAACTCTTCACCGCGGAAACCCGTGCCCGTGTTGTCCACACTCACCACAATCACGCCGTTTTGCGCCAGCATCTGGTGCCACATCGATGCGGCGCCAAAGCGGTTGGCTACCTGCTGCGAGCCGGGACCGCCATAGTTGCAAAACAGAACGGGGTATTTTTTGTTGGGGTCAAAATCGGCGGGCTTCAGCATCCAGCCGTTCAGCGTATCGCCCTTTGAGTTGGGCACCCTGATGAATTCTGTTTTGCCCATGGCATAATCGGCCATCAGGGTTTTCAGTTTGCCGTTGTCGCCAGCAACCGTGTTCTTCACCGCAGTTACGCTGCTGCCCAATTTTTTCAGGTCGTACAGCGTGGCCGTTTGTGGGGTGTTGATGTTGGAATAGTAATCGTAAAACTGGGTAAAGTCGCCATTCAGCTCCACGCGGTGCCAGCCGGTGCCGTTGGTCAGCTGCGTTGTCCTTTTACCGTCAAAATCGGTCACAAACAGGTTGCGGTCCATCGGTGTTGGGTAGGCAACGGTGTAATAAACCAGCCGTGCTTTTTCATCCACACCCGATACTTCGGCAATATCATATTTTCCCTTGGTCAGTTGCACTTTTTGCTTGCCATCGAGGCTGTAGCGGTACAGTTGGTAATAGCCGTCTTTTTCCGAACCAAACAGGAAGTTCTTGCCGTCTTTTAAAAACCACCAGTCGTCGTTGATGTCAACATAGTACTTGTTGGTTTCTTCATACAGCGGTGTGGCAGTGCCGGTGGCCGCATCGGTCAGCAGGAGCTTCAGGTTGTTTTGCTGGCGGTTCATCCAGTACACCACCAGCTTGCTGTCGTTCTGCGTCCACTTGATGCGTGGGATATAGATATCGCCCCCTTCAAATTGTGCCGGCACCTGCTGCCCGTTGGCCACATTGTAAACATGGATGCTCACTTTTGAGTTGGCTTCGCCGGCCTTTGGGTATTTGTATCGGTAGTCTTTGTTGTACGCGTTGTCGTACATCGTCATGTTGAACTCCTTCACACCGCTTTCATCAAACTTGTAGTAAGCAATGTAGTTGCCGTTGGGACTCCACTGGTACGCCTGGCTAAACGAAAATTCCTCTTCGTACACCCAGTCGGCATTGCCGTTGATGATGCTGTTCCATTTGCCATCGGTGGTTACCGCCGTGGTTTTGGCCGAGGCTATGTCGTATACATAAAGGTTGTTGTCAAACACATAAGCCACCTTGCTGCCGTCCGGCGAAAAGGAAGGATGCAGCACTTTGCCTTCAGCCAGCCGCACAGTTTTTTTAGTGGATGCGTCATACAGGTACGCCGTGCTTTTGGAAGAGCGGCGGTAAATGGGCTCACGGCCATTGAAGAACAGGATGCGCTTTTTGTCGGCGCTGGCTTCAAAGTCGCGGGTTTCAATGGCTTTGCCCCCTTCGTCCCTTACGTCTTTGGGGTCAAAAAGGCTGTCGGCCGGGGGCGAAAAACCGCGAACGGCTTCGGCCCGGAACGTGCCTTTTTTGTAAATATCGTCTAAGGTGATTTTTTTGTTTTGCGCCAGCGTAAACAGGGGCAACAACAACAGCAGCATCCAGGTGCTTCTCATGTGATGTGGTAAATTTTTAGGGATTAAATGTAGGCAAATAGCGGCAAAGCCGCGCCGGTGGCCTGTTGTTTTGCAACGTTCGTTTTGTTAAATACGGTTTTCCGCTCCCCGGTTTTACCCCAATACCTGGTGTTTGGCTGGCCGGTGCCACACCATCATTAGGGTGCCGGCTTTTGTTGTACCACCTTGTGCAGCAAATTGGCCGCTCTTTCGCTCAACCGGTGCGTATACGCATAGCCGTCGTTTTGGTAGGACAGGTATTGGCACTTTTTGCTGCCTGCGGCAAAACGGGCCTGCAGCAACAACGTGCTGTCGTGCATGTAGCGCAGGTATCCTTCTGAGGCGCAGGTGTCCTTATAGGGATCGGGGTTGCCCGAAACCTGGGCCACCAAAATATCGATGCCGGTACTGTCCTGCGTATCGAAATAAAGCGAGTCGCCGCCATTGAACACCACGATCTGCACCTTGTTGGCCGGTTTTAAAAACTTATTGTAGCCATTGCCGCGTTCCATGCCGCAGCCCAGCAGGAGCAGGGCCGCCATCGGAATCCATTTCATGGTAGAGGGTTTGGTTAAAATTACCCCGCAATTTGCTTTGCCGGAAAGGTTTTTTGTTTGGGCTGCAGCCCGTTCAGTCCTGGGGCAATTTGTAGTAATTAGGTTGTGGTTTGCAGGTGTAAATAAGCCCAACTATAAGCGCCAATTACTTCCACTGCAGCCTGACTTCTCTCAGTTTTCCCTTTGACCCCACTCAGGCCGGGCCGCCCTTTTCCGGGGCATTTTTGCAGACATTGACACCCAACGACCCAGCTCATGGAAATATTAACCCCGCCACCGCCCGCCACTAAAAAGCCCCAGCGGCAAGCCACCACCTGTTATCATTGCGGCGAAGCCTGCGACCACTCCATTGCGGAGGAGGATAAATATTTCTGTTGCGACGGGTGCAAATTCGTATACGGCCTCCTGAAGGAAAACGGCATGTGCAACTATTACGAGTTGAGCAACACGCCGGGCATCAAGGTAAAAGGCAAGTTTTCATCGGAGCGCTTTGCTTACCTCGACAACGAAGAGGTGGTGCAAAAACTGCTGCGGTTTCGGGATGAGAAACAGGCCCACCTTGCCCTTTACCTGCCGCAAATGCACTGCGCTTCCTGCATCTGGCTGCTCGAAAACCTCCACGCCATTCAGCCGGGCATTATTCAAAGCACCACCAATTTTGGCCAAAAGGAAATATTCATTGCCTACGACCCGGCACAAACCTCGCTGCGCAAAGTGGTGGAGCTGCTGGCATTTGTTGGATACGAGCCTTACATCACGCTGAACGATTCGGAAGAGCAAAAGCCCAAGAGGCTTTCCCGCAAACAGTTTTACAAAATAGGTGTGGCCGGCTTTGCCTTCAGCCAGATCATGATGCTGTCGTTTCCCGAATATTTTTCATCGGGGCATATTTCTGAAGCCTACCTCAAAAACGTATTTACCTGGCTGTGCCTGATTCTGGCCTTACCCGTATTTTTCTACAGTGCCTCCGACTTTTTTGTTTCGGCATACAAAGGCCTGCGCCAAAGCTGGCTCAATATCGATGCACCCATTGCACTGTCCATTCTCATGACCTTTTCGCGCAGCGTGTACGAGGTGGTGTCGGGCACCGGCGTGGGCTATTTCGATTCCATGTCGGGCATCGTATTTTTTATGTTGGTGGGGCGCTGGTTTCAAAACAAAACCCATGACGCTTTTTCGTTCGACCGCGATTATAAATCTTATTTCCCCTTAGGTGTAACGGTGCTCAAAGACGGCGCCGAGGAGCCGGTAGCCATATCCAAACTGCAAGCCGGCGACCGCATACTGGTACGCCACAACGAAATGGTGCCTGCCGATTCGGTGCTGATCAGCGGTGAGGCCAATATCGATTACAGTTTTGTGTCGGGCGAAAACACGCCGGTGCTTAAACGCAAAGGCGAACTTATTTATGCCGGTGCCCGCCAGTTGGGCGGCAGCCTTGAGCTGGAAGTGGTGAAGGCCGTTTCGCAAAGCTATATCACACAGTTGTGGAACAACAACGAAGGCATGGGCGGCCAAAAGAACCGCGACAAATCTTTCATTCACCCCTGGAGCCGCTACTTCACCGCGGTGTTGTTTACCATTGCAGGCAGTGCCGGTATTTATTGGGCTTTTGTAAACCCGGTCAACATATTGCCTTCGGTTACTGCTGCCCTCATTGTGGCCTGCCCCTGTTCCCTTTTGTTGTCCGCCACGTTTACGTTTGGCAACATGATGCGGGTATTTGGCCGCAACAAAATGTATTTAAAAAATGCTTCGGTTATCGAGGCGCTGTCAAGGGTTAATACGATCGTGTTCGACAAAACCGGCACCCTTACGCATACCACCCGGGCCAATATTCAGTTTGTGGGTGGCCAACTCAACAAATGGGAGCAAAGCCTGGTGTATTCGCTGGCCAAGCAATCGGTGCACCCGCTGAGCCGTATGCTGGCCGCACACCTGCTGGAAAGCGGAGCACAACCGCTGCCGGTGGTACACTTTAAAGAAACCGCGGGGAAAGGTGCCGAGGCCATGGTGCACGACTGTAAAGTGGCATTAGGGTCGGCAGCTTTTGCAGCCAACAAAGCTGTTGTTAAAAAAGATGGTGGCGCCGAAGTTTGGATCTCCATTGAAGGGGTAACCAAAGGACATTTTGCCATTGCCAACGCGTACCGCGAAGGCGTACGCACCATGGTGCAGGACGTGGAACGACGCGGCAATGAATTGCACCTGCTGTCGGGCGACAATGCCTCGGAGCGGGAACACCTGCAGCAGATTTTTGGTGCGGAAACGCCCATGCATTTTGGCCAGTCGCCGCAAAGCAAGCTCGAGTACATTCAACTGTTACAACAAACACCCAAAGCGCGGGTGCTGATGCTGGGCGACGGCCTCAACGATGCAGGTGCCCTGCGTCAGAGCGATGTGGGCATTGCCGTGAGTGAAAACACCAGCCAGTTTACACCGGCCTCCGATGCCATTTTGGACAGTTCGGCAGTGGGCAAATTGCACCAGTTAATTGGTTATGCCCGCAGTGGTAAAACCATCATTACCGGTGCGTTTGTCCTTTCTATTTGTTACAATTTTGTGGGGCTCAGTTTTGCAGTCAGTGCAAACCTGTCGCCGATGGTGGCAGCCATATTAATGCCGGCCAGTTCCATATCCATCATCCTGTTTACGGCGCTGTGTGCTTCCATTGCAGCAAAGCGCAAGGGGCTTTAATGCAGGGATCTTTAAAAGAAACGGTGGTTGCAAGTCATGCAACCACCTTTTTTATTTTAGGCTTCTACTGTCGTCCATTGTCCATTGTCCATTGCCCATCGTCTACCCAATATTTTCCTGCAACAGCAAAGCTGTGCACAGCGTGGCCAGCAGCAGTTTTTCTTTCTGGGGTGCATTACCCAGGTACACCATTCCCTTTTCCATACGCGATACCGCTGCAACTGCCATGCCTTCCTTGTCCAGTATTTCAAAGCCCACCGATCCAAAAGGCATTTGCCGTACCTGGCCCTTTTGCTCTATTTGCGTAGCGGGGCGTATGGTGTAGTATTCGTTTTCGGACTTTGCAAATACGCCGGTGTACTTTTTTGATGCGCCCTGTGCCGCACGGTTATCCAGCAGCAGCTCCCAGGGTTTTTCATTGCTATCCGTATACACCTGCACATAAAAAAGGTTTTCTGTTTGCAGCCAGTTCCACACCTGCAGGCCGGTATTCAGCACACTGTTTTTGTAGGGGCCTATTTGCAGGCCATCGGCATTGAACTTTGTGGCGCAATAAGCCGTGGCTTGTTGTGCACCATCCGAAAGGCTGAATGAAACCGTTTGTTTTTTGCGGATGTGTTCGGCATTGATGATGTTTCTGTAATCAGGGCTGCCCGGCGTGCCGGTGCTGGCGCCGTACGCATCGTTGCGGGCGGTTACCCAGCTTCGTTTTACGAAACCGGTAGTATAAGGCCCAAAGCTTAGTTTTTGTTTTACCATTACGCCATTGCGGCCTTTTACATCAAATTCGGCAGCGTCCGTTTTAAGGTCGGGGCTGATCCCCATTTTAGATGTGGTGCCGCAACTGCTTATTGCCATGCAGAATAGGAGTGCGGCAATGCCGGTGGTTTTGGTTGTTAGTCTGGTCATGTTTATTGGTACGATTATATTTTGAAAATGTAGGTGTAAAAAACCTGCAATGAAAATAGGGAGTGGTTTTGTTTTGAATAAGCTAAAATTTTAGCAGTGCAGGATTGGTGGGGATGAGTGGCGGGGCGGCTATGGCAGTGAGGTTTATTGCAAAATTGCTTTCAGTTTTTTTGGTAGTTTTTGCTGTAAGCTTAGATGCTTAGCTGTGCTCAGTATGACAAAATGCAACGCTGCTTTAATTATAAATAGAAAGGCAGTAGCATAAAGACATCAATTAAACTTGCAGCCCCATTGCGCAAAGAACTTCCTCCCTTTGTGGTCCTCCGTTTCTTCGTGTCTTCGTGGTTCAAAAAAAGAAGCGCCGCCCATTACGAACGGCGCTATTAAAAATAAGCTTAAGGGTTAGTACTCCACAACCCTGCTTCTTTTACAAACACACGGCGGTTTAGTTTTAACTGCATTACAATGAGTTCGGCAAAGTCTTCTGGTTGCATTACTTTATCCGGGTTGCCATCGGTCAGGTTTAGTTCCTTCGCCAACTCGGTGGCTACGGTGCTGGGCGTAAGCGCCGTAACACGGATATTGTGTTTGCGTACTTCCTGCATCAGGGATTCGGTAAGCCCCAGCAGCGCAAACTTCGATGCACTGTAAGCACTGGTGGCAGCAGCGCCGCGCTGTCCGGCGGTGGAAGAAATGTTTACAATATCTCCACTTTTCCGGTCAATCATTTGCGGCAGCACCGCCCTTGTGGTGTAGTATACGCCCATCAGGTTTACCTTGATGATTTGCTCCCACTGTGCCGGCTCCAGTTGCAGAAATCCGCCAAATGCCGCCGTACCCGCATTGTTGATCAGGATGTCGATCGGGCCCAACTCGCTGGTTACTTTTTCCACTGCTGCATTTACCGCGTTGATGTCGGTGATGTCGGCCACGGCCACCGATACCTTTACGCCTTTTTTGGCTGCCGCATCGGCTACCTGCTGCAGGTCGCTTTCCGAGCGGGCCAGCAGGCCTACATGAACGCCTTCTTCCGCCAGGGCCAGCGCTACTGCTTTGCCAATTCCTTTTCCGGCACCGGTTACCAGTGCTATTTTTCCACCAATTGATTCCATTGCTACAATTTTGGCAGCAAAGTTAAGCACATGCCCTGTGCCCATATAACACCCGTAGGGTTATTAAGGCCGGCTATTTTGTGCAAACGTTTGCAACCCCTTTTTTCTGCCCGTTCAGCTTTGAAACTGTAACTTGTAGTTCATTTTATCTATGCCTTTCTGAAACCTGAATATGCCATCTATGAAGAAAATTTTTGTACTTGCCGCCGGATTGATGCTGGGCATCGCCGGTTTTAGCCAAAGTAATCCAGCCATTGCCCTTATACCCGAACCCGTTAGCATGACGGCAGGCAGCGGCACATTTACCCTGCCCCAACAGTTGGTAATTGCCGCCGATGCCAACCCGGCGCTGGCTACAACCCTCGATTTTTTAAAACAACGCCTGTCGGTGCCCACCGGGTATAGTGTTTCGGTAAACTCCGGTGCTGGCAATGCCGCTATCCGCCTGCAATTGCTGCAAACCCCCGATGCGCAGATCGGGCAGGAGGGATATAAATTATCAGTAACAGGCAATGGTGCTGTTGTATCGGCCAATGCACCGGCAGGCATTTTTTACGGCGTGCAAACGTTGCTGCAATTATTGCCTAAGGAAATTGAAAGCCCGACTGCCGTACAGGGCGTAGCGTGGAGCATGCTGCAGGTAGAGATCACCGACTATCCCCGCTTTGGCTGGCGCGGACTGATGTTTGACGTAGCCCGACACTTTTTTACCAAGGAAGATGTAAAGCAATACATCAACCAGATGGCCCGCTACAAATACAACCTGCTGCACCTGCACCTGACCGATGACGAAGGCTGGCGCATTGAGATCAAAAGCCTGCCCAAACTCACAGAAGTAGGCGCCTGGAACGTAAAGAAAGAAGGCTATTTCGGCACCTTTTCGCCGCCCACTAAAGACGAGCCGCGCAACTTTGGCGGCTTTTACACCCACGAAGACATTCGGGAACTGGTACAATATGCACAGGAGCGGTTTGTAAACATCCTGCCCGAAATTGATGTACCCGGACACAGCCTGGCAGCCATTGCCGCTTACCCTGAACTGGCTTGTTCTTTTGGCAAAGGGCCCAAGCCCGAAGTATCGTCGGGACAGTCGATAAAGGACTGGAGCAAACACGTAGCGCTTATCGACGACAACCTGTGCCCCGCCAATGAAAACGTGTACCAGTTTCTCGACAAGGTATTTACCGAAGTGGCGCAGTTGTTTCCTTTTCCCTACATCCATATGGGCGGCGATGAAACCTTTAAAACCTTCTGGCAAAGCAGCGATGCGGTGAAAGCCCTGATGAAGCGGGAGAACCTGAAGAACATGGACGAAGTGCAAAGCTATTTTGTAAAACGCGTGGAAAAGATCGTTTCGTCGAAGGGTAAAAAGGTAATTGGCTGGGATGAAATATTGGAAGGCGGCCTGGCACCCGGCGCGGCGGTAATGAGCTGGCGCGGCATGAAGGGCGGTATTGCCGCTGCTAAAATGGGACACGAAGTGGTCATGAGCCCCACCGATTTTGCATACATCGATTACATGCAGGGCGATGCATTTGTGGAGCCCCGCATTTATGCGTCGCTGCGGCTGAACAAAGCTTACCAGTTTGATCCGTTGCCCGAAGGCGTGGATCCAAAATTCATCAAAGGTGGTCAGGCCAACTTGTGGACCGAGCAGGTGTACAACATGCGCCATGCGCAGTATATGACCTGGCCCCGCGGCTTTGCCATTGCCGAATCGGTATGGTCGCCCAAGGCAAAGAAAAACTGGGATGCCTTTGTGCCCCGCGTGGAAGCCCACATGAAGCGCTTTGATGTGGCCGATGTAAAATATGCCCCCAGTATGTTCGATCCTATTGTAAAAGTGGGCCGCAGCGCCGATGGCAAATTGAAAATTGACCTGAGCACAGAAGTGAAAGACCTGGCCATACACTACTCTTTCGACAACACTTTCCCCGATCATCATGCACCAAAAGTGGAAGGATCGCTGGTGCCGCCAAAAGATGCGGTGATGCTAAAAGTGGTTACCTACCGGGGAAAGGAGCAAAAGGGCCGGATGATTTATATGCCAATTGCTGATTTGGCCAAGCGGGTGAAATAACGTTTTTGAAAAATGGGATAATGCGCCTTACTAAAAAGGCCGGTGTTGATGCACCGGCCTTTTTTATGTGCCCTGCTTCTTATTATGTTTTTCCGGCATATTAAACTGGATAACATAGAAATATAAAATAAAATGTTATGAAAAGGCTTTATTCTTTTGCAGCGGTATTTTTATGTTCCCTTGCCTCGTGGGCACAAATAGACGGGGCAACCAACCCGGATGGTTTTGTAAAACGGCTGATGGAGCGGCATACGGTGGCGCCCAGTTATTGCGAAGGCTGCGAGTCGACCGGCATTGTGCTGGTGCAGGTTGTTAAAAACGGCGACCGCTTGAAGACCGACTTTTTGTTCAACTCATTTACCCAAAAACAGGTACTGACAGAAGCTTCGCTGAACCAGGCCGGCAACCTGGAACAGATTAAAGCCATTCCCGATGGCTTCCAGGTTACCATCCCCTGCTTATTTATATGGGAAATGACGACGGAAAATACAGCGAGCCGGATGCGGCTACCAAAAAGCGCTACGATGAGGTAGTGGCTTCGCTAAACAAACAACAAAAGATCGCCAGCCCGGTGATTGTTATTGGCTACAAGGCACAGCGAAAAACAGAGACTGGTAAATAAAGCGCATCGCATTTAGCTTAACCAAACATCATTGCAACACGCATGAATCGGCGGTGCCCGGCAACGCTCCAACCGGTTCATACGTGTTGTTTTTTTATGTAGTATTTGATGCCGTTTCCACTTGAGAAAAGTTGGTGGTGCAATGAGCAGGTTGCACACAAAAATTTGTGATCGCTGCTTTTGACGCTGTTTCCATATCATGAGTTTTTTATATGCCTTTGATGCATTGCCTGCTGCGCCAAAAAGGGATCCGGCAAAAAATCACTAATCTTGCTGGAATTTTAGCGGAATACAACATCATAATCGGCACACCTTGGAAATCATACAATCCATCATCGACTTTATCCTCCACATCGACCAGCACCTGGTGGAGATCGTGAGCAATTATAAAACCTGGACCTACCTTATTTTGTTCCTCATCATTTTTGCCGAAACAGGCCTGGTGGTAACGCCGTTCCTGCCCGGCGATTCGCTCTTGTTTGCAGCCGGCACCATCGTAGCCCGCCCCGAAAGCGGCCTCAGCATTTTTTTGCTCTGCGGCATCCTTATTGTGGCCGCCATCCTCGGCGACCTGGTGAACTATCATGTAGGCAATTATATCGGGCCCCGGGCTTTTAGCGGCCGCTACAAATTGCTGAAAAAAGAATACCTCGAACAAACGCAGGCATTTTACAACAAGTACGGCGGCAAAACCATCATCTATGCCCGCTTTGTTCCCATTGTTCGCACCTTTGCCCCTTTTGTTGCCGGCGTGGGCACCATGTCGTACAGCCGGTTTGCTTCGTACAATGTTATCGGCGGCGTTGTTTGGGTTACCTCTTTTCTGTTCCTGGGTTATTTCTTTGGCGGCATTCCTGCCATCAAAAACAATTTCACTTATGTAATTTTCGGGATCATCTTTTTGTCGCTGGTGCCGCCTATTATCGAGCTGATAAAAGCAAAGCGTAAAAAAGCGGCTGGCAGTCAGTAATACAGCAAACGAGGCAATACAACATTTTGTAAAAGGCACAAGGCAGAACATGGCTTTGTGCCTTTTTATTTTCCATTAATTTGCCCTGCATATGAACACCCGATCCTTAGCCATTGCCACCATCTCCTGGGCCCGCGATGCCCATGAGGCAACTGTTTTGTCCCGTGCCCTGGCGCAACTTGCTACAATGGGCTTTCCGCTTTTTATCACCGATGCCGGTTCTGACGAAACATACCTTTCGGGGCTGCAACAATTGCCCAATGCAAAAGTAACCGGACCGGTAAAAGGATTGTGGCCGCAAACTAGGGCTAGCATCAATGCAGCTGCCGCTTCTGGTGCCAAATGGATCTTTTATGCCGAACCCGATAAGCTCGATTTTTTTGCGCAACACCTGCCGCAAATGCTGGCGCAAATTGATGTAGAGGAAAAAAGTGGCATTTACCTGGCCAGCCGGTCGGCGGCAGGTTTTGCCACTTTTCCCGCTTTTCAGCAAATGACCGAAACCACCATCAACCGGTGCTGCGCCGAGCTGATGGGCAAAGACCTGGATTATATTTACGGGCCCTTTTTAATGAATGCCCAACTGGTGCCCCACCTGCAGGCAATGCCCGAAAACCTGGGCTGGGGCTGGCGGCCTTATACATTTATGATGGCACACCGGCTGGGGTTGCGCATTGAAGGTTTTAGCGGTGATTTTTATTGCCCTGAAGACCAGCGGGAAGATGATCAAACTGAACGCATTTACCGCATGAAGCAGCTGGCGCAGAACATGGAGGGGCTGGCTGCAGGAGCAAGTGCGGTTGTGTAAATGGCGTTGGGGCTTGGTGGTAGATTTATTTTAATGCTGCCTTTTCATTATTGCTTACATCATGGTACAGCCCTTGGCATTTTTAATGGTACTTGTTAACCCAATTCGGAGGTATCGTAATGATGTCCCTTTAGTAATGCAATGATGCGTATTCTGGCGCAGCAGACATGTTGTTTTTGCGGGTAAATATTGCATTGTCATCCCGACGCAGGAGGGATCTCCACTTTGGACATTTACACATGATACAACACCTAGGTCCTTCGCTGCGCACAGCATGACAAAGCAAGAGTCTTTCGATTTTTAGAATAGGTATGAAACAAGCAATTGGACTTTGCGAAAGAAAGCAACTAGCTTGTGTGAAATGACTCCATTATAAAAACGAAAGTCGTCGAACAATGGTCTGTTGCTGTTCACCACAGTAATGCGACAGCAAATCAGGATACTATCCCGCAAAGGGGCTGTCATTGATTGCGGGGCTGCTTTTTTGCAGGAGCAAAAAAGTAAAAGCATCAGAAGGTTGTGAAAAAACAATATGGCATTTTGCAAGATTGCAGCATAACACAATCTAAAAAAGCTTACCGCACCAGCATCACCGTTCCTTTACGTACAATTTTGCGGTCGTCATAAGTAGTGCCGGTGGCCATAAACACATATACCCCGCTGCCCTGGGCATTGCCACCAATGCGGCCGTCCCAACCCTGGCCGGCAGTCCGGGTCCGGTACACCAATTGGCCCCATCGGTTGTACACCTGGAATTCGGTTAGGCTTTTCATGCCCACCAAAATGGGCTTTAAAATATCGTTGCGGCCGTCGTCATTGGGCGAAAATGCGGAGGGAACCAATATATCGGCCCCCAGCTTATACACCACCACTTTCATGCTGTCGGTGGCAAAACACCCATCGCGTTCCACCGATACGGCATAAATGATGGATTCGGTTTCCTCGTTCAACAATGCAACGGGATTGGCAATAGCAGCATCATTCAATCCAAAGGCCGGCGTCCATTGGTAGCCGTCGCCGCCCGAAGCCTGTAGCTGCAAAGGCTGCCCTGCTACAATGGCTGTATCGCGCCCTGCATAGGCCATGATCTGCGGCACTACACCCACCACCACTGTATCGGAAACTTCTTTGGGACAACCCAGGGTATCGCTCACCGTTAGTATGTATGCCGTAAGCTGCAATGGCCTCGCCAGCGGGGTCAGTGTATCGGGCGGGGCAAGGGTATTATTAGGGCTCCACCGAAAAACAGAGGCATCCATATCGCCTTGCAGCCGCACATCGGTACCATAACAAATGACTGTATCCCGCCCTGCAAAAGCCTGCGGGTAGGGAGCCACTTTTACCAGCATGGTGGCTTCATCCTGGCAACGCCCCAGGTTGGCAGTAACGCGGTAACTGGTGGTAACACGGGGCGCCACCATAGGCGCTTTAACCGAAGTGTTGACCATTCCGGTGGCGGGCGTCCAAAGGTATTGCAGTGCCCTGCTTTGAGGTTGCAACTGAATACTGTCGCCGCGGCAAATGGAAGTGTCGGCAGGCAATTGCACGGTTATAAAAGGAAGTACTGCCACGCGGACGGTATCGGTGGCTACGCAGGTTTTTTCGGTGAGGGTAACCTTATAAAATGTTGTGTCCTGCGGATAAACGCGGGGCGTGGCAGTGGCTGCATCCAGTATGCGCTGCGGTGCGTTCAAGGCAGTCCATTGGTAAGTGCCCGGGCCGGTTGCTCCCAACTGCAGTGTGTCGATGCTGCAAATCAGTGTGTCGCGAAAAGCAAGCTTCAGGTCGGGGCGGTCGTAAACATTTACCGTAGTTTTTACAGTATCGGTGCACCCTTTGCTGCTGCTTACAATAAACGAAACAGGATACTGCCCCACGCCGGTAAATTGATGCGAAAGATTTTGTTCTGCTGAATTGGTAACCGGGAAAATGGCCCATTGCCACTTGTTCACTTCTCCGTAAGCCGCTTTTGTGGTATCGGTAAAACGGAATGGCGACTGAAAGCAACTGCCTTCTATGGAAAAGCCTGCCTTGAAACCAGGGTACACCGCTACATCGGCAGTAGTACTGTCGGTACAACCGTTGGTGGTGCTTACTTTCAGTTTTACTACATAACGGCCGGTATCGGGGTAAGTAAAGGAGGGGCGCTGTTCGGTAGAAACATCGGTGGTCGTGCCGGGCACGCCAAAGTCCCACGAGTAGGAGGCAACTTCGGCGTTGGGGTTTTCATTTTCAAAAGTGGTGCTGAACGAATTACAATTAATGTATTCGGGTTTCAGAACGGCCGCTGATAGTTTGCAGTTAGCCACCTCCACCTGCACTTCTTTTTTTGTAGTGGCAATCAGTTGGCCGTTTCTGTGCTCCGATACACACACCGAAACAATGTATTTGCCCGTAACGGCCGGCGCTACACCCGATACCATGCCGGTGCGTGGATTGATGGTAACGCCGGTGCCCAATGGAATGGAACCGGAGTAACCAGCGGAATAACCTACTTCATTGTAAGGTGGGTTGGCAGGCGGATTGGGTTGGCGCTGGGCACCGGAACCGCCGGTAAGGGCGGCGCAAAAAGTGTAGGAAAGGGAATCGCCATCCGCGTCGGTGGCGCTCATATCGAGGCGGAAAAAAGAACTGTAACAAATAACGGCCGTATCTCTGGACGCAAACTCCGGGCTGCTGTTTTGCCGATAAACAGCACCACCGGGAATGGTGGCGGTAAAGGTGCTGCCAAAGCTGTTGGAGGCCACCAGGTTTTGAATGCCCACAATGCGGCAGCATTCCTGTTCTACCAGCAGGTATCCGGTTGCATTGTTGGCCAGTTCCACATCCTGCACATAAGTGGCCACCACAAAACAAACATTCGGTGCGGGGTTGATGCAGCCAAAAGACTTTTTGTAAATCGAATCCTGCCCGCTTTTTTGAATAGTTAAGGTGCGTAGAAGCGTTTTACTGCCCCCATCAAATATGCCCACAAAAATAGCAGTTTCGGTAAACTGCGTACCTCCGCAATCAATATAGTGGGTGCCGGTTACCCGGTATTTGCTGGTGTTGGGAGCAGCGCCTGCCCCCAGGTATTTATAAGTAAGCATTCCGCCCTTGCCGTGTAAGGCCCAGCCGGTAATGGATGCACATAACAATAATAGCAGGAAGCATGTTCTCATAATCAGCGGCCGGTATTTATGCAGGCAAAGTCCGGGAAAACTTACCCGGAATGGCGATGCAGGCCATTAAGTTAAATAAATAAAATATTGGTTGGGTAAAAGGGCTCAAATATGTGTCGGGCGGTAGCTGCTGTTTACCCTCGTATGCGCAAACCGGAATTTATTTCAACCAATGCAACCAATAGGGAAGCGGCAACAGCTTGTCATTTGCTTGGCTTTTTTCGGGCAAACCTGTCGGTTTTTCCAATAAATACAAAGCCCTAAGCGTTGATGCTTTTGCAACATCCCACCTGCTATGAAACGAATCTTCCTGCTTGCAGCCATTTGCTGCACCTCCGGCATAATGGCCCAACCGTCCCTGCTGCCACTCGATGCTGTTTTTGAGCAAACCCATAAAGCCATGGCCGGCAACAATGGTGGCATCACTATGATGCTGCAAAAAGAGGGCAGAACCATTTTTAGCCAGTCGCGTGGCGGCTTTACCGAAAATACACCGGTGCTTATTGCCTCCGCATCCAAATGGTACGCTGCCCTGGTGCTGATGCGGCTGGTGCACCACGGAAAATTAACCCTCGATGATAAGGTGAGCGAATACATCCCCGCTTTTACCGGTGCAAAAAGGGACATTACGCTGCGCCAGTGCTTTGCCCACACCAGCGGGCTGCCAGGCAATGCCGAAACCGTTACGGAACTAATGGGCGACCGCAGGCAAAGCCTGGCACAGATGGTGGCCGAAATTGCCGCTATGCCCCTGGTTGCCCCGCCTGGCACGCAGTTCAATTATGGCGGCCTTTCCATGCAGGTGGTGGGCAGGGTTTGCGAAATTGTTACGGGAAAAAGCTGGAACCAGCTGTTTGAAACAGAAGTGGTGCGGCCACTGTCCATGACGGCCACCCGGTACAGTGGGTCGCGGCTGGGCACGCTTCCACGTGTGGCAGGCGGCATTAGCAGCACCGCCGCCGATGCCCTGAAACTGCTGGAAATGCTGGCAGGCAACGGGATGTTTCGCGGAAAACAATACCTCACCCCAGAAGCGGTTGACCTGATGCTGGCCGACCAAACCGGCAGCACCACTACCGGCTATAGCCCATTTACCAAATATGTTTCAGGTGCTGCATCTTCGGCTGCTGTTGCCCGTTATGGCATTGGCAACTGGTTGCTTACGGACGGCGCAATTAAGATCAACACTTCGCCGGGTGCCTTTGGCTTTACCCCTTGGATCGACCGCCAGCGGGGATACTATGGCGTTATTGCCGTACGCAGTTCTTTTGAAACCGTGATGCCGCATTTCTGGAAAATACTGCATACCATCAATGGCCTGCAATGGTAATAGTATAGCAGGTTAGAGGTTTAGGGGTTAGAAACATGGCGGTTGAAAAAGAGTGTAATTATTTCGAAACCTTTAAAACATACAATAAGCTTCTCATTCCCTTTCCCAAAGTCCCAGCTTTTTTATCCGCGTTACCACATCGCCACGGGTACGCTGCAGTACCCGTTCCATTTCTTCCAGGGCTGCGCCTGTATCTACCAGCCGCATCAGCGTTTCGTCCGAATCAGTATTCCAGGCCTGGTAGCGGCCACGTTTCACCACCGCCCGATCCCTGGTGCCATTTCCTTTGGCAGGGGTCCGGCTATATGGAGGTGTGCCGCTTTTATCAGCACCCTTTTTTTCGTCGCGCCAGGAGGGTGCCAGCAAGGTAATGTGCGGAGAAGGCAGAAAGTCTTTCGCCACATAGGTTTCGGGCAGGTGCAGGTGGTTGCGGGCACGGGTAATGGCCACATACAGCAAATTGATTTCTTCGTTCAATCGGGCCCTGTCCAGTGCGGCCTCGCCGCTTTCCTCCACCAGCTGCTGCAGCTTTTTTTCGGTAATAAAATCAGGGGCCAGTTCCACCACATCGTACTCCATTCCTTTGCAGCGGTGCACGGTTGAAAAAATAAGGTCGGCTTGGTTGCGGTCGGCATCGCCTACATGTTTGCTGCGAATGGTTTGCAGCAGGCCGGGAATATCGTTCTCGTATTGCTGAACAATTTCTACCATCATGGCCAGTTGCGCATCTTCGGTTTTCTCCACATAATCTTCCAGTTCACTCATGCTGCCCATGCCCCTTATCAATGCATCACGGATGTATTCGTTTTTGCCATTATGCAGGTGCAGCACATCGTACAGCGAGGCACCGTCGTCGGCATAAGTGTAGGAGGATAGGTTGCCTTCAAAATATAAATGCTTGATAGGTTTGGAGCCGGTCACTGCTTCAATGGCTTTCAGCAACAAGCCCAGGTTGCTGCGGGCAATCACCGCTTTTGTTTTGGTGCCTTTGCTTTTGCCCATTCCCTGCAGGGTTACATTTGGTGCCTCTTTGTACAAAGATTTTTTCCAGCCTAAAACCGACTTTGCAAGGTCCGCAATATCCTGCCCAAACCTAAAGGAATGGGAAAGCTCCAGGCCTTGAAAAGGAGCAAGCATCATAGAGTTGACAGCATAGCGCCAGCCATATATCTGCTGGTGGGTGTCGCCCACCATTACCCGGGTGGCCCGCTGTTGCAAAAACACATCCAGCATGACCGCCGATGCATCCTGTGCTTCGTCAAAAAGTATGTAATCGAATGGCAGCAGGGGTTTAGCCAGGCCAAATTTCTTCAGGTAAAAATCGTGAATGATGGGAATGTCACCGCGGTCCATGCGGGCCAGCAACTGGCGTGTTTGCAACTCGATGTAGGGATAAAATGACTGCACAAACTGGCGGGCCTGTGCCTCGTGCACCACATCGAGGTAGTTGAGGTCCTGAACCTTGGCGGCACTGCTGTTGGAGAAATAGGTAATGAACCGGTTGATATGGTTGGCGGCAATAAAAGCGGCGTGTTTTTCACCGCTTACCTGCAGGCCAAGCAACTCCGCAATTTCGTGGGTGCGGTAACCTTGTGGCCGCACTTCATAATTGTGTTGAAACACCACATTTTTATAAGCTAAGGAGTGAGCGGTTTCTACCCTAACATGCGGCATGCCCATTTCGGCAAACTTTTTTGCCGCCTCTAGTTTTACTGTTTTATTAAAAGCCAGGTATAATATGCGGGAGCCTGCGGGCCTGCTGCGGGCATATTCGAGCATGGTAGTGGTTTTGCCGGAGCCCGCTACGGCATTTATTTTCAGGTTGCCGCTGGTGTTGATAATGCTTTCCTGTTCCGCTGTCCATTTCATTCGAGGGCAAAAATAAAGGGTTGGCCATTGGTAGTATAAAGTTGATGTTTTCCCAAATATGCATTTGCTGGCCTGGTAAGGCAACGAACGACAAAAGCACCTCATTTTGCGCCCATTTACCATTCATAAAATTCTATGGGCAACCCGTCTGGGTCGGCAATAAACGTAAATTTCTTCCCGGTTAGTTCGTCCGTTCTAACTGGTTCTGCAGATATGCCCAGGCCTTTTAGATGTGCCACTGATAGTGCCAGATCGGCAACGGCAAAACACAGGTGCCGCAAGCCACAGGCTTCTGGATAGGAGGGACGTGGTGCGGGGTTGGGAAAAGAAAACAGCTCGATGATGTATTGCCCGTTCAATGAAAGATCGAGCTTGTAGGAATTGCGTTCTGCACGATACACTTCGCTGATGATTTCTAAGCCAAGGACTGTCGTATAAAATGTTTTTGAACGTTCGTATTCCGAACAAATGATAGCGATGTGGTGCACTGCGGAAATTTGCATAGGAAATGATTTTAAATTATTGTGTGCAGTTTTTGACTGCAGCAAAACAACAACATTCTGATTGTCATGCTGAGCGCAGCGAAGCATATGGTTGTTGCATCATGTACAATTGATCAAGGTTCAGATCCTTCCTTCGTCAGGATGACAGGCAAAATGCGTCCCACCAAAATAGAAGGCAAAGATTGCAAAGAAAAGTAGCTGGATAATGCAAAAAAAGCCCGGATACAACATGCATCCGGGCTTATTATTTATCAGTTATAAATTTATTGTTTCAGCCGCACCAGCGATGCATCATACAATTTTTGCGTGATGCCTTTAAGTTGTTCCGCGGGTATTTTCATTACCTGGCGGTCGTAGGTCATCAGGCCGTTGGTTTCAATTTCCACATCAGTGGTTTGTGTGTAAATGGCACCCGACAGGCCTTCCTTTATTAAACTCGGAATGCGGTCGATAAAAGCGGCATAGCGCTGGTACAGTTCGTCCTTGTTTTTAAAGTTCTGGTACCCCCAGTTGTTTTTGCTTTGCCAGGTGTGGCCTTCCAGCGGCAGGCCCAGGCCGCCGTATTCGCCCAGCACAATGGCTTGTTTTGCCCCATACACTTTTGGATCGGGCATGGCCGGCTCGGGATAATTGTGCAGGTCCATAATGTGGCCGGTGGTGGTAAAGTTGCCGCCACTGGCACCGTTTACCAATCGCGAAGGGTCCTGCTTTACGGTCCACTCCACAATTTCATCGGTTTTAAACTGGCCCCATGCTTCGTTGAACGGCACCCACACTACAATGCTCGGAAAATTGTGCAGGTCCTTCATGATTTCGGTCCATTCGGTGCGGAATATTTGTTCCGACTCGGGCTTGCGTTCCATATCGCGGCCCAGGCCTACAATGCCCGGCCTCGATTCCCAACGGGCACCAAGGTCGCCGCTGGGCATGTCCTGCCACACCAGCACGCCCATTTCATCGCAGTAGCGGTACCAGCGGGCCGGCTCCACTTTTACGTGTTTGCGAATGGTGTTGAAACCCATGGCCAGGGTTTGCTCAATGTCGTATTTCAGCGCCTCGTCGGTAGGGGCGGTGTACAGGCCGTCGGGCCACCAACCCTGGTCCAGCGGACCAAAATGAAAAACAAATTCGTTGTTCAGCAGCATGCGCTGAATGCCGGCTGCATCGGGTGCCATCGATATTTTGCGCAGCGCAAAATAAGAGTTGGCTTCGTCCAGCTTACGGCCGCCGCGTTGCACCGTGTATTTAAGGTTGTACAGAAACGGGTCCTTAGGCGACCATTTCCTGCCGTTGGGAACGGTGATCGTTATGTCGCTGCCGGGGCTTCCCTGGCCTTTGGCTACCTCGGCGCCTGCGGCCATTACCGATACCTGCACCACGTCGGTTGCCTGTGCACCGGCTACATCGGCCCGAACGGTTACCTGGCTGTTATCGAGGTTGGGCGTTTGCCTGGTTTCTGTAATATAGGTTTGCGGTACGGCTTCCAGCCATACTGTTTGCCAGATGCCCGTAACCGGCGTATACCAAATGCTTCGCGGCGTTTTTACCTGTTTGCCGCGAGGCTGCGGGCCATCGTCGGTGGGGTCCCACACCCGAACCACTATTTCCTGCTGGCCGCGTTTGATGTGGGGAGTAATGTCGAACGAAAAGGGATCGTAGCCGCCTTTATGGGTGCCTGCGGGCTGGCCATTTACATAAACATCGGCCTGCCAGTCAACAGCCCCAAAGTGCAGCAGCACTTTTTGCCCGTTAAAACTTTTGGGCAGCGATACGGTGCGGCGGTACCACAGCACGCTGTCTTTACCTACCGTTTTGCCTACACCTGAAAGGGAAGATTCCACGGCAAAGGGCACCAAAATTTTTCCGTCGAAACCCGCAGGGCGTGCATCGCTGCTCTGGGGTTGCAAACTGTAATCCCAAAGGCCGTTGAGGTTCATCCACGTGTTGCGCACCAGGTGCGGCCGCGGGTATTCGGGCAGGGGCGCATCGGGGTTTACTTTAGCGGCCCACGGCGTGGAAATGCGGCCTTCGGCAGGCTTCCATTGCGCGGTTGTTTGGGCATAACTGTTAAGGGTAGCTGCACAGAGCAGCATCAAAGTGGCAAGCTGTTTCATATTTTCTAAACCGTTGGTTTGAAGATAGGGAATTAAGGCCAAACGGGTGGACACGCAGGGTACACTGCCTTACCACAAATATGCAGTAGTGTGTTAAAAGCAGTGCTGTAATTGAGGTTGGTCAACAAAATATGCTGCCGGTTGTATCTTCATCGAAATGAAAAAAATAGCCGTTGCCATTACCGGGGCCAGTGGATCGATCTATGCAAAGTTATTGTTGCAAAAGCTGCAGCATCTGCACCAGCAATTGGCTGAAGTAAGCGTAGTAATGAGCAGCAATGCACCTTTTGTATGGCAAACCGAACTGGGTGACGAAAGTTATCATTCCTTTCCGTTCAAATATTTTTCGCAGCAGGACTTTACCGCTCCTTTTGCTTCGGGCTCGGCGCAGTACGATGCCCTCATTATTGTGCCCTGCTCTATGGGCACACTGGGCCGCATTGCCGGGGGCATTTCCAACGATCTTACCACCCGGGCCGCCGATGTAATGCTGAAGGAACGCAAGAAACTGATCCTGGTGGTTAGAGAAACGCCCTACAACCTGGTGCACATCCGCAATATGGAAACGGTAACCCTTGCCGGCGGCATTATTTGCCCCGCCACGCCCTCATTTTACAGCCGACCCCAAACCCTGGAAGAAGCCGCCATGACCGTGGTAAACCGGATGGTGGACCTTGCCGGCCTCCGCGATGAAAGTTACCGGTGGGGGCAGCAGTAGTTTAGCGTTTAAGGTTTAAAATTTGGGGTGGGCGTAGGCTGCAGTTATTTCAAAAGAAAACAGGCTGTATTAGGCACTGGCTTTTTTGCAATGACCATGCGCACTAATGAACAGGGCCCCGCCTTTAAACCACAAACCTTAAACTTTAACCACAAACCAAAAGTGGCCGGATATTTTCAGCACTTTTCTTAATGAACAAACACGGAACAACAAGCATGCAACAGCTACATACCGGCAGTTACCTCAATGAATTTGTGACCCATTTTCCCGGCGATACAAGTGGCGACAAACGGCCACGCCAAACACCCGGCGTATTGTGGAGCAAAGCCGAACCCACACCTGTGGCGGCACCCAGGCTGTTGGCCTGGAGCGGGGAGCTGGCAAACCAATTGGGCATTGCCAAGCCCACCGAGCAGGATATCCAACTTTTGGGAGGAAATACCCTGGCGCCTTCCATGCAGCCTTATGCCGCCTGTTATGCAGGGCACCAGTTCGGGTCATGGGCAGGCCAGTTGGGCGATGGCCGTGCCATTACGTTAGGCGAATGGCCTGCACCCGGCGGACAATCCTGGGAGCTGCAATTAAAAGGGGCAGGACCCACGCCTTATTCGCGGCGTGCCGATGGGCGTGCCGTGCTGCGTTCTTCTGTAAGGGAATACCTGATGAGCGAAGCCATGCACTACCTGGGGGTGCCCACCACCCGGGCCCTGGCCCTGGTGGCTACCGGCGACGAGGTAATGCGCGACATGTTTTACAACGGCAACCCGCAGATGGAGCCCGGCGCCATCGTGATGCGGGTGGCACCTTCCTTTTTGCGTTTTGGCAATTTTGAAATGCCTGCCTCGCGGGAAGAATCCGAAAACCTGCAGCAATTGATCGACTGGACCATCAGCCGCTATTACCCGCACCTGCAGGGCGAAGACAAGCTCATTCAATGGTTTGCCGAAGTGGTGGAACGTACTGCCACCATGATCGTTGAGTGGCTGCGGGTGGGTTTTGTGCACGGCGTGATGAACACCGATAATATGTCGATTTTAGGATTGACCATTGACTATGGCCCTTATTCTTTTCTCGACGATTACGACCCGGCGTTTACGCCCAACACCACCGACCTGCCCGGACGCCGATATGCGTTTGGCAAACAGGGTGCCATTGCCAAATGGAACCTGGGAGCCTTGGGTGGCGCCATTGCCACGCTGCTGCCCGAAACCGAAGCATTGCTGGCCGCACTCAATGCGTACGACGACATTTTCTGGAAAAAATATTACGTAATGATGTGCCGCAAGCTGGGTCTGGAAAATGTGGTGGCGGAGGATGGCAAATTGATCAATGCCCTGGAACAACTGTTGGCTTCTGTGAAGCCGGATTATACCTTGTTTTTTCACCAATTGGAAAAAATTACGCAGGCTCCGGAAAATGAAGCTGCGGCAGTAGAAGCCTTTTCCGAAACTTTCTACACCGACCCTACGCCGGAAGGTGCGGCGGCGTTGTTGCAGTTTTTACAACAATACGAAACGCGGCTGCAGCAAAATAAGGGTGGTGCCCAACTTCGGCTTAAGATCATGCAAGAGGCCAACCCGCGATTTATTTTGCGCAATTACCTGTTGCATGGAGCCATCGAAGCGTTGGAAGGCGGCGACGATGCATTATTCCGGCAGTTGGAAGCGGCCATGAAAAAGCCTTACGACAACGGGCACGATAGCAGCTTGCTGGGCCGCAGGCCGGGTTGGGCTACACAAAAAGCCGGTTGCTCTATGTTGTCCTGCAGTTCCTGAAGAGCATATTTCAAAATGGAAAGTGCCTGCAGGCAGCGGGCACTTTCCATCTTATTTATACAATGTCTTCGGTTTCCAGCCAAAAGCGGCGCAGCGCTTCCAGTTGCTCAAAATCCGCAATCTCGTCCCATTCCGCTTTGTTTCGCTCCCCCTCCACATAGGTAAAATGGCGAGCCGGATCATCGGTGGGTGTCAGGGTAAATTCATAACGATCGGCACCGGTTTGCTGCACTACCACATGGGTGCCGCTGTCAAGGGTAAAATCCAAAGGAAATTTTGTGTCCATAATATTTGGTTTTGGGTTGGCTCGTAGTTTTTTAGCTTAAAAGCTGCTTTGAATGCTAACAAACTTGTGCCAGCCCTGGCATGCTCGTTTTCCTGTACTATTTAATATTATGAAGCATGCCACGTGGGCTTGGTTGTGCACCATACGGGTAACCTGACCGCCAATTTTGCTGTAAGTTTACAATTGTGGTGATGCCGCTGTGTTGCCTTTTTTATCAACTCCGCAAGTGCTTTGTGGCATTTGGGCACCGCAGCCAATAAAGTGCCGCCGGATACTTTTCCTTAGGCCTAAAGATGTTTTTTGTTGGCTTTCTTTTATTGAATGGTACCTAATCGGCGGTTATCTTAGCAGCCCTTTATCATTTGCCATGACCCCACTTTTCAAAAAGCTAAACTTCAAGAACCAGCCTGTCATACTGGTAGTACATGCGCCGCAAAGTTTTGCACCCGAACTTGCTGCAATGTCTTTTGTTACCAAAATTGAAACCGATCCGGTGGCCGTAAACACCAGTGGGTTTATTATGGCGTTTGTTACCAAACAAAGCGAAGTAGATGCATTGGCGCCACTGCTTACCGGCAAGCTGGAAGGTGATGGTGTGCTGTGGTTTTGTTACCCGAAAGGAAGTTCCAAAAAGTACACCTGCGACTTCAACAGGGATACCGGCTGGAACGCACTGGCCGCGGCCAATTTCGAAGGCGTACGCATGGTGGCCATCGATGAAGACTGGAGCGCATTGCGGTTTCGGCGCGTGGCCCATATTAAAACCATGAAGCGCAGCTTTGCCCGCAGTGAAGAAGGAAAACAGAAAGTAAACGGTAAGCAATAAAAACAAGCAACCGTTATTAGTGGTGTCCGTCGCCCATAGGCTGCTACCTATTTGCATTTCCTACACCAGCGGTGCCGTTCATCACGGCACTTTTCTTTTTGTAAAAAAAGCAGCCTAAATTAAGTGCATCGTTCACCTGCTTAACACCACTTATATGAGATCATACTTATTCTGCATTGCCCTGATGTGGGCAGTGTTGCCTGCTTTTGCGCAAACAGCGCAGCCGGCGAAAAAAGCATATCCCCAAATCGATATTCCTTACCAGAAATTTGTTTTGCCCAATGGGCTGACACTTATTGTACACGAAGACCACAAAGCACCCGTGGCTGCCTTCAACATCTGGTACCATGTAGGTTCTAAAAACGAAAAGCCGGGCAAAACCGGTTTTGCGCACCTGTTTGAACACCTGATGTTCAATGGTTCGGAGCATTACAACGACGACTATTTTCAATTGATGGATTCCATTGGCGCCACCGACCTCAACGGCACTACCAACAACGACCGCACCAACTATTTCCAAACTTTTCCGGTAAGCGCTTTGGATAAGGTGTTGTGGGTAGAAAGCGACCGCATGGGCTATTTACTCAAAGCTGTAGATTCGGCAAAGCTTGCCGAGCAGCGAGGCGTGGTGCAAAACGAAAAACGCCAGTACGAGAACCAGCCCTACAGCATTGCCGAAGAACTGGCGGTAAAAAGTACGTATCCTGCCGGCCATCCGTATTCGTGGACGGTGATCGGCTCCATGGAAGACCTTGATGCAGCTTCGCTGAAAGATGTGCACGAATGGTTCAAAGCATATTATGGCCCCAACAACGCGGTGATAGTTGTGGCTGGCGATGTGAGTGCGGAGGACGTTCGCAAACGAGTGGAAAAGTATTTTGGTGATATTCCGGCTTCGCCGCCCATTGCCAAACACAGCACCTGGATTGCACCGATGAAGGGCAAACATTTTCAAACCGCGCAGGACCGGGTGCCGCAGGCCCGCCTGCACAAAGTGTGGAACATACCTGGCTGGGGCACTCCCGAAATGACCCAGCTAAACCTGCTGGGATCGGTGCTAACCGAAGGCAAAACTTCCCGGCTATACAAGCGCCTGGTGTACGACGACCAATTGGCTTCAAACGTATATTTCTATACCGACGAAAAAGAGATTGGTGGTCAGTTTATTCTGCTGGCCGATGCAAAACCGGGCGTCAGTTTGAAGCGCATCGATTCGGTGATCAATGAGGAACTGGGCCGCATACTGGCACAGGGCCCCACCCCACAGGAAGTGGAGCGGGCCAAAACACGCTATTTCACCGGCGTGGTAAAAGGCCTGGAGCGCATTGGCGGGTTTGGTGGTAAAAGCGATATCCTGGCCCAGGCCGAAACCTATGCCGGAGATGCAGGTCACTATAAAAAAATAATGCAGTGGGTGCGTGAAGCCACCGCTGCCGATTTGAAAAAAGTGGGGCAAAAATGGATGTCGGACGGCGAGTACGTGCTGCACATTACTCCTTACCCTGCGTATACGGCTACGGCCGCCACACTCAACCGGGCGGAGCAGCCTCCGCTGGGCGAAACTAAAACACCCGAGTTCCCGGCGGTTAAGCAATTTACCCTGAGCAATGGCCTGAAAGTGGCCCTGGTGGAGCGCAAAACAGTGCCGGTGGTCAACATGTCGCTAATGATAAATGCGGGTTATGCAGCCGACCAGTTTGGACAACCGGGCCTGGCATCGCTGGTGGGTAGCATGCTCACCGAAGGCACCAAAACACGCAGTTCGCTACAGCTTTCTGACCAGATGGCCGACCTCGGTGCCTCGCTGTATAGCTACTCCGACCTGGATAACACCTACCTGCGCCTCAGTGCACTTAAAAGCAACCTCGAGCCATCGCTGGCCCTGTTTAGCGATGTGCTGCTGAACCCTGCTTTTCCGCAAAAAGACTTTGAGCGGGTAAAGCAGGAGCAACTGCTCAACATCAAACAAGAGCAGGCACAGCCGGTAAGTATGGGCCTGCGCATTTTGCCCAAATTACTGTATGGCAGCGGCCATGCCTACAGCAATCCTTTTACGGGCTCGGGTACCGAGGCATCGGTGCAAAAAATTACGCGGCAGGACCTGCAGCAGTTTCACGCTACCTGGTTTGCCCCCAACAATGCCACGCTGGTAGTAGTGGGCGATGTTACCGAAGGCGAACTGAAAGGCAAGCTGGAGCAAAACCTGGCGCAATGGAAAACCAAAAACGTTCCGCAAAAAAACATCAGCACTGTTGCTGCTGCCGATAAGCCTTCGGTGTACATCATTGACAAACCGGACGCGACGCAAAGCATCATTTTCGCCGCTGCCATTTCGCCTTCGGCAAAAGATCCCGATTATGAAGCCATCCAAATGGCCAATAAGATTTTGGGCGGTGAATTTACCTCCCGGGTAAACATGAACCTGCGGGAGGCCAAGCATTGGAGTTATGGTGCATTTACCATCAACATGGATGCAAAAGGGCCTTCATTTTTTACGGCTTATGCGCCGGTGCAAACCGATAAAACGAAAGAGTCGATCCAGGAACTGCAACGTGAATTGAAAGAGTACGTAGGGGAGAAAAAAGCAAGTATTGCAGAATTTGGCAAAATGCAGGGCAGCGCCGTGCTGCAACTGCCCGGCATGTGGGAAACCAACAATGCAGTATTGGGCACTTTGCAGAATGCCATTAATTACGAGCGGGGTATGGACTACCTGAAAAACTACCCGGCCATGTTGCGCAATATGAAACTGGCCGACGTGCAGCAGGCTGCAACAAAGATTGTACAGCCTCAGCGCCTGACCTGGGTGATTGTAGGCGATAAAACAAAAATTGAAAAGGGTATCCAGGAACTAAACCTGGGCCCGGTTAAATACATCGATTCGGAAGGCGTGGAGCGGAAGGACTTTTAATACGACAATAGTGGAGTAATGAGCCGCCTGTTTACTACAGGCGGCTTTTTTATTTCTAGGCGGTTTACATATCCATATCGAAGTAGCCCAACTATCCGCGGAAACTATCATGCAGAAACAAGTTCGACGGGACAACCCTGAAGTTTCGTAGCATCTTTTTTTCCTGAATTCAAATGGATCCTAAAATCTGTAACCGACATATACGGCATGGTGGTTTATAATTTTCACTGTACAAAGTTTTTTATCAGCTTATTCCTTCACCCGATGGCTTAATTTGCTACACAAACTTTTTTCATGAACTACGGGCCTGCCCTGATGCGCTGGTTTTTGCCAGCGGCATTCACCTTCCTTATTTTTTCACAAACGGCAGCTGCACAAATGGTCAGTGACAGCATTACCCTCAACCAGGTTGGCTTTTACCCCGATGCACCTAAATTGGCCATGGTAAAAGGCAAGCGCAATGACGGCGGTTTTTTTGTGGTAAGTACCAACCTGCGCGATACTTTTTTACGCGGTGCTTTAGGCCCTGAAAAATCCTCTGCATACTCGGCTACTGTTACGCGGGCTGCTGATTTTTCTGCACTCGGTAAACCCGGCAGCTATGTGTTGCTGGTGCCTGGCCTGGGCCACAGCTATGTGTTTCGCATTGCGCCGGCCGTGCATGCCGAGGTGGCTGCAGCTTCGCTCAAAGGGTTTTATTTCCAGCGCATGTCCATGCCCCTGCTGCCCCGGTTTGCAGGCAAATGGCACCGCGGCACCGGCCACCCCGATACAGAGGTTTTGGTACATCCATCGGCAGCATCGGCGGCGCGGCCTGCAGGTTTTAAAATATCCATGCCCGGTGGCTGGTACGATGCAGGCGATTACAACAAGTATGTTGTGAACAGCGGCATTACTACGGCTACCTTATTATCTGCTGCCGCCGACTACCAGCAATATTTTGCGCAGCAAAAACTGGCCATACCCGAAAGCGGTAATGCGCTGCCCGACGTAATTGATGAATTGCTGTACAACCTGCGCTGGATGCTGCTGATGCAGGACCCCAACGATGGCGGCGTGTACCACAAATGCACCAACGCATCCTTCGATGGTATGGTGATGCCCGGCGTAACAACCGCACCACGGTACGTGGTGCAAAAAAGCACCGCTGCAGCATTGAACCTGGCGGCTGTAGCTGCACAGGCCGCAAGGGTGCTGCAGCCTTATGCCAAACAATTGCCCGGCCTGCGCGACACTTGTTTGCAGGTTGCCCGGAAAGCCTGGGCCTGGTCGATTCAAAACCCGGCTGTGCTGTACAACCAGGACAGCATGAACAAGCAGCACAAACCCGAAGTGGTAACCGGTGCTTACGGCGACCGCAATTTGAACGATGAATGGTTTTGGGCCGCCACCGAACTGTTGACCACGACTGGGGAAGCCACCTATTTGCCCATAGTGCGCCAGCATTTCAACAACAATATGAGCCTGCCTTCTTGGAATAGTGTGGCCGCTTTGGGATTGTATACCCTGGCCAAAGCCACAAAGCTTCCAACCTCTGCGAACGATTTGCCGGCAACTGCAAAGGAAAAAATTATTGCATTTGCGGAGGGTATGTTTCCGGCTATGGAACGTAGCGCATTTGGCACCATCATGGGCCAAACGGTTCGCGACTTTGCGTGGGGCAGCAGTTCGGTAGCTGCCAACCAGGGCATTGCACTGCTGCATGCTTTCCGGTTTACGGGCAACAAAAAGTACCGCGATGCGGCTATTTCAAATCTTGATTATTTACTGGGACGTAATGCCACGGGTTATTCTTTTTTAACCGGCTATGGCAGCAAAACACCCATGCACCCGCACCACCGTCCATCCGTGGCGGATGGCATAGTAGAACCGGTGCCCGGCTTGCTGTCGGGCGGGCCCAACCCGGGCCGGCAGGACAAGTGCACAACGTATAAATTCACGGAGCCGGAAACTGCTTTTACCGATGATGACTGCTCGTATGCCTCCAATGAAATTGCCATCAACTGGAATGCGCCATTGGTGTACCTGGTAAATGGGTTGGAGGCAGTGATGAGATAAATTATTTTAAATTGTAGGATGCAGCCACTAAAAACTTTACGGCTTCTTTGGACTTTTTATAAAAGTTTTTTAGCTGTGTCCCTATGCATCACTGCTTGTGGCCTGGGTATTTTTTGGAAGTACGGATACAGTGTATTTGTCGGCGTATTTTGGCTGAAACTGGCCACCCTTGCACTGACGTTTTATTTTATCAATAGCTATAAGCAGAAAGAATATTATTATTACCTAAACCTCGGCATTTCTAAAACATTGCTTTGGTCAATTCCCATTCTGTTTGATGTTGTTTTGTTTATTGTGCTCCTGACTCAAATAAATAAGTTTAGATGACCCATACGCTGGAAGCAGATGGCATTCAACTTCAATTCGGGGATCGAATGATCCTGTCCGATATTTATGTAAAATGTGAAACAGGAAAAATTACCGGTTTGCTGGGCCGCAACGGGCAGGGAAAATCCTGTCTGATGAAAATTATTTACGGAACATTGAACGTGGATAAATCTGTCCGCATCAACCGGGTGACGCAGCACAACGCATTTAAAAGACCTGACCTGTTGGTGTATCTCCCGCAGTTTAATTTCATTCCAAAATCACTTTCGTTAAAGCAGGTGTTTCAGGATTTTAGTTTGGACTTTTCCCATTTCGCCTTGCGATTTCCCGAGTTTGCCACTGCATATAAATTACCGGTTCGAAATCTGTCCGGTGGCGGGCAAAGGTTGATCGAACTATATGTTATAATAAAGGCAAAATCTCTTTTTGCAATGCTCGATGAACCCTTCAGTCACCTGAGCCCGGTGTTGGTTGAAAAGGTGCACGAATTGCTTTTAGAAGAAAAGAAACATAAAGGTTTCCTCATCACCGATCATTTATACCGGCAGGTGCTTGATGTATGCGATAACCTGTATGTGCTGAAAAACGGCAAAACGCATTTAACCAAAAGCCATGAGGATGTGGAAACACTTGGCTACGCAAGGCTATAACATCATAAAAAAAACACCGGGCAATCACCCGGTGTTTTTTTTATTGCGGTTGCCTGGCGGCTGTTGTGTCAATTGTTTTTTCATTTTCCAAATAAGGCGCACAACCTTCCGGTTTGTTGCCCAGTTCCGAAATAAGTTCGGCCACCAGTGCCGTCCAGCCAGTTTGATGTGCAGCACCGAGGCCACGGCCATTGTCGCCATTGAAGTATTCGTAAAAAAGCATCAGGTGCTCGTTGCCGGGCTGCTGGTAAAACCAGTTGTATTCGGCATTGTAGCGCCGGTTGCCCTTGCTGTCTTTTTGAAACAGCGAGATCACCCGGGCAGTCAGTTCATCGGCAATCTGGCACAGGTTTAATTTTCGTCCCGACCCTGTTGGAAAGTCGAGCAGCAGGGTATCGCCATAAAACTCACCGTAGCTCCTGATCGATTGAATGATCAGGTAGTTGATGGGCATCCACACAGGCCCGCGCCAGTTGGAGTTGCCGCCGAAAATGTCTGAGGTGCTGTCGCCCGGGTCGTACCGGATGGTGTAATGGTTACCATCAAGGGTTACCGAGTAGGGGTGTTCTTCGTGGTATTTGGAAAGGGCCCTGATACCGCCCGGCGAAAGGAATTCCGCTTCGTCTACCAGGCGCTGCAACAGGTGCACCAGCTTGTCTTTGGGCACCAGCGACAGCAACGTGGTACCGTCGTCTTTTTGCTCGTTGGGCCAGAACTTGCCGTTGCGTTTGCGGTATTTTTCAAACCATTTGTACCGTTTATTAAAATCGCGCAGCTTTTCCAGCTTGCGGTGGTCGAGTTTGGAAACCGCAAAAAGCGGTGTCAGGCCAACAATAGATTTAATGCGCAGCGGCAAGGGGTCGTTGCCTGGACGTACCAGTACATCGTAGTAAAATTTATCTTCCGCATTCCACAGGTGGTGTTCGTTCAGGGCTTCAGCAATCAGCACAAAATGTTCGAAAAACTTGGTGGCTGTATCTTCAAAAGAAGGATCGTGCACGGCTATTTCCAGCGCCATGTCCATCATGTCCAGCGCATAAGTGCCCATCCAGCTGGTACCATCGGCCTGCTCCAGTTGCACTTCTTTAATAAAGTGATAACTGCGGTTGAACACACCAATATTATCCAGCCCCAAAAAGCCGCCTTCAAATATATTGTTGCCGTTCTTGTCTTTTCGGTTAGTCCACCACGTGAAATTGATCAGGAGCTTTTGAAATGCTTTTTTCAAAAACTGGATGTCGCCGGTACCGCCCTTTTGTTTTTTTTCAATTTCATACACCTGCATGGCAGCCCATGCATGCACCGGCGGGTTTACATCGCCAAAATTCCACTCATAGGCCGGCAGTTGTCCGTCGGGTTTCATATACCATTCCCGCATCAGCAACAGCAGTTGGTGCTTGGCAAAAGTGGGGTCGGCGCCGGCCATGCTGATGCATTGGAAAGCCAGGTCCCACGCGGCATACCAGGGGTATTCCCATTTATCGGGCATCAGGATCACGTCCTGGTTTTTGAGGTGGCTCCATTCGTGGTTGCGGCCATTTTGTTTTCCGGGATTTACGGCCGAAATACCATCGGAAGTGCTTAGCCAGCGCTCTACATCGTAATGATAATATTGCTTGCTCCACAGCAGTCCGGCAATGGCCTGGCGCTGTATGGCGGCCATGTCGCGGTTCATGCCTTTGGGCAGGATGGCCGCATAATATTCATCGGCCTCCTCCTTGCGCATGGTAAACAGGTATTCAAATCCTGGTGCAAAAGGCTGCTCATGCTGCTCGCTGGAAAGGCGGCAAAAAATGGTTTTTGTTTCGCCACCCCCAACTTTCATTTTATATACCGGCGAAAACTTGGTGCCCGAGCCTTTGCGACGCAGGTCGCCCAGGTTGGCACCATTGATAATAGCCTGGTGAAAAGCATCTTTTACATAAATGTCATCGTTGGGCAGGCCCTGTACAATTTCCTTGTTGGTTACATTATTGGTAAACAGGGCATCGGTGGGCGGCTGGAAATAAAAATGATAGGTACCCAGCCTGCCGTGCTCCGCCACCACCGAGGTACGGTCAACCGCCGAAATCAGGGGCTGCTTTTCTAACCTTTGGTTGGAATACCGGTTGTAAAACCACAGGGTTGGCAGCACCGTTATGTCGGCCGCTTTGGTATAGCGGTTGGTAATGTCAATCTTTATAAAAATGTCGGTGGAGGTTCTTTTGGCATAAGTTACCAGCACATCAAAATACTGGTTGTTGTTGAACACACCGGAATCCAGTATCTCATATTCAACATCGTGGCGGCTGCGCTGGCGGTTTTCGCTGCGCAACAAGTCGTAAGGAAATGCCTGCTGCGGGTATTTGTACAGGTATTCCATGTAATAGTGCGTCGGCAGGTTGTCGAGGTAGTAATATAGTTCCTTTACGTCCTCACCGTGGTTGCCTTCGCCATTCTTTAGGCCAAAAAGCCGCTCCTTTAATATCGGATCCTTGCCGTTCCAAAGGGCAATGGCAAAGCAAAGATTTTGCTGAATGTCGGAAATGCCGGCCAGTCCGTCCTCGCCCCATTTGTAGGCGCGGCAATGTGCATGATCAAACGGAAAATAATTCCAGGCATCGCCGTAAGGGCCGTAGTCTTCGCGAACGGTACCCCACTGGCGTTCGCTTACATAAGGACCCCACTGTTCCAGGGGTACAAGTTTAGAAGCATTTGCTGCAAGACGCTGGTGTTCTGCTGTCATCAATGTGTTTGTTTAAGATAAGCGGTTGTTCACTTATCAGGGTATCGGATAGGGCAGGTTTCGTACAGCAGGAATCGGGTGTAAATGTAATTAATGCCTGCAATTGCCCCGGCCATTTAACAAAAGCGGGTGCAATACAACAGTTTTGCGCCAGCCGGCAGGGGTGTAGGCCACTCCATTTTTTGTTGTAACAAAATTTTTTATCATACTGCTGCAACGATTTTTTATACCGTCGGGTCAGGCTTAAAAAATTACAACTATGAACTTCACCAAAATACTGCTGGCGCTATTTATAGGCACTACTGCATTTACCTGCAATAAAAATGAAAACATCTTATCCAAGGAACCTGGCGATAGCCTCCTGACTTTCTCTTATGCACAAACGCAGTGCGCCGACCCCTGGCCTGCCAGTGCCGACGACAATGTTACGGCACAAAACGTACGGCGCTTTCTTGATTCTGCCGGTGTGCCGGTATCGTCGGTCAACATTAAAAAAACGGCTTTGGAAGCCACCTGCCTGGCCTGCACCTGCCCCAGCGGAAAGATTATTTATGTAACGGCGCCCAATACGCAGGAAGTGAAAGCACGCATCAAGGAGCTGAAGTTTAATTAAAAAAGCCCCGCACTAGGCGGGGCTTTGTATGTAAGATATTTGACTGCTTACGGAAAAATGCCGAGCTCTACATAAGAGGTAGCTACTTTGTTGATGGCCACCACAAATGCTGCAGTGCGCATGTCGGGCAATTGCGGGTTGGCTTTCCAGGTGTCCATAATTTCGCGGGTTGCGGTGATCATGGTTTCTTCCAGGCCGCTGTATACCAGGTCCACCTCGTCGGGACCGTGCATGATAAATTCCCGTTCTTTCTCCACCACTTTTTTACCCGAAAGTTCTTCTATCTGCTGCAGGATATGGGTATTCAGGTTTTCGGTAAACCGCTTTTCCATACGCCCATAGCGTACATGGCTCAGGTTTTTCAGCCATTCAAAATAGGATACGGTTACGCCACCGGCATTGAGGTACATATCGGGTACCACCAGGGTTCCTTTTTGGGTAAAAATTTCATCCGCATCGGGTGTCAGCGGGCCGTTGGCTGCTTCGCCAATGATCTTTGCTTTAATGCGTCCGGCGTTTTCCCCGTTGATCACGTTTTCCAGTGCTGCAGGCACCAGGATGTCGCAATCGTATTCCAGCGCGTCGGTATTTTTTGCAAAATTCTGGGCGCCCGGAAAGTTGAGGATAGAACCGGTGGTTTTGCGGTGCTGGAATACGGCTTCGTAGTCCAGGCCGGCATCGTTCCAGATGGCACCTTCATATTCGGCAAGCGCAACCACAACAGCTCCTGCTTCCTGGAAATATTTTGCCGTGTGGTAGCCCACATTGCCCAGCCCCTGGATGATCACCCGCTTGCCTTCCACGCCGGTGGTCAGGCCCAGCCGCTGCATTACATCGGGCATATTGCACACTTCGCGCAGACCGTAAAACACACCCAGGCCCGTTGCCTCACGGCGGCCACGAACGCCACCTTGAGTTACGGGTTTGCCGGTAACGCAGCCTGCGGCATCTATTTCGCCGGGGCGCAGGGTTTGGTAAGTATCCACAATCCAGGCCATTTCCCGTTCGCCGGTGCCGTAGTCAGGTGCAGGCACGTCGGTACCGGGGCCAATGAAGTTTTTCTTAACCAGTTCGGAAGTATAGCGGCGGGTAACTTTTTCCAGCTCGTATACCGAATATTTTTTGGGGTTGATTTTAATGCCACCCTTGCCACCACCAAAAGGCACGTTTACAATGGCGCACTTATAGGTCATCAGGGCGGCCAGTGCCATTACCTCGTCCTGGTTTACCTCGGCAGCAAAGCGGATACCGCCTTTACATGGCGTTTTGTGCTGCGAGTGCTGTACCCGGTATGCTTCAATTACTTCAATGTGGCCGTCATCCATTTTTACCGGAAACTTCATCCGGTACACTGCATTACAGGCCTTGATCTGCTCCAGGATACCCGGATCCCATTTGGTGAATTTTGCAGCCTTGTCAAAACTTTGGTTGACGCTTTCGTAAAAACTGTACTCTGTATTATGTGCCATGTGCAATCGTTTTCGATCTATGGGTTAAAGGAATCTTTTTCTATGCGCGACAATTTGCGGTCGAGCCGCACCAGGTATAAAATGATGCCTCCGAAAATGGTAAGGATCACGGCCACCACCACGTAAATTTTACCATTGCTTCTAAAGGTGTCGGCCATTTCTACGGTAGAGGAAGGGCGCTGCGCAATGGCTTGCAGCATGCAGAAAAAGGCAAACAAAAGGGCGTAGCATCTATGCTTCATGAAGCAGGTTTTTTTCTTTGATAAAGTTCATCCGGACCTTTAAAGTGGCGATCCAAACGCCCAGCAGGCTCCAGCCCACAATGGCCGGGTAAAAAACAATGCGCATTTGCGGCGCCAGATCTTTAAAGTTGAGTGCCGGGTTGCCGCCTTCGCCATCCTGGCCTCCCGGGTGCAGGCTGGGCAACAACCGGGGAATGATCCAGATGGAGGGAAAAAGAAAGGCAAAGGCAAATACATTGTACACCGCCGCTATGCGGGCTTTTTTATCCATGTCCTGGATCGAATCGCGCAGCACCAGGTAGGCACCGTAAATAAGCAGGGCGATGGCCGCACCAATCAGTTTGGGATCTCTTGCAATGTTGGAAAATGATTCGGATGCCGACAGGTTGGGATCGGCCCAGGTGTAGGTGGCCCAAATGGCACCGGTGGCATAACCCAGCAGCCCAAACACGATGCCCACCACTGCATATTGCCGCGAAAGAATGTCGGAACGCAGCTTGTTGTGGCGCAGGTATTTTACGGCATGTACCACCGAGCAGGTAAACAACACCATCATGGCAAACCACATGCATACGTGAAAGTACAGGTTGCGAATGGTTTCCTGCAGCTGGGGCAGCCGCGGCACGTTATTCCACAGCAGGCCGGCCAGCACGGTATACACCAGCAAGGCAATGCACAGTATTTTCCACCACCATTTTTTCATATAAAAAATTTTACGGACGCTGCCGCAAATGTGGCGCAAAAATACGGGAAGAAGTTTAGGATTTATCTTTCAAACAAAGGCAGGAAGGGCGGATGGTGACCAAGAAAAACAAGCTCCGGCGAAATGCCGTTTTTGCCCCATGCCCGTTCAAAATAAAGGGGCGCAATTAGATAGTATCCAACGGGGCGAAGGGAATTTTAGATGCAGCGACCTTTGTTTTGGCAACCCTTTCTAAAACATTGGACACAGGGCCTTTTCATGATTTGCCTCACCGGTCAAACCCTGCAAACATTCTTTAATCCTTCCACAAAAAAGGAAACAAGATAGCCGAAAGCACAATCACAAACACATCGATGAGGGCCAGCATCAACACGGTGTTGGCTACCGGAATAGGCACCCGGGTAAAAAAGGAATTGGAAACCTGCATCAGCATCAGCAGTTGCGGAATAATGAGCGGGAAACCCAGGATGGCCATGATGGCTGCGTTTTGCTGGGCCTTGGCGGCAATGGCGGCCAGGAAAGAAAAAACAAGGCTAAGGCTCCAGCCACCCAGCAGCACCACGCCAATAAAAGGCAGGGTGCGCATCACGGGGTTGCCAAAAAACAGCATAAACAGGAAAAGGCTGATGGCGCTCATCAGCAACATCAGCAGGGAGTTGAACAGCAGTTTGGCAAGCACAAAGTTCTGGGCGCTTACCAGCGACTGGAAATACAACATGCGGCCGCGGCTTTCCTGCAAGAAACTTTTGGCCACCGCGTTGATGCAAATAAATAATTGAATGACCCAGAACAGGCCGTTCCACACCCGGTGCTCAGGTTCGGTAATGGCCATGAACAGCACAAAAATGGTAGCACCCACATACAGCAGGATGCCGTAAAACGTATATGACTGCCGCATTTCCAGCAGCAGGTCTTTTTTAAAAAGCGACCAGATTTGTTTGAGTGAATTCAATGAAGCGTTTTTTGAGTGCTTACAAAAATTATAAAAGGAGTTGCGCTATTCGGATAAAACAATCCTGCCCCTCCCGTCAATCCTTTTATCCGCGGTTACAGTTTTCCATCCAGCACATAACACCTGCGGCACCGGGGTTCATATACATCTTTTTCACCCAGCATTACCTGGTCTTCGTTGGGTATTTTGCGGTACGAATAATTGGCAATATTGCCGCACTGCACACAAATGGCATGCAGCTTCGTTATAAAATCGGCTTTGGCCAATAGGTTGGGCATTTGTCCAAAGGGCCTGCCCTGGAAATCCATATCAAGGCCGGCAACAATAACCCGCACCCCGCGAAAAGCCAGCTCGTCGCAAACGTTGGCAATTTCCCCGTCAAAGAACTGTGCTTCGTCAACGCCTACTACATCCACATCCTGCGCCAGCAACAGCAATTTCTGCGAATTGTCGATGGGAGTGGAGTGGATGGCGTTGGTGTCGTGCGACACGATCTTCACCATGTCGTAGCGGGTATCGGTGGCGGGTTTGAAGATCTCAACTTTGAGGTTGGCAATGCGTGCCCGTTTCAGCCTGCGGATCAGCTCCTCGGTCTTTCCCGAAAACATCGAGCCGCAAATAACTTCAATCCAGCCCCTGCGTTCGCCCGACAGGTTGGGTTCGATGAACATGAGAAAAAATGTACGGTGTTTTGGTAATGGAAAAATGCGTGTGTTTGTAATTTTAATTTCACTTTTGCAGCAATGCGGCCCGGTATGCGGCCGCAAATGTGTGGTGTGGAACGTTTGCGCTTGTAGCCTTATCCTGGCTGTAGCGGCACCGTGGCGTTCACCGGCATTCCGAAATAATTTTTACAAAACAACAGCCGCCAAAAGTACTGGAAACAAATGGAACGTGTTCAGGAATTGATCGACAAATTGTATCAGCAGCACTTGCGCCAGGAAGCGCCTTTGCAACTGTTGCCCACCGTGCAGCAGTTGTACGATGCCCTGCTTCTTGCAGCCCAAAAGAGTAATACGCCCAAAAGTGAAAAAGTGTCGGTAGTAATGCCTTCCAAGCCACGGGTGGCCATGCGCAGCCCTTACGAGGAAACGCCAAAACCCGCCGTGGTGCCGCCGCCGCCGGCGCCAACACAGCAAGCGCCACCCGAGCCCATGCCCGCTCCGCCGACACCCTTGCCTTTGGCACCGCTGCCGGAGCCCCAGCCAGCGGTGGTAGCTATAGAGGCCCCGGCCCAGCCCGAACCCCAAGCAACCCTGGCGCCGGAGCCCCAGCAAACTCTGGAAACACCGCCCCGAAGAGACCCTTATGTGTTGCAAAAACCAGGTGCTGCGGAAGTGGTGCCGCCGCCCCAGGCAAATGTGCCCGAGCCCCAGCCAGCGCCCCAGGCCAACCTTTTTGGTGCACACTTCGACGTGCCCGAAGAAGCGCCAACCCTGCAACAACACGAACCTAAGTTGCCACCAAAAGAAATTCACGAGCTGATCAGCGGGCCGCAGGAGTCGCTCAACGACCGGCTGAAACAGGAACGGATTGAATTGGCACATGTGCTCAAAGACACGCCCATCAAAGACCTGCGCAAGGCCATTGGGGTGAATGATAAGTTTTTATTTGTAAACGAGCTGTTTCGCGGCGATGAGGCCATGTATGAACGCAGCATTAAAACCATCAATTCCTTTCATATTTTTCCGGAGGCCGAATACTGGATCAACCGGGAATTAAAGGTAAAACTGGGCTGGATCGACCAGAGCCCGACGGTAAAACATTTTTATCACCTGGTAAGAAGGCGGTTTTCCTGAATATATTGCAGGATGCGGCCGGTGGCCCCGGTGTTTTGTGCCACATATTGTTCCGCTGCAATTGAAGCCGCCTCCAGGGCGGCTTTGTTGTGCAGCAGATGCTGCACCGTTTGGTTAAGCTCCGGCGCAGTGGCAATGCTGAAGCCTGCACCTGCATCGATAAGCCCTTGGGCCTCCCTGAATTTTTGGTGCGTTGGGCCAAAAATCACCGGCTTTCCCCAAACGGCAGCTTCCAGTGTATTGTGGATGCCACTGGGGGTAAACCCACCGCCAACATAGGTTAGCGCTGCATACCGGTACAGCCGCGACAACATGCCTATATTATCAATGATCAGTACCGGTGCGCTTTGAAGCAAATGGGGCGCACCAGCAGCTTCGGAAAAAAGCACGGCCTGCGGAAAGGCTTTTTGCAAGGCTTCAATATGTTCGGCGTTGATCTCGTGTGGCGCAATGACCATCTTTATTTTAACCGCTATTTGCTGCAACAACTGCTCGTCGCCAGGCCAGGTGCTGCCCGCCACCAGCACGGGGCTGTTGGCGGCAAACTGCGCTACCAGCGGAATGGAGGCTCCATTTTGCCGAATGGCCAAAACCCGGTCGAAACGGGTGTCGCCGCTGATGCTGCACTGGCCGATACCGTGGCTGCGCAATAACTGAAGGGATGTATCATCCTGCACAAACAGGTGCCGAAACCGGCGCAGCATGGTGCGGTGAAAACCGCCATACCATTTAAAAAAAGGCTGGGCAGGCCGAAAGATGGCCGAGATCAGCAGCAGTGGAATACCTGCCTTGTTTACAGTGGTTAGGTGGTGGTACCAAAAGTCGTATTTCGAAAAAATGACCAGGCTTGGGCGAACGGCAGCTATAAATTTTTGGGCGTTGCGGGCCGTGTCAAAAGGCAGGTAATATTTAAAATCGAGCCCGGGATAATTATGAGCCGCCTCGTAGCCCGAAGGAGAAAAAAAAGTACCGAGCACCACGTGGCCCGGATAAGCCTGGCGGATGGCTTCAATAAGGGGTTTTGCCTGTTCAAACTCGCCGGTTGATGCGCTGTGTACCCACACCAGGGGCTTGCCCCCGGTGTGCAGCTTTTCCAATGCGGCAAACAGGTGTTTTCGGCCCTGTATGCCGGCTTTAGCCTTGGGGTAGCGGATGGCTGCAAGGCGCAGGCCCAGGCGCAGCAGCAGTATAAAAAGGTCGTACAGAACTACCAATCGGGTATTGTGTTTTGTAAGCCGCAAAAGTAAGCGCAGGCCGGTACCAAACCATATTTCCCTATTTTTGCGCCACTTTAAATTATAATATATCAGGATGCGGGCAATACAAATGGTGGACTTGAAAACCCAGTACCACCACATAAAAGAAGAAGTGGACGCAGCGGTTTTAGGTGTTTTGGAAAGCAGTGCATTTATCAACGGTCCGCAGGTAGGACGTTTTGCTTCCGCTTTAGGAAAATACCAGGGTTCGGAGCATGTGATTCCCTGCGCCAACGGCACCGACGCCTTGCAGATTGCCATGATGGCCCTGGGCCTGCAACCCGGCGATGAAGTCATCACTCCTTCTTTTACCTACATAGCTACCACCGAAGTTATTGCCCTGCTGCGCCTGACACCGGTGTTTGTGGATGTGGACCCGAAAACTTTTTGCATCGATCCCGAAGCTATTGAACGGGCCATTACGCCCCGCACCAAAGCCATTGTTCCGGTGCACCTCTACGGCCAGGCGGCCGATATGGAGCGCATTATGGAGCTTGCCCGGAAGCATAACCTCCATGTTATTGAAGACAACGCACAGGCCATTGGGGCTGATGTATATTTCAGCGATGGCACTACCCGTAAAACCGGAGCCATCGGTACCATCGGCACCACTTCCTTTTTTCCTTCCAAAAACCTGGGTTGCTACGGCGATGGCGGCGCCATTTCCACGCAGGACGAAGGCCTGGCAAATACCTTGCGCATGGTGGCCAACCACGGCCAGAGTGTGCGGTACTACCATGATATTGTTGGCTGCAACAGCCGGCTGGATACCATCCAGGCCGCCATCCTGGAAATAAAGTTGAGGCACCTCGACGCCTACATCGATGCCCGGCGTGCTGTTGCCGATCATTACGATGCAGCCTTTAAAGATGTGCCGGGCATCAAAACCCCTTACCGCAGCCCTGCTTCGCGGCACGTTTTTCACCAATACACCTTAATTTTAGAAGGTATTGACCGCGATGCGCTCCATGCTTATCTTGCGGCTGAAAACGTGCCTTCTATGATTTATTACCCCGTACCGGCCCACCGGCAAAAAATGTTTGCCAGCTTTAATGCTGCAGCTACAAACCTTCCTGTTACCGACTGGCTTACCGAGCGGGTTATTTCCCTGCCGATCCACACCGAAATGGAGCCCGAGCAATTGCAGCACATTACCTCCCGCATTTTATCATTCGTAACCAAATAAACCAACATGAAAATTACTGTTGTAGGCACCGGCTATGTAGGCCTTGTTACAGGCACCTGCCTTGCCGAAACCGGAAACGTTGTTACCTGTGTCGACATTGACGAACGCAAAGTCAATAAGCTTAAAAATGGCCAGGTAACCATTTACGAGCCGGGCCTGGAGAAATTGTTTGAGCGCAACCTCAAAGAAGAGCGCCTGTTTTTTACTACTGATCTGAAAGAAGGCGTAAAAGACGCTGCCATTATTTTTTTGGCGCTGCCTACACCTCCGGGCGAAGATGGCTCTGCTGACCTTAAATACGTTTTAGGCGTAGCCGAGGACCTGGGCAAGATTTTAACCGATTACAAAGTCATCATCGACAAAAGCACCGTGCCGGTAGGTACTGCAGAAAAAGTGCACGCTGCCATTGCCAAAAACTATGCGGGTGAGTTTGACGTGGTATCCAACCCCGAATTTCTGCGGGAAGGTGTAGCCGTTGATGATTTTATGAAACCCGACCGCGTGGTTATTGGAACCACCTCGGAGCGGGCCAAAAAACTGCTGACCGAATTGTACGGTCCTTATGTTCGCCAGGGCAACCCCATTATATTTATGGACGAACGTTCGGCCGAACTGACCAAATACGCCGCCAACTCTTTCCTGGCCACCAAAATTTCGTTCATGAACGAAATAGCGCAACTGTGCGAACGCCTGGGTGCCGATGTGGATATGGTGCGCCGCGGCATTGGCTCCGACGACCGTATTGGCAAACGCTTCCTGTTTCCCGGCATTGGATACGGGGGCAGTTGTTTTCCTAAAGACGTGCAGGCACTGGTACATTCCTCCAATGAAGTGGCCTACGAATTCAAGATTTTGAATGCAGTAATGGATGTAAACGAAACGCAGAAAAAACACCTGGTTTCCCGCATCAACAATTATTATGAAGGCGCACTGCAGGGCAAACATTTTGCCGTGTGGGGATTGGCGTTTAAACCCAACACCGACGACATCCGCGAAGCTCCGGCACTGGAAATCATTAATAGCCTGCTGGAAGCAGGAGCTACCGTTTCCGCTTTTGACCCGGAAGCTATGCCCAACGTAAAAACTATTGTGGGCGATAAAATCAATTTTGCCGAAACGCAATACGAAGCACTGGAAGGCGCCGATGCCCTGATCATTGCAACGGAGTGGAACGAATTCCGTACGCCAGATTTCGACAAGGTACTGGCAACGCTGAAAGAGCCGGTGATCTTTGATGGCCGCAATCTTTTTGAAGTGCCTGCCATGTTTGAAAAAGGTTTTCATTACGAAAGCATTGGCCGTCCCCTTATCCAACTCCCTAAAATAGCGTAATGGCAAAAAGAATATTGATCACCGGTGGCGCAGGTTTCCTGGGTTCACACCTGTGCGACCGGTTTATAAAAGAAGGGTACCATGTGGTAGCCATGGATAACCTTATCACCGGCGACCTGCGCAACATCGAGCACTTGTTCCCGCTGAAAGAATTTGAGTTTTACCACCACGATGTAACCAAGTTCATTCATGTACCCGGCAACCTGGATTATATCCTGCATTTTGCATCTCCGGCAAGTCCCATCGATTATTTGAAAATTCCCATCCAAACCCTCAAAGTGGGTGCTATGGGTACTCATAATTGTTTGGGTTTAGCTAAAGCAAAAGGTGCCCGGATCTTGGTGGCCTCCACCTCCGAAGTATATGGCGATCCGCTGGTACATCCGCAAACGGAAGAATACTGGGGCAACGTAAATCCTGTTGGTCCGCGTGGCGTGTACGACGAAGCTAAACGCTACCTGGAATCCATCACCATGGCCTACCACAATTTTCATGGTGTTGAAACCCGCATTATCCGCATCTTCAATACTTATGGTCCGCGTATGCGGCTAAATGATGGCCGTGCCCTGCCTGCATTTGTTGGCCAGGCGTTGCGTGGCGAAGACCTCACCGTATTTGGTGATGGTTCTCAAACCCGTTCGTTCTGCTATGTTGATGACTTGGTGGAAGGCATCTACCGGTTATTGTTAAGCGATTATGCCATGCCGGTAAATATTGGCAACCCCAGTGAAATTTCACTAAAGGAATTTGCCGAAGAAGTGCTGCAACTGACCGGCAATGCTGTAAAAATTGCTTACAAACCGCTGCCGGCTGATGATCCAAAACAAAGAAAACCCGACATCACTAAAGCAAGGGAAATATTGGGTTGGGAACCAAAAATAGGACGTGCAGAAGGCTTGAAAAAAACGTATGAATATTTCAAATCGTTGCCTGCTGAAGAGTGGAGCAAGCTGCCCAAGGAATTTGTAAGCCAAAAGTAAATTTCATAAAAACAATTAAGGAAGTAAAGGCTCATGTACCAGCAATTGGTTGATAAGCAGCAAAAGTTAGCGGTGATTGGATTAGGCTATGTAGGCCTGCCCATTGCCCTTGAATTTGCCAGGAAGATTTCGGTGATCGGTTTCGATATCAATGCCCAGCGCGTCGAGCTGATGAAGCAGGGCATTGATCCCTCTAACGAGTTGGAAAAGGAAGCATTTGAAGGTTGCGATATTACCTTCACCAACTCCCTCGATGTACTCAGGGAAGCAAACTTTTTTATCGTGGCAGTACCCACGCCTGTAGACCACCACAACGTGCCCGACCTTACACCGGTAAAAAAGGCAAGTGGGACCATCGGCAAGGTGGTGAAGCAGGGCGATTACGTGGTGTTTGAATCTACCGTGTACCCGGGCTGCACCGAAGAAGACTGCCTGCCCATCATCGAAAAGCTCTCGGGCCTGACAATGGGAGAGGGCTTTAAGCTGGGATATTCGCCGGAGCGCATTAACCCGGGCGATAAAAAGCACACCCTGGCCACCATTGTAAAAGTGGTGTCGGGCTGCGATGAGGAATCTTTGGAAACCATTGCAAAAGTATATGAGCTGGTGGTTGCTGCAGGCGTGCACCGTGCCTCGAGCATCAAAGTGGCAGAAGCTGCCAAGATCATCGAGAACACGCAGCGCGATCTGAACATTGCCCTGATGAATGAGCTTTCCATCATTTTCGATCGCATGAACATCAACACCTTTGAGGTGCTGGAGGCTGCAGGAACAAAGTGGAACTTCCTGAAGTTTTTCCCGGGGCTGGTGGGCGGTCACTGCATTGGTGTGGATCCTTACTACCTTACCTACAAGGCAAGCGAGCTGGGCTACAACTCCAGGGTAATCCTTGCAGGAAGGTACATCAACGACAACATGCCCATTTACCTGGCCCGCAAGGTGGTGCAGCACATCATCAAAAACGTGGATGATGTAAAAAGCGCCAAGGTGCTGGTGATGGGGGCTACGTTCAAGGAAAATGTATCCGACATCCGCAACTCGAAGGTGGCCGATGTGGTGAAGGAGCTGAAGGACTTTTTCCTCAATGTAGATGTAGTGGATCCGCATGCAGACTCGCAAGAGCTGGAGCATGAGTATGGCTTTGGCCTGGCAGCGGAAACGGGCAAGGACTATGATGCGGTGATCGTTACCGTATGTCATGAGCCGTATGCTTTGCTGGACGAAGCTTATTTTGCATCCATTACCAAACCCAATGCGCTCATTGCCGACCTGAAAGGCACCTACCGGGGTGCCATCACCAACCGGCAATACTGGAGCTTCTAATTTTTTATGCAATTTGAAACTTGTACTATCCCCGGGCTGGTAATTGTAACACCGAAAGTGTTTCAGGACAGCCGGGGATATTTTTTTGAAGCTTATAACCGCCAGCCATTTTTTGCAAACGGCATCGATGCAGATTTTGTACAGGACAATCAATCCCGGTCAACCTATGGTGTGATCCGCGGGTTGCATTACCAGCGCAATCCTTTTGCGCAGGCCAAACTGGTGCGGGTGCTGCAGGGTGTTATTCTCGATGTAGCGGTGGATATACGAAAGGGCTCCCCAACTTACGGCCAGCATTTCAGCATCGAATTGTCGGAAGAAAACCGCAGGCAATTATATATACCTGCAGGGTTTGCCCATGGCTTTTCGGTGTTGAGTGAAACAGCCATTGTTTTGTATAAATGCGATCAGTATTACAGCAAGGATAGTGAAGGCGGCATCCGGTTCGATGATCCAGCACTTGGTATTGACTGGAAAGTGGAAACATCAATAGCTGTAGTTTCGGATAAAGACCTTGCGTTGCCTTCACTGGAGGGAGCACATCACAATTTTACCTTCTAATTTGTATGAATATTCTGGTCACAGGTGCCCATGGGCAGTTGGGCAGCGAGTTGCAGCAACTGGCACAACAAACTGCCGCACACCAATTTACTTTTACCGACCGCAATGATCTGGATATTACAAATGCTGCCGCGGTAAGGGAAGCAATAAAATTGAGTGGTACACAATGTTTGATCAATTGTGCGGCTTATACTGCAGTAGATAAAGCGGAAACTGACCTGGAAACAGCCATGGCCATCAACAGCACCGGTGCTGCCATACTGGCTGCGGCAAGCCGCGATGCGGGGGCAAGGTTTGTGCACGTTTCTACCGATTATGTTTTTAGCGGAACGGGCAATACGCCGTACCACGAGGAGGACCCGGTAGACCCGGTAAATGCTTACGGCCTCACCAAACAAAAAGGGGAAGCTGCTGTCCTGGCGGAAAATGAGGAAAGCATCATTATCCGCACTTCATGGGTTTACTCCGAGTTCGGTGCCAATTTTGTAAAAACCATGATCCGGCTGATGGCCAGCCGTACCGAAGTAGGCGTAGTGGCCGATCAGTATGGATCACCAACTTATGCCGCCGACCTGGCTGCAGCCATCATGCATATTGTGGATGGCAACCAATGGGTGCCCGGAATTTATCATTATAGCAATGAAGGCGACATCACCTGGTTTCAGTTTGCCGCAGCCATCCGCGAAATGATTGCAGCCGATTGCAAAGTGCTGCCTTTAACTACCGAACAATATCCCACAACTGCAAAGCGTCCGGCATACTCGGTAATGAATAAGGATAAAATCCAGCAAACATTCGGACTGCGATTGCAGCCGTGGCGGCAAAGCCTGCACAGGTGCATCCAAAGGCTTGCCCAAAACAGCTTGCCGCAGTAGCCCACCAACATATTTTACTATAAATTGACACCAATAAACCAGGCTGGAAGGATTGGCTTCTTAGGTTCTGGTAAATTGGTGTTTTTTTGTGGCGCCAGCTATGTGTTATTAAATTTATTTATACGGCTGCACTATTGCACACAATTTATTATCGGTGCTTATGAACGATGTTCTCGACTTTTTCAGCAAGTTGCTCGATACTTCCGATTGGCCGCCGCGGTGGCATTGTGGCAAATGGACCGAGTTTCACGGGTGGTTGTACATTATCAGCGACCTGCTCATATGGTCTGCTTACTTTGCCATACCCCTTATTATTCTCAAATTCATTACCCGAAAAGCTAAAGCCCGGTTCATCAGGGCTTATTTTCTTTTTGCAGCGTTTATCCTTGCCTGTGGCTCCACCCACCTGCTGGATGCCATTACCTTTTGGTTTCCGGCTTACCGGTTAAATGCATTGGTGCGTTTTATTACAGGTGTGGTTAGCTGGGCCACGGTGTTTTATATGATCAAGATTATGCCGCAGGCCATGACGCTTAAAACCAACGATGAATTGGAATATGAAGTGGCCGAAAGGGAAAAGGCGGAAAAGGAACTGCGTATTGCCAACCAGCAACTGCTGGTGGCACAGGATATTGCCAACCTGGGTCACTGGCATTGGGATAGGGCAAACGATTTGGTGATATGGTCGGCAAAGCTTTACCAGATTTATGGGGTACCCCAAAATACCAGGATCAATTACCAGTTTTATTTACAAAATATTCATCCGGCTGACCGGCAGCGGGTGAATAAAATCGTAGAAGACGCTCTTGCCTCAAAAGAGTATCCTTCGTTTTATCACCGGATAATGTTGGCGGATGGAACAGAAAAAACCATGATGTCGAAGGGTGAGGTGCTGCTGGATAACGAAGGAAACGTAACCGGCTTACTGGGTACCGCGCAGGATGTAACCGAGCAGCAAAAAGCGCAACAAGCCCTTATTGAAAAAACCTATGCATTGGAAGCGACCAACCAGGAGTTGCAAAGGTTTGCTTATGTGGCCAGCCACGATTTGAAAGAGCCGCTCCGAAAAATATTGACCTTTGCTTCCCTGCTGCAGCAGGAAGGTAAGCTGCACCTCGACGAAAGAGAACAGGTGTATGTTAGTAAAATTGTGCAATCCACCACCAGGATGCAGCACCTGATTGAAGACATTTTGCAATTCTCCAGCATACGCGAACAGGCAAAAGGTTTTGTGCGGATAAATATGCAGGAATTATTGCAGCAGGTGCTTACCGATATGGAATTGCTGATTGGCCAAACCGGAGCCGAAATTTCCTGGAACGAACTGCCGCAAATTGAAGCCATTCCCAGCCAGATAGGCCAGTTGTTGCAAAACCTGCTGACCAACGCCATCAAATTTGCAAAGCCGGGTATGCCGCCGCGCATTCAAATTGAAGGAAGGTTGCTTACTGCCAAACAATTGGAACGCGAAGATTTATTTCCCGCATTTACCCGCTCGCTGCAAGACGCCAACAATGACCTGGCTGGGCAGCCACTGTTTTTGCTTAAAGTGCAGGATGATGGGATTGGTTTTGACCCAAATTATACCGGCAAGGCATTCGAAATATTTCAACGGTTGCATGGCAGTCAGTATGGCGGCACGGGCATTGGCCTGGCTATTTGCAAACGCATAGCCGAAAACCACCATGGGGCCATTGCCGCCGAGAGCCAGCCGGGTAAAGGCGCTTCTTTTTATGTAGTAATGCCGGTGGTGCAGCAAAGTGTGGCTGCGCAATAAAATGATTTTTACATAAGGCAGCATGATCTCGTTTCAGCAACATTTTTATGGGCTTATGCATGCCGGTTGTCACACAAAAGCATTCCATAAACCTGCAGGGGTACATTAATGCGTAAACCTTGAAGCGATAAGGCTGCAGTTTTGCCCCTGCTTCCTTCGCCTTGTATATTTTGCCTACATTTATGCCCGTCCTGTTTATTTCCAGCAGGCCGCAATTTTTTAATTTTTTATATGAAAGCTGATATCGCGAAACTGCTTCAAAGAAAGAAAAAGCAGGTTTTAGAGCAATGGATGACCAACCAGTTAAAAGACGAGGGCCTGCGGGATGACCTGATCAGCAATGATGATCTGCGGGAACAGTCGGAAGAACTGGTAAATGCAGTAGTGAAGGCAGTTAATGAAAACAACATTACCGAACTGCAGTCTGCCGAATTTGATAATATTGTTGAAATACTATCCGGCATTTCCATTTCCCGTGCCCGCCAGGGGTTTTCGCCCCGCGAAACAGGCAATTTTATTTTCAGCCTTAAAGATGCTTTGCTGCAGGTGCTGCAGGAAGAATTAAAAAATGATCCGCAGGTTTTATACGACATCACCATCAAGGTAAGCCGGCTGATCGACAGCTTTAGCGTAACCACTTTTGAAACCTTTATTAAAGGAAGGGAAGAAGTGATTCTGCGGCAGACCGATGAAATTTCCGAGATATCCACGCCGGTCATACAGGTATGGGATGGCATTTTGGCCCTGCCTATTATTGGCACCTTAGATAGTGCCCGCACACAAGTGGTAATGGAAAATTTGCTGGAGCAGATTGTTGCCACCGGCAGCACCATTGCCATCCTCGATATTTCGGGGGTGCCTGCAGTTGATTCGCTGGTGGCACAGCACCTGATCAAAACTGTAAGTGCCACGCGGCTGATGGGTGCCGAATGCATCATTAGCGGCATCAGGCCCGAAATTGCGCAAACAGTGGTACATCTGGGCATCGACCTTTCCAATATTTTAACCAAGGCTACCCTGGCAAGTGCTTTGAAGCATGCATTTGTAATGGTTAATCTGGAGGTGAAAAGATCTACCAAAGAAAAATAAGATTTAAGCAGTATGGATAGGATTCCAATCCTTAGAATGGGTAAGTTTTTGCTGGTAACCATACAGGTAGATTTGTATGACCGCCTTGCACTGAACCTGGAAAGCGACCTGGTACAAATGGTAAGTAAAACCGGTGCCCGTGGGGTGCTGATCGATATTTCGGCTCTTTCCATTGTCGACTCTTTTATGGGCCGCATTATTGGCAACATCGGCAGCATGAGTAAGATCATGGATGCCGAAACCGTGGTGGTGGGCATGCAGCCCGCAGTAGCCATTACGCTCATTGAACTGGGGCTGGAACTTAAAGGTGTGAGCACCGCACTGAACGTAGAAAAAGGCATGGCATTATTGCAACAAAAAATCGGTTCTTACGAGGACTTAGAAGAAGAACACGATGATAGTAGTATTGAATAAGGACAGGCTGCTTATTCAAAAGGAACAGGACGTAGTGCCTTTCCGGAACCGTGTAAAAGAGCATGCGGTAAAGACAGGTATGAGCCTGGTAAATCAAACCAAACTGATTACGGCAGCTTCCGAACTGGTGCGCAATATGTTGAAATATGGCGGCGGCGGCGAAACCATCATTGAAGTGGTAAGCAAGGGCCGCGAAAACGGCATCCGGCTTACCTTTTCAGACAATGGCCCCGGCATTAAAGACATTGCACTGGCCATGAAAGATGGATATTCAACCGGTAAAAGTTTGGGCCTGGGCCTGCCCGGTACCAAGCGCCTGGTAAGCGAGTTTGACATTAAAAGCATTGTAGGCAAAGGCACTACGGTTACGGTTATAAAGTGGAAGAATGGTTAATGCAACACACTTGCGGCTACATGCATCAGACCGGAGTTATTTTGCCATCATCAAAAAAGAAATACACGCACTGGCTTCCCAGGCCGGTTTTTCGGCCAAAAAGCTGGGCGAACTGGACATCATCATTGCAGAAATGGTTTCGAACCTGGGCAAGCATGCCATTGGGGGCGAGCTGTTTGCAAAACTGGTGGTGCACCACGGCATCCAGGGCATTGAGGTTATTTGCACCGATGCAGGCCCCGGCATGGCCGATGTAAACCGCATGATGCTCGATGGCACTTCTACCAAAAAAACGCTGGGGCAGGGGCTAGGCGCCATCAAGCGGCTGTCCGACTTTTGCCAGATATATTCGCAGCAGGGCTGGGGCACCATCCTGGTATCGCGGATGTACAACGCCAAACTGCCCCCGGCAAAAAAGCCCGAACCGCTGGAAGTACATTCCCTGCTGGTGCCCAAGCCTGGCGAAACTGCCTGCGGCGATGGTTTTTATTTTACAGCAAACCAACGGTTTGTATTGTTTTTTTTGGGCGATGGTTTGGGCCATGGAAAAGAAGCGTCCATAGCGGTAAATGCAGCTATCGATGCAGTAAAATTGTGCTTTGAGGAAACGCCGGTGGAGATGATCCGGTACATACACCAAAGCGTGAAACGAACCCGGGGGCTGGTGGGCACCGTTGCCGTACTGGACCTGAAGGAACGGCTTTGGAAAGTTTTGGGCGTAGGCAACATTACCACCCGCATGTATAGTCCTTCCGGCCTCGGTAAAACGCACAATTCCTACAACGGCATTATTGGGCACAACATTCCCAATACCATGAAGGCGCAGGAAGTGGCTTACGAGCCGGGACAAATGTTGCAAATGTGCAGCGACGGTATCCGCTCTAAATGGGAGTTGCATAAGTTTCCCGGTATTCAGCGTTTTGACCTCGGTATTTTAAATGCGGCATTGTTCAAGGACTTTGCCCGCAATACCGACGATATGTCTATTATCAGCAGTAAAATATTTGTATGAAGCCCCAGGAGTTGGCACGAGTAACCCTGCAAAATGAGATGGACCTTATACTGGCCCACAAGCGTTCTATGAAACTGGCCGAACTTGCAGGCATGTCGCTTTCGGCGCAAACTACCTTTGCCACGGCAGTTTCCGAAGTGTCGCGCAGCGCCATCGATCATGGCAAGAACGGTTGCCTGATCCTGAGCGTTTCTTCCGGCCAGCGCGATAAATACATCGTGGCCTGCATCGTTGATGAAGAAGGCGGCCAAACCCCGCAAAATGAAGGACTGGAATTTGCAAAAAGGCTGGTGAGCAAATACAATATTTCCACCACCGGAACGGAAACTTCTATCGAGTTGTATTGCAACATTCCGGCTGCTACTAAAATGGGCGTTTTGGAACTGGACGGCTGGCGTTCTGCCTTTCGCAACGAACCGCCCATTTCGCCCTATGAGGAAATAAAGCGCAAGAACGAGCAATTGCAAAACCTGGCGCAAAAGCTTCAGGAAAGCGAAAGCCAGTACCGGTCGCTTACCAATGCACTGCCCCTGATTATTTTTTCGCTCAACCAAAGGGGCGAGGTTATATATGCCAACGACTGGCTGCGGCGCTTTACCGGCAGTACGCTGGCGCAGCTCAATGCATCGCGTTGGAAGGACATCATTCACCCTGCCGATTACGAATCGTTTTCCAACATCCTGAAATCCGAAGTGTCCATGGGCGCTTCTTCCATCAGGCTCCAATGCCGTATCCGGCATAAAGATGAAACTTCGTACTACTGGCACCTGGCCTCTGTTTCGCCGCAGTATGATGAGGGTGGTAAGTTGCTTAACTGGATCGGTTACCTGGTGGACATCAATGCGCAAAAGCTGGTGGAAGAAACCCTGAAGAACAATGAAGAACTTAAGGATGCGCAGCACCAGTTAAAAGTGCACCAGCAGGCGCTGGAAGAAAACATCAATGAACTAAACCGGAGCAACCAGGAACTGCAGCAGTTTGCATATGTGGCCAGCCACGACCTGCAGGAGCCTGCCCGGAAGATCAGTTTTTACAGCGACTTTTTATTGAGCAAATATTCAGGAATTGTTGACGAAAAAGGAAAGGAATACCTGGGCAACATGCAGGCCGCATCGCAGCGTATGCGGTCGCTGATTCACGACCTGCTGGCATTTTCTCAGGTAGAACGCAAGGCCATTGAGATGAAGCCCGTTGACCTGAATGCCGTGCTGCGCGAAGTGTTGCAAAGCCAGGAAGTGGCCATTGAAGAAAAATGCGCCCAGGTACAACTGGACCACCTGCCGGTGCTGGAAGGCGATGCCGGAATGCTGGGGCAGCTGTTTGAAAACCTGGTAAGCAATGCCATAAAATATGGCAAGGAGGCCGAGCCGCAGGTAATAAAAATTTGGAGCCGCCAACAGCACGGCATGTGCGATATTTTTGTGGCCGATAATGGTATCGGCTTCGATGAAAAATATTTGGCGCAGATGTTTACCCTCTTTCAGCGCCTCCACAGCTCCGATAAGTATAAAGGCACCGGTCTTGGCTTGGCTATTTGTCAAAAAATTGTAGCATTGCACAACGGCAAAATTACCGCCACCGGCAAAGTGGGCGCAGGTGCCACATTTGTTGTATCGCTTCCTGTAAGCCAGTAAGATTTATGGATAATGCAGTTGTAAAAATTTTGGTGGTAGATGATGATGCGGAAGACCGCTCCCTGCTCCTGGATACCTTTAGCGACCTGGGACGCAACGACTGCCTTCATTTTGAAGAAAATGGCGAAAAGGCTATTGAATACCTGCAGGGTTGTACCTCCAGGGGCACATTGCCCTGCCTGGTAGTGCTTGACCTGAACATGCCCAAACTAAATGGCCGGCAAACACTGGAGTTTATTAAAAAACAGCCCCTGCTCAAAGAAATGACCGTGGTCATTTATTCAACCTCCTTAAATCCAAAAGAGCGGAGTGAATGCCTGGCACTGGGCGCCTGGGATTATGTGGTTAAACCCATTTCTTACAAAGAATCGCTGGAAGTAGCCAACCAGTTCTACGATTTATGTTTTGCACCTGGTGAAAAGGACGGCGAATGATCACCGTAGCGTCCTGCCCTAAACTGGTTATTAAAAAATCAGTCTTTCGCTTCCTGTTGTTACATCCCCACCTTGACGAAGTGCAGGTTTTTTAGGCTTGCCCTGGCCTATTTTTGCACCTTACATCCATTCTAAAGTTTTTGTTTTAAGAAATGCTGTTGTGGCCATCGCTGCTGCTTTAGGTTTTAAAACCATAGGTTGCAACGGGTTTGTTCATCCAATTACCACCATTAGGTAGTTGCCGCAATCCAGTAAAAAATTATCGTTCATCAACACCCGGAGCATAATATGAAACGAACAGTGCGTTGCTTTTTTATTTTGTTTGCCTTGCTGATTGCGGTGGCCAACAGCCATGCACAAAACGTACGGCGCCGCATCAATTTTGATGAAGGCTGGCGTTTTCACCTCGGTCATGCTGGCGATCCCAAAAAGGATTTCAATTTTGGCATCGCCAATATTTTTTCCAAATCGGGCAAAGCCGAAGGAACGGCCATTAATCCGCGTTTTGATGATAAAGGCTGGCGCCAATTAAACCTGTCACACGACTGGGCCGTGGAACTGCCTTTTACCCCATCAGACAATTTTGATGTAATGGCGCATGGGTATAAGCCCGTGGGTGGCCTTTTTCCAGAAACCAGCGTGGGCTGGTACCGCAAGCATTTTACCATTGCCCGCCCCGATTCGGGCAGCCGCTTTTCCGTAACCTTTGATGGCATATTTCGGGATGCAAAAGTTTGGCTCAACGGCATTTACCTGGGTAATAATGAAAGCGGTTATTTGGGGGTTACCTACGACATCACGGACTATATCAATTTTGACCGGGAAAACGTGTTGGTAGTACGTGCCGATGCCACCCAGTACGAAGGCTGGTTTTATGAAGGTGCAGGCATTTATAGGCATGTATGGCTCAATCGGTACAGCAATCTGCACATTGCAGAAAATGGCCTGTTTGTGCAGGCGCAGGTAAAAGGAAATGCAGCTACTATTGGCCTCGAAACTACCGTGGAAAACCAAAACCTACACAGCGCCAAAGCCACGGTAGCAGCTTATCTTACCGATAGGGCAGGCAACAGGCTAACACCTGTTTCCGAAGTGCCGCTTTCGTTGCCGGTAAATGGTAAAACAACGGTGAAGCATTCGTTTCAATTAAGCAATCCAAGGCTTTGGTCGCTGGAAGATCCTTATTTGTACCGGGTTGTTTCGGTGGTGAAGCAGGGTGGCAAGGCCATAGATTCAATGAAACAACGTTTTGGTGTACGCACCATTCATATGGATGCGGCAAATGGGTTTTTTCTTAATGGCAAACACATCAAAATAAAAGGCACCAACAACCACCAGGACCATGCCGGCGTAGGGGCCGCCTTGCCCGACTACCTGCAGTATTACCGCATTCGTTTGCTAAAAGACATGGGCTGCAATGCATACCGTGCCAGCCACAATGCGCCGACACCGGAACTGCTGGATGCCTGCGACAGCCTGGGCATGCTGGTGATGGACGAACACCGCCTGCTGAACAGCAGTCCGGAATACATGGACCAGCTGGAGCGATTGATTAAACGAGATAGAAATCACCCTTCCATTTTTATGTGGTCCATTGGAAATGAAGAAGGCTATCTGCAAACCAATACTACCGGTAAGCGCATTGCGCAAACACTTTTGGCAAAACAAAAAGAGCTGGATCCCACCCGCACCAGCACCTATGCCGCCGACCTGCCCAATGTATACCGCGGCATAAACGAAGTAATACCGGTACGGGGCTTCAACTACCGCGATTCGTTTGTTGCGGCTTATCACAAGGATCATCCGCACCAACCCATAGTAGGTACCGAAATGGGCAGTACCGTTACTACCCGCGGCATTTATGAAGTGGACACCCTTCGGGCTTATGTGCCCGACCAGGACATTACCTCGCCCTGGTGGGCCAGCACCGCCGAAGAATGGTGGACGCTGGCTGCAACAAATCCATTTTGGATGGGCGGCTTTATCTGGACGGGTTTCGATTACCGCGGCGAGCCTACACCATACCAGTGGCCGAATATCAATTCGCATTTTGGGGTAATGGATATGTGCGGTTTTCCTAAAAACATTTATTACTACTACCAAAGCTGGTGGACCGATAAGGACGTGCTGCACCTTTCGCCGCACTGGAACTGGAAGGGCAGGGAAGGCCAACCTATTGAAGTGTGGGTAAACAGCAACGCCGATAATGTGGAACTGCTGCTGAATGGCAAAAGCCTGGGTAAAAAAGACATGCCCCGCAACAGCCACCTGAAATGGCAGGTGCCTTACGAGCCCGGAAAGCTGGAAGCGGTGGCCTATAAAGGCGGCCGCAGGCTGTGGACCAAAGTGGAAACCGCTGGCGAGCCGTTTGAGGTGGTGGTGACGCCTTATAAAACCACGATGCTGGCCGATGGCCAGGATGCCGCAGTGATCAACATCAGCGTGGTGGACAAAGAAGGCCGCGAAGTGCCAACCGCCAATAACCTGATCCGGTTTCGCTACAGCGGCCATGCAAAGATTATTGGTGTAGGAAACGGCGACCCCAGCAGCCACGAGCCCGACAGGTACAGCGATGACTCGGCCTGGCAAAGAAGGTTATTCAATGGCAAATGCCAGGTGATTGTGCAGGGTGGTAAAACAAGCAGCATCATACAGTTGGAGGCCTTTTCCGAAGGGTTGCAAAAGGGCGCCACCGCTATTCATGCCATACAGGTGGGCGAAGCCAAAAGGATTGTTCCGGCAAAAGCTGGTGCCACCCTAAAAAAGGTAGACCCGATGATAGGTGCGGATATTTCTTTTTTGCCCCAACTGGAAGCAAGAGGCACTAAGTTTTTCGACAAGGGCGTGCAAAAAGATGCCATCCAGATTTTAAAGGATCATGGATTTAATTATGTGCGGCTGCGCATTTTTCATAACCCCGCAACCGACAGTGGCTACTCGCCCAGAACAGGCTTTTGCGATTTGCCACACACCCTCCAAATGGCGAAAAGAGTAAAGGCCGCCGGCATGAAATTGCTGCTCGATTTTCATTACAGCGATTACTGGGCCGACCCCGAAAAACAATACAAACCTGCTGCTTGGAAAGGCCTTAGTTTCCCGGTATTAAAAGATTCTGTTTTCCATTATACAAAAGCAGTCATTAAGGCATTGAAAGAACAGGGCACTACCCCCGATATGGTGCAGGTGGGCAACGAAATCAATCATGGCATGATATGGCCCGAAGGGCATATCAGCAACCTCGATAGCCTGGCTCTTTTGATTGATGCGGGCATCAGGGGTGTGCAGGCAGTGGACCCGGCAATTGCCCTGATGGTGCACATTGCACTGGGTGGCCAACAGGATGAATCCTTATTTTTTTTCGACAATATGCTTGCCCGCGGATTGCAGTTCGATGTGATTGGCATGTCGTATTATCCTAAATGGCATGGTACGCTCAACGACCTGCGCGATAACCTCACCAACATGGCCCATCGCTACGATCAGGATATTATTGTTGTGGAATATTCGCATAAAAAAAGGGAGGTGCACGATATCGTGTTCAACCTGCCCAACGGAAAAGGAAAAGGCACGGCGATATGGGAGCCGCTAAACACGTGGGAAAAAGTATTCGACAACGAAGAAAAAACTAATGACCTGATCCTGGTGTATGACGAAGTAAGCAGGCAATACCTGAAAAAATAGCAGGAATTTGGAAATGCTTCCGGACTTTTTTTGCCTTAATCGGTACCTTTAAAACTTAAACCCGTAGCGCCAATATATTATGCGTACACTTAGCGTTTACAGCACCGCCATCCTGTTGTTTGCTGCCCTTTGCTTGCCCTTGTGCATGACCGCACAAAAAAACAAAAAAGGCAACAAAATTAAGGCTGCCAAACAACGGTCGAAAGCAAATGCCCGGATGGATGCTTACCTGTTTGCTTATTTTACCGGCAACAGCAAAAAGGGCGAAGCCATTCGTTTTGCATTAAGTAAAGACGGCTATAACTACAAAGCACTCAACAACAATAACCCCGTTATCCTGTCGGAGCAAATCAGTTCCACCGGCGGCGTTCGCGATCCGCACATCCTGCGGGGTAAGGATGGCCGCAGTTTTTACATGGTGGTCACCGATATGGTTTCGGCAAACGGCTGGGATTCGAACCGGGCCATGGTGTTGCTAAAATCAACCGACCTGGTCAACTGGACTTCTTCGGTAGTAAACATCCAGCAGGCATTCAGCGGCAACGAAAACCTGAAGCGGGTATGGGCACCGCAAACCATTTACGATGAACAGGCAGGTAAGTACATGGTTTATTTTAGCATGAAGCATGGCAACGGCCCCGATATTATTTATTATGCTTATGCCAATAAAGATTTTACCGCTTTGGAAAGCAAGCCCAAACAGTTGTTCTTTAGCCCTACAAACGGCTCCTGTATTGATGGCGACATTGTACAACACGATGGTAAATACCACTTGTTTTTTAAAACCGAAGGCAGTGGCGACGGAATTAAAATTGCAGTTTCGGATAAGCTTACTGAAGGTTATGTATTGAGGGATGCATATGTGCAGCAGACAAAGGAAGCAGTGGAAGGTTCTGGTGTTTTTAAACTAAACAGCGGCGATGGCTATATACTGATGTACGACGTGTACAAAAGCGGCAAATACCAGTTTACAAAATCCACCGACCTTAAGCAATTTAAGGTGGTGGATAATGAAGTAACAATGGACTTTCATCCGCGCCATGGTACGGTAATGCCCATAACAGAGGCCGAGGCGGCAAGGCTTACAGCCAAATGGGGAACACCCGGTGCCACTACTCTAAACGCTGCAAAAAATAACAGAAAGCAAGCCCGCCAGGTTGTGCCCTCGCCACATCCTTGAGGCAAACAGAATTAGGAATTTTTAGAAGGGCAGAAAAACAAAAGCGCTGAACAATCAGCGCTTTTGTTTTTCTTAATAAATAATTATCAAATATCTACTTCCATCAAAAGCTTCACAAGCTACATTGATCTTTTTAGTGGGTTGTGCAGCTAAAACTCAAGAGAAGATATAAAATCTTCGAAAGTGTGCTGCTGCACTCCACCACAGTAGCATTAAAGCGCAATCCTGGAACGGCCCGCAATGGGGATGTCATTGATTGCGGGCGCCTTTCTTTCCTTTTTGAGCAAACAAAAAATAAAACCTCATTAAAGGTCTTACACTCTATAAAGGTCTTCATTACATTTTCAATCAGTAAGCCGGATTACTTGTATCACCCTTCCTGCCATCAAAAAAAATATTTAAAAAAACCGCCTCCCAATTGGGGAGTTTTTCCATTCCTGCTGTCTGTATAGGTCTATAGCACATTATGTCTGAGGTTTTTTACTATTTGGTAGGGAAGGTTCTTTCCGGCGAAGCCACGGCTTCCGAAAGGGAAGAATTGAATACACTGCTCCGTTCGAACGAGGAACTGCGACAGTTGTACGAAACCCTTTTTGCCCAAAAAATAACCGAAACCGAAGAAGATGCGCTGGCCGCAGAACAGGCATTTGCCGCACATGCCGTGCGCCTGCAGATAGAAGGCGAACTGGAACAAAGCAAACAATGGCAGGAGGCGGAAGCGGCGGCGGAGCCACCCCAACGCAAGATCAGAAAGATTGGATACTGGGCTGCCGCGGCATGCATGGCAGCGGTGGTGCTGGCTTCTTTTGTTTGGTACTACCAGGCAAAAGACATCACTGTTGTGCACAACCGGAACGAAGTGGTTACCCGCAAAGGATCGAAATCCCATATTACGCTTCCCGATGGCACTACCGTTTGGCTCAATGGCGACAGCAAGCTGAGTTACGAAGGAAATTTTGGAAAACAAACCCGCGAAGTGGTGCTTACCGGCGAAGCCTATTTTGATGTAACCAAAGACAAAAAGCGCCCTTTTATTATACATACCGGCGCCCTGGAAGTAAAAGTGCTGGGTACTGCCTTTAATATCCGTTCTTATGCCGATGAGCACACCATCGAAACCTCGCTGATACACGGTGCCATCGAGGTAACGCTTAAATCGGATCCGGCACAAAAAATATTTTTAAAGCCAAACGATAAACTGGTGGTTTCGAACCCTGCTTTGCCTGTGGGTAAAAGCGTTGCGGCAAACAAAAGCGCAGCCAACGCAGAAGAGTTGCCCCTGTTTACTTTGAAAAAAATCAGCTTTCACAACAGCGATAGCGTCAGCACCGAAGCCTCCTGGGTAGAGAATAAGCTGGCCTTTGACAACGAGCCATTTGAAACCGCGGCGCTTAAAATGGAGCGCTGGTACAATGTAGAATTTAGGATCAAAAACGAAGCCCTGAAAGGGTTGCGGTTTACCGGTGAGTTTGAACACAAAAGCCTGCAGGATGTGCTGGAAGCACTTCAGGTAAGCCGGAGTTTTCAGTTCAGCATCACCGACGAAACCGTGACCATTTGGTAACAAACGATTGCACCACAAAAAAATAACTGCCATATGCACTTGCACAAACTCACCTGACCGCAAAAAAAATGCGGAGAATGCGCCAACATCCTCCGCTGTTAAATTCTGAGAAAACTCTGCTCGAGTAATCTATTCATCCTCTAACATTTCAATCCTAAATTATGCAAAAAGACGGATATGGGAGGCTTATGCCTTCTTATGCCCTCATCACCAAATATCTGCTGGTAATGAAACTGACGATCTTGCTGATTTGTTTTTTTTCACTTCAAACTATAGCAAATGACGGCCGGGCCCAGGAACGCATTACCCTGCACCTGGAGAACGCGTCGTTGAAAAAGGTGTTCAAGGCTATAGAAAAGGAAACGGTTTTCCGGTTTGTATACAACGACGACCTGCTGCCCCCGCACAAAATCAACATCAAAGTAAAAGAGGAAGGGCTGGATGCAGTGATGAAAAAGCTGTTGAACAATACTGCATTGTCCTTTCGGGTAATGAGTTCCAACCTGGTGGTGGTTTCGGGTGGCAATATTGCCGATGAAGCACACAATGTGCGGGGCGTGGTTACCGATGCTGCGGGCAAGCCCCTGTCGGGGGTAAGCGTAGTGGAGAAAGGTACCAACAATGGCACTTCCACCGCCGAAGACGGATCTTTTCAAATCACCACCAGTTCGGCAAGAGCCGTGCTGGTGATCAGCATTATAGGTTATACCCCGCAGGAAGTGCCGGTAAATGGCCTGGCCAGTCTTTCGGTAAAGCTGGCAGAAGCCAATAACCAGATGGCCGATGTAGTAGTGGTAGGATACGGCACCCAACGCAAAGGCAGCGTAGTAGGCGCTATTTCTACCGTAAAGGTGGCCGATGTAAAAAGTGCAGCTCCCCGTTCGCTCAACAACGCACTGGCCGGAAAAGTGGCCGGTGTTATTTCGGTACAACGCAGTGGCGAACCGGGTTATGACGATGCACAATTCTGGATTCGTGGCGTAAGCACATTTGGGGCAGGCGCCAACCCGCTGGTGCTGGTAGATGGTGTGGAGCGTCCGCTCAATAACATTGAGCCGGAAGAGATCGAATCGTTTTCTGTATTGAAAGATGCTGCGGCAACCGCCATCTATGGCATACGCGGCGCCAATGGTGTAATCCTGGTTACAACACGGCGGGGTTCAAAAGAAAAACCCAACATCAGTTTTAAAATTGAGCGGGGTATTTCGGCGCCTACACGTGTACCCGAGTTTGTGGATGCACCCACTTACCTCAACCTGTACAACGAAGCGCAAATTGCATCCAACCCCAATTTTGTAACACCTTACACGCCGGAAATCATTGCCAAGTACGCTTCCGGCGAAGACCCGCTGTTGTACCCCAACGTGGATTGGATAGACCTGATGATGAAGGACTACTCCAACCAAAGCCGGGCAAACCTGAACATAGCCGGCGGTGGCGATGTGGCGCGGTACTTTGTTTCGGCCAGCTATTATTCCGAAGACGGCATCTGGAAGGGCGATAACCTGAACACCTACAACACCAACGCAGGTTTAAAGCGCTATAATTTCCGCGCAAATACCGACATCAACCTGAGCAAGCGTACGGAGTTGAGCCTGGGTATTGGCGGCATCCTGGTTACCGGCAACTATCCCGGCACCGGTGCGCCACAGATCTGGCAGGGCGGCCCAAGCGGCGGCAATGGCGGCGGTATGATGTATGCCACACCGGTGGCCTATGCGCCATATTATCCCAATCCACAGGGCAACGGTATTGTATACGGCGGCATCAATGGTGTGGAGAATCCCTATGAGCTGCTTACCGGTCGTGGGTTTGCAACAGAATGGCGCAATACCATCCAATCGGACATCACCCTCAAACGCGACCTGTCGGACCTGGTGAAAGGCCTGCGTATACAAGGAAAGTTTGCCTTTGACGGGTACAACCGCCACTTTATTCAAAGAACCCGCGTGGCTGACCGCTGGATTGCTACCGGCCGCGACCCCAACACCGGCGAGCTGCTGCTGAACCGCTGGCTGGAAGGACAAAAAGACCTGGGCTTTGCCCGCCAGTCGGGCGGCAACAGGCGCATGTACCTGCAGGCCGACCTGAATTACAACCGCACCTTTGGCGACCATACTGTGGGTGGATTGCTGCTCTACAACGAACAGGATTACCAGGATGGTGAGGCCAATGCTGCTATTGCTTCCCTGCCTTTTCGTTTACAGGGCCTCGTTAGCCGGGCAACCTATGCTTACCGCAACAAATATTTTGTTGAAGTAAGTGCGGGCTATAATGGTTCGGAGAACTTTAAAAAAGGGAAACGCTTTGGATTTTTCCCCGCAGTTGCTGGGGGTTGGGTAGTATCGGAAGAGCCGTTTTTTGAAAAGAATATCAAAGCCATTGAATACCTGAAACTGCGGGGTTCATTTGGTGAAAAAGGCAACGACCAGATCGGCGGCCGCCGCTTCGCCTACCTTACTACCGTAGGTAATGGCAATGGAGGCTTTCCCTTTGGCCTTGATGCCAACAACGATATTGGCTCCCGGGGCGAAGACCAGTGGGGTGCCGATCTTACCTGGGAAGTGGAGCAGGAACTTAACCTGGGTTTTGAGATCCGTTTCCTGAAAGGGTTTTACCTGCAGGCCGATTTCTTTAACCGCCACCGCAAGGGCATTTATGTACAACGTAACGACCTGCCCGCATTAATGGGGCTGCAAAACAATCCATTTGGCAACCTGGGCGAATTTAAAAACAGGGGTGTGGACGGAACACTGGAGTACCGCAAAAAAATAAATAAAGTTGATTTGACGCTGCGCGGCAACTACACCTACGCCCGCAACAATCTCATTGAAATGAACCAGCCCGACTGGATGTATCCCTACCTCAACCGCGAAGGCAAAAGGCTGAACCAGCCCTTTGGCCTCGTAGCAGATGGCCTGTTTGTGGATGCTTCTGATATTGCCAAATCACCCACCCATTCGTTTGGTCCTGTTCGTCCCGGCGATATCAAATACACCGATATCAACGGCGATGGCAAGATCGACAACAACGACCAGGTGGCCATTGGCAACCCGGCTACACCAGAAGTGATCTATGGTTTTGGTACCACCATTGGCTACCGCGGCTTCGACCTTTCCCTGTTTTTCCAGGGCGGCGATAATATGGATTTCATGCTGGGCGGCATTGGCTTTTACCCGTTCCGCGAAGCAGGCTTCCGCGGCAGTGTAAGCAAGTACGCACTGGACCGCTGGACGGTTGACAATCCAAGCCAAGATGTGCTGTTTCCGCGCCTTTCCATGGGGCTGAACTCCAACAATACACAGCCTTCCACCTGGTGGCAGCGCGAAGCTTCGTACCTGCGCCTGAAGACCGCCGAACTGGGATATACCCTGCCCAAAAACCTGACGCAACGGGCCAGGATCAACACCTTCCGGGTATATGTCAGCGGCTTCAATTTGCTGACCTGGAGCAAGTTCAAATACTGGGATCCTGAACTGGGCAGCGGCAACGGTGCGGCTTATCCCATTCAGCGCAATCTGTACTTAGGCTTAAACATGAACTTTTAATCCACTGGTTATGCAATTCCTGAAATCAAACATAAAATACCTGCTGCTGTTGCTGGCAGTGCTCAACTTTTCGTGCCGCAAAGACTTTCTCGACAAACAGCCCGATGACATGCTGACGCTGGACCAGGTGTTCAACAACCGCCTGGAATCGGAGCGGTACCTGCGCAACGTGTATTCTTTTTTGCCCAACGAAATGGCTCCCTGGACCAACTTTTCGGGCATTTCCGATGAAGGTGATATCCTGTTTGTAAACATGGAGCACAACGACATCAACAACGGAAACTGGAGCCCAGACCGAATACCGTTCAATGACTTCAGCGCATTGTATCGCGGCATCCGTTCCGCTTCGGTGTTCATGACCCGCATTGGTGAATGCAACGAATGCGAACAACTGATCCCCGGCAGTAAAAAAACTTGGGCCGCCGAAGCCAAAGCGTTGCGTGCCTGGTATTATTTTCTGCTGATGCGCAAGTTTGGCCCTGTGGCCCTGGTAAAAGAAATTTTACCGGTAGACGTGGAGCTTGGTGCTACACAATTGCCCCGCAGCTCTTACGATGAATGTGTTGCATATATCATCGAAGAGCTGGATGGCGCACAAGGATCGCTTCCGCAAAAAGTGGCGGACAGCCGTGAACTTGGCCGCGTAGATGGCCGGGTGATACAGGCCATGAAATCCAGGATTCTGCTGTATGCTGCCAGCCCCTTGTGGAACGGCAATGCAGATTATGCCAGCTTTAAAAACAGCGACGGCAAACAGCTCGTAAACACTACTTATGACGCGGGCAAATGGAAAAAGGCAGCTGATGCAGCAAAAGCGCTGATCGACCTGATGCCCGACGGTTTGTATAAGAAAAATACCAACGGCACATTTGATCCGCTGGCTTCTTACCGCGATGTATTTATCGACCGCTTCAATCCGGAAATCATCTGGGCACGGCCTTCGTCTGATTGGTGGAGCTGGCAAAAACATGCGGCGCCCCGGCAGTTTCGGGGGTACAATGGTATGGCGCCAACGCAGCAGCAGGTGGATGCCTATTATATGGCCAACGGCATGCAGATAGCTGAGCCGGGATCAGGGTATGTGGAAACCGGCTTTTCTGCAGCCGATGATAAATATACCAAAGGGGGAACCTGGAATATGTATGTGGGCAGGGAGCCCCGGTTCTATGCTTCGGTTGCATACAACGGTGGGTACTGGCCATCCAACTCCACGCAAGGCAGCGGCGACCGGTTGCAGTTTTATTTTACCGGTTCTTCGGGTAAAGGCGGCTCGCATGATTACAGCCCAACTGGTTATTTGATTACCAAATTTACCAGCCCCAGCAGCAATCCCCGCACCGACCAGTTTGTGATGAAGAGTTGGAATTATTTCCGGCTGGCAGAGATTTACCTAAACTATGCCGAGGCGCTGAATGAGTACAGCCCAGGGCATGCGGACATTAAAAAATACATCGACCTCATTCATGAACGGGCGGGTATACCTGCTTTGCCTGCAGGCCTTGGCCAGGCAGAAATGCGGGAACGCATCCGGCTGGAACGACGCATAGAACTTGCCTTCGAAGGCCACCGCGTATTTGACAACCGCCGCTGGAAAATAGCCGAACAAACAGATGGAGGCCCGATGTGGGGTATGAATGCAAACAAAGGCAACAGCTTTACAGATGCTTCTTTTTACGAACGCACTGTTTTTGAAACCCGTGTTTTTCAAAGAAAGCACTACCTGTGGCCCATTCCACAATCCGAAATGGACCGCAACAAAGCAATGGTTCAAAACCCAGGTTGGTAACTGCTAAAACAAAAAACAATGAACAGATTTTTAAATAAATGGTTGATGCTTTGCCTGCCCTGCCTGCTGGTGGTGGGCAGCGGCTGCGATAAAGAAGAACTGGAAAAAGTAAAAGAGCTGGCACCGCCCAAAATCTATATCACCAATATTGTTGATGGAAAGATTGCAGCAAATGTGGATGCAAAAAACGTGTCCATTGATAAAGTTGCCAAGAAGATTTCGGTGGCATTGGGTGTTAATCGTTCCGGGCTCGCAGCCAAAGAACCCTACTCGGTTAAATTAACCGCTTCGGATGCAGGTTTGCCGGCAGATGTTACCCCGCTGTCGCCATCGGAATATACAATTGTTGCATCCGGCAAAGCAGGAGCTGTTTCAACCATCGAAGTGCCTGCCGACGCTACTGCTGCTGCGTTTGCCGTGGAGGTGCCCAAGTCGGTGCTCGATGCACATGCCGGAAAAAAAATTGGTATTAACCTGGCCATTTCCGAGCCCAGCAAATTTGAGCTTAATGCAGCAATGGCCACCGCAGCGCTTATCATTGATGTGGCTTCTTTTGCCGAAAGGCAGGTAGATGTTACTGCACGGTTTTTGAAAAATCCTGGGGCTCCATTTGTCAGGGCCGATAATGGCGCATCCAGCCGGTTTGGCATTCTTAAAGATTGGATTACCAACGATGCCGTAAAAAACATCGACAACCGCACCAAAGGCGGCTTCGACAGTTTTAACGGCGGTGCATACATGGCCATGGAACGCTGGGGCACACCCGAAATTCCGAATGGTAAAATTTATCAGACCGTAAAGCTGCCCCAGGGCAAATACCGCTTTGATGCCGATTTTGAAACGGCAGTTGTTTCCAATCAATTATTCCTGACCGTTGCCTCAGGTTCGGGGCTGCCCGATGTGGACGCCATTGGGGATGCCATTGCCAGTGCACCGTACAACAATCCTCGGGTGCAGTTTGAGCTGCCAGCCGAGCAAGATGTATCCATTGGTTTATTGGGCAACCTCATTAACGATGCGCAGGCCTTCAGGATACGGTTTGTAAAACTGTATAAGTTTGAAAGCCCTTTTGATTGATAAAACTGCATAGAAAGTGTGCTCCAGGCATGCTGCTAAAAATGCCCGCAGCCATAAACAGCGGGCATTTTTTTTCGATCTGCGCTTTACCAATGGCACCTTTCAAATAGTATGAATAAATTTTGAAAAGCGTTGCCACCGGTATAAAATAAGTGTTAAGTTTACCCTTAACATTGGTGATAATGTTAACCACGCTAAAACTGCATGGCTTGCCATATGAAAAAGATTGATGCATGTGATGTTAGATTGCTCCAGTTGAATGTGGCGCACCACCGGGATGAACACGCTTACAAAAAGCTCTTTCTTTTTTATCACCCCACCTTGTACCGGTTTGCTTATAGTATTTGCAAAAACAACGAAGCTGCAGAAGAAATTGTATCAGATGTCATGGTAAAGATCTGGACCATGAAAGACGATCTTGCGGCAATCACCAACCTCCGGGTGTACCTGTTTAAGGCCATTCGCAACACGGCTATCAATTATCTTTCGCGGAATCAAAAATATACCAGCATACAAATCGACAGCATTGCCACCGGTCTTGATTGTAACCTGTATCAGCCGGAAGAAGCAGCTTTAAAAAAGGAACTGGCCCAAAAAGTATTGGCTGCTGTACAATCGCTGCCGCCTAAATGCCAAATGGTGTATAAACTGGTGCGGGAAGATGGATTTTCTTACCGCGAAGTGGCCGCTATCCTTGATATTTCAGAAAAAACTGTTGACCGGCATTTGAACATTGCACTGCACAAACTGGTGGAAAGTATGAAGTGTTATTTTAAGGTGTAATACAGATGTAGTAAGTGTTTCTGCAAATTGGTCCTTACATTTTCAGAACTATTACACAACAAGAATGCTAACCAGACAAATAAATTGCTTGCACTTGCATATGTAATGCTCAAAAAATAGCCTCGAATACTATTGGCCATATCCTGTATGTAACCTATGGTACGTTATTAAACAACAAAGAAGTAGCTTGATGGGGAATGATATTCTTTATGCGGCTTCTTCTTGAAAAGCTCCCCCAAAAATACAATGCGTTTCCCTGCTTTTTGTTTTGCCTGCTGCCTGTTGTATTGCTCCATGAAAGTACAGGCACAAAAGTTAATCGTTAACGCTCCGAATCAGAAAATTTCAGTTGCGTTGTACAACCAGGAAGGTGCTGACGTAGGAAGTTGGTATTTAAAAGTTAAGTATACCGATAGCGGCCGTACTACCGAAGCCATTTCCCGTATCGACCTTGGGCTTTCAAGGGCCGACCAGGATTTTGCAAAGGAGCTGCGGTTCATTAAATCAGCAAAGCCAAAACTTATTTCCGAGCAGTATACGGCGGTGCACGGCAAACGGGCAGTGTGCAGCAACATGGCCAACGAGGTGGTTGCCTTATTTGAAAATCCTGGGAAAGCAAGGATGAACCTGATCTTGCGGGTGTACAACGACGGTGTTACTTTTCGCTACGAGTTTCCGGAGAAAGAAGGAACGTTTGTTATCAAGGATGAATTTACGGCATACACCATCCAGGATGAAACTATGCGCTGGATGGAAAAATGGAACCCGGCCAACGAAGGCCTTTACACCGCAATGAGTGGCGATAAAGTGCAGCAGCAGGAGTGGTGCTATCCTGCCTTATTCAACAGCAGCGATAAAGGGTGCTGGTTTCTGCTTCATGAGGCCGATTTGGACAGAACTTTTTGCGGCACCAAATTGAGCAACACCGCAGCAAAATCGAAGTACAAACTCACTTTTCCCAATCCTAAAGATGGCCGTGGCATGGGCGAATCAACTCCAACGGTTACCCTGCCCTGGAAGTCGCCGTGGCGGGTGATCATAATGGGTGGCCTGCAGGATGTGGTGGCCTCAACGCTTACCGATGATGTATCTACACCATCGATTGTAAAAAATACTACGTGGATAAAGCCTGGTCTTGTATCCTGGAACTATTGGTCGAGCAACCATGGCACCAAAGATTTTAAAATAGTCACTGCCTTTGCCGACCTGGCTGCAGAAATGAATTGGCCATACACCTTGCTCGACTGGGAATGGGACGCCATGTCGAACGGTGGCAATATGGAAGATGCGGCTAAATATATTTTATCGAAAGGAGTGAAGCCACTGATCTGGTATAATTCGGGCGGCAACCATACCTGGGTATCGTCAACTCCCAAAGACCGGATGCTGACCCATGAAAACAGGGTGGCAGAGTTTACCAAGTTGAAAAAGTTGGGATTTGCGGGTGTAAAGATCGACTTCTTTGAAAGTGAGAAGCAAGACATGATCAGGTATTACCTGGACATACTGGATGATGCTGCAAAATTTGAGATGATGGTGTATTTCCACGGGTGTCTTGTGCCCCGGGGCTGGGCCCGTACCTACCCGCACCTCATGACGTATGAAGCAGTACGTGGTGCCGAATGGTATAACAACGGCCCCGATCTTACCACAACAGCTCCGGAGCATAACGCCATTCTTCCTTTTACCCGCAACGTGGTGGGCTCAATGGATTATACGCCAACTACCTTTACCAATTCGCAGTTTGCACACATCACTTCGTACGGGCACGAGCTTGCATTGTCGGTGTTGTTCGAATCGGCCCTGCAGCACCTGGCAGACCGGCCTGAGGGATATTACGGGCTGCCTGCTGCAGCCAAATTTTTTCTAAGCAATTTGCCAACTGCCTGGGACGATACCAAACTGGTAGAAGGATATCCGGGCAGGGATGTGGTGATGGCAAGACGCAAAGCGGACAATTGGTACCTGGGGGGCATTAACGCCGGCAATAGGGAACGAGGCAAAAAAGTAAAACTCAATTTTTTGCAACCCGGAGTTCAATACAAGCTTACCCTGATTGGGGATGGCAAACACGACAAAGATTTTTCCGTTAGTTACCATACTGTTAACGCCAATTCTGACCTGGATGTATGGATGTTGCGTCGCGGAGGATTTGCCGCTTCTATTGTTCCGTTATAGTGTAAAAAATTTTGAAGCATTACCATCCGCCAGGGATTATGCATGAGGGAAACCCATTGCAGGTAAATAAACTCAATACAGAGCAAATGGATACGCATGGAAGCTTCTTGAAATCAGGCTTCACAAATGGGTATTGACATAAACCGCACCTGAAGGATTTAAGAAATACAAACATGCAGATGGAAAAACACCGCGAACAATCAAGCCAGGCAAAAATGGAAAGAACAGGAATGCGGTTGAAGTATGGACGCCATTCAGCAGGCCTTCTTTTAATGCACAACTGAGCCTGGTAAAACGTGCCAATACAACCGGAATAAAGAATAGCTACGGACTTTACAGGCAAAAAAATAGGACAAGGAAGTTGTTGCTTCGCTTGTCCTACTCAGTTGAGCTACTAGGATTCGAACCTAGACAGACAGAACCAAAATCTGTAGTGCTACCGTTACACCATAGCTCAATCCGTATTGGGAGTGCAAAAATAAAGGGGTAGGGATAACCAACCAAAACTTTTTCAAAATCAGGGTGAAAATTATTGTCTTTTTACTCCGGCACTGAGTTGGTATCCAGCATCCTAAATGCAATTTTTGCCCTGCTATACCGCTTTTACCAGGTAATAATTCTTCTTGCCTTTTTGCACCAGCAGGTACTGGCCGTGCAATAAATGTGCAGCGGTTACCATTTCGGACACATCTGCCACTTTTTCCCTGTTGATGCTTACCCCGCCGTTCTGAATCATTTTGCGGGCTTCGCCACGGCTGGGAAAAATTTTAGCATCTGACAAAAAAGAAATGACATCAACACCTGCATTCAGGCTGTCCATTGCCACATCAATTTTCTGGATGCCTTCCATCGCTTCCAGGTCTTCAATGCTCAGTGCATCGGCCGGGGCATTTTGCTGCGCAAACAATTTTGCGGTGGTTTCCACAGCCTTTTCGTAACCTTCCTCACCGTGTATGAATACGGTTACCTCGCGGGCCAGGGCTTTTTGCAGCAGGCGTTTGCCTGGGTCTTGCCGGTGTTCGGCAATCAGGTTTTCAACGGTGGCGCGGTCGAGCAGTGTAAAAATGCGGATCCATTTTTCTGCATCGGTATCGGCAGCGTTAAGCCAGAATTGGTAAAACTGGTAAGGGGTTGTTTTTTCTCCATCCAGCCACACATTGCCGCCTTCGCTTTTGCCAAACTTGCCGCCATCGGCCTTGGTTATAAGCGGGCAGGTAAAGGCAAAGGCTTCGCCGCCGGTTTTGCGCCGGATCAGTTCGGTGCCGGTGGTGATATTGCCCCATTGGTCTGAGCCGCCCATTTGCAGTTTCACGCCTTTATTTTGGTACAGCCAGTAAAAATCGTAGCCCTGAATCAGCTGGTAGGTAAACTCGGTAAACGAAATGCCCGACTCGCCATCAAGGCGTTTGCGAACGCTGTCCTTGCTCATCATGTAGTTGACGGTGATGTGCTTGCCGGTATCGCGGATAAAATCCAGGAATGAAATGCCTTTAAACCAGTCGTAGTTATTCACCATTTCAGCGGCATTCGGTAGGGAGGCGTCGAAAGAGAGAAACCGCTGCAATTGGGATTTGATACCTTCCAGATTTTTTTGCAGCACGTCTTCGCTAAGCATGTGGCGTTCGGCGGCTTTAAAACTGGGGTCGCCCACCATACCGGTAGCGCCGCCTACCAGCGCAATGGGTTTGTGGCCCGCCCGCTGCAGGTGCACCAGCAGCATGATGGGTACCAGGTTGCCAATATGCAGCGAATCGGCGGTGGGATCGAAGCCTATATAGCCGGTGGTCAGTTCTTTTTGCAGTTGTTCTTCGGTGCCCGGCATGGCGTCCTGTACCATGCCCCGCCAGCGAAGTTCTTCCATCAGGTTGGTCATAAAGGAGAAATTGTGAGGCAAAAGTAAGGAGGATCGGTGTGGTGGCAGAAAAGCTACGCGGGCCTTTTACTAAAAGCAACGCCGCAGGCCTCCAAATGCTTGGGGCAGATGGGCAAAACAGCAGGTTAAATAATACAGCATACCCCTGCCGGAGCGGGTATGTATAAGAATAAATATAAAAATGAGTTTTTCCGTTATTTTTGGTCGTCCAAATCCTTTGAATAAAACAGGAAAGCCTGAAGCTTATCCGAAAACTGACAGCATGAAAAAGCCACTTCTGCTTTTTACCCTTTTCACTTTATTTCTTTTTACGGATAGCACCGCGCAGTGGCGCAAATACTCCAACGAGTTTTTAAATATTGGTGCCGGGGCCCGTGGGTTGGGCATGGGTGGCGCACAGGTGGCTACCGTGCAGGATGCTACTGCCGGGTACTGGAATCCCGCAGGGCTGGTAGGCGTTAAAAACGTGCCGCAGGTGGCCGCTATGCACGCCGAGTATTTTGGCCAGATCGGCAAATATGATTATGGCACCGTAGCTATTCCTATGAGCGGCAATAAGCGTACACTCGGCGTTTCGGCGCTACGCTTTGCGGTTGATGATATTCCCAATACCCTGTTTTTAGTGGAACCCGACGGCACCATCAACTACAACAATATCTCGGCTTTCAGTTCTGCCGATTATGGTTTCCTGGTGTCGCTGGCGCAAAAGCTAAGGGAAAGCGAAACCAAGAATGTACATTTTGGCGTCAATGCAAAAGTCATTCACCGCAGTGTGGGTTCCTTTGCAAAGGCCTGGGGCTTTGGGCTGGATGTAGGCGTGCAGATCATTCAGGGAGAATGGCGTTTTGGCTTTGTTGGCCGCGACATTACCACCACCTTCAACACCTGGAATTTTACGTTTACCGAACGGGAAAAAGAAGCGCTTTACCTCACCAACAACGATATCCCGGTAAAATCAACGGAATTAACAGCCCCGCGGCTGGTAGCCGGAGCAGCGCGGCATTTTACTTTGGGTAAAAAGCTGGGGCTGCTGGCCGAAGCCAGCGCCGACATTACGTTTGATGGCCGGCGCAATACCGTAATCAGTGCCAACCCGGTAAGTATTGATCCAAAGCTGGGCCTGGAGCTTGATTTTAATAAAGTGTTTTACCTGCGCGGCGGCATCAATAATTTTCAAAAGGCCCTCGCCGATGGCGACCTCACCAACCAGAAGAAAGTGTGGATTTACCAGCCTTCTGTAGGTGCCGGCTTTAATGTGCAAAATGTGCGGATCGATTATGCGTTTTCCAATCTGGCCAACCAAAGCAATCCCCTGTTCACGCATATTATATCGCTGCAGCTCAACCTCACCAACGATAAAAACAAGAAAGCCCAATAATCCGCACCCCAAAAATAAACTGCATGAAAAAGTTTCTGTTTGCCTTATTGACCCTATGCTGCGGCATGTTGGCCACAGCACAGGTTTACAATAACGAATGGATCGATCATTCTAAAACCTATTATAAAGTAAAAGTGGGCCGCAATGGCCTGCACCGCATTTCCAAGGCCGAACTCGATACTGTTGGTTTGGGCACCGTGCCCGCCGAGCATTTCCAGGTATGGCGCAATGGGGTGGAAGTGCCCATTTTTACCTCGGCAACCGGTGGCGCCCTGCCCGATGGTGGTTTTATAGAATTTTGGGGCGAAAGAAACGACGGCCGCCCCGATAATGCACTGTACCGCCGGCCGCACTACCAGCTCAACAACGGCACCAGCCTGTTTACCGATACCGCCGTGTATTTTCTTGCTGTCAATCCCGCTGGCAACAACCGCCGCATGGTAGCGCAAACCAATGACCTTACCGGCAACACACTGGCGCCCATCCCTTATTTTATCCACACACATACACAGAATTTTACCAACCAGCTCAATGGCGGGTATGCAGTGGATGTAGAAACGCAATATTTATATTCATCGGCCTATGATTTAGGCGAAGGGTATACATCGGCCAACATTGGTACCAATGCAACCAATAGTACAGCCCTGGGCAACCTTTTTGTGGCCACCGCGGGACCAGCAGCCCAGTTTAAGATAACGGTAGCGGGTAGCCGGATTTCTTTACGCCGGTACCGGGTACGCATCAATGCCGACTCGGTTTTGGGCAACAGTGTTGATCATTTTAACTACGCCACCGACTCGGCAATGGTTCCCCTCGGGGTGATTTCAGGCACGGCCAACAGCGTGCATGTTACCAACCTTACCACCACCGCCTCTGACCGGATGGTGATCCATAAATTTGAATTAACCTACCCCCGGTTGTTCAATTTTGGCAACGCCACCAATTTCGAGTTTTCATTACCCGAAAGCAGCACACCCCGCTATCTGGAGATAACCAACTTTAACGCTGGTGGGCAACAGCCCGTACTGGTAGACCTGGAAAACGGCCACCGGTATTTGGGAAACATTGCAGTATCCGGAAAGGTGCGTATTTTATTGCAGCCGTCGGCCCGGCCCGGTCGCTTTATATTGAGCAGCCAGGCGGCAGCCAATCTCACGTTTTTACCTACGCTAACGGAAAGAAAGTTTGTTGACTATACAAAAGTTGAAAACCAGGGCAGTTTCCTCATTATTTCCAACCAGCTTCTTTTCAACAACGGGCAGGGCACCAACATGGTGGAAGAATACCGCCAGTACCGCGCCTCTGCAGCGGGTGGCAGCCATAGTGCCCGTATTTATGATGTAGAAGAACTGGTGGATCAGTTTGCATTTGGTATCAAAAAGAATCCTCTGGGATTGCGCAATTTTATCCTTTTTTCCCTGCAACGCTTTAGCGAGAAGCCCAAACATGTGTTTTTGTTGGGAAAGGGTACAACCTATACCGAACAGCGTTCGCGAGAAACCAATCCACAGATCAACCAGTTGAACCTGGTACCCACTTTTGGTAACCCGGCTTCCGACATTTTATTGGCGGCTGCTCCGGGTACTGCCGTTCCGTTGGTTTCCATGGGCAGGTTGTCGGCGGTTTCCGCTGGTGAAATCAGTGATTACCTGGCCAAAGTAAAACAATATGAAGCCACCCAGGCTGCGCCTTCGCCCGACCCCGTAGAAATGGACTGGAAGAAAAACGTGGCCCATATCATCGGCTCCGGAGATCCCAACCTGCAGAACCGGCTGGAAGTGCATATGTCGCAGGTAAAGGATGTTATCAGCGATACTTTATGGGGCGCCAAGGTGCATACTTTTACCAAAAAATCAGGTCAGAACGTAGAACAGATCAGCGACAAGGCGCTGGAGCACCTTTTTGAGGAGGGTATTTCCCTGATCACTTATTTCGGGCACTCTTCCAGCAGTAGCCTCGACTTTAACCTGGACAATCCGAGTGCTTATAACAACACGGGAAAGTATCCGCTTTTTGTAGCCCTGGGCTGTCAGGCAGGCGGCATCTTTGGTTTCAATGCCAACAGATTTTCCGTACAGGATGCCATTTCGGAAAAATATGTACTGGCACCACAGAAAGGAACCATTGGTTTTATTGCCAACTCCCACTTTGGTATTGTAAGCACCCTGCGGGTTTGGAACAACCAGTTTTATAAGAATATGGCTGTGGAGAGCTATGGCAAAACAATTGGGGAAACACTTTCGGCAACAGCGGCCAAAACCCTGGCAGAAACTATAAATGGGGAAGAGAATTTTTATGTTCGGGTTAATATCGAAGAATCCATTTTGCATGGCGACCCGGCATTGAAGTTGAACGTGGAGCCGAAGCCTGAGTATGCCATAACGGAACCTTTGGTGAAGGTGAGCCCTACGTTTGTTTCGGTTGCCGAAACATCTTTCAAATTAAATGTGGAAGTACGCAATCCGGGCAAGGCCATAAATCAAAAATGGGTGCTTTCTATTAAGCGCAAATTGCCTAATGGTACGGAAAAAGAGGTCATCCGCGACTCGGTGGATGCTCCACTGCATACCAGTGTTTTTGAATACAGTATTCCCATTGATGCATTACAGGATGTAGGGCTTAATAAATTAACCATCACTGTTGATGCCGCAGAGCAGGTTGCAGAGCTGTTTGAAACCAACAACCGGGTTACTAAAGATGTATTCATTTACCAGGATGAAGCCCGCCCCATTTACCCATACAATTTTGCCATCGTGAACAAGCCCGATGTGCAGCTTTCATTTTCAACTGCTGATGCTTTCAGTGCCCGTCGCAATTACCAGGTGGAGCTGGATACAACAGAACTGTTCAACTCTTCCGCCAAATGGAGCCAGACGGTAACTTCCGCCGGAGGGCTTATGGAAGTAAAGCCAGGCGTTAGTCTGCGCAACAACACGGTTTATTATTGGCGGGTAGGTGCCGTACCCGACACCGGAGCCCTCCATTGGAATAAGAGTTCGTTTATATATATTGAGAATGGGGAAGCTGGGTTTAATCAGAGTCATTTGTACCAGCATTTCAAATCGAAAAACAATGGGATTTCGCTTGATTCATTTAGTAGAAATTGGAGCTTCCCTCTAGTGAAGCATAATATTTTTGCTAAGAACGCAATATATCCAACAGGCGGTTCATCCGATGGTGACTTTTCCGTGAGTATTGATGGAGAGCCTATAATGCAAAGTGCATGTGTCGGTAGTTCATTAATTTTTAATATTCTTGATGCCAAGTCGTTTAAACCATGGAGAAATGTTGATGAAAGTGGAAAGAATCTTTTCTTATATGGTAGTGGTTCAGCAAACTGTGCTTCGACCCGAAAGTTCAATTTTGAATTTTCTTATCGTACACCTACCAGTAGGAAACTGATGATGGACTTCATGGACTCAATTCCCAATGGATCATTTGTCGTAGTTCGAAGCATTGATGCGACTGCACCCTTTGCATTCGCTGGAGCCTGGCAAGCAGATACAGCTTTATTTGGTAAGAATAATTCACTTTATCATAAGCTAAAAAGTGCAGGGTTTATTGAGGTGGATTCCATAAATCAGCGTAGGGCTTGGATTTTGGTTTATCAAAAAGGCAATAATTCCATGAAAGCTAAATATGCTTACACTAATGGAATTAATGACAAAGTACTTGTCAATATGGACCTCCGCTTAGACGATTACCAAGGTTCTTTGGTTTCCCCAGCTTTTGGTCCATCAAAACAATGGAAAGAGTTTTTTTGGAATGGTATTTCAGACGAGGGTGGAGAGCAAGTTGAAGCTAAAATTTTAGGAATTCGAACTAATGGTTCGGTTGATACTGTTATGCAGGGGATTTCCAAAAATCAATCACGAGTGGATATTTCCGCCATTGATGCTTCCTTATATCCGTTGATCCAAATTATGGTTTCATCAAAAGACAGTGTAAATTATACCCCTTACCAACTTAATTACTGGCGTTTAACCTACGATCCCGTTCCCGAAGGTGCTGTAGCCCCCAATTTGTTCTTTCAAATGAAAGACTCCCTGGATGTAGGTGAAATGATCGACTTTAAGCTGGCCTTTAAAAATGTGAGTGCCACTCAATTTGATAGTTTGAAGATCAAGATGATCGTTACGGATAAAAATAATGTGCAGCATCAGTTGCCAGTGGTGCGGCACAAGCCGCTAGGGGCAAGCGATACGTTGCACGTACAATATCCGATCAACACCAGGCAATTTACAGGCATGAACATGCTGTATGTTCAGGTAAACCCCGATAATGATCAGCCGGAGCAGTTTAGCTTTAATAATTTCATCTACCACCAGTTTTATGTGCAGGACGACCGTACCGCCCCGGTAGTAGATGTTACATTTGACAACGTTCGTATTCTGAATCGCGATATTGTTTCGGCCAAACCCGACATCCTCATCAAGCTAACAGACGAGTCGAAACGGTTATTGTTGAATGATACTTCTTTGTTTAGTGTGAAGGTGCGCAACCTGGCCACCAATGCAATACGTACTTACAGCTTTGGCACCGACACGCTGAAGATGAACCCTGCAACCGACCTGGATCAAAATGCAGCATCGGTAAACTTTAAACCATATTTTGCTGAAGACGGTGAGTATGAGTTGATCGTTTCGGGCCAGGACCGGAGTGGTAATAAAGCTGGAGGTGCAGATTACCGGGTACAATTCCAGGTCATTAACAAGCCGATGATCTCGAACATGTTGAATTATCCAAACCCGTTCACCACTTCGACAGCTTTTGTGTTCACCCTTACCGGAACTGAAATTCCGCAGAACCTGAAAATCCAGATACTGACCGTAACCGGAAAAGTGGTTCGGGAAATTACCAGGCAGGAGCTGGGTCCCTTGCGCATTGGCCGCAACATTACCGAGTTTAAATGGGATGGTACCGACCAGTTTGGACAAAAGCTGGCCAATGGAGTGTATCTCTACCGGGTGATTGCACAACTTGATGGCAAAACACTCGATAAATACAAAGCTTCAGGCGATCAAACCGACCAGTATTTCAATAAAGGGTATGGTAAAATGTACCTGATGCGGTAAATTATTTTAAGGCAAAATGCAAAAGTCCCGATTAATCGGGACTTTTGCATTTCATAAAAAAACCTCCGGTATACCATTGTAGTTGTAAAAGGTTTTAAATTTTAATAACTGCAGTAGTGCTTCAATATAAAAGATTCAAATATGGCAAAGATTGGCATAAACCTTACAACAGGTAGTTTACAACAAAGCGAAATTATTGTAGGGATCGACCTGGGTACAACAAACAGCCTGATTGCGATCATACACCCCGATACAAAGAAGCCGGCCGTATTAAAAGAATATGACGCGACGTCACTGGTTCCGTCTGTGGTACATTTTGGAACCAATGGTTCTCTAGCTGTTGGTGACGCTGCAAAGGAATACCTGGTATCGGATCCACACAACACCATTTTTTCCGTAAAAAGACTGATGGGAAAATCCTATTCGGATGTGCAGGATGTTACCGGATTGCTGGGGTACAAAATCATCGATGATGGCTCGGACAACCTGGTAAAAGTGGCCGTTCAGGGTAAATATTATACCCCGGTCGAATTGTCGTCTTTTATTTTAAAATCCCTGAAAGACCGTGCAGAACACATATTGAAGACTCCGGTTAATAAAGCCGTAATAACAGTGCCTGCTTACTTTAATGACGCACAACGCCAGGCAACCCGTGATGCCGGCAAACTTGCAGGGCTGGATGTGTTGCGCATTGTGAATGAACCTACAGCGGCGAGTCTTGCCTATGGGTTGGGAATTGGCCCCGAAGAAAAGACCGTTGCTGTTTACGATCTGGGCGGCGGCACGTTTGATATATCCATCATGCGCATCACCAATGGTGTGTTTGAAGTGCTTTCGACTCACGGGGATACTTATCTTGGCGGGGATGATTTTGATGCCGCTATTGTACGGCATTGGGTTAGTGAGATAGGGTTTACGGAAGCGCAACTTGCCGAGCAATCGATCCCCCAGTCATTACGCCTGGTTGCCGAAAAGGCTAAGATGCATTTAAGTGCAGCAGATTCATTTTCTGCGGAGGCCGGAGGTATAACCCTTTCGCTTACACGCAATCAGTTAGAGCAGTTAATCAGGCCGCTTGTTGACCGCACCATTGCAAGCTGCCGCAACGCAGTTAAAGATTCAGGGGTTGATGTTTCGGAAATTGAGGAAGTAATAATGGTTGGCGGCTCTACGCGGGTACCGCTGGTAAAAGAAAGCGTTGGCCTATTTTTCGGCCGTGCAGTACACGATGAATTAAACCCTGATGAAGTGGTAGCCCTGGGTGCCGCTATTCAGGCAGACATTCTTGCCGGAAACAACAAGGACATTTTATTACTGGATGTAACGCCGCTTTCTTTGGGCATTGAAACCATGGGCGGCCTGATGGATGTGTTGATTCCCCGAAACAGCCGCATTCCCACCCGTGCAGGAAGACAGTACACCACCCAAAAGGACGGGCAAAGCGGCATGCGCATTTCTGTATTTCAGGGTGAAAGGGATCTGGTACAGGACAATCGCAAACTTGCAGAATTTAGCCTGAATGGAATACCGGGTATGCCGGCGGGTTTGCCCAAGGTGGAGGTTTCATTCCTGATCAATGCCGATGGTATTTTGAAGGTTACTGCAAAAGAGTTGCGCAGCGGAGTGGTGCAATCAATAGAAGTAAAGCCGCAGTACGGCCTTACCGATGAGCAGGTAGAGCAAATGCTCATGGACTCCATTACGCATGCTAAAGACGATATGGTGCAACGTGCACTGGTAGAAGCCCAAACAGAAGGGAAGATTTTATTAGATACTACTCATGCATTTTTGGTAAAGAATACAGGCTTTCTTTCCGAACAGGAAATGAATGCAACCAAGGCAGCCATGTCGGACCTGGAGGCTAAAATAACTTCTGGAAAGAAGGACGAAATTCAACAAGCAATAGAAGCACTGAATGATATATCGAGGCCTTATGCAGAAAGGCTGATGGATGAAGCAATTGGGAAAGCAATGAAAGGGAAAACCATATAGATATAATAGTGAAATGCATTTTTAAATTTCAAAATCATTGTGCTCCTCTAATTTTGGTTAATGTACAAGCTTATAGATTGGGGAAAACCAAATATCCTATTATGGTCATTTCAAGTATTACTACTAATATATATTGTAATAATTGCTTGGCCTGGCCATTTCTATTTTTTGAATGATGATTTTATTCACATTCCTATCGCGGGCACCGGTAATATTGCAAAAGGTTCACTTTTAAGGCCTATTTCTGACTTATCGCTTTGGCTTGACTTTAAGTATTGGGGGAAGAATGCTTTTGGATATCATCTTACCAATCTTCTTATTCATATATCCAACTCGACTTTACTTTTTCTTTTTTTACTTAGGTTCTATAGTTCTAACGGGGGGGGCAGGAGCAAGGTGAAGGCATTGTTTAGTGCAAGTTTGTTTCTGGTTTATGCTTACCATAGCGAGTCAATATTTTGGATAATTGGTAGGGGAGGTTCCCTAACTACTTTTTTTATGCTATTATCTCTAAGTTCTCTAACTTTTTTACAGTATAAAACATGGGGAACTATTACAGCGTTGTTTTTTTTCACAATTGGCTTTTTTACTTATGAAACTATCTGGGTATTTCCAATAATTTTAGGCCTCGCTTGGGTATTTAATATCAATCTGGGAATAGATCGGGTACGCCTAATTCTTTTTGGAATTACTTTTTTGATACTTCTTTATGTTAGATTCACCATTCTCGCAAAACCTATCGATGGATACGAAGCCGGCACCATAATAAACTTCAACCTATCCAAGCTTTTATATAATGGCGCGGCTTTGTTTTCCAGATGTTTCATTCCACCACTCGCAAACAGTTATATTTTTTCTTTATTATTTGGAGTTGTTGTAATTGTTCTGTTCTTGTCTATTAGGCTAGCGAAAGATAAGCTAGTTTATTTTTATTTTTTTGCACTCTTGATTTCATTGTTCCCGGTTATTTCTCTTGGAATAGACACACACGACTCTGAGTCTGAGCGTTTTATTTATATGGCGACGGTTTTCGCCGTATTGCTGATATCGGAGCTGCTTTTCAAATTGAGGGAAAACCGGATTTTTATGTTGGGAGGACTGCTCATTGCATTTCATTGTATGCTCTTATACCAAAATTCGTTAGATTATAAATTCAGCGGTATTATAAGCAATCAGTCACTTCTTTGTTTAAAGGCTGTTCAGAAAAAACATCTTGTTGTATACAACTTACCTGCACAATACAAGGGTGCCTTTATATTTCGAATTGGCTTTACCGACGCACTACGGTGGATCAATGACCAAAGATTTGACACCATCGAGGTGAAAAATGTTAAGAGTTTCAATGCAAAGTTTTCTTCTCTAAAGTGCAATAATACTACAACTCTTAGCCATACCGGCAATGCTTCTATAATTTCATGGGTTAGTGACTCTTTAAATTTTACTGAATAAAGCCTTTAATTGATTCTTATTTTCGGTTGTTAACGAATCTAAACTTGCAAACAAGCCTATGAAAAGGAATATAGGAATAATGGCATGATGAAAGCGGCTATGATAATCATCGCATTGGAAACATACTGCAAACAGAAAAGAGCAAATAATTAGACAGGCGAAAATTTTGTTCTTTTCCCATTTCAAATACATTTTTCGCAATAGCAAAGGGCCATACAAAACGATGCACAACCCAACAAGAGCCCAATTATGGAAATGACTATAATAAGGTCTTACAAGTGTAAAAAAAGCAAGTGCTCTTTTCGATGCAAGATTAATAAAATGTAATGGATAATGAATTATATAGCTTCCTATTTGTTCTAGGGGCGTACTGGTTTTGAATTGGCTCAAATCTTTAAACATACCTTCAGGCATTTCACAAATAACATAATTTTTCTCTGCGGGTCTTAATACCTGCCAGTCGCCAATCGTACCGAGGATTGTATTGGCTAATAGCATAAATACAATTACACTGACAATAAAACCAGCCAGCAAGTACACTCTAAATTCTCTTTGCACTTGGAGAATCAAATAGGCGACCCAGCATGGCAAGAGAAGTATTCCAAATGGTCGGGAGAAGATAGATAGTAATACAAACAATAGTTGCCTGCTTTTTTGAGATTTATTGTGGGGCAGCTTAATTAAGCAAGACGAGAAAAATAGTAGTACAAAACTGTAAAACACAGACTCAGTATATAAATAGAAATTCCAAATTTGAAAAGGAATGCAAAGAATCAATGCGAGGGTCGTTATCAGAGCTGCATATCTTGTTTTTGAAGAAGAAGCAAGTGCTTTAAAAAAGCAAAGAGTAGCATAGTAATTTAATAATAACTGTATTATTACTACGCCGGTAAAACCAAACTTAAGATTTATGCTAAGCGTTATGATAAGGGTAGTTATCAAATAAAAAAATACCTACTTTCTGGAAGCGTACCAGTGTTTAATAGCTGCTCAGCTGCTTTAATATATTTAATGCTTTCGAGGTTCGGCCTAATTCCAATAGTGTAGTAAATGGTTACCTGTATGATTGACCAGGTAATCGTAATGATGATAATATCAGAAATTTTCGGCCTTTTAAAGTCAGACATGAATTACAAGGTGCTTTTCTCGCCAAACCTTTTACTCCTCAATATATACTTCCCCACCATATCAAACTCCATATTAACCTCCTCACCCTTATTCAAAAACTGCAAATTGGTGTGTTCCCAAGTATACGGTATGATAGCAACGGTCAACGCATTATCAGTAACATTAAATGCTGTGAGCGAAATGCCATTGATACAAACAGACCCTTTTTCGATCACCAGTGCAGCAAACCGTTCCGGAAAAGAAAATACCAGCTCCCAGCTGCCCTCTTTATCCGTAATGGTTGCACATCTGGCTGTTGTATCCACATGGCCCTGAACAAAATGCCCATCCAGCCGGGAGGAGGGAAGCAGGCTTCGTTCCAGGTTTACCTGCGTACCCGGTTGCCAGGTGCCCAGTGTTGTTTTGAGCAGGGTTTCCTGCACGGCAGTTACACGGTAGCGGTCTTCTTCAATGGCCTCCACCGTAAGGCATACACCATTGTGGGCAACGCTTTGGTCTACCTTAAGTTCTTGTGTAATAGGGCTTTGTATCCAAAAACTTCGGTTGGTACCTGATTCAGTAACCTTTTCTACACGACCCAGTGTTTCAATAATACCGGTAAACATGCCACAAAAATCGGTTTTTTACATTTTCTTTTTTTCGAAATTCAAAATAGGCTTTATCTTTGCCCCTCTTAAAAATAACCAAAGGAGGTATATAAGCATGCTCATCATCGATTCTAAAGACTGCGAAAACATCGACAAGGCCCTCAAGAAGTACAAAAAGAAATTTGAGAAAGCCAAGATCCTGTTGCAGTTACGTGAACGCCAGTCTTTCACCAAGCCTTCTGTTCGCCGCAGGGGCCAGGTACTGAAAGCTGTCTATAAGCAGCAGATTGCCAGCGGCAAGCTCGAAGCTTAATTACCTCTTCCCAAATATGTAGTAGCTGCAAGGTATTCCTTACTTTGCAGCTATTCTTTTATGCACCTACCTCATCCCCAGCTGGCGGCTTTTATACAATACCTGCAGTTTGAAAAACGCTACTCACACCACACGCTGCGGGCCTACGAAACAGACCTGACCGCATTCTTCGATTTTTTACAAACCGATTTTTCTGCCCTGCCCATGGGGCAGGTTACCCATACCCATATCCGGTCCTGGCTGGTGGCGCTTAAAAATGGGGAAGGCAATACAGCCCGGACGCTGAAGCGCAAAATCGCTTCACTACGGGCATTTTTTCGGTTTGCCGTAAAAACTGGCCTGGTGGCGCAAAGCCCGATGATACAGGTAACAGCGCCAAAGGTGGAGAAGCGCCTGCCCCAGTTTGTATCGGAAGGGGATATGGACAAACTTTTTGCGCCCCATAATTTCGCCGACGACTGGAATGGGCATACCGACCGCATGTTGCTCCTGCTATTTTACCAATGCGGGCTGCGCCTTAGCGAGGCCATAGGTTTGACCGATAGGAGTGTAGACAGCGGCAACGGCACGCTGAAGGTTTTGGGTAAAGGAGGGAAGGAGCGCATTTTGCCCATCAGCGCGGCCCTGCTACAACAGATAGAAGCATATCAGCAAAAAAGGAAACAATCTATTGAAGCCAACGACTGTAGCAGGCTGCTGGTAGCTGCCAATGGCAAGCCGCTCTCACCACGCAATGTTTACAGCAGGGTTAAAGCCCACCTCGACCGGGTAACCACCATCGAAAAACGCAGCCCCCACGTGCTGCGCCACTCATTTGCTACCCATCTTACCAACAATGGCGCCGACCTCAACGCCGTAAAAGAACTGCTAGGGCACAGCAGTTTGGCCGCAACGCAGGTGTATACCCACAACTCTATAGGCAGGCTTAAAGATATTTACCGTAAAGCCCATCCTAAAGCGTAGGAGCAAGTATATGTGTCAACGTAAATGGCATATCCTTTTTATTAAATATTGCTGCCCTTAATCTCAAAAGCGCACCCTTTTGTGCACCTTTAAGTGGTTGTGTCTTTGTGGTTCAAAACCCATAAATCCAACCGACCAAATTTTCCCATTTTAGCAATAAAAATCCTTCTTCTTTTCTTGGTAAACTTACCGGCAAACTTTACCTTCAATGGGGACGGATTATTGCTGGTGCTAGCTCTTTCTTTTATTGTTAAACAGTCAAAATAGAGTTCTATGAATGTACACATCCAATCGCTTCACTTTGATGCTGACCGGAAACTGATTGATTATGTTCAGAAAAGGCTGGAAAAACTGGCCACCTTTCACGACCGGATCATTAAAGTAGATGTCTTTTTGAAGCTGGATAATGTAGTACACACGATCAAAGACAAAGTAGTTGAGATCCGCGTACACGTACCGAAAGCCGACTTTTTTGTAAAATCCACCTCTAAAACATTTGAAACCTCGTTCGATGAAGCATTCGAATCGCTGGTAGCCCAGGTAAAAAGAAAAAAAGAAAAACAATACGCTTAAATCGTTTCATCCCGCCGGGCTCCGGCGGGATTTTTTTTGCCCCAAAATAAAAAACAGAAGAGCTAAAAAAAGTTTGATTCCTGTTTGTTTGTGAAGTTCAAATTCCTTTACCTTTGCCTTCCCAAAAACAAGGGGTAGCTCTTTAAAAAGGTTAATACGCCGCTTTAGCTCAGCTGGTAGAGCAACTGATTTGTAATCAGTAGGTCGTTGGTTCGATTCCGACAAGCGGCTCATTGTCAGGTGCGAAATTAGAAATTGGAAATACGAAGGAAAACGCTTTTCTTCGTGCCCCCAAAGCTAAATAGCATACACAATAGGGCAGGTTCCAGAGCGGCCAAATGGGGCGGACTGTAAATCCGCTGTCTTTCGACTTCAGTGGTTCGAATCCACTCCTGCCCACAGCTTAATTTGAAAAGTGCACATTTAAAAGTGCTCGTTCAATTTGAAAGTTCTTTGTACCGTTGAAAATTGGAAAGACCAGGTTCATTTTAAAATGACCACTTTTTGAATTTTCAAATGAAAAAGCGGGAGTAGCTCATTTGGTAGAGCGATAGCCTTCCAAGCTATAGGTGGCGAGTTCGAGCCTCGTCTCCCGCTCAGGAAAAAAGACAGGTGAGCGATGACTGTTGACGGGCAATTTTTAAGCTGCTGTTAACCGACAACGGTCAACTGACACCAGCCGTTGTAGCTCAGGGGTAGAGCACTTCCTTGGTAGGGAAGAGGTCGTGAGTTCGATTCTCACTAACGGCTCAGGTAGCTTGATGGCAAGGGTGAAGAGCGCATAATTTTAAAACAAGGGTTTGCGCCAACACATTTGCTGCATAGCGACAAAAAGTACAAGAGTGCGACGCAACAGAAGCTTCATAGATATTCTGTTGTTCGATTCATAAAGATTATCCTTCGATGGGCCGTCAGGTGCTTCGGAGGTTTATTGTTTCAGGTAAATTTGTAACTCCACAACTAAAAACCCATAAGATGGCAAAAGAGAACTTTAAGCGGGATAAACCCCACGTTAACGTTGGTACCATCGGTCACGTTGACCATGGTAAAACCACTTTGACCGCTGCTATCACCACCATTCTATCTTCGAAAGGTCTGGCAGAGGCTAAAAAATACGATGAGATCGACGGTGCACCCGAGGAAAAAGAACGCGGTATCACCATCAACACGGCTCACGTAGAATACCAGACTGCCAACCGTCACTATGCACACGTTGACTGTCCTGGTCACGCCGACTATGTTAAGAACATGATCACCGGTGCTGCCCAGATGGACGGTGCTATCTTAGTTGTGGCTGCTACTGATGGACCTATGCCCCAAACCAAAGAGCACATCTTGCTGGCTCGTCAGGTAGGCGTTCCCCGTATCGTTGTTTTCATGAACAAGGTTGACCTGGTGGACGACGCTGAACTGCTGGAACTGGTGGAGATGGAAATTCGCGACCTCCTGAGCTCTTATGGCTTTGACGGCGACAACACCCCCATCATCCAAGGTTCTGCTACCGGCGCTCTGGCTGGCGAAGCACAATGGGTTGCTAAAGTGGAAGAGCTGATGGATGCTGTAGATACCTACATTCCCCTGCCTCCGCGCCCAGTTGATATGCCATTCCTGATGTCGGTAGAAGACGTATTCTCCATCACTGGTCGTGGTACTGTAGCTACCGGTCGTATTGAGCGTGGCCGTATCAAAGTTGGTGAGCCTGTTGAGATCGTAGGTCTGATGGATGCTCCCCTGAACTCTACCTGTACCGGTGTGGAAATGTTCCGCAAGCTCCTCGACGAAGGTGAAGCTGGTGACAACGCTGGTCTGTTGCTGCGTGGTATTGAAAAAACCCAGATCCGTCGCGGCATGGTTATCGTGAAGCCTGGTTCTATCACCCCGCACACCGATTTCAAAGGCGAAGTATACGTACTGAGCAAAGAAGAAGGCGGCCGTCACACTCCGTTCTTCAACAAATACCGTCCTCAGTTCTATTTCCGTACTACCGACGTAACCGGAGAGTGCTCTCTGCCCGAAGGTACCGAGATGGTAATGCCTGGTGACAACACTTCACTGACTGTACACCTGATCCAACCCATCGCTATGGAGAAAGGTCTGAAGTTCGCCATCCGCGAAGGTGGCCGTACAGTAGGTGCCGGTCAGGTAACTGAGATCCTGAAGTAATTAGGAACCGATCTATAAGTCAAAAGGAAAAAGTAAAAAGTTAAAAGGACAGTCTGCGATTTTGACTTTTTACTTTTAAATTTTGACTTCTATACGGGTGTAGTTCAATGGCAGAATAGCGGTCTCCAAAACCGTTGATGGGAGTTCGAATCTCTCCACCCGTGCCAACAAACAATGTGCTAATGTGCTCCAAATTCCTCCGGGAAGTGCTACATTAGCACATTGGCATATTAGCACATTTGCAATTTTTTTTATGAACAAGATCTCCAACTACTTCAGCGAATCGTACCGTGAGCTGACGGAAAAAGTAACCTGGCCCACCTGGGAGCAACTGCAGCAAAGCACCATGATTGTGCTGGTGGCTACCCTGGTCATCACTGCCATCATCTGGGTAATGGACTTTGTGGCAGCCGGCGGTTTGAACTTTATTTACGAACTGTTCTAATTTTAAGATGGAAGCAACAAGCCCCGAAAATATAGGCAACGAACCGCAGGCCGAAAACGCCGAAAACGTGCAGCCCGATAATACCAAGTGGTATGTGTTGCGTGTGGTGAGCGGAAAAGAGCGGAAAGTAAAGGAATACCTTGATAAGGAAGTTTCCCGTGACTGGTCGGATGCCGTGAAACAGATTTTTTTGCCGGTAGAAAAAGTGTACAAGGTGCAGAATGGCAAAAAAGTAATGCGGGAACGCAACTATTATCCCGGTTATGTAATGATTGAAATTGCCAACGGCAAACTCAGCGACGACCTCCGCGACCTGATCAAAAACACCACCAACGTTATTCATTTCCTGGGCAAAGAAGATCCTATTGCCCTGCGCAAATCGGAAGTGAATAAGATGCTGGGCAAAATGGATGAAATGGCCGAAGCAGGTGGCGTTAGCATGAGCGAACCCTTTATTGTTGGCGAAACCATCAAGATCATCGAAGGGCCGTTCAACGACTTTAACGGTGTGATTGAAGAAGTAAACGACGAAAAGAAAAAACTGAAAGTAACCGTAAAGATTTTCGGTCGTTCTACACCGGTAGAACTGAACTACATGCAGGTGGAAAAAATCAGTTAAGCAAAAACGTTTTCATACTAAAAAAGCTGGTTCCTTTGGATCAGCTTTTTTTATTGACTACAATGAACCAAAAAGGGCTTTCAGAAAAGCATATAGCATGGGGCGTAGCCGCACTGGTAGTGCTGTACCTGTTGTCAGTGCTTGTTAACCTGGGCATGATGGAACTGGAAGGCGAGGAGCCACGCCGAGCCGTTGTATCCATCGAAATGATGTACTCGGGCAAGTACCTCAACCCAACCTTATTTGGCTGGCCTTACCTCAATAAACCGCCTGTGTTTAATTGGCTGCTGATTGCCAGTATGAAATTGCTGCATTCCACATCCGAGGCCGCCCTGCGACTGCCTTCCCTCGTAATTTATGTGCTTTGGGCTGCGGTTCATTACCGGTTTTCGCGCCGCTTTTTTCCAAAGTACCTGGCCCTGCTGTCGGCATTCATGCAGCTTACCTGTGTCGACATTTATTTTTACGGATTGGCCAACGGCGCCGAGATCGATATCTTCTATTCGTTTATTGTATACCTGCAGGCTATAGCCATATTTCATTTTTATGGAAAAAAGCAGTGGCTCTTCCTGTACCTTTTTTCTTACCTGTTTTGCGCCATGGGCTTTCTTACCAAAGGTTTCCCTTCCATTGTTTTCCAGGGGCTGACGCTGATTGCGTTGTGTATTTATGCCCGTTCGGTTAAGCCGCTGTTCCGGTGGCAGCACCTGGCTGGCGGCTTGCTGTTTTTTATAATAACCGGCTTGTATTTCTGGGGATACAATGTTGGTGGCAATGCACAGAATCTGCTGGTAAATTTTCTCAACGAATCCCTGATGAAATCCGCCATCGGTGAGCGGTCGAACAAGGTGTGGGAAAAAGCATTGGGCTACCCGGTGCTGGTGCTGAAATTATTGGCTCCTTGGTCGTTGCTGCTGCTGGTACTGGCGGTAAAAACCGTTCGGCAGCAGGTGTGGCAAAACCCGCTGGTGCGTTTTTCTATTTTTTTTATTGCCTGCAACCTGTGGGTGTACTGGTTTACTGGCCAGCCAAAGGCCCGGTACATTTATATGTTTGTGCCTTTTGCCGCCACCATTTTTGTGCAGTTGTATCACAGCTATTTTGCCGGTAGGCAGCAGCAATTGTTGCGCTATTTGGGTTGGGCAGGATGGCTGTTTGTGCTCGCTGCTGCAGCGTTAGTGGTGCTTCCATTCCTTACCGATGCCGGCGGTGTCGGAGGCTTTGCCAGCGCAGTCCTCTTGGTCGCTTTTTGCTGGCAGTACTTCCGAAACAGGAGCGGTTTTAAATTATGGCTGTTCATTGGCGGTATTATGTTGCTCCGCCTCGTGTATGCGGTGGTATTTATACCCATTCAGGATAGGGGCACAGCGCATTACGAAGCTCCGATGCAGCAGGCCGTTGCTGCATTAAAAGACCAGCCGCTCCATTACTGGGTGCCGGTTCAGCCGTTCCCGGTGGCTATTGATACAAAGATATTTACCTGGAGGGGCGATACCATTTCGGTGCCGCCGCTTATTCACCCGCAGGTGCCTTATTATTACCACAAACATTCGGGCAAGTTGCTCCTGTACGATTCGGTGCGGGTTAGTGGCCGCAGTTATATTTCGTTTGACCGCGATTTGGAGGGCGGGCCGGTGGATTCGATTTTTTCCTTCGGGGACAAAAGGGGCGGAGAGCGGATGGTGGTTTACCGGTTTCAATAGCGGCGGAGTCTGCTTTTGTCATCCTGAGCGCAGCGAAGGACCTCAGCACGTTAACTGGGGCGACTTTTGGAAAAAGCAAAACTGTTTCGTGGGTTTCCGGCCATTGTCAGCTCAGGTCCTTCGCTGCGCTCAGGATGACAAAGGCTGGTGGCTGCAATTAGTAAAAGTCGCAGCGAATGAACGATGAAAACCATGAGTCAACTCCAGCGCACCTTTTTTCCTTAACAATCTCTTTTTACAACCTACTTGGTAGTATTAGAAAAATATTTACCTTTGCGCCTCCCCAAAGAAGTTCTTTATTAAAACCCGCCTCCAAACCCGGTTTGGCTGCGGTTGCAAGAGAGGAATTTGGGAGACAGCCCCGTCGCTGAGATGGGATGTCGCTTGAACCAATAAATCAGAACAAAATGGCAAAAGAAATCTCCGGCTATGTAAAGCTGCAGGTGAAGGGTGGCCAGGCCAACCCCGCACCTCCAATTGGTCCTGCGCTGGGTTCCAAAGGTGTTAACATCATGGAATTCTGCAAGCAGTTCAATGCCCGTACACAGGACAAAATGGGAAAGGTACTTCCGGTACTGCTCACCGTTTACACCGACAAGTCGTTCGACTTTGTTATCAAAACCCCCCCGGCTGCTATTCAATTAAAGGATGCTGCCAAAATTCAATCCGGTTCAAAAGAGCCCAACCGTGCTAAAGTAGGTAAAGTATCCTGGGCACAGATCGAAGAGATCGCCAAGGACAAAATGCCCGACCTGAACGCGTTTACGCTGGAAAGCGCCATGAGCATGGTGGCCGGCACAGCACGCAGCATGGGACTTACCGTAGAAGGTGCTGCTCCCTGGGAGAAATAAGTTTTTGAACCAAATTAAAAAAGCTTGAATCATGGCTTTCATTCCTAAGAAAAGAAAAGCAGCCAACGCTAAGGTTGATGCTAACAAAATATACTCGCTGAAGGAGGCTTCTTCCCTGGTGAAAGAAGTGAACACTACCAAATTCGACGCTTCTGTGGACATCCACATCCGTCTGGGTGTTGATCCTAAAAAAGCCGACCAGGCCATCCGCGGAACTGTTACCCTGCCACACGGCACCGGTAAAACCAAGCGGGTACTGGTACTGTGCGGTCCCGACCAGGAAGCTGCTGCCAAAGGCGCAGGAGCCGACTACGTAGGTCTGGACGAATTTGTACAAAAGATTGAAGGTGGCTGGACCGATGTGGACGTAATCGTTGCCACTCCGGCCGTAATGCCTAAAATTGGTCGTCTGGGTAAAATTCTGGGTCCCCGCAACCTGATGCCCAACCCCAAAACCGGTACCGTTACCAACGATGTTGCCGCTGCAGTAACCGAAGTAAAAGGTGGTAAAATCGCGTTCAAGGTAGATAAGGCTGGTATCATCCACGCTTCTATCGGCCGCGTATCGTTTGCCCCCGAGAAATTGGCCGAGAACAGCCAGGAACTGATCAACGCCATTATCAAGGCAAAACCTTCTACTGCAAAAGGTACATACCTGAGGGGCCTGACCATGGCCAGCACCATGAGTCCGGGCATTATTGTGGATACCAAAGCATTTGTTCACTAATCCTTCGACCAGTTCGGCAGGAACAAAATCTTTATCATGACTAAAGAGCAAAAGAACGAGATAATAGAAGTGTTGAAGGGTAAGTTTTCCCAGTACAACAACTTCTATGTTACCAATACAGAATCACTCTCTGTAGAGCAGGTTTCCAAACTGCGCCGTGCTTGCTTCAGCAAGAACGTGGAGATGCGTGTGGCTAAAAACACCCTCATCAAAAAAGCGCTGGAATCGCTGGGCAACGAGCAATATGCAGGCATGTTCGATTCACTGAACAACGTAACTGCCCTTATGTTCTCCGAGAACCCCAAAGAGCCGGCCCTGATCCTTTCTACATTCCGTCAGGAGTCGAAAGGGGAGAAGCCCGAGCTGAAGGCGGCCTTTATCAATGGCGATATTTACGCCGGTGATAACAACCTGGTTGCCCTCACCAAAATCAAAACCAAGAACGAGCTTATCGGCGAAGTTATTGGTCTGTTGCAATCGCCTGCTAAGCGTGTGTTGGCTGCCTTGTTGCACCACCACGAGCAAAAAGCCGGTGGCGCAGAAGCAGCAACTGCAGAAGCACCCGCAGCTGAGTAATTAGCAATTTGGCCTTGCGGTCAAAAGCTCATTATATATCCCTTGCCTTGGGATCAAAAAAGGCAAAATTTTTTTAAACCTTCCGGCGGATCCCTTCGAAAGGGGCGTGAAGTCGGGAAAAATTTTAAACATCATGGCAGACGTTAAAGCACTTGCTGAACAACTGGTTGGCCTTACTGTAAAAGAAGTACAGGAACTGGCTGATTTTATGAAATCTGAATACGGCATCGAGCCTGCTGCTGCTACCGTAGTAGCTGGTCCTGCTGGTCCTGCTGCCGCTGCAGTAGAAGAGAAAACTTCGTTTGATGTAATCCTGAAATCTGCAGGTGCATCTAAACTGAACGTAGTGAAAATCGTAAAAGACCTGACTGGTCTGGGCCTGAAAGAAGCCAAAGACCTCGTTGACGGCGCTCCCAAGCCCATCAAAGAAGGTGTAGATAAAGCTACTGCCGATGACATCGCTGCTAAGCTGAAAGAAGCTGGCGCTGATGTTGAAGTTGCTTAATTGTAATTTCAAAGCATACAAAAAAGGGCTTTCCGAAAGGAAAGCCTTTTTTTATTGATTACGATTAGGCCTCACCGTTATGGCCTGTTGCCGTTATTGCAGCTTTCCGTCATTGTCGGTTCTTCGTCATTGCGAGGCGCGACTTGGTTTACTGTGATATAAACAACTCCACCGCCGAAGCAATCTCCTAAAGACAAACCACCAAAATGTAGTGTGATCAAAAGAGTTTCTTGTAAGTGCAGGGGATTGCTTCGGCGCACAAAATGGCTTTGATCAATAGTGTTTAAAGCGCCTCGCAATGACGAAGTGGTGCAGCTATTACAACCCCAGGTATGGTTTTATCTTTTCAAAAGTTGCTGCATCCAGGATCATGATGTTCTTAAGATCGTCCACCGATGCAAAAGCCCCATGCTGTTCTCTGTAGGCTACAATGGCATTGGCGAGTTTCCAGTTAATGTAGGGATGACCGCTCAGTAATTCTTTAGTGGCCGTATTGATATTGATTTGCCTGAGGTTTCCCTCCTGCATTACCAGCCTGCCGCTAATTTTTTGAAAGGTAGAATCCGGTAATCCATAGGTTTCACCCAACTGTGCCACCGAGCTAAAACCACCCAGTTTATCTCGAAAGTTCACGATTCGTGCAGCTAGTTTGGAACCTATGCCAGGCAATGCAATAAAAGCGCTGGTATCAGCCGTATTAATGTCAATTGTTTTCGGTACAGGTTTTATCAATACAGCAGGTGTAGCAACAAAACTGTGTTCCTCCCTGTTTTTTGCAGTTGGCACTATACGGATATGGTCTTTTACCCGGTCGTAAAACCCATGGGGCAGCCCCCAGATTTTTGCGAGGTCTTCCGGCTTGTAAAACCTGCCGCCTTTGTTACGATAATTATTAAGGGTGCGAATGGGCCTTTCACGCAAACCCAACCTGCGCCAACCAGCATCATCCAGCGTATTCGGGTCAAAATGGAAAAGCGCACCGGAAGAAATATTTCCTGGTTCTTCAGACCGTTCAAAAGCGTACGAACGATAATCATCAGCTGGCGCAGCCGTTTTACGCGATATTTGTTGCAGGCTGTCGGCTGCCTGCTTTGTGTATGCATCTATTGGAATGGGAACATCGATTTGTTTTGGTGCCAGCATGGGCAGCAAAAAGGCCAGGGTTAAAAGCAGGAGCAACACGAGCAGCCCGGCCCGGTCGCGTTTGGAAAAGGTAAGGTAGCCGGCCACAAAGCCTTTCCAGCTCATAAGCAGCAGTTTTCAGAAAGTTAATATAAAAAAACTTCCGGTGCGGTTTTTGAGGAAACTTAGCCCTTGTTGATAGGGGTAATTTGCTTACTTTTGCCCTCCTTAGTTTTGGCCAAAAACAATTTTGACGCAGCAAATAATGTCTAAGTGACTGACTTTCACCAGCTTTTATTTGAAAGAAAATAGAAGCAGGGAAAGTTTTTGCTCGTTTAAAACCTTAAACCGGTATTATTTAATATGCCTTCAACAACAATGAATCAGCGGGTCAATTTTGGTAAGATCGGGAATATAGCCGACACGCCTGACCTGCTCGCCGTTCAGATTCAGTCGTTTAAAGAGTTTTTTCAACTTGAGACCACTCCCGACAAGCGCAACGTAGAAGGTTTGTTCCGGGTGTTCAAGGAAAACTTTCCGATTACTGACACGCGTAACATCTTCGTGCTTGAGTTTCTCGACTATTTTATCGATCCGCCCCGTTACACCATCGAAGAGTGTATGGAGCGTGGCCTTACGTACGCCGTTCCGCTGAAGGCCAAATTGCGCCTGAGCTGTAACGACGAGGAGCACATCGATTTCCAGACCATCGTTCAGGATGTGTTCCTGGGCAATATTCCTTATATGACCCCCCGCGGCACCTTTGTAATCAATGGTGCAGAACGCGTGGTGGTTTCGCAGTTGCACCGTTCGCCGGGTGTGTTCTTTGGCCAGAGTGTTCACCCCAACGGTACTAAAATCTATTCTGCCCGTGTAATTCCTTTCAAAGGTGCATGGATGGAATTTGCCACCGACATCAACAACGTAATGTACGCGTACATCGACCGGAAGAAAAAGTTCCCGGTTACTACGCTGCTGCGTTCTATTGGTTTTGAAACCGACCGCGACATCCTGCAGCTTTTCGGCATGGCCGATGAAGTGAAGGGCGAACGCAAGCCCCTGCAAGAACATGTTGGCAAACGCCTCGCAGCCCGTGTACTCCGCAGCTGGGTTGAAGACTTTGTAGATGAGGACACCGGTGAAGTAGTATCGATTGAGCGGAACGAAGTAGTGCTGGAGCGTGACTCTGTGCTGGACGAAGAAGCCATCGATATGATTGCGGACATGGATGTAAAATCCGTGTTCCTGCAGCGCGAAGACGTGGGTGGTGATTACGCCATCATTTACAATACCCTGAACAAGGATACTTCCAACTCCGAGCTGGAAGCCGTTCAGGTGATTTACCGCCAGTTGCGCGGTGCCGATGCGCCGGACAACGAAACAGCCCGCGGCATCATCGACAAGCTGTTTTTCTCCGACAAGCGTTACGACCTCGGCGAAGTAGGCCGTTACAAGATCAACCGCAAGTTGAACCTGAACGCCAAGCTGGAGCAAAAAACGCTGACGAAGGAAGACATTATTGAGATCATCAAATACCTGGTGCGCCTTACCAACGGTAAAGCTGAGATCGACGACATAGATCACCTGTCTAACCGTCGGGTACGTACCGTAGGCGAGCAGTTGTATGCGCAGTTCGGTGTAGGTCTGGCCCGTATGGCCCGTACCATCCGCGAACGCATGAACGTTCGGGACAACGAGGTATTTACCCCTGTTGACCTGATCAATGCCCGTACGCTTTCTTCGGTGATCAACTCATTCTTTGGTACCAGCCAGTTGTCGCAGTTCCTCGACCAAACCAATCCGCTGTCTGAGATCACGCACAAGCGTCGGATTTCCGCCCTCGGGCCTGGTGGTTTGAGCCGCGAACGTGCCGGCTTTGAGGTGCGTGACGTACACTACAGCCACTACGGACGTTTGTGTACCATCGAAACCCCTGAAGGGCCAAACATCGGTCTGATCTCTACGCTTTGCGTACACGCCGCCATCAACGAAATGGGCTTTATTGAAACGCCTTACCGTAAAGTAACCAACGGTAAAGTGGACATGAAGCAACTGACGTTCCTGAGCGCTGAAGAAGAAGACAACGCCAAGATTGCCCAGGCAAACACGCCGCTGGATGATAAGCACAATTTTGCAGAAGATAAAATTGTAAGCCGCGAAACCGGTGACTTCCCCATCCTCGACAAAGGCGAAGTAGAATACATGGACGTTGCCCCCAACCAGATCGTAGGTTTGTCTGCATCGCTGATTCCGTTCCTGGAGCACGATGACGCCAACCGTGCCCTGATGGGATCGAACATGCAACGCCAGGCGGTGCCGCTGCTGCGTCCCGACGTGCCCATCGTGGGTACCGGTTTGGAAGGCAAAGCCGCCCGTGATGCCCGTATCCAGATTCACTCTGAAGGTGAAGGTGTGGTAGAATTTGTGGATGCCAACGAAATCCATGTTCGCTACAACCGTAACGACGAGCAGCGTTTGGTTTCTTTTGAAGAAGACCTGAAAATCTATAAACTCACCAAGTTCATTAAAACCAACCAGGAAACCTCCATTAACCTGAAGCCTGCCGTGAAGAAAGGCCAAAAGGTTGCTGAAGGCGATTTCCTTACCGAAGGCTACGCTACCAAAGATGGTGAACTGGCCCTGGGTAAAAACCTGAAAGTGGCGTTCATGCCATGGAAAGGTTACAACTTCGAGGATGCCATCGTAATCTCGGAGCGGGTGGTTAAAGAAGATATGTTTACCTCGGTACACATTTCTGAATATGAACTGGAAGTTCGTGATACAAAACTGGGTGAAGAAGAACTGACCCCTGATATCCCCAACGTGTCGGAAGATGCGACCAAAGACCTGGACGAGAACGGTATTATCCGCATCGGTGCCCAGATTAAGGAAGGCGATATCATGATCGGTAAGATCACACCTAAAGGCGAATCTGATCCTACGCCGGAAGAAAAACTGCTCCGCGCCATCTTTGGCGACAAGGCAGGTGATGCTAAAGACGCTTCGCTGAAAGCACCAAACGGTGTGGAAGGTGTGGTGATCAACAAAAAGCTGTTCCAGCGTGCTAAAAAGGACAAGAACGCCAAGGTTCGTGAAAAAGCGGCCATTGAAAAACTGGAGCGCATCCACGAAAAGAATGTAAGCGACCTGAAAGAAGTTTTGCTGGATAAGTTGCTGACCCTGCTGAAAGAGCGGCCAAGCCAAAGCGTAAGCAACAACTTTGGTGAGGTGCTGATTGGCAAAGGCGCCCGGTTTACCCAAAAGAACCTGGCACAGATCGACTACCAGAATGTAAACCCATTGGGTTGGACCGGCGACGCGAAAGTGGACGACCAGATCAACATCCTGCTGCACAACTTCAACATCAAGTACAACGAGGAGTTGGGTCGTTACAAGCGAGAAAAATTCAACATCTCCATTGGTGATGAACTGCCTGCAGGTGTATTGAAACTGGCCAAAGTATACATCGCTGTTAAGCGTAAGCTGAAAGTGGGTGATAAAATGGCCGGTCGCCACGGTAACAAGGGTATCGTAGCCAAGATCGTTCGTGCCGAAGACATGCCGTTCCTCGAGAATGGTGAGCCGGTAGATATTGTGCTAAACCCGCTGGGTGTACCTTCCCGTATGAACCTGGGACAGATTTATGAAACGGTTCTGGGCTGGGCAGGTATGAACCTGGGTACCAAGTTTGCCACGCCAATTTTCGACGGTGCCAGCACCGAAGATATTGCTTCGTTCTGCGAACAAGCCGGTATCCCGATGTTTGGCCACACCTACCTGTACGATGGCGAAACCGGTGAGCGCTTTCACCAGAAGGCAACCGTGGGTGTTATCTATATCATCAAACTGCATCACATGGTGGATGATAAGATGCATGCCCGTTCCATCGGACCATACTCACTCATCACGCAACAGCCCCTGGGTGGTAAAGCCCAGTTTGGTGGCCAGCGTTTTGGTGAAATGGAAGTGTGGGCACTGGAAGCTTACGGTGCTGCCAACATCCTGCAGGAACTGCTTACCATTAAGTCGGACGACATCATTGGTCGCGCTAAGACCTATGAGGCCATCGTTAAGGGCGAGAACATTCCCCGCGCTGGCATTCCCGAGTCGTTCAACGTATTGGTGCACGAACTGCGTGGCCTGGGTCTGGACCTCAAGTTTGAATAAGGATTTTGTGTTCAATAGCAAAGCCGCTTCGAAAGAAGCGGCTTTTTTTATGCTATCCAATTAAAATCAAGTCAGGTGCTTTTAAGGCTGTGGTTTTGCAGATGCATCTGTGGCTTCTTTGCCAAACTCTTTATCCAGCCGGGTCATAATTTTTGTTGCGGTTAAACCATGCACAATAATAGAGAGCAATACCACGAAAGAAACCACTGACCAAAGGGCTTCTTTATGGGAAAAATGCACCTGGCTGAGGGCAAAAGCAAGGTAAAAAAAGGAACCCATGCCTTTGATACCAAAAAAGGAAATGGCCATTTTTTCCTTTATATGCAGCCTGGTTCTGATAAGGCCGATCATGGCCGTAAGCGGCCGGATTATTAATACAAAAGCCACGGAAAATATTGCCATAGGCCAGGTAAGGTGGTTTAATATGCCTGCAACAAGGCTGCCCCCAAACAGAATCAATACAATAGCCACCAGGGTTCGTTCTACCTGGTCGGTAAAGGAGTGCAGCTTTCGGTGATACTTGTGGTGCAGTTCCGAATTGCGCAGGGTAAGGGAAGCTACAAATACTGCAAAAAAGCCATAGCCGTGCACCATTTCTGTAACGCCATAAATCAGCAGGGTAGAGGCTATCGCTACAAAGCCGTCTTTTACTTCCAGGGTAAGGCTTTTTTCGGTGAGGTTGAAAATAAGGAAGCCCAAAAGCTTACCCAGGCCAAATCCAATTGCCACCCCAATGCATATGCGGTACAGTAAATCGTACCAAAGCCAAGTAGCCCAGTCGATATTTACACCGCCAGCAATGGCAAAAGCAACGGCCAGCCACGTAAAAGGAAAAGCTGTTCCATCGTTCATGCCTGCTTCTGCAGTCAACGAAAATTTAATGTCGTCATCTTTATAATCCAGCGGCGGCCCCACCTGCACATCCGAGGCAAGTACCGGGTCGGTTGGGGCAAGTGCCGCACCCAGCAACAGCGCTGAAGCCGGATCAAAGCCAAAAACGTACATGCCAATAGCCATCAATCCGAAAATGGACAACAGCATGGTAATGGTGACCAGTCTAAAAGGTACCGCCCATTTGTTGAATGAAAAAGGGGTGTCAATTTTTAAACCGGTACCCATCAGCGAAATAATGACCACAGTTTCGGTTAGGTGTACCGTTAGTTCGCTTTCTGAAATCGGATCGGGCAATGGCAATAGAGGTCCAAGTATCAGGTACAGCAATACGCCGATGATTACATAAATAAGCGCATACGACACTCCCGTAAGTTTTGAAAGCGAGGGCATCCATGCCATGCCCAACGCTGCAAACCCAATTAATGTAATGATAATAAGGTAACTGCTCATAAAGGGAAGTGATACTGCCGATACAAGAATAATGCCCCGCAGCTTAACCTTTTGAATGTGGCGCAGTTGGCCATGCAAATTCCGGGATGGGGCAGCTGTTTTTTCCAAAAAATAGTGCAGCGACCAACAACCATTGCGGCTGCTTTTCCGGCCAGGTTGTACATTTACAAAAACCCGGCACAATGCAAAACCGACGTAATTTTTTATCGCAGGCAGGGCTGGCCGTTGCAGCTACCGCCCTGGCGCCCACCCTTGCACATGCAGCACCTGAGGCAAACGGAAAATTCATCCACCACGTATATTTTTGGTTGAATAACCCCGACAGCACCGCCGACCGCGATAAACTGCTGGAGGGCCTGCGTACCCTCACCAAAATAAAAGACATTCAAACACACCACATCGGCATTCCGGCAGATACGGCCCGCGAAGTTATTGACCGCTCCTATGCTGTTTCGTGGTTGCTGATTTTTGAAAATAAGGCCGCACAGGACCGGTACCAGGTACACCCGGTGCACCTGGCTTTTGTTGAAAAATACAGCCACCTCTGGAAAAAAGTTGTGGTGTACGATTCGGTGGATGCCTGATGTTGATGCCTTTTTGCGGGGCAATAACAAATTGGATCATCCTTTTAGTAAAAGAACAGAACAGGTAAATGCCGCCTGTTGTTGTATGTAGTACCGCTTATTTGGTATACATCACCGTAGTTTCCATCAACTTTGACTTTAACCCAAAATATAAAGGCCCCGTTTGGGGCCTTTGATGTGATAAGATATCAATCTGGTGCTGATACAGCGGGCGGCAGCGTTTTGAAGCTGCATTAATCCGGCTATTATTTGTCCAGCAAAAATTCCTTCAACTGTACAAAATCAGGAGCCATACGGAGGCTCTTTTTTTCCCGGTGCAATAGGTCGTGCACACTTGCCGGGACTTCAATTTTTTGTCCTGTGATTTTTTCCACCGCTTCCGGAAACTTAACGGGGTGGGCTGTTTCCAGCAAATATCCTTTTTGAGCGGGGTGCTGTTGCAGGTGTTGCTCCAGCGACAGGTAAGCTACTGCACCATGGGGGTCCAGCACATAATTACTTTCCCGGAACACCCGCTCAATGGTAGCCGTGGTTTCCGCATCGGAAATAGAGGTGGCACTCAGCTTTTCCTTTACCGAGGCAAACTGCTGCCCAAACATTTCCAGTATCCGCACAAAGTTGCTGGGGTTGCCCACATCCATTGCATTCGACAGGGTAGCAACAGCTTCACGGGCCGCATAGTTGCCCGATTGCAGGTATTGCGGCACTATGTCGTTGGCATTGCAGGCAGCAATAAAATGCTGCACGGGCAGTCCCGATTGCGCTGCCAGCAGGCCGGCACAAATATTTCCAAAGTTGCCGCTAGGCACACAAATAACCGGAGGATTTTCTTTATCGGCCCATTGTTGCCATGCAAAAAAATAATAAACCTGCTGGGGCAGCCACCGAGCCACGTTGATGGAGTTGGCCGATGTCAGGAACAAGGCCTGCTGCAATGCTTCGTCTGCAAAGGCTTGCTTTACCATCCGCTGGCAATCGTCGAAGCGGCCGTCCACTTCCAGCGCTGTTACGTTTTTACCCAAAGTAGTCAATTGCAGTTCCTGCACCGGGCTTACTTTTCCCGAAGGGTACAGGATCACCACGTCCACACCATCCACACCATAAAATCCGTTGGCAACTGCGCCTCCGGTATCTCCGGAAGTGGCAACCAGCACCGTTACTTTTTTATTTTGTCCCTGTACAAAATACCCCAGGCAGCGGCTCATAAACCGGGCGCCCACATCTTTAAACGCAAGGGTAGGGCCGTGAAACAATTCCAGCGAAAATATATTTTCGGTTATGGGTGCCAGTGGGAAATTAAAATTGACCGTTTCGGCCACAATGCGCTGCAGTTCGCTGCGCGGAATAGCGTTGCCCACATAAGGCGCAATCACCTGTAGGGCCACTTCTTCTTTTGAATAAAAATTGATTTCGTTGATAAAATCATTGGGCAGAAACGGGATGTATTCGGGAAAATACAAACCCCCGTCGGGTGCCTGCCCATTGAGGGTGGCGGTACGGAAATCTGCTGCGGGTGCTTTTTTATGGAGGCTATAAAATTGCATGGTAATGTTGAGCGGGTTAATGATAAAAGTTGGAAGGGCTTTGTTTGGGGCTTAGGCAAATTCAAAAAAGGCAAACGCCCTAAACCACAATGCTCACTCCCTGGCTGTTTACCCTGGTTACGTAAGTGTGGTATTCCAAGCCAATGCGCTGGTAAATTTCCTGCATGATGGCTGCTACGGCCTCTGCGGTAGATTCATTTTTACTGAGCATAAAAATAGAAGGCCCCGAACCCGAAATGCCGCCGCCCAATGCACCGGCCTCTATGGCCCGCGACTTTACCTCGGCAAAACCCGGGATCAGGATGCTGCGCAGGGGCTCGATAATAACATCTTCCAGCGACCTGCCAATCAGTTCATAGTCCGACTTCATGAATCCGGCTACGAGGCCTGCAATATTGCCCCATTGTTTAATGGCGTCTTTCAGCAGTACTTCTTTGCGTAAGATCTGGCGGGCGTCGGAGGTTTTTACTTCAATTTGGGGATGCACCACGGTTACAAAAAGCTCGGGTGCCGGAATGGAAATAATATCCAGCGGATAAATGGACCGGATCAGGGTAATGCCACCGTAAATGCAGGGTGCAATATTATCGGCATGCTTTACGCCGGAAGCTACTTTTTCGCCAAAAAGCGCAAAGCGCACCAGGTCTTCCTTGCTGAAGCGCAAGCCCAGCAAATGGTTGGCAGCAACTACGGCCCCTGCTGCGCTGGCGGCACTGGAGCCTATGCCACTCCCGGGTTTGATGGCTTTATGTATCAGCACTTCAAAGCCAATGGGCTCGTTTATTTCTTTCAGCATCTCTACCAGCGGGGCACCGGCAGTGTTCAACATCGGGTCGGTGGGCAGCGGGTAGCCATCGGCACTTTGTATCACCACTTTTTGCTCGTCCAGCAGCCGCACTTCCATGGTATCGAACGGTGCTTCCAGGCAAAGCCCCAGCACATCGAAGCCGCAAACCAGGTTGGCCACCGTTCCGGGTGCCTGTACTTTAATTGAATTCATTGAGTTAAACTTTAGCCACTAGCTATTAGCTTATAGCCGTTAGCATTGGGCAAGGAAAAGTTATTTCAGGAAAGCTATTGGCTAATAGCCAACAGCTACATTAAATTCTTGCTGCCCTGATGATATCGGCAAAAACTCCGGAGGCCGTAACCTCGGCACCGGCGCCTGCGCCTTTTACCACCATGGGTTGTTCGGTGTACCGGTTGGTATAAAACAACACAATATTGTCTTTGCCATACAGGTGGTAAAAATCGTGTGCCGCATCAATGTGCTGCAAACCTACCACTGCCTTGCCATTGTGGTACTGGGCCACGAATTTTAGTTTTTTTCCTTCCTGCTGCGCCGCATTGAACAGCGTTTTGAAATGCGGCTCCTGCCGTTCCATTTCGGCATAAAAGTCTTCCACGCTTCCCTGCATGCAGCTTTCGGGCATGAACGGGTGGTTGGTAATATCTTCCATTTCCAATTGCTCGCCGGCTTCCCGTGCCAAAATCATGATCTTGCGGGCCACATCAGTGCCGCTCAGGTCCAGCCGCGGATCTGGTTCGGTATATCCTTCTTCCTGCGCCTGCCGCACCACTTGTGCAAAAGATCGGGTGCCATCATAATTGTTGAAAACAAAATTGAGGGTGCCGCTGAGCACCGCCTGCATTTTTTTTACCGCATCGCCACTGCGCAACAGGTCGTTGATGGTGCCGATGATGGGCAGGCTAGCGCCTACGTTGGTTTCAAAATGAAAGGCTGCATTGAATTCGCGGGAAAGGTCCTTCAGCTTGCGGTATTGTGCATACGGTGAAGAACATGCGATTTTATTGCAGGCCACTACCGAAATGCTGCGTTCCAGCAGCTGGTCGTAAACGGAGGCCACCTGGGCGTTTGCCGTAACATCTACAAATACGGAATTGCGCAGGTTTTTTTCCTGGATGGTGTTTACAAATTGTTGGAGGTTCATTTCCCTTCCTCCTTTCAGCTGGTCTTTCCAGTTGCTAAGGTTAATGCCATTATCATCGAAAAACATTTTGCGGCTGTTGGCAATCCCTATCAGCCGCATTTGCATGTGCAAATGTTGCTGCAGGTACTGCACCTGCTGTTGCATTTGCGCCATCAGTTTGCCGCCAACATTGCCGGTGCCGATCACAAATAGGTTTACCTGTTTGTACGTGGTTTCAAAGAATGCTTCGTGCAACACGTTCACTGCTTTTTTTACATCCGATGATGCGATCACCGCAGAGATGTTTCGCTCAGAAGAGCCTTGTGCAATGGCCCGCACATTGATGCCGTTGCGGCCAATGGCGGCAAACATTTTTCCGCTGGTTCCTGCGTGGCTTTTCATATTGTCGCCCACTACTGCCACAATGGAAAGGCCTGGTTCTACCACCAGCGGGTTTACTTTGCCTGCCTCTATTTCTGGGCCGAAAGCCGCATCCACAGCCTGTTTGGCCCTTTCGGCAGCCGTTTCGTTTACCCCTACGCAAATAGAATGTTCGGAAGAAGCCTGGGTTATAAGAATTACATTGATACTGTGTGCGGCCAGCGCTTCAAACAGGCGTTTGCTAAAACCCGGGATGCCTACCATGCTGCTGCCTTCCAACGACAGCAGGGAAATGTTGTTGATGCTGGAAATGCCCCGGATGGTATTGCCATTGCTTTCCACTTCTGCTTTAATAACAGTGCCGTAGTCGGTGGGAGCAAAAGTATTTTTTACCCATACCGGTATGCCTTTGTGCATGAGCGGCTGCAGTGTAGGCGGGTAAATAACTTTGGCGCCAAAATGCGATAGCTCCATGGCCTCGTGGTAAGAGATCTGCACAATAGGACGTGCATTGCTCACCAGCCGCGGGTCAGCCGTCATCATGCCCGATACATCGGTCCATATCTCCACTTCGGTGGCGTGCAGTGCTGCGCCGTAAATAGCTGCGGTATAATCCGAACCACCACGGCCCAGCGTTGTAGTAATGCCCTGTGCATTGGCTGCAACAAAGCCTGGCGCAATAAACAGCTGTGCGCCGGAGGTAACAAAAAAGTCTTTTATTTTTTCTTCTGTTGCAGCAGTATCAACAATGGCATTGGTGTACCTGCTGTCCGTTTGGATCAATTGCCTTGAATCTACCCACTGGTTTTCCAATCCTTCCGAGGACCAGTAGGCAGCAATGATTTGGGAGGAAAGAATTTCGCCGTAGGCCAGCAGCTTGTCGCGGGTACGGTCCGAAAATTCGCCCAGTAAAAAAATGCCATTGCACAGGTCTTCCACTTCGTGGCATTGCTGCATCACGCGGCTCAACTGGGCGCTTTGGTGGGTAAGGGGCAGCAGGTTTTTAACGGCATCCAGGTGGCGTTGCGTTACTTCCTGCAGGTCTTGTTTATAGGAAAGATTGCCTTGTGCTGCCAGGGTACCGCAGCGCAGCAATGCATCGGTTACGCCGCTCAACGCGGAAACCACCACCAGTGTTTTTCCGATTGCGCCTTTTTCCCGAACGATGGCTGTAACTTTCTTTATATTTTCAGCATGTGCCACCGAAGTGCCACCAAATTTCAAAACAAACATTTGAGGGGTATTTAAACGAACAGGTTGGTTACTGTACAAGCGTAAAAGAAGGAGTGTTTACTCAGTATTCAGCGCGAAGGCCCAACAGGCAATATGACTATAAACAACCCTTTCGGGTTGTAATAATGGTAATAGTTGTGGCGGGGGCAATAGTCATGGTAAGGCTCTTTGCCGTAGTGGAAGTAATGATATGGGATGTAGCGAATAACACGGTGATAGGGTGCCAAGGTAAAGATTATTCAATGAATGGGCAAAATTTATAAAAATTATTTTATGAAATCCGCTCTTCGCTGTACTTTCATACGCTTGCAACGGTGCTGCCATATCAATTACTGATTTCTATTTCATCAACGAAAGGATAATTTTCCATGGACCACAACGCTTCCCGCGGATTGCAGCAATTTAAAAACAGTGTAGGCATCAAGTTTCAATTGTACAATTCCCTGTTTACTTCGCTACCCTTTCACCGCATTGAAAAAACCGGTGTGCAGCTTTCCCTTTTGCTCAATCATTGCGAAGAAGGCTATAAGAAAAAGCAAAGCCCCGAGCAGATCATCGACGACTATTTCCAGCGCTTTACCTTGCTGTCCAGCAAACGCGAACAGATCGATCTGCTGTTTCGTTTTGTGCAGTATGTGGAGCGCCAGGTGGTTTTGTTCGATGCGTTGGAAGATGCTGCTTTTAAAGAAGTGCATGATGTAAACGGGGTAGGCTCATTAAAGCACCTGGAAAGCGAAGTGCTGCAAACAGACAGCGAGCAGGCATTAACGGAAAAACTGAAAGATTTTGCGATCCGCCTGGTGCTTACTGCCCATCCCACCCAGTTTTATCCCGGCCCGGTTTTGGGCATCATTCACGACCTGTCAAAAGCCCTTTCCGATAACAATGCGCAGCTGGTAAACCTGTTGCTGCAGCAATTGGGTAAAACGCCGTTTTTCAAAAAACAAAAGCCTACACCATACGACGAGGCCGTGAGCCTGGTATGGTATCTTGAAAATATATTTTATAATGCAGCAGGGCGTATTGTCGCTTATTTAAGAGACCGTTTTCCGCATGCCCTTTCTTCGGAAAATGCCATTATCAATATGGGTTTCTGGCCGGGCGGCGACCGCGATGGCAACCCGAACGTTACCACTGAAACAACGCTGAAAGTGGCTGCAGCCCTGCGCTCCAGCGTGCTTAAATGTTATTACCTCGATGTGCGCAAGCTTAAGCGCAGGCTTACTTTCAGGGGTCTTGATGTGATATTGATCGAACTGGAAGAACGACTGTATACCAATCTTTTTATCCCGGGACACCAGTTGGATATCACCCGCGAATTTATTTTGGAAAAACTCCAGGCTGTTCGCGACCTGTTGGTGTACCAGCACAATGGCCTGTTTCTGACGCAGCTTGATCTGCTGATCAACAAGGTGCAGGTTTTTGGTTTGCACTTTGCCTCGCTGGACATCCGGCAGGACAGTGCCAGTCATGGCCAGGTGCTGGAAGCCATTGCAGAAAAGGGCGGTTCGCTGCCCGCTGATTACACCCGGCTTCCGGAAGCAGAAAAGGAGCAGGCGCTGACGCAAATCTCAGCGCTGGCCAACCCTGAACAGTTTGAAGATCTGTTGGTAAAGGATACCTTGCTGTCGGTTGCGGCAGTTAAAACCATTCAGCAGGAAAATGGCGAACTGGGATGCCACCGGTACATCATCAGCCAGTGCAACAGTGCACGAAACGTGCTGGAAGTGTACGGGCTGTTTCTTTTGGGTGGCTGGCAAAAAGAGGAGCTGAAGGTTGATATTGTGCCTCTTTTCGAAACCATCGACGACTTGCGCCATGCGCCCCACATTATGCGGCGCCTGTACGAAAACGAGGCATACAAAAGCCACCTGCAATTGCGCCGCAATACCCAAACCATCATGGTTGGCTTTTCGGACGGCACCAAAGATGGCGGCTACCTGATGGCCAACTGGAGCATTTACAAAGCCAAAGAAGAACTGACGCAAGTTTCAAAGGAATACGGAATCGATGTTGTTTTCTTCGACGGCCGCGGTGGTCCTCCTGCGCGTGGCGGCGGCAAAACACATAAGTTTTACGCATCCATGGGTAAGAATATTTCCAACAAGGAAATACAGCTCACCATTCAGGGGCAAACGGTATCTTCTAATTTCGGCACCATCGATTCGGCACAATTCAACATTGAGCAGTTGTTGAATGCGGGCATCACCAACGACCTGTTTCCCCGGAAAGAGCGCCTGCTTGATGAAGATGAAGTGGCCCTGATGCAGGAGTTGGCCGACGAAGGCCTGAAATCCTACCAGGCACTGAAAGACCATCCACTCTTTTTGCCTTACCTGTCGCATGTAAGCCCGTTGCGGTTTTATGCCGAAACAAATATCGGCAGCCGGCCGGCCAAGCGCAGCGGCAACTCCAGGCTATCGTTGAAAGACCTGCGGGCCATTCCTTTTGTTGGATCGTGGAGCCAGCTGAAGCAAAATGTTCCCGGTTATTATGGCGTGGGCACTTCATTAAAAGAGCTGGAAAGCCGCGGGAAAATGGGTGCCTTAAAAGAGTTGTACCGGTCGTCCTTATTCTTTAAAACACTTATCGATAACTGTGAGATGGCGATGCGCAAATGCTTTTTCCCGCTCACCGCATTTTTGGCCGATGATGCGCAATACGGTGAGATCTGGCGCATGATCTACGAAGAATATGAACTGACACAGAAATACATTTTGCAACTAACCGATAAGACCGAACTGATGGCCGATTACCCGGTTGACCAGTTGTCGATTCAAATGCGGGAACGCATTGTACTGCCGCTCACCACCATTCAACAATATGCCATCGGTGTGATTCGCAAGATTGAAGCCGGCGAACACAGCCCCGAGATCCGCGAATCGCTGGAGCGACTGGTAGTGCGTTGTTCCTTCGGCATCATCAATGCAGGCCGCAATTCAGCGTAAGGACAGGCAATGGACCATTGACTACTTCATCCATGCTTCTCCATCAAAAAAATAGGAACACCGTAATGGTGTCCCTTTATTTGTTTTTCTCTATGTGAACTTTGGCTGCGCCCTGTTTAGAATGCGTACACTGCGGCAACCAATGCGCTAGCCGTGCTTTTTTCTGTACTTACTTTATCACCCTTTGTATAAATAGCGTTATTGGCATTTTCCAGGCGGAACTCAGGAATGATGGTGAGTGGCCCTACGCGAAAATTTGCAGAAAGTGTATTTGCAAAAATATTGGCTTCCGGTGCGGCTACTACAGCTTTCTCGTTGGAGAAGTATTCGCTGCGCCAGGTAAGGCCAAATGTCTCGGTTGGGTCGAGGTTGAAATACAATGCAGAACCCCACCACTTGCTGCCGTCGCCGAATTTGCCACCAAGGTCTTTTGCCTGCACCGACTGCACCGTTCCGTTGTAGCCCATGCTGAACTTGTCGGAAATGGCGCCGGTAACAGTAAGGTCAAATTGGTTCATGCGTTGCCCATCGCCGGGTTTGCCTCCCTGGTAGTTTACATAAGCTTTTACTTTGTCGTCGATCATGGACAGGCTGTACTGGGCTACCAAAAATTTGCGGGCAAAATTTGCTGACTTTAAATCCGTTGGGTTGGTTACCCCAATCATAAATCCGCTTTTGCCCAATGCGATGTCGGCTTTTACACCGGTATGTGCAAATGGACCGTACGAAAACATGTAGCTCATGCTGTAGTTGCGGTTAAGCGTAGGGTCTACCAGTTCGTAACCCACATGCGTAGCCCAGCTACCGGCAGTGAGTTTTACATTGGCCAGCGGGTTGTAGCTTACATAAGCCTGTTTGATGGCCAGCCTTGTTTTGTCGTCGGCATAAGAAAATTCTTCTGCCCTTTTACCAAACCCCAGATCTGCCACTACCCCTACTTTGCCAAAGCTGTGCTCCAGTTTTACCGAAGCCATGTTCAGCTCAAAGGAATTTTGCGAATTGGTAAACGAGGTAAAGTTGTTGATCTGGTCGGTAGCTTTTTTAGGGTTGCTCAGGTTGAAGCGATAATACACATCTACATATCCGGAAATAGCCAGTTTTGGTTGCGCCTCTGTGGAGTCCTGAGCAATAACTTGGGTGCAGGTAGCCGCAGCAGCCACTGCTGAAAAAATAATTTTTCGTAACATTGGTGTGGTTTTTACGTAAGTAGAAATTGAGGCGCAGCCCACCAGCCTGGATCAGAGGCTTTTTCGGTGCTGTGCCTTTTTGTTTTGGTAAACGGGGTACGGCCTAATTTTCGGGCAGAAAGCAGAAAGGAGAAGGGCCACAACTTTTTTCTTGCGGAGCCCTTCATCCTTTGAGTAGTATTCAGGGCAGAAATTATATTTCCGAAAGGGCTTCTTCTTCCATTTTGCCCTTTTTGTCTACCAGCAAGGTGCCTTGCAGGTATTTTTCATCGTGTTGCGATGCATCAAGGCCCAATTCCTCATCTTCAGGACAAACACGCAACGGCTGGATCAGGTTTACAATTTTAAAGATGACATACGACATGGCTACACTATAGGCAACCACAATGGCCAGCGCTTTTACCTGCGTCAGGAAAAAGTCAACGTTGCCATACATCAACCCATCTGCGCCGACACCATTAACTGTTTTTGTGGCAAATACGCCGGTAAGCAGCATGCCCACCATACCGCCAATGCCATGGCAGGGAAATACATCCAGGGTGTCATCCAGTGTGGAACGTTGCTTGTAATAAACCGCCAGGTTGGAAACCACTGCAGCAACCACACCAATGGTAATGGACTGGGGCACGGCCACAAAGCCTGCAGCCGGTGTAATGGCTACCAAACCAACTACTGCACCGATGCAAAAGCCCAGTACCGATGGTTTTTTTCCGCGCAGCACATCAAAAAACATCCACGACAAACCCGCGGCAGCAGCAGCAGTGTTGGTAGTGGCAAAGGCAGAAACAGCCAGTGAATTGGCACCCAGTGCAGAACCGGCATTAAAGCCAAACCAGCCAAACCACAGCAAGCCCGTACCAATCAATACGTAGGGGATGTTTGCAGGCGGAATTTCTTTTTGATCGATGTGCACCTGGCGACGCTTCAATACGATTGCACCAACCAGGGCGGCGCAACCTGCCGAAATGTGTACCACGGTACCACCTGCAAAGTCAAGGGCACCCATCTTAAACAGAAATCCATCCGGATGCCAGGTCCAATGCGCAATGGGGGCATAAATCAGGAGGCTAAACAAGGCTATAAATAAAACATATGCAGTAAACCGGATGCGTTCGGCCACAGCACCTACCACCAAGCCGGGGGTGATGATGGCAAACATCAGCTGGAACATGGCAAACAGCGCCAGGGGAATAGTAAACTTCGTAGCGCCGCCAGCCAGCTCGGGGGCTCCGGAAAGCACATTTTTAAAAAACATAAAGGTGGTAGGATTGCCAATAAACCCGCCTACCGATTCGCCAAAGCAAAGGCTGAAACCTACCGTTACCCACAAAACGCTTACAACCCCGGTAGCCACGATGCTTTTGATCATGGTGGAGATTACGTTTTTACGGTGCACCATGCCGCCATAAAAGAAAGCAAGCCCTGGTGTCATTAAAAATACCAGTGCCGTGGCAACAATGATCCAGGAGATATCGGCGCTATTATACAATTTGCCGCCATCATCAAAAGTGGGGAGGGAGGGAACGAAGGCCGCGCCTAAGGCAATAACGCCCAGAATAAGGAAAGAGATAGAGCGTTTGAGTTTAAGCATACACAGCAGAATTTAAATTAAAAAAATGAATATGTGTGTTATTGTTAAACTAAGATAATTATCAATTTTCTATTGACGTTAATTTAACAATTATATTTATTTATATAATATAATGGTTACTGCATGTTATTTTGAATGTTTAGTAAAATGGAGACCAGTTCCTTGCTTTTTTTGCATAAAAAAAGCTGCGATTAGCGCAGCTTTTTAGATAAATCGTAAAATTTCAATTTTTTAGAATGCGATCAAATTCCTGTCCTTTGACTCCAAAATGGAATATCCCATAAGGTATTCGTCTACTTTTCGGGCACATTCCCTGCCTTCTGAAATAGCCCAAACCACCAGGCTTTGACCTCGCCGCATATCGCCGGCAGTAAAGATTTTACCAATAGAAGTTTGGTAGGCTTTTTCTGTTGCTTTTACGTTGCCCCGTTCGTCCAACTCTACATCCAGTTGGGCCAGCAGTCCTTCTTTTTGCGGATGCACAAACCCCATGGCCAGCAAGGCCAGCTCGCAGGGCATTTCCCGCTCCGAACCGGGCACTTCTACAAAAGAAGCCGGACGGCCGTCCTCGGTGATTTTCCATTCCAGGTCAACCACCTGCAAGGCCCGCAGGTTACCCCCTTCATCACCCAGGAATGCTTTGGTGGCTACCGCCCAGTGGCGTTCCACGCCCTCTTCATGCGAGGTAGAGGTTTTCAGCACCATGGGGTAAGTAGGCCAGGGCATGGAAACGGATCTGCTTTCGGGCGGCTTGGGCAGCAACTCAAACTGTGCTATTGACTGGGCGCCATGCCGGTTCGATGTGCCCACGCAGTCGGAGCCGGTATCGCCGCCGCCGATTACTATTACATTCTTACCAGCAGCGCTCAGTTCTTCCGTATAAATATTGCTTTCAATGGATGCATTTGCCAGCGGGTCGGTTCCAGCATTGCGCTTGTTTTGCTGCTTTAAAAACTGCATGGCAAAATGAACGCCTTTCAGGTCGCGGCCCGGTACCGGCAGGTCGCGGGGCACCGTAGAGCCACCTGCCAGTACAATGGCATTAAACTCCCGCAGCAGGTCGTTCACGCCTACGTTTGCACCCACATTGGCATTGTATTTAAATACTACGCCTTCCTGTTCCAGCAGTTCCACGCGGCGGTCGATCACCCATTTTTCCAGTTTAAAATCAGGGATGCCATAGCGCAACAACCCGCCGGGTGCATCATCGCGTTCAAAAACAGTAACCAGGTGCCCGGCATAGTTGAGTTGGGCGGCTGCAGCCATACCGGCAGGACCCGAACCAATAACGGCTACTTTTTTGCCGGTGCGCACCAAGGGTGCTTTAGGTTTTACCAGCCCTTTTTCAAAGGCTATTTCAATGATGTGCTTTTCAATTTCCTCGATGGTAATGGGCGGCTGGTTGATGCCCAGCACGCAGGCGCTTTCGCAGGGCGCCGGGCAAATGCGGCCGGTAAACTCGGGAAAGTTGTTGGTGAGGGCCAGTATTTCGTAGGCTTCTTCCCATGCCTGGCGGTACACCGCATCATTGAACTCCGGAATGATGTTGCCCAGCGGGCAGCCATTGTGGCAAAAGGGAACACCGCAATCCATGCAGCGGGCTGCCTGCCGATTTAGCTGTTGCTCGGAATACCGCTGAATAAATTCGTTGTAATCCTGCACCCGCTCCTGTGGCGGCCTTTTGGCCGGCAGTTCGCGGGTAAATTCCAAAAATCCTGTGGGCTTACCCATAGTATAGATGATGGTTGATAGTTAATAGATGATGTTTTTGAACCACAAAGACTTAGAATCCTAATTGCATTTGAAGATTACTTCATGCTCCTCTATATTCTTTGTGCCTTTGTGGTTCAAAATTTTACACTTTAACGGTCGCGGACTTTGCCTGCAGCACTTTTTTGTAATCGCGGGGAAACACTTTTACAAAATTGCGCAACTGGTTTTCAAAATCGTCGAGCACAAAACGGGCAACAGTGCTGCCGGTATAAGCCAGGTGGTTTTCGATCATGGTGCGTAGTTCCACAGCATCCTCGCCACTTACGGGGTCCAGGTCTACCATTTCATTATTGCACAGGTCGGCAAATTTCCCGGTTACATCGTATACATACGCAATGCCGCCGCTCATGCCTGCCGCAAAGTTTCTGCCCGTGTCGCCCAGGATCACCACGCAGCCGCCGGTCATATACTCGCAGCCGTGATCGCCAACACCCTCCACAACGGCTGTTACGCCGGAGTTGCGCACCGCAAAGCGTTCGCCTGCCTTGCCGCGGATATAAGCCGAGCCGGAAGTGCCGCCATAAAAGGCCACATTGCCGATGATGATGTTTTCTTCGGGCACAAAGCCTGCATCGTCTGATGGATACACCACCAGGCGGGCACCCGAAAGGCCTTTGCCAAAATAGTCGTTGGCATCGCCTTCCAACTCAAGGGTCAAACCTTTTGTATTAAAAGCACCAAAGCTTTGGCCCGCCGTGCCGTTAAACTTAAAGTGAATGGTATCGTCCGGAAGACCTGCCGATTTATACTGCTTGGAAATTTCATTCGACAGCATAGTGCCGATGGTGCGGTCGGTATTGATCACCTTAAATTCCTGGTACACTTTTTCGCCCCGCTCCAGCGCAGGTTTTGCGGCTTCCATCAGTTTCCAGTCCAGCACCCCCGAAAGGCCGTGGTCCTGTTCTTCCTGGCGGTAAAGCCCGGTGTACAGCGAAGATGGCTCTTTGTATAAAATGGGGGAGAGGTCCAGCTTGCTGAATTTCCAGTGCTGGATATCGGTGCGGGTTTCGAGGCAATCGGCCTGGCCTACCATTTCATTAATGGTGCGGAAACCCAGTTCGGCCATGATCTCCCGAAGTTCCTGCGTGATGAATTTGAAGAAATTAACCACATGCTCCGCATCGCCATTGAAGCGTTTGCGTAGTTCGGGGTCCTGCGTGGCCACACCCACAGGGCAGGTGTTCAGGTGGCATTTGCGCATCATGATGCAGCCTTCTACCACCAGAGCGGCGGTTGCAATGCCCCATTCTTCGGCGCCCAAAAGGGTAGCAATGGCAATATCGCGGCCGGTTTTCATCTGGCCGTCGGCTTGTACCACCACGCGGCTGCGCAGTTTGTTTTTAACCAGGGTCTGGTGCGTTTCCGCAAGGCCCAGTTCCCAGGGCAAACCGGCATGCTTGATGGAACTCAGCGGCGAAGCGCCGGTGCCGCCATCATGACCGGCAATCAGCACCACATCGGCTTTGGCCTTGGTAACGCCTGCGGCAATAGTTCCCACACCTCCTTTCGAGACCAGTTTTACCGAAATGCGGGCATCGCGGTTGGCATTTTTCAAATCAAAGATCAACTGCGCCAGGTCTTCGATGGAGTAAATATCGTGGTGCGGTGGTGGCGAAATAAGTCCAACACCAGGTGTAGCGTGCCGCACCTTTCCAATCCACTCGTCCACCTTGTGGCCGGGCAGTTGCCCGCCTTCACCGGGTTTGGCTCCCTGCGCCATTTTTATCTGGAGCTCGTCGGCCATGGTGAGGTAGTAAGAGGTAACTCCAAAACGAGCCGAGGCTACCTGCTTGATGGCAGAGCGCATCGAATCGCCGTTGGGCAGGGTTTCGTAGCGCAGCTCGTCTTCACCGCCTTCGCCGGTATTGCTCCGTCCGCCGAGGCGGTTCATGGCAATGGCCAGCGTGCTGTGGGCCTCATGCGAAATAGACCCAAACGACATGGCGCCGGTGGCAAAACGCTTGTAAATGTTTTCTGCCGGTTCCACTTCGTCGATGGATATGGAAGGCCGGTTGCGTTTAAACTGGAAGAGGCCGCGCAGCGTGGCTGCTTTTTCGCCTTGCTCGTTAACCAGTTTCGAATATTTTTTAAACGTGTTATAGTCATTTAGCCTGGTGCTGTACTGCAGCAGGTGAATGGTTTGCGGGTTAAACAAGTGGTATTCGCCTTTGCGTTTCCACTGGTAAATACCGCCCACGGGCAAACGATCAACCGGCACTTCTTTTTGCGAAAATGCCATGTTGTGTTTGGCCAGCGTTTCCCTTGCAATTTCATCCAGGCCCATGCCTTCGATGCGGGAAACGGCGCCGGTGAAATATTTATCTACAACTGTTTTGTTCAATCCTATGATCTCAAAGATCTGTGCGCCCTGGTAAGATTGCAGGGTGGAAATACCCATCTTGGAAAACACCTTCAACAGGCCTTCGTTTACCGCTTTGATGTAATTCTTTTTCAGGTAATCCGGGTCCAGGTCCGTTTGTATCATCCCCTGCAGCTTCATATCCCTGATGGAAGAAAGCGCCAGGTAGGGGTTGATGGCGGTGGCGCCAAAACCAACCAGGCAGGCAAAATGATGCACTTCCCAGCAGTCGCCGGCTTCTACTACCAGGCCTACCTGCCCACGTCTGCCTTTGCGGATGAGGTGGTGGTGTACTGCAGCCGTTGCCAGCAGTGACGGGATGGGGGCATGGTCGGAATCGATGGCGCGGTCGGACAGGATCAGTACTTCAAAGCCATCATCCACGGCATCTACAGCGTAGCGGCACAGGCGCTCCAGGCCGCGTTGCAAGGAGCCGGGTTTGCCATCGGCGCGGAAATAAAGCTGCAGTGTTTTTGCCTGGAAAATCCCGGTATCAATAGAGCGGATCCGTTCCAGCTCGTGGTTGGTGAGGATGGGTTGTTTAAGGGCAACCGTGTGACAAGAAACCGGGTCTTCGGTCAGCAGGCTGCCGTTGTTGCCCACAAAAGTAACCAGCGACATCACCAGCCGTTCGCGGATGGGGTCGATGGGTGGATTGGTTACCTGCGCAAAAAGTTGTTTGAAGTAAGATGTAAGGTGCTGCGGCTGGTCGCTCAGTACTGCCAGCGGCACATCGGTACCCATGGAGCCAATGGGCTCCTTGCCATCCAACGCCATTGGCGCAATGATGTTTTCCAGGTCTTCGGTGCTGTAGCCAAAAGCTTTCTGGTATTTAAAAACCTGCTCATGCTCCAGGTGCGTAAAGGTTACGCGGGGCTCGGGCAGTTCTTCAAGGCGAATCTTGTATTTGTTCAGCCATTCTGCATAAGGCTTTTGCCCGCAGATGGTTTGTTTTAATTCATCGTCGGAAATAATGCGGCCCTGTTCCATGTCGACCACGAACATTTTACCCGGCTGCAGGCGGCCTTTTTCTTTAACCATTTTAGGATCCAACGGCAAGGCGCCGGTTTCCGAAGCCATGATCACGCGGTCATCGGTTGTAACCGCATAACGCGAAGGACGCAGGCCGTTTCGGTCAAGCGTGGCGCCAATGATTTTGCCATCGGTAAAAGAAATAGAAGCAGGACCATCCCACGGCTCCATGAAGGAAGCATGAAACTCGTAAAAAGCCTTTTTCACCGGGTCCATGCTTTCGTTGCCATCCCATGCCTCGGGAATCAGCATCATCATTACATGGGGCAAAGAGCGGCCGCAGAGGGTCAGCAGTTCAATCATGTTGTCGAGGCAGGCCGAATCGGATTGTCCTTCCGATACTACCGGCAGCAGCATGTCCATTTCCTCGCGGGAAAAATAAGGCGTGGTAAAATTGCGTTCGGCGGTTTTCAGCCAGTTCAGGTTGCCCTGCACCGTGTTAATTTCGCCGTTGTGGGCTATATAGCGGAAGGGCTGGGCCAGCTTCCACGAAGGAAAAGTATTGGTGGCAAAACGGCTGTGCACCAGGCCAAAGGCCGATACCACGCGTTTGTTTTGCAGGTCGGGAAAATAGCCACGCACCTGGTTGGAGGTAAGCTGGCCTTTATACACCACGGTTTTGTACGAAAGCGAAGCAATGTAAAAACCGATGTTGTCCTTTTTAACCGTATTGTTGATGGTGTGCGACGCATAGTTGCGCAGCACAAACAGTTTGCGTTCAAACTCCTCGGGGTTAGAGATATGATCGGGCGATGCAATAAACACCTGTTCGATCTCGGGTTCTACCGATAGGGCGGTAGCACCAATGCCCTCGGGATTAACCGGCACTTTGCGGTAAGCCAGGATCTCGAGGCCCAGCTTTTCGGCGGCGCGGTTAAAAATGTCACGGCATTCTTCCTTCAGCCGGATGTCTTTTGGATAAAACAGCACACCTACGCCATACTTGCCAAAGGAAGGCAGGTGCACACCCAGCCGCACACATTCGTCAAAGAAAAATTCGTGTGGTATCTGGATCATGATGCCGGCACCATCGCCGGTATTGTTTTCGCAGCCGCAAGCCCCGCGGTGCTCCATGTTCTCCAAAATGGTCAGCGCATCGGAAATATGCTGATGCGATTTGTGGCCTTTGATGTTGGCCACAAAGCCAATGCCGCAGGAGTCGCGTTCAAATGCGGGAGAATATAATCCGGTGTTGCCAGCCATACGCAATATTGAAAAATTGATAAAAGAATTTGGGATTGTTTGATGAAACATTCATCATTAGGCAGGAGCAATCGCCTGAAATTACAACAAAATCATTATTTCATTGAATAAACCGACAGAAAATTACCGATTTTGGTTAAAATTTTGCAATACGGTTAGCGCTACATTACACCAGGTATCCAAAAAGCGTGTCGTTCTTATTCAGCTCGGTGTAGTCGATGGCGTACCGGTCCATGTTTTGGAGCAGGGCCGTATAATCTTTCCTGGTTTGCAATTCAATGCCCACCAGTGCCGGACCTGTCTCTTTGTTGTGTTTTTGCATGTACTCGAACCGCACAATATCGTCGGTAGGACCAAGCACATGATTGACAAATTCCTTCAGCGCTCCGGGCCGTTGGGCAAAGCGGACCAGGAAATAATGTTTCAGCCCCTCGTACTGCAGCGAACGTTCTTTGATTTCCTGCATACGGGCAATATCGTTGTTAGATCCGCTTACTACACACACCACGGTTTTACCCCTGATCTCATCGGCAAAATCGTCGAGTGCGGCAATGGAAAGTGCACCGGCGGGCTCCACCACCACGGCATCTTCGTTGTATAGTTTAAGAATAGTAGAACACACTTGTCCTTCATTCACCAGGTGCATGGCATCGAGCACTTCCTTGCAGATGGAGAACGAAACATCGCCCACCCGCTTAACGGCGGCGCCGTCCACAAACCGCTCAATGTTTTCCAGCGTCACCGGGTGGCCTGCTTCTAGTGCGGCTTTCATGGAAGGAGCACCTGCGGGCTCCACGCCAATAATTTTTGTTTTGGGCGAAAAATTTTTAAAATAAGTGCCTACACCTGCTGCCAACCCGCCACCACCTACGGGTACAAAAAGGTAATCTACGTCGGATTGATCCTCGAAAATTTCAAGGCCTACGGTGGCCTGTCCTTCAATAATGCGCAGGTCGTCGAAGGGGGGAATAAAGGTAAGGCCGTTGGCCAGCGTGTATTCTTTGGCTGCCGCGGCACAATCGTCGAAGGTGTCGCCGATCAGTTTGATCTCGATAAAGCCTTCGCCAAACATTTTGGTTTGCTGCACCTTTTGCTGTGGCGTAATCACCGGCATAAACACCACACCATGGATGCCTTTTTTGCGACAGGAATATGCAAAACCCTGTGCATGGTTGCCCGCCGAAGCGCATACCACACCACGCTCCAGTTGCTCCTGGGGCAAGGATGCGATCATGTTGTAAGCGCCGCGTAGCTTGTAGGAGCGCACCACTTGAAGGTCTTCGCGTTTGAGCAATATGGTGGCAGCATATTTACGCGACAAGTTGTGGCTATAAGCCAGCGGTGTGCGGGTCACTACTTTTTTCAGCCGTTCGGCTGCGCCGGAAACATCCAACGCGGGTAAGGTGTGGGTTGATGTCATTGATGCAATTTGGAAATCGTGAAACGTGAAACGTCAATCGTGAATGGTTGCATTACTAACAGCATTTGACGATGCAACTGCCGATTAGTGTTCCAGGTGTTGAACGGAGCGTCGCAACTAAAGTTTTATAGTAGCATAGGCGCTTGTTAAACAAACCTTCATGGTTATTCACGTTTGACGTTTTACGTTTCACGAATATGATTTATGCTGTTGCGTCCGCTTCCACTTTCTGGTTTTCGGGGCGCAGGCTGCGAACGGTTTTGCCGGCCTGCCACATTTCGCTTTCACGAAGCTCCTTCAGTTCCACTTCCAGCTTTTCGCGGTAGTCAGGCTGCGAGTTGGAATCAATGGAACGCTGCGATTCTTTGCCGGTTTCCACGCTTTCGTACAATTCGCGGAACACAGGTGCTGTAGCGTCGCGGAACTTTTTCCACCAGTCCAGCGCACCACGCTGTGCGGTAGTGGAGCAGTTGGCATACATCCAGTCCATACCGTTTTCGGCCACCAGCGGCATCAGGCTCTGGGTCAGTTCTTCAACAGTTTCGTTGAATGCTTCGGAAGGCGTATGGCCTTTGTCGCGCAGCACCTGGTACTGTGCAGCGAAAATGCCCTGGATGGCGCCCATCAGGGTTCCACGTTCGCCGGTAAGATCGGAGTATACTTCTTTGCGGAAATCGGTTTCAAAAAGGTAACCACTGCCTACGGCAATACCCAATGCAATTACCCGCTCTTTGGCGCGGCCGGTAGCATCCTGGTAAATGGCGTAAGACGAGTTGAGGCCACGGCCCTGGAGGAACATGCGGCGCAGCGAGGTGCCCGAACCTTTAGGCGCTACCAGGAACACATCCACATCGGACGGAGGGAGGATGCCGGTTTGCTCGTTGAACGTGATGCCAAAGCCATGCGAAAAATACAGGGCTTTGCCGGGGGTAAGGTGCTTTTGCACGGTGGGCCACAGGGCAATCTGGGCGGCGTCGCTCAGCAGGTAGCAAATGATGGTGCCGCGTTGCAGCGCTTCTTCAATTTCAAAGAGGGTTTCGCCGGGTACAAATCCATCTGCAATGGCCTTGTCCCAGGTTTTTGAATTCTTGCGCTGGCCAACAATTACGTTGATGCCGTTGTCTCTTTGATTGAGCGCCTGGCCGGGGCCCTGTACGCCGTAACCGATCACTGCTACGGTTTCATTTGCCAGTACTTGCTGTGCCTTGGAAAGCGGGAACTCTTCGCGGGTTACTACGTTTTCCTCAACACCACCGAAATTTAATTTTGCCATGGTTGATTGTTGTTTATAAATGCTTGTTTTTTGTTTCGCTTTGTTGGTTGACGAATTAGGATTGACGATTTACAATTGTGGGGTAGACTGCATGATTGGTAAATTTTAAATTGCTTTCAAATCGTTAATCCAAAATCGTCAATCGTCAATTTGTGGTGGTTACTGGTCTGGCCACTCCAAGTGGCCTGACCAGTGCCGCATCAATACCCTGTATCCGGAAACAGCGCTTCCCGCTGGCTTAGGTATTCGTTTTCAATCACTTCTTCGCCGGGTTCAGCTTCTTCAAACTCTTTCAGTTTGTCGTGGAAGCCTTTGCTGGCTTTGATGATGGCCACACGGGCAGTTCTTACAAATTCGATGAGCCCGAAGGGTGCCAGCACTTCCACCAGTTTGTCGGTTTCCTCGCGGTGGCCGGTGGCTTCAAATACCGTGTAGTCTTTACGGATCACTACGGCACGGGCACCATACTGTCGGAGCAAGCGTTCTACTTTTACCTTTTCGGCAATTTCATCGGTAGGCACCTTGTAGAGGGCCATTTCCTGCCACACAATTTCTTCCGGCGTATTGTAATAGGCTTTCAACACCTCCACCTGTTTTTCAATCTGGCGCACCAGCTTGTGTACTACGTCTTCGGTTTCATCGATCACGATGGTGAAGCGGTGGATGCCTTCGATTTCGGAAGGGGAAGTATTGAGCGAATCGATGTTGATTTTGCGGCGCGAAAAAATAATGGCAATGCGGTTGAGCAAGCCGATATGGTTTTCGGTATAAACGGTGATGGTATATTCCTGTTTCATGATGCCGTTGTTGAATGTTGTTATAGCCCCTGAAGTGTGCGACGCAACCTAAGTTGAAAAGTGGCACAAAAGCTGGCTACATAATAATGAACCTTTTGACCGGGTAATTTTGTGTTGGGGTAGACCCCTTTCACTTTGGAACCTTACTGCAAACGAATCTCCGATACGCTGCAACCCTGCGGCACCATCGGGAACACATTGTTTTCGCGGCCCACCATTACTTCAAGCAGGTAAGATCCATCCTGGTCGAGCATGGCTTTGAGGGCCGCTTTCAGGTTTTCGCGTTGCGTTACTTTCTGCCCTTCAATGCCGTAGCTTTTTGCCAGCATTACAAAGTCGGGTGAGGTGATGTTTACAAATGAATAGCGCCGGTCGTGAAACAGTTGTTGCCACTGGCGCACCATGCCCAAAAACTCGTTGTTCAGGATGAGGATCTTTACGTTTACATTGAACTGCATGATGGTGCCCAGTTCTTGCAGGGTCATTTGAAAACCGCCATCGCCAATGATGGCAACAACAGTGCGGTGCGGTGCACCGTATTTGGCGCCGATGGCTGCAGGCAGCGCAAAGCCCATGGTGCCCAATCCGCCGGAGGTAACATTGCTTTTTGATGCATTGAATTTGGCATAGCGACAAGCCACCATCTGGTGCTGGCCCACGTCGGTAACAATTACGGCATCGCCATTGGTGAGTTCATTGAGGGCTTCCAACACTTCGGCCATGCTCATGATCTCGTCTGAAGGATTTTTTTCCGGCTGGATGCAGATCTCTTCTTCTTTCTGCCGGAAACCATTGAATTTTTCCAACCATTGCGGATACACTTTTTGCTCCACCAGTTCGGTAAGCAGCGGAAGGGTTTCTTTGCAATCGCCCCAAACCTGCACGGTTGTTTTTACATTTTTGTCTATTTCAGCAGGGTCAATATCGAGGTGAATTACTTTGGCTTGCTTGGCGTATTTATCGAGGCGGCCTGTAACACGATCATCGAACCGCATACCAATGGCGATGAGTACATCGCATTCGTTGGTAAGTACATTGGGGCCATAGTTGCCGTGCATGCCCAGCATGCCCACGTTCTGCGGGTGATCGGTGGGCAATGCGCTGAGGCCCATGATGGTCCAGGCGGCAGGGATGCCCGATTTTTCAACAAACTGCTTGAACTCTTTTTCAGCTTTGCCCAAAATTACGCCCTGGCCAAAAAGTATAAACGGTTTTTCGGCGCTGTTGATCAGGCCTGCCGCTTCCTCCAGGTATTCCTTACGCACAATGGGCTTGGGCCGATAGCTGCGAATATGGTTGCACGGTGTGTAACCGCTGTATGCAAACTTTTGCAGTTGTGCATTTTTGGTGATGTCGATGAGCACCGGGCCGGGCCTGCCGCTGCGGGCAATATAAAAGGCCTTGGCCATCACTTCCGGGATTTCGGTGGCATCGGTTACCTGGTAGTTCCATTTGGTAACCGGTGTGGTAATGTTGATTACATCGGTTTCCTGGAAGGCATCGGTGCCCAGCAAGTGTGCAAACACCTGGCCGGTAATACACACCAGTGGCGTGCTGTCGATCTGCGCATCGGCGAGACCGGTTACCAAGTTGGTTGCACCAGGGCCGCTGGTGGCAAACACCACACCCACACGGCCCGATGTGCGGGCATAGCCCTGGCCTGCATGTATGCCGCCTTGTTCGTGGCGTACCAGTATGTGTTCGATCTTATCGTTATAGTCGTACAGCGCATCATAAATGGGCATGATGGCGCCGCCGGGATAACCGAAAATGGTGTCAACGCCTTCGGCGATCAGTGCTTCCAGCACGGCCACAGAGCCGGATACTTCCTGTAGGGATTTTTCCTGTTCTGTGCTTGTTTGCGGAGCGACGTTGAGTGTTTGCGTAGTCATATGCGACTGTTTTTTTATGCGGTCAAAAAGGTGAATGTTTATGCTTCGTCGGTAACGCAACCATTGGCGGCATTTTTTACGCTATGTGCGTATTTAAATAAAATGCCTTTGGTTGCTTTCAACTGCGGTTGTTGCCATTGTGCCCTGCGGGAGGACAGCTCGCCGTCGCTTACTTTTACCGAAATGGTATTGTTTACTGCATCGATGGTAATGGTATCGCCATCCTGCACCAGTGCTATGTTGCCGCCGTCGTAGGCTTCGGGGGTAATGTGGCCCACCACAAATCCGTGGGTGCCGCCACTAAACCGGCCGTCGGTGATGAGTGCTACCGATTTGCCCAAACCAGCGCCAATGATGGCCGATGTTGGTTTCAGCATTTCGGGCATGCCCGGTCCGCCTTTAGGTCCTACGTAGCGGATAACGACGACGTCGCCGGGTTGAACGCGTCCACTTGAAATTCCTGCAATCAATTCCTGTTCGCCATCAAATACCCGGGCGGGGCCCTCAAAGCGTTCGCCTTCCTTGCCGCTTATTTTTGCTACCGAGCCGCCTTCGGCCAGGTTGCCATAGAGTATTTGCAAATGCCCGCTTGCTTTAAGCGGTGTTTCTATAGGTAAAATGATCTTTTGTGCATCAAAGTCCAGGTCCGAAACATCGGCCAGGTTTTCAGCCACAGTTTTTCCCGTAACCGTCAGGCAGTCGCCGTGCAGCAAGCCTTTTTGCAACAGGTATTTCATTACTGCAGGTACACCGCCATGTTGGTACAGGTCCTGCATCAGGTATTTGCCACTGGGTTTAAAATCGGCCAGCACCGGTGTGCGGTCGCTGATGGCCTGGATGTCGTCCTGCGTCAGCGGCACATCCACGCTGCGGGCCATGGCAATCAGGTGCAATACGGCGTTGGTGGAACCGCCGAGTACAATGATGGTAACAATGGCATTTTCAAATGCCTTGCGGGTCATGATGTCGGATGGCTTAATATCTTTTTCCAGCAAAAGACGAATGGCTTTTCCTGCTTCGATGCATTCCCGCTTTTTATCTTCCGAAATAGCAGGGTTGGAAGAAGAGTAGGGTAGGCTCATACCCAGTGCTTCGATGGCTGCAGCCATGGTGTTGGCCGTGTACATGCCGCCACAGGCGCCGGCGCCGGGGCAGGATGCTTTTACTACGCATTTGAAATCTTCAGGCGTAATGGTGCCGGCAATTTTTTGTCCCAATGCTTCAAATGCAGAAACAATGTTCAGGTCTTGCCCGTTGTGGTGGCCCGGTGCAATGGTGCCGCCATATACCATAATTGAGGGACGGTTTAACCGGCCCATGGCAATGATAGAGCCAGGCATGTTTTTGTCGCAGCCAGGCAGGGCAATCACGGCATCATAATATTGTGCGCCGCAAACAGCTTCGATAGAATCGGCAATAATATCGCGGCTTACCAGCGAATAGCGCATGCCATCGGTGCCATTGCTCATGCCATCGCTTACGCCAATGGTATTGAAAATAAGTCCTACCAGATCGTTATCCCACACGCCTGTTTTTACAATGGCAGCCAGGTCATTGAGGTGCATGTTGCAGGTATTGCCATCGTAGCCCATGCTAACAATACCTACCTGCGCTTTGGCCATGTCGTCGTCGCTTAGGCCAATGCCATACAGCATGGCCTGCGCAGCAGGTTGGGTTTCATCCTGTGTCAGCACCCGGCTGTATTTATTTATGCTGCCCCTTACTACCGATGTTGTATTTGCGTCGCTCATTGTTCGTCTGAATTTTTTATCTGCTATGTTTCGTAAAAAAACCGCCATTCCAGTGGAGGCGGTTTTTATATGGTGGTAAAAAGTATGCGCCTCCCGTTTAAGCCGGAATTATAATGACCACAACCGCAATAATGCCCAAGGCAATATGTGAAATCATGGAAATCATTTTTTGAAACTTTAATCTTGGTTTAGATGATGGTTGACTTGCGCAGTTCGATGTTGTTGCGGTTTACATCGGTGTTTACACGGTTGTGTACATAATCTGCAATCAGTTCGCCTATGGTGGAGGTGAAATAATAGTTCACGCCATCGATGTCTTTGGTAACAAACCCGTTGCTCAAAGCCCAGGCCACACCCGAACGAATCAGAGCCGCTTCTTCAAACATGCCAAAATGCTCGAGCATCATGGCGGCAGAAAGAATGGAACCTGTGGGGTTGGCAATGTCCTTTCCGGCAGCCTGCGGGTAAGAACCGTGTATGGGTTCAAACAGGGCAGTGGCTGCACCCACCGATGCGGATGGCAGCAAGCCAAGTGATCCGGAAATTACCGAAG